>OGZY01001144.1_pt1 | contig 12037 bp, 12 predicted proteins | sample 1576911 | NCBI WGS metagenome assembly OGZY01 (sample SAMEA3541488, study PRJEB24748) | human gut metagenome | biome: human gut; feature: human-associated habitat; material: faeces | place: China | collected 2012 | reverse complement strand
AAGAAGAAGACCGGTGAAATAAAAAAGAGATTACCACCAAATTTGACGAAGAACCAGATTTTTCATTTTTATTTCTCATGTTCTCATAGAAACATGCTAATCTGTTGTAAATCATTTATATAATACCATGAGAAATAAAATATAAAACGGCATTTCTCATAGTATTTTCACTATTTTTAGCTAAAAATGGTGTATTTCTCATAGGTTCCAAATCATTTCTCATCTTATTCTCATACTCCTTTTCTTCTTCAGTTTGATTAGCAACTCTCTATTGTTTATTGCTTTTCTGTGTATTATTCACCATATACTTATCTGTTTTTCCTTCACCATTACCGTTTTGTCTTACCGCTATCCAATTCATTTCACTCCAGTGAACAGATCTTTGCACTAGAGTGAACGATTCTTTCCACTGGAGTGCAATGATCTTTCCACTAGAGTGGAACGAATAACATCTCCCTTATGTAAAATGGTATAACTTAATGATTCATAGATGATTAGTTAGTCTATTTCATACAAATAAGCAATGAACTGTTTGCAAGGTGCTATTGCGTAGGAATAAGAGAACAATACACGGGGAATCGATGCACTTGGCACCCAAAAGAAAATCGTGGAGAAAATAGTAGAGAAACAGGTCGACTATCTGCTGGAAGTTAAAGATAATAGAAGAGCATACGCTTGTATCGTCCGATAAAATGTGCTATTTTTGTGATACTGAATACTTAAACTTTCATCGTATGCAGGCAGAAATTACCATCCCCTATGCCATTGCCAACTTCGCAGAGATGCGTGAACGCGGTTTTTACTATGTAGATAAAACGAGATACATCACTTTGTTGGAACAATACAAAGCTCCGGTATTCCTCCGTCCCCGACGTTTTGGCAAGAGCCTGCTGGTGTCTACGCTTGCTTACTATTACGATGTGAACGCATCCGACCGGTTTGAGTCCCTGTTTGGCGGAACGTATATCGGCAACCACCCCACGAGTGAGAAGAATAAATACATGGTGATGCGGTTTGACTTTTCACAACTGGAATTGGCTAATTCGATGGAAGGATTGGAAAAGAACTTCAATGACTTGCTGTGTCCCGCTATCAATATGTTTGTGAAAGGAAGGGCGCGTTATCCGCGTTTCTTTGAAGGTTTCGGCTTCAGGAACATGGATAGTGCTTCGCAGATGCTTTCGGATATCCTCGACTGGGTGACAAGCAACGCTCTGCCACCTCTCTACATACTGATAGACGAATATGACAATTTCACCAATCAACTGCTTACCGCTTACAAAAATCCTTTGTATGAAAGTGTCACTACGGGCGAAAGTTTCTTGCGTACTTTCTTCAAGGTAATAAAGAGGGGGATTGGCGAAGGGAGCATCCGTACATGCTTCTGCACCGGCGTGCTTCCTGTCACTATGGATGACCTTACCAGTGGGTACAACATAGCGGAAATAATTACACTGGAACCTGAATTTACGGAGATGCTGGGCTTCACTCACGATGAAGCGGCGATTTATCTGCGTTATGTGCTTCAAAAGTACGATCGTAACAACAGTACGTTCGAGGAAATATGGAGTTTGATTTTAAATAATTACGACGGTTATCGTTTTCTACCCGATGCCCGACCGTTGTTTAACTCTACGATATTGACTTATTTCTTTAAAAAGTTTGCAGTGAACAAAGGTAATCTTCCTGACGAAATGGTGGATGAGAATCTCCGCACGGACATTGGCTGGATACGCCGCCTCACTCTCACACAAGAGAATGCGAAAGAAATGCTGGATGCATTGGTGATAGATGATGAATTGATTTACTCCCTGCCTGATCTTCGTAGTAAATTTAACAAGAAGAAATTCTTTGAAAAACAGTTTTATCCCATTAGTTTATACTATTTGGGAATGACGACATTGAAAAATAAATTTAAAATGGCATTGCCCAATTTGACTATGCGCAGTGTCTATATGAACTATTACAATGAGATGAACGTAATAAGCGATGATGCACGCCGCTTTGTACCAGTCTACGAACAGTTCATGGACAATCGTCAATTGGAACCATTGGTCGAGAACTACTTCATCGAATATCTCGGTCAATTCCCTGCCCAGGTATTCGATAAGGTAAATGAGAATTTTATCCGCTGTTCTTTTTACGAAGTCTTAAGTCGTTATTTAAGTGGCTCTTATACTTTTTCCTTAGAACAGAATCTGCCTTCCGGCCGTACTGATTTGGTGTTGACCGGTATTCCCGGCACTTCGTTTCACAATGACTGCCGGGTGGTAGAGTTTAAGTACTTTAAGGCGAGGGATGCCAATGTTGTGGTAAGTTTGGAAGCACCTCGTGCCGAGGATGTGGAGCAAGTGAAAGGATATGCCGCTGACATTAACCGACAATTCCCTGCGTATAAGATACGTACTTATGTCGTATATATAGCGGCAGGGAAAGTGTGCAAAGTGTGGGAAGCGGAGTGATGATTGCCCCGCGCTGATGAGCGAGGATAAGTGAAAACAGGATAAGATGTCATTGCGGAGACGCTTACTGTATAGTGAAAGCTTTAAAGGTGTGATTAAAGAGTTTTTGCATGGTCACTTTCACCCGCTTTCCTGTTCTGGGCAGAGGTTTCAGGAAGATGGTGAAAGCGGTAAACTGTAGTTATCTCATAGGATAATATGGGACTTTAGGTCTTATGGTAAGAGTTTATTCGTTACAATTATGCACTAAATCAGTTTTTTTGTGTTTGTATGTTTTTGATAATCAGTGGCGTATGTGGTGTTGCTGTGTAACATTCATTTGCGTGGCATTTATATGTATTGTATCTTTGTGAAAAATTTGTTACTTGAAAAATCTAATATATATGAAAGGATTGCTATTTTCATTATTCGTATTTTGGGGACTTAGCCTTACAGCACAAAATCAACCAAAATTATGCTTCTTAAAGAAAACAATTGATTTGGGAGAGTTCGTTTGTACAAAAGATTCCATTGTGAAAATCAATTTTATATTCTCAAATAATGGGGATGCTCCTTTAGTTATTTATAATATTGTTGCTTCATGTGGGTGTGTAAAGCCTAAATGGCCTAGGAAACCGATAAAAAGTGGAGAGAAATCTATTGTTTGTATAGAATTGGACACAAAAGATCGGCATGGGGTTTTTACTAAAGATATTTATGTTGAATCTAATTCTATAGAACGTGTATTGCTATTAAAAATAAAAGGAAATATTAAAAGATTATGATTATTATGAAAAAACACATGCTGTCGTTTAAATTTATTGGTGTTGTAGCACAGATAGGTCTAATTTTAATGTTGATAGTATCTTGTAGCCAAGACGAAACTATTTATAGTTGCAATCCGGAGATAAATTTATGGGTCAAGGAGAATAAACAATCAATTGATGTAATGTCATCTAATGAATTCTTGTCTTTGGAACGAGATTATCAAAAAGCTTCTTATATTGCGTTTTCTCCAAAACAGAGAGAGAATTTATGGGTCTCTAAAATTACAGAAGCTTCAAAACTGGATTGGAGTAAAGATGAACAAGAACATATTGGGAAATTATTAATCGCTTTAGAGGAGCATTCAAATGTTTTTTCTAAAGATTGTCCGGAAGAATATAAAGACGACTTTAAAATTTGGGTTTATCAATGGATTAAAGAAGGAGAGGAAGTCTTTAATTGGTCTCCTAAGTTAATTAAAAATTTATTGTTCTCTCCTAATCAATTGTTGAGTAAAGATGGAGAAATTAAAGGAGGTAAGAATAAAATAACTCGTCAAATAAAAACTCGAAGTGAAGATGGAGGAGATAGCAATCGCAATTGTAATTGCAATTCTAATTCTAGTCATGGAGAAGGTATATTTTCAGATGATTGTTCAGAGGATAGTCATTGTGTACAAGGGTATTGGAATTGTGAATCAAAATGGGCTGGATGTGGATTATTCTTCTTAGATTCATGTGATGGATATTGTTGGTAATTGTATATAATTTGTGACTTATGAAAAATAAAATATATTTAATTATCCTAGTAGTATCTCTTATACTAACTTTTGCTGTTGGTCCATTTCGTATGTTCTGTCTTTTTGAGAATCCTCCACTTTATTTAGGAACATTGATTCGCGGAATAGTCTTTTGGATGTTAACCGTTTATTTTCTTAGCAGATATAGTGATGTGGTAAAACCATATAAAATTGTTTTATTGGTGTTATTGGCAGACTTAGTACCGGATATTATTGTAAGGGTATTTATGGGGCATTTTATGATTGCATTGTCTTCATTCCCTGACACAATTTTACAGATAATAGTTGTTTTGTTGGGTTGGTGGTATACTCGGCTTAATAAAGTAGGAAAGGTGACGTTGGCATTGGTAAATCTATTGGTTTGTATTGGGGTATCTTCTTATGGTTTTGTCCGGTGGAATGAATTGGACTTTGTCAAAGATAGTGGGTTTAAGAAATTGGAAATCGTTGAACTATTGGATCAGGCAGATTTTACCTTATCTCAAGATAGTGTTTTAAGCCAACTTCAAGATAAGAACCTGATTGTTTATGTCGGAGGTGAAGATGATGAAAGAAATAAGATTGGACTAACTTTCTTACAAAAAGTGCAGAAGGAATTTGAAGGAAACAATGGTGTGACTGTATTGGCTCTGATTTATCTTAATAACCCTGAAAGCAGAACTTCAGAGGCTCTACTTTCGGAAAATATTAACTATCCTATTGTAAGGATGGATCAAGATGGATCTCAACTTAAAAATTCTGTATTGTATCATTGGTATGTTGTAGATAGAAATAAAGAAATAAGATGGAGGAAAAAGATACATCTACAAGAAAATAGCGATATACAGAAAGAACGAAATGAATTGCAATTCCTTAAAGAACTTATAGCAGGATTAAATGAAAACGTTGAATGAACCTTTCGGAAAGTTTTTCATACGGTATCAAAAGTTGAGTTTCAATTTCGCTAACCGCGGTTAGCGATTTCAAATCATCGTACCAATGCTTGGTATTTGACGACAAAGTTACAAAAAGAAACCTGGACTGAAAAAAATATTATCAATCTCTTTTCGTCTATATTTCTTTGCGTATATTTGTAGCTCAAGAGCACAAGACAAGGAGAATGATGAAACTGTCCGCTTATTCTTTTAAACAATTATTGTCAGGAGGCCTGCTTTGTTGTCTAATTTTGCTGGCTGCCTATTTATTTCAGGCTTTCTTCCCTGAAATGTATGTTGATGCGTTTTCATCTTCCATACATCTATTGATGTGGTTGACACTCTTTGTGGGGGCTTTACTGTGGACATTTCGTACAAAGGGAGAACGTCTCGGTATTTCAGAAATAATAGATTGGCAGTTCATAGCCGCTTTTATTTTGATTACGGCAGATCAGATTTATATCATTATGCCGAAAGAAATTCATCTGGATGTAGCACCTGCATTGTCGGGATATACTATTCCTGTATTGGTTGTTGTTGGCATAATGGTAGCTGGCACAATTAAAGTCTCCGTTGCATTGTATCAAAAATTGGCTGACGAACGTCGGCAAAACAATCTTCAAGCTCAAAGAATACAGCAATTGATGGATGATCCTCCGGTAGAACAGAAGGGTGTTTCTTTTCTTCGTATGCTTATTGAGAACCGCTCTATCGCTCAATTATCTGTTAAAGATTATCTTTTATTAGTAGAGGGGTGCCATCTGGTTGATCCTGATTTGTTTGCTTGGTTGAGAAGGCAGGGTTGTCAACTCACATCGAGAGATATTGTATTATGTGTGCTTATTCGAATGTGTAAAACGAAAGAGGAAATATTATCTATATTTTGCATTAGTGATGGTACCTATCGTACAATGAAGTCTCGTACTCGAAAACGTTTGGGTATTGGAGAGGTGGATTTGGAAGATTTTTTGCAGAACGGATTAAAATAATAATTTTTGTAGAGTACCTATTAATCGTATAAATGTATCAATAATAGCCAAACTCCCACCCATGATCATATAGTAAAACCATACTCGTTTATTAGAATATGGTTCTTGTGGAAATAAGCTGATAGCTCCTGCCACAAATGTTGTTCGTGCAAGGAGCTCAAAGAAAATAATTAAAAAATCTTGAAATGTATAGTTTATGTTGTCAATAAAGCGATCTAAATAGCACATTGCAATACTGGCAAGCCACATTACATTATATAGAAATATATATATAATTATTCTTTTATACATTCTTCGTATTCTTTATCAGCTGCTCTTTGGTCTCTCCTGTAGTTGGCTGATGCTTGTGCATAACAATAGGTAGTTGGAGATTCTGCTTTACATTTAGCTATGGCATTATTATAATCTGTTTCAGCTTGTGCATAGGCTGCTTGTCTCAATTCTTCGCACTTGCTGTTACCATTTCCTTCTTTGCGTGTTTTTAAGAGCTTTCTTTTGGTTAGTTGACGGTTTTCAGCATATTGTTTAAACAATGATAACCGTTCTTCTTCACTCAATCTTAAGAATACTGTATGTTCAAGCAAGCCTTTCTTAGCCTCATCCATTTGCCGGAGTACTTCTTCCAGATTCGCTTTTTTGATGAAATCTTCCATATACTCATCATCATTCAGCTTTTCCATGAGTTTGTCGTATTCTTCGTCACTTAGTTTTGAAGTATAAGCACTGAACTTGTCCGCTAATTGCTCACTACATCTTTCAAATTCATAAAACTCGTCTGAATTGGCAACGGAATCTATCAATACATTTCCTGTATTCCAAGTTTGAGAGACCAAACTGCGTGTTTTGGCAATTGAGTTTACTTCTGTTGTTGTCTCATTCGTACAGTTGTATTCATCGGTGCTACAACTATAAATAAGGAATGTGGTCAATAATATTCCAAACAGTGTAATTACGTATATACTACTCTGTTTTTTGTTTTCGCTTTTCATGTTTTGTTTATAATTTAAATTAGGAAAAACAAAGAAAGGGATTTTACAGCAATTAGATGGAATGTTTTGTTCAAAAAATGAAATAATTTGTTCAAATAGCTGTTTGATGACTATAATAACTTATATATCAATGTTACAATTTAGATATAAAATGACATTTTTAGGGCTCTATATGCCCGATAAATGCCTATATGACAGGGATAGGAGTGTAACGCCTCCTTGAATAGCATTTGTTATACTCGTATTTTTGTATAAAAATAATATTATGAAAGCAATGACAAAGCTGATTCCTATTATTTGCCTTTCTGTTATTATAGGCGGCTCTCTTTTTTATTCTTGTTCACAAGAGAAGAAAGAGGAGACTGCTATTGTACTTCCGTTGGAGACAACTTTGTCACAGGCTGGAGAAAATCGTGTTGAACTTGAGAAAGTATTACATCGTTATCAGTCCAATCCATCGGATAGCTTGAAATATAGGGCAGCTCGTTTCCTGATAGAGAATATGCCATCTTATACCTATTATAAAGGTAAGCTGTTGGAACAATATCTCACTTTCTTTACTCTCTTGCAAGAAGCGCGGAGTAAAAAGATATATCCACAAGCAATGATAGATTCTATCAGAAGGATGTATGGACCATTTTCTTTAGATTCTTTGCAATATTATGAAGATATTACTACGGTGGATTCTGCTTATTTGTGTAGTAATATCGATTGGGCAATCAAAGTTTGGCAAGAACAGCCTTGGGGGAAGAATGTATCTTTTGCCGATTTTTGCGAGTATATTCTTCCTTATCGTATTGGTGATGAAACATTAAGCTATTGGCGTGAGGATATTTATCGAAAGTATAATCCTTTACTTGATTCGTTGCGTGCTTCCACGGTTCTTGATATAGAAGATCCTCTTGTTGCAGCCCGTTGCTTGTGCGATTCTCTTCGTAAACGTAGTCGCTTCTTTACAACTACGGTTCCGCAAGGACTTCCTCATGTAGGGCCGGAGATTGCCCAAAGCGTTTCGGGCAGTTGTCGTGAACTTTCCGATTATGTCGTTTATGTTTGTCGTGCGTTGGGAATCCCTTGTGCCATAGATTTTATGCCTCTTCATGGAGGTGGGAATGATGGGCACCAGTGGGTGTCGTTCACAGATAAATATGGTACGCTTTATTTTCAAGAGTATCCGGATAAAATAAAAGAAGTCCGTAAGGATAAGATGTGTGGGGCTTCGAAAATAAAGGTTTATCGGAATACGTTCAGCCTTAATCGTGCTATGCAGGCAGAAATGCAACGCTTGGATACGGCTGTTGTTCCTTTCTTCCGAGATCCGCATATCGTTGATGTGACAGCCGATTACGCAAAGACATACAAAAAGAAACTGGAGATTCCTGCATCTATGCTTTATTCGGGAAAGCCCCGTTCGCGTATAGCTTATCTTTGTGGCAGTAGCCGCATGGATTGGGAGCCTGTGGCATGGACGGAGTTTGATGGTAAACATCTTGCTTTCAGCGATGTCCAAATAGAACCCGTCATGCGGATAGCAACTTACGAACGGGGAAGGCTTCGTTACTGGACTGATCCTTTTGAAATGACTGTTTCCAGTGAATTTCATGTTTTTACTCCGTCAGATAGTGTTCAGGATGTAACGCTGTTTGCTAAATATCCTTTGTGGCAAGATGAGAAGTATCAGAAACGTATGATAGGAGGTGTTTTTGAAGGAAGTAATGATCCGGATTTCCGTCAGAAAGAGGTGCTTTTCCTGATAGAAAAGCAACCCGAACGGTTGCGGACAATGGCGTATTCCCGTTCTTTGACGCCTTGTCGGTATGTTCGCTATATAGGACCGGAAAAGGGGCATTGTAATGTGGCGGAAATAGAGTTTTATGAAGCGGGTGGACTGTTACCATTAAGCGGTAGAGTTATAGGCACTCCCGGTTGCTATCAACAGGATGGCTCGCACGAATATACAAATGCGTTCGACGGTAATACTGAAACGTCTTTTGATTACACGGAACCCTATGGCGGCTGGACTGGGCTAGACTTAGGCACGCCCAAGGTGATAGATAAGATAATTTATACGCCTGCTAACCGGGATAATTATGTTCGTTCGTTGGATGACTATGAATTGTCTTATTGTACAAAGAGAGGGTGGAGGACCTTAGGACAGCAAACGGCGATGTTAGATTCGTTGGTTTACAGGAGGGTTCCTAAAGGAGCATTGCTGCTGTTGCAGAATCATACACGCGGGAATCAGGAACGGATTTTTGTGTATGAGGAGGGAAAGCAGGTGTGGAAGTAGTAAGTTGCTTTACATATTTGTTAATTTTAAAAGTACATTGTTATGAAAAAAGTATTGTTAGTTTTAGGTTTTATTTCTTTTATCCTTGTTGGATGTAGTTATGAAGTTGATAGTTTAGAGACTTCGGATTCTGTGAATTCAAATATCATCGGAGAGTATATAGATGTTTCTCCTGATTTAATAGATTTCAGTAATGTACAGAGGTGTAAGGCTGAAATAAATCATTATATGAAAGCTTTTGCAAGATACCATGCTTATGTGGATTCTGATGGAGACAAATTAATATATAAAGGACCAAATTCTACTGATTTGAATATTTCACAGCGATTGTTTACTCATCTAGAACAGGGCTTAAGGCAAACAAATGATGATATTGCGAAAGGAGTTATTTGTTTGATTAAAGAAAACGGACAATATAAATTGGTATCTCCAAAATCGTTAGGTAAGAGAAAGAAAATATCTCGTGTGATGTTGAAAACACGTGGGGTAGAAGCTGATGGAACACCTTTTAAGCCTGGAGATTTAAGTGGTTCGGAGGAGGAAATCGGAGAATCTGTTGTAAATGGATTGAAACAGTTCTTTACCAATGTTAATAGTGAAGAAAGTTATTATGGCTATATAGGAGATTACGTGGATCTAACATCGCGTGATTGGTCGCAAGATGGTTCAATGATTGATGGCTATTTTAGATTTAATGAACAGCCCTGTTATTATTCAGTAGTAAATTTGAATGCTGGAATGAATGATAATATAGGGTATAATGAATTATGTACATCTGAAATTGTCGAAGATAATATAAATAACGTATATCAGATTAAAGCTATAGCTTGTTATCAACAGACTTCTGCTATTGTGATTACAGTTTATGATTATGATACTTTTCAGGCAATGAGGAAGTATTTAGGTTGCTAATTTATTGTTACTAAAATGAAACAAAAGATTTGTTTATTCCTCTTGGGAGTCATATTGTTTGCTTGCCAGGCAAGTGCACATTCTACAGCAGATAGTATATCTGCTGTAGAGACAGAAATGATTAACTTTTTCCGTTCTACATTGCAACGTAACTACGGCAGTTCTGACGGAAAAGCAGTAAAGTTGATGATGGATGCTCTTCTGCATTATAAATTTCATTATATTATTGATGTGGATAAAGAGGCTTTGAAAGCTATTAATGACAAACTTTATCCGGATATGTTTGGTAGCTATTTTGTAGAGACTAAAGAGCATCCGATTGATTCACTTCATACGAATTGGAAACGGTACGATCCTTATCATATTATTTGTGGCTATGAATTCAAGAAACAACTGAATGGAGAAACTTATTATCAGAAGGAACTGTCACAGGCTACATCTCCTTTATTTAAGGAAATATGCAATGCGTATGAAGCAACCGGCAGTTTACCTTTTACTGTCGTTTTGGGAAAGTTCCGAGCCAACAACCATCAATGTTTGGATGCTTTTGAAACGGATAGGGATGTTCAGATGCTTTTCGCTTTCTTCTTTTGGCGTTATTTATGTTATTGCGTGAATATTGATTTTATGACAGGAAAGGATAAAACGAAGTTATATATAGATATGAGAAGATAAGAAGTATAAGTTTAATTTCATCAATAGACGGTGATAAATCATTTTTTATAATATGAACAGACAGAAAATTTATTTGGCAATAGTCTTGGCATTGATATTCATGTCAAGTTGTGGCTCTTCTGCTAAGTTAGCAAAGAATCATGATGAAATGAAGAGTGATCCAAGAATATGGGATTATCTTAACGTCAGTGATAGAGAACGTACATTGGTTGATTCTATTGTAGCATTGGATGAATATGCTGTATTTCTTGATTCATACAAAAAGTATCGGACAAAGAAGAATGCTATGCGTGAGGGCGAAGATGTGGAACAAACGAAAGAGTTTGCGGAATATTCGGCAGCGTGTTCTAAAATATTCAGGATTATTGATAAGTTGAAATTAAGTAAAGATGCGTCTATCGCTGTGTTTGAGAATGTGTATAGAGCTGCTAATAATAAATTGAATTAATAAAGAATATGATCCGGGAAGATAAAACGTCAACTAAAAAGATGCTGTCGACCAAGAATAACATTTATATAGGGTTGTGTATCTTATATATATTGTTATCAATGATAAACAGGAAATATCCAATAGGAGATGTAACGCTGAATATCGTTTATCTTTCAACATGGTTTTTTCTTTTATTGTGGGAAATTGTAGATGTACTTATAAATAAAAAGAAAGATTTTGGTTGCATAGTTATAATTTCAATTGTGCTGGTTACGTCCATCGCAAATATGTTGAGGTAGATAGAGACGAGATAACAAAAAGTATAAATTTAATGTATGCAGAAATGAAATATACACGGACATTATTAATTATTGTATTTGCCTCTGTTGCCCAGCTATTTTACGGGCAAGAAAGATACACAATCAGCGGTGAGTTTCCAGATCGTTCTTTGGATGGTGAGTATGTGTTTCTATATGAACATTCAGCTCTTGTTGAAGAACCTGAACGTATGAAGCAAGCATTCAAAGATACCATATTGGTAGTTGGTAATACATTCCATCACGAAGGAACGCTCAACCGGAAACCTTTTTTGGTTTCTCTCTCTTGCAGTAAAGGTAGACAGTTTCGTTATAATACCTCTTTCGTTATAGAACCGGGGGATATTCAACTTCGCATTGTTGATTGGGGAAGTGAGGGGAATGTTTCCGGTGCTCCTATTAATAATGATTATAATGCGTACATTATCGAATGTAAAAAGCAAGTAGACAAGATGCTCTATTTGATGAGAACCAGGCGGGAAGAGGAAGCGATGAAAGTTCCGGTCAATCCGAAAC
>OGZY01001142.1_pt1 | contig 12129 bp, 9 predicted proteins | sample 1576911 | NCBI WGS metagenome assembly OGZY01 (sample SAMEA3541488, study PRJEB24748) | human gut metagenome | biome: human gut; feature: human-associated habitat; material: faeces | place: China | collected 2012 | reverse complement strand
GCAGAACGAAGCCTTTCAGACGCTGCCAGGTCTGGATAATCAGGCTTTTAACGTGTGGTACATGATAGACCGGCAACTCCATGACAAACGGCGTCGCTTCACCGCGCATGATGGTGTACTTGAGCATCAGGCCAGTCAGCACCGCCATTACGATACCCAGCATATACAGCGAGAAGACCGCCAGCGCACCGTTCTGCCCGAAGAAGGCAGCCGCGAATACTGCGAAGATAGCCAGACGCGCGCCGCAGGACATAAACGGTGCCATCATGATGGTCATCAGACGTTCACGCGGTGCATCAAGCGTACGTGCACCCATTACCGACGGTACGTTACAACCGAAACCGACGATCAGCGGCACAAAGGATTTCCCCGGCAAGCCCAGCGCCTGCATCAGACGGTCCATCACAAACGCCGCACGCGCCATATACCCGGAGTCCTCAAGGAAGGAGAGGAACAGGTACATCATGCCAATCTGCGGCACCAGTGGCAGCACGGTGTTAATACCGCCACCCAGGCCCTGGGCGAGGAAGATAGTCAGCCAGTCCGGGAAGTGGAGCGTGTAGCCAATCCATTGAATACCATGCACAAATAGCGCCACGGAGCCGACGTCAAACAGCGGCTGTAACGCCCCGCCGATGTTGATAGCCAGCAGGAACATCAGGTACATCACAAAGAGGAAAATCGGCAGACCGAGGAAACGGTTGAGCACGATTTTATCTACCGCAGTGGTGAAACGGCTGGGTTCTGCCGTCAGGGTGTTGCTTACCACATCACAGATGGCAGCAATGCACTGGTAACGCGCATCGGCAATGTGCAGCGCCGGATCGTCCATCTCATTACGCAGACGGGCGAGGGCGGCATCCAGATGCTGCGACGCTTCACCGGCGTAGGCGCGGCTGTAGATATCGCCTTCCAGCATTTGCAGGCCCAGCCAGCGACGTTGTTTCAGCGGGATGTCGGAAGGCATCACTTTTGCCAGTGAATCTGCTTCGTTGAGCAGCGGCTGAGCGTAATGCACCAGTTCCACATTCTCGTTAGCTTTATAGCGATCAATCGCCAGCTTGAGCGCTTCAATACCGCGACCACGGGTTGAAACCAGCGGGATCACCGGGCAGCCAAGACGCGCCGACAGAGCATCAATTTCAATACGAATATTTTGCTTCTCGGCAATGTCGAGCATGTTCAGTGCCACGATGCAGGGAATGCCGAGTTCCAGCAGTTGTAGCGTCAGGTACAGGTTACGCTCAAGGTTAGACGCATCCACCACGTTAATCAGCAGGTCTGCGTCGCCACTCAAAATGTAGTGACAGGCGATTTGCTCATCGAGCGAGGTCTGCGATGAGATGGTGGTCAGAGAATAGGTGCCGGGCAGGTCCACCAGCGTGACCTGATGATCGGTGGTGGAGAATTGCCCTTCTTTACGTTCGACGGTAACGCCAGCCCAGTTACCTACACGCTGACGTGAGCCAGTAAGCTGGTTAAATAACGTTGTCTTGCCAGAATTTGGATTACCAATTAAGCCAATGGTTAATTTTTTCATTGTTGTTATCACCGTATTAACAGGAAACCGCTTCCACTTCTAATAAGGCCAGATCTTTTTTGCGTAATACCAGGCTCACACGACGGGTTTCGATATGAATGGGGTCGCCGAGTGGAGCGACGCGCACCACATTAAAAGAGGAGCCAGGTAACATGCCAAGAGAAAGCAGTTTTTGGCGATATGCCGGGCTGATTTCACGGGAAAAGCCAGTAATTTTCCACGCAGTATCTGGAGTGTATTGCATAGGTGCCTACTTGTTTCTCATTAACTGGATAACTACCTCATGGGGCGTTTGACAGCGACATGAGACCAGATGATTTGCCAACGAAGGAGAGATTAAATAATCAACAGTACAATGATAATGAGAATGGTTTCTATCAGCAATACTTAAAATGTGTGTGAATGTTGGTTTGAATAATAATCTGACTCAATGTTGATATGGCTCAAGCTTATATCGCAGCGAAAATATAATTCGCATGACGAATTATTAGGGCTGGTTAATGTTTAATTAAGGTTTCAGTTGTTAATGAAGTGATAAATATTAACGGGATATATTATGCGTTTGCTTGTGGAATAAAAAGGCCGGAGATATTCTCCGGCACTTTTATGTCAGGCAAGGCGTTCGTTGCCAGATGTGGCGTGAACGCCTAATCGCGCAGGTTTAGGGGCCAGTCCGGGCGTTTAACGTTTTTTGCCCATTGCCGCCGCCAGCGCATCCATCATCGCGCTGTTACCGGCAGGCTGCACTTCACGCCCACGCGGTTTGGCTGCCGGGCGGTTGTTTTGCGGGCGTTCATTACCGCCGCCGCGACGGGCGTTGGTTTCGCCAGGCTGCTCGTCCAGACGCATGGTCAGGGCGATACGTTTACGCTGAAGATCCACTTCCAGCACTTTCACCTTCACAATGTCGCCCGCTTTCACCACGGTATGCGGATCTTCCACAAACTTGTTCGACAATGAAGAGATGTGAACCAGGCCGTCCTGATGCACGCCAATATCGACAAACGCGCCAAAGTTGGTGACGTTGGTCACCGCACCTTCGAGGATCATACCCGGTTGCAGGTCGTTCATTGTCTCGACACCATCGGCAAACTGAGCGGTTTTAAATTCCGGACGCGGATCGCGACCCGGTTTTTCCAGCTCTTTGATGATGTCGGTTACCGTCGGCACACCGAATTTCTCATCAGTAAAGTCAGACGCTTTCAGGTTACGCAGTTCGCTGCTGTTACCCATCAGATCTTTCAGTGCCTGCTGTGTTGCTGCCAGAATGCGTTCCACCACCGGATAGGCTTCCGGGTGAACGGTAGAAGCGTCCAGTGGGTTATCACCGTGGTTAATGCGCAAGAAGCCCGCGCACTGCTCGAAGGCTTTCGGCCCCAGACGGCTCACTTTTAACAGTTGCTGACGGTTCTGGAACTGACCGTTCTCATCGCGCCAGGCTACGATGTTTTGCGCCATCATGCGCGTCAGGCCCGCCACGCGGGTTAACAGAGGAACAGAAGCGGTGTTGAGATCGACGCCAACGGCGTTTACGCAGTCTTCTACTACTGCGTCCAGTTTGCGGGCCAGTTGCGTCTGGCTGACGTCATGCTGATACTGACCTACGCCGATAGATTTCGGATCGATTTTCACCAGCTCCGCCAGCGGATCCTGCAAACGGCGGGCGATAGACACCGCGCCACGCAGCGAAACGTCGAGATCCGGGAATTCCTGTGCTGCCAGCTCGGAAGCCGAGTAAACCGACGCGCCAGCTTCGCTGACGATCACTTTCTGTGCGGTCACTTTCGGGAACTGCTTCTGCACGTCGAGATAGAAACGTTCGGTTTCGCGGGAAGCTGTACCGTTGCCGATCGCCACCAGTTCAACGTTATGCTTTTCACACAGCGCAGCAACGGTCATCGCTGCTTTTGCGGCCTGCCCGGTATGCGGATAAATGGTATCGGTCGCCACCAGTTTACCAGTTGCATCGACTACCGCCACTTTTACCCCGGTACGCAGACCCGGATCGAGGCCCATCGTTGCACGCAGTCCGGCAGGGGCCGCCATCAGCAGATCGTGCAGGTTACGGGCAAAGACGTTGATTGCTTCATCTTCCGCGCGTTCGCGCACGGTGCCCATCAGTTCAGTTTCCAGATGCATCAACACCTTGATGCGCCACGTCCAGCTCACCACACCTTTGCGCCAGCTATCCGCCGGGGCATTGTTCAGGCGCAGGCCAAGGTGTTCCATGATGATTTGCTCGCAATAGCTCTCTTTCGGCGGCTCTTCGAACTGCGGATCGGCATTCAGCGAAAGCTGAAGTATGCCTTCGTTACGACCACGGAACATCGCCAGTGCGCGGTGAGAAGGCACCGTTGACAGTGGTTCGTGATGATCGAAATAGTCGCGGAATTTTGCCCCTTCCTCTTCTTTACCGCTCACCACGGTTGAGACCAGATGCGCGTTCTTCCACAGATAATCACGCACTTTCGCCAGCAGCGCGGCATCTTCGGCAAACCGTTCCATCAGGATATAGCGCGCGCCGTCCAGCGCGGCTTTGGTATCTGCCACGCCTTTATCGGCATCAATATATTGTGCAGCGGCGACTTCTGGCGTGTGTGACGGATCGCTCCACAGCAGGTCAGCCAACGGCTCAAGCCCTGCTTCAATGGCGATTTGCCCGCGGGTGCGGCGTTTAGGTTTGTAGGGCAGGTAGAGGTCTTCGAGTTCGGTTTTGCTTAGGGTGGCGTTGATGGCATTCGCCAGATCATCGGTGAGTTTGCCTTGCTCGGAAATAGACTTGAGGATCGCCTGACGTCTCTCTTCCAGCTCGCGCAGATAGCTCAGACGCGTTTCCAGATTACGCAGCTGCGTGTCATCCAGACCGCCGGTGATTTCCTTACGATAACGTGCGATAAACGGCACGGTATTCCCTTCGTCAAGCAGGCGAACGGCAGCGTCAACCTGTTCCGGGCGCGCCTGAATTTCACCCGCAATAATGCGGCAGAACGAATCATTCATCATGGTTTGAGTTCATCTTTTCGGATCAAAAATCAGGGGATAGTTATACGGACTGGCTGGCAAAAATGCCAGCCATCGGCAGGAGGTTAAGACTCTTCCTTACGGTTTCACGTACTCGATAGCATTAACATACCAGCTCGCTTCCCCGGCAGGGGTATTCACCACCGCCAGATCGCCGACTTCTTTTTTCAGCAATGCGCGGGCCATCGGGGAATCGATAGAGATGTAATCTTTACGGCCAAAAATTTCATCGTAGCCGACAATACGGAAACGGTGAGTCACGCCATCGTCGTTTTCAATCTCCACCCACGCGCCAAAAAAGACTTTGCCTTCCTGCTGAGGGGAGTAATCGACGATTTTGAGATTTTCCATGCATTTAGTGAGATAGCGCACGCGACGGTCGATTTCACGCAGACGCTTTTTATTATACTGATAGTCAGCATTTTCGCTGCGGTCGCCCAGACTTGCGGCCCAGGTCACCTTTTTTGTGACCTCCGGGCGTTCTTCACGCCAGAGATAATTAAGCTCTTGTTTGAGTTTTTCATACCCTTCCCGGGTAACCAGGGGCGTTTTCATCTCGTTGATTCCCTTTGTCTGTTTGATAATGCGCACATTGGGTATAACGTGATCATATCAACAGAATCAATAATGTTTCGCCGAATAAATTGTATACTTAAGCTGCTGTTTAATATGCTTTGTAACAATTTAGGCTGAAATTCATACCAGATTTAGCTGGTGACGAACGTGAGCTTTTTTAAGAATACACGCTTACAAATTGTTGCGAACCTTTGGGAGTACAAACAATGCAAGAGAACTACAAGATTCTGGTGGTTGATGACGACATGCGCCTGCGCGCGCTGCTGGAACGTTATCTCACCGAACAAGGCTTCCAGGTTCGAAGCGTCGCTAATGCAGAACAGATGGATCGCCTGCTGACTCGTGAATCTTTCCATCTTATGGTACTGGATTTGATGTTACCTGGTGAAGATGGCTTGTCGATTTGCCGACGTCTTCGTAGTCAGAGCAACCCGATGCCGATCATTATGGTGACGGCGAAAGGGGAAGAAGTGGACCGTATCGTTGGCCTGGAGATTGGCGCTGACGATTACATTCCAAAACCGTTTAACCCGCGTGAACTGCTGGCCCGCATTCGTGCGGTGCTGCGTCGTCAGGCGAACGAACTGCCAGGCGCACCGTCACAGGAAGAGGCGGTAATTGCTTTCGGTAAGTTCAAACTTAACCTCGGTACGCGCGAAATGTTCCGCGAAGATGAGCCGATGCCGCTCACCAGCGGTGAGTTTGCGGTACTGAAGGCACTGGTCAGCCATCCGCGTGAGCCGCTCTCCCGCGATAAGCTGATGAACCTTGCCCGTGGTCGTGAATATTCCGCAATGGAACGCTCCATCGACGTGCAGATTTCGCGTCTGCGCCGCATGGTGGAAGAAGATCCGGCGCATCCGCGTTACATTCAGACCGTCTGGGGTCTGGGCTACGTCTTTGTACCGGACGGTTCTAAAGCATGAGGCGATTGCGCTTCTCGCCACGAAGTTCATTTGCCCGTACGTTATTGCTCATCGTCACCTTGCTGTTTGTCAGCCTGGTGACGACTTATCTGGTGGTGCTGAACTTCGCGATTTTGCCGAGCCTCCAGCAGTTTAATAAAGTCCTCGCGTACGAAGTGCGTATGTTGATGACCGACAAACTGCAACTGGAGGACGGCACGCAGTTGGTTGTGCCTCCCGCTTTCCGTCGGGAGATCTACCGTGAGCTGGGGATCTCTCTCTATTCCAACGAAGCCGCCGAAGAGGCCGGGCTGCGTTGGGCGCAACACTATGAATTCTTAAGCCATCAGATGGCGCAGCAACTGGGCGGTCCGACGGAAGTTCGCGTCGAGGTTAACAAAAGTTCGCCTGTCGTCTGGCTGAAAACCTGGTTGTCTCCCAATATCTGGGTACGCGTGCCGCTAACCGAAATTCATCAGGGCGATTTCTCCCCGCTGTTCCGTTATACGTTGGCGATTATGCTATTGGCGATAGGCGGGGCGTGGCTGTTTATTCGTATCCAGAACCGACCGTTGGTCGATCTCGAACACGCAGCCTTGCAGGTGGGTAAAGGGATTATTCCGCCGCCGCTGCGTGAATATGGCGCTTCGGAGGTGCGTTCCGTTACCCGCGCCTTTAATCATATGGCGGCTGGTGTTAAGCAACTGGCGGATGACCGCACGCTGCTGATGGCGGGGGTAAGCCATGATCTGCGCACGCCGCTGACGCGTATTCGCCTGGCGACTGAGATGATGAGCGAGCAGGATGGCTATCTGGCAGAATCGATCAATAAAGATATCGAAGAGTGCAACGCCATCATTGAGCAGTTTATCGACTACCTGCGCACCGGGCAGGAGATGCCGATGGAAATGGCGGATCTCAACGCAGTACTCGGTGAGGTTATTGCTGCCGAAAGTGGCTATGAGCGGGAAATTGAAACTGCGCTTTACCCCGGCAGCATTGAGGTGAAAATGCACCCGCTGTCGATCAAACGCGCGGTAGCGAATATGGTGGTCAACGCCGCCCGTTACGGCAATGGCTGGATCAAAGTCAGCAGCGGCACGGAGCCGAATCGCGCCTGGTTCCAGGTAGAAGATGACGGTCCGGGTATTGCGCCGGAACAACGTAAGCACCTGTTCCAGCCGTTTGTTCGTGGCGACAGTGCGCGCACTATTAGCGGCACGGGATTAGGGCTGGCGATTGTGCAGCGTATCGTGGATAACCATAACGGGATGCTGGAGCTTGGCACCAGCGAGCGGGGCGGGCTTTCCATTCGCGCCTGGCTGCCAGTGCCGGTAACGCGGGCGCAGGGCACGACAAAAGAAGGGTAAATAAAACGGGAGGCGAAGGTGTCTCCCGTTTTTAGATTGTTTTCAATTGATTGATAATGAAAGGATTCGCTTGCAAAAGCAGGAGCAATTTTCGAGGTGCTCCGGTAGGCTGACGGCGTTTGGTTTCCCAGCTTTTGACCAGGTCATAACTTACCCCTACGGCGACAGCAAAATCTTGCTGACGTAAACCCGTTGCTTCACGGATCGCTTTTACATCGATCTCGCTAAAAGTATGGACGTGCTCTGGTTCAGGCGTTTCTTCACCCTTTTCGATGCGTACCATTTCTTCTGCGCTGGCAAGAAGATCAGCAAATAATTCATCTTTCATCTGTTTTCAATGTCTCCGTTGGCATTTCGACCATGGTGGAATTTGTGGAGCTTCAACATTAAAGCAGCTTCTCTGACAATAGTTTCAATGCCTTTCTTTGTTCTTCTGTTAAATCATCCTGTTCATTTTTAGGATAAATCAACGCCAGATAAATTCGGCCATTGCGTGTTACGTTGTAATAAATTATCCGAATGCCACCCCGTTTCCCCATTCCAGAACGGTTCCAGCGAATTTTTCTAAAACTGCCTGTGCCTGCGATAATGTCACCGGCAGTGGGATCTTGAATGAGTAGTTCCTGAAAAGCCCGGAACTCATCATCAGGTAACAATAACTGGCGGCGTTTGCTAAATCCTTGTAGTTCAATAAAGGTGAACATAATGCATCCTGCGGTCTATTGATTATTATAAGTGTACCGTGTACATATTGATAGCTAATCAGATATAAAAAAACCCCTTATCCGTTTGGATAAGGGGTCAATGAGATATCAGCTGATTACAGCTTCGGACCTGCCGCTACCAGCGCAGCACCCGCTGGGGTGTCAGTGTATTTATCGAAGTTGTCGATAAACAGTTTCGCCAGCGTTTCGGCTTTTTCCTGCCACTGTTCCGGAGAAGCGTAGGTGTTACGCGGATCGAGGATCTTCGTGTCTACGCCCGGCAGTTCGGTTGGGATCGCCAGGTTAAACATCGGCAGAGTGAAGGTTTCTGCGTTATCCAGCGAACCGTTGAGGATGGCGTCGATAATAGCGCGGGTATCTTTAATGGAGATACGTTTGCCAGTGCCGTTCCAGCCGGTGTTAACCAGATACGCCTGCGCACCCGCTGCCTGCATACGTTTCACCAGCACTTCTGCGTATTGGGTCGGGTGCAGCGACAGGAACGCCGCGCCGAAGCAAGCGGAGAAGGTTGGCGTCGGTTCGGTGATGCCACGCTCAGTACCGGCCAGTTTGGCGGTGAAGCCAGAGAGGAAGTGGTACTGGGTTTGATCGGCAGTCAGACGAGAAACCGGCGGCAGCACACCAAAGGCGTCTGCGGTCAGGAAGATAACTTTCGTTGCGTGACCCGCTTTGGAAACCGGCTTAACGATGTTATCGATGTGATAGATCGGATAAGAAACGCGGGTGTTCTCGGTTTTTGAACCATCATCAAAGTCGATAGTGCCATCTTCACGCACGGTGACGTTTTCCAGCAACGCATCACGACGGATAGCGTTGTAGATTTCAGGTTCCGCTTCTTTCGACAGCTTGATAGTTTTTGCGTAGCAGCCGCCTTCGAAGTTAAACACGCCGTCATCGTCCCAGCCGTGTTCGTCATCGCCAATCAGGCGACGTTTCGGGTCGGTGGAAAGGGTGGTTTTACCGGTGCCGGAAAGGCCGAAGAACACCGCAACATCGCCTTTCTCACCAACGTTGGCGGAGCAGTGCATAGAAGCGATACCTTTCAGCGGCAGCAGGTAGTTCATCATCGAGAACATCCCTTTCTTCATTTCGCCGCCGTACCAGGTGCCGCCAATCAGCTGCATGCGCTCGGTCAGGTTAAACGCCACGAAGTTTTCGGAGTTCAGACCCTGTTCTTTCCACTGCGGGTTAGTGCACTTCGCGCCGTTCATAACGATAAAGTCTGGTTTGAAACCTGCCAGCTCTTCATCGCTCGGGCGAATAAACATGTTTTTGACAAAATGCGCCTGCCAGGCCACTTCGGTGATGAAACGGACGGAAAGACGAGTATCCGGGTTCGCACCACAGAAAGCGTCGACAACGAACAGACGTTTGCCGGAAAGCTGCCTGGTCACCAGGCCTTTCAGATGCTGCCAGGTTTCCGGAGAGAGAGGTTTGTTGTCGTTCTTACCTTTGCCTTTGTCTGCCCACCAGAAAGTATCGCGAGTGGTATCGTCACGGACGATATACTTATCTTTTGGTGAACGACCGGTGAAGATCCCGGTATCGACGGCAACGGCACCCAGATTAGTTAACACCCCGCGCTCATAACCTGTCAGGCTCGGATCGAGCTCTTCCTGATACAGCAGGTCGTAGCTTGGGTTGTAAACGATATCATGTACGTCACTGATACCATAAGCCTCGAGTTCTTGCGGGGTCAAACCATTGTTAACGCGCATTTCACTGCTCCTTAGCCAATATGTATTGCCTGAATAGTAAAGTCTTTTTGGGGGTGTTAACCGCGACAAGGCTCATAGATTTACGTATCTGGAGAAATTCATATTTGACAAAAAACTCCGTGATTCCTGTCACGAAACGGTTGCTATTATCGCAGAAATAGCATTTTAGGTGTGGAAAATGTTCTCAAAAGGTTAAATCTTGGTTTATATGGCGGGAATATTGTGAGTGGAACCGCATTCATGAATGAAATTGATGCAAATTCAATCGGTAAAGTATCGATTCACCACGCTAACTTTTTTTGATTATTTTCTGAAAAAAGCAAAATACTACTGCCCGATGCGATAATTAACCCACCTTTTGATTCTGGATAACCAACATGGATAACGTTGAACTTTCACCGGCAACACGCTGGGGGATGATTGCTACCGGATTACTTCAGGGGCTGGTTTGCTACCTGCTGATCGCCTGGCTTGCCGGAAAAAATCTCAGTTGGATTGTTTATGGCGTGCCTGCGACCGTCGCGTTTTCATCCGTTTTACTCTTCTCCGTGATCTCCTTTAAACAGAATCGCCTTTGGGGATGGCTGGCGCTGGTGTTTATTGCCACGCTGGGAATGAGCGGCTTGCTGAAGTGGCAAACTGATGGCATGACCCCCTGGAGAGCTGAAAAGGCGCTTTGGGATTTTGGCTGCTATCTGCTGCTGATGGCAATGTTGTTGCTACCGTGGATACAACAAAGCCTTCGCATCCGCAATGACAGTAGCCGCTATCGCTACTTTTACCAGTCAGTATGGCATAACGTACTTATATTACTGGTGATTTTTCTCGCCAATGGCCTAACGTGGCTGGTACTTTTACTGTGGAGTGAGTTGTTTAAACTTGTTGGCATCACGTTTTTCAAAACGCTCTTTTTTGCAACCGACTGGTTTATTTATCTCACGTTAGGTCTGGTTACCGCGCTGGCGGTGATCCTCGCGCGAACACAGTCACGTTTAATCGACTCTATTCAAAAGTTGTTCACGTTAATCGCCACGGGGTTGCTGCCGTTAGTATCATTGCTAACCCTGATGTTTATTATCACCCTGCCGTTTACGGGCCTGAGCGCGATTTCTCGCCACATCTCCGCCGCCGGGTTGCTGTTGACGCTGGCCTTTTTGCAATTGATCTTAATGGCTATTGTCCGCGATCCGCAAAAAGCGTCACTTCCCTGGACGGGGCCGTTGCGTTGCCTGATTAAAACCGCTTTGCTGGTTGCTCCGCTGTATGTGTTCGTCGCCGCCTGGGCGTTATGGCTGCGGGTCGCTCAGTACGGCTGGACTGTCGACCGCTTGCAGGGCGCGCTGGCGGTGCTGGTGTTACTGGTATGGTCGCTGGGGTATTTTGTCAGTATCGTCTGGCGTAAAGGGCAAAATCCCCTTGATCTTCAGGGCAAAGTGAACCTTGCGGTTTCGTTATTGGTGTTGGTGATACTGGTGCTTCTTAATTCGCCGGTGCTGGACAGTATGCGCATTAGCGTGAACAGTCATATGGCGCGTTATCAGAGCGGTAAAAACACGCCAGACCAGGTAACTATCTACATGCTCGAACAGAGCGGTCGCTATGGACGTGCGGCGCTTGAGTCGCTGAAAAGCGATGCCGAGTATATGAAAGACCCGAAACGCGCGCGGGATCTGCTGATGGCGTTAGATGGAGAGCAACATCTTCAGGAACAGGTATCGGAAAAAGTATTAGCCGATAATGTGTTAATTGCCCCTGGTTCTGTTAAACCGGATGCGACATTCTGGTCGGCCTTAATCCAGGATCGCTATAACGTGATGACCTGTATTGAAAAAGACGCCTGCGTACTGGTCGAGCAAGATCTGAATAGTGATGGTCAGGCGGAGCGGATCCTGTTTGCTTTTAATGATGACAGAGTCATTGTCTATGGCTTTGACTCAGACAGAAAAGAATGGGACGCGCTTGATATGAGTTTACTTCCGAACGAAATAACGAAAGAAAAATTACTCACAGCTGCGAAGGATGGAAAACTGGGGACGAGGCCGAAAGCGTGGCGCGATCTGACGGTAGATGGTGAAACGCTGGAAATAAACTTAAGTAAGTGACAACGCTTTTAACGGATACGACGCTGTATCTGACCAAAATAACTTGCGATTTATCCGGTGCGCGGTAAAACCCCGTCCTTCAGGGCGGGGATATAAGTTCGCCATCCATTTCAACCCGTTCAGCTTCAAAATCAGCACATACATTTGAAAAGTAAGTGCGTAGTTTTTCTGT
>OGZY01001129.1_pt1 | contig 12259 bp, 8 predicted proteins | sample 1576911 | NCBI WGS metagenome assembly OGZY01 (sample SAMEA3541488, study PRJEB24748) | human gut metagenome | biome: human gut; feature: human-associated habitat; material: faeces | place: China | collected 2012 | reverse complement strand
AATGTAATTTTTAAGTAGTTATGAAAAGAAAATTTGTAAAAGTGATGTTCTTCGGAGCGTTGGCACTTTCTACTGTCACCTATGTAGGCTGTAAAGACTACGATGATGACATCAAAAATGTGCAGGAACAGATTGATGCCATCAACAAAAAAGGTGCTGATGTTACAACTGAAGCGATGACTGCCGCTATTAATAGTGCAGTAGCCGGGTTGAAGACCCAATTAGATGCCATCTCAGGTAAAGCAGATAAAACAGCACTTGATGAACTCAAAAAAACAGTTACTGACTTGCAGACTGCCCTAAACAACAAAGCAGATGCTACGAAACTTACAGAACTGCAAACAAAACTAGATGAGGCTATTACTAAAGTAAATGCATCTATTGAAAGTAGCGTTGGAGCTGCCAAAACTGAACTGCAAGCTAAAATCGACAAACTAAAAGCTGATTTAGAGAAAGCCGATGCTGATGCAGCAGAAAAGATTGTGACCGAATTAGCCAATGCTAAAACAGAATTGGAGAGTCTAATCAATCTCAACGGTGAAAAAATTGCAGACTTGTATAATAAGATCGAAGGTCTGGATGCTATCAAAGCTAAAATAGAAGCATTAGAGGAAGCTGATAAAAATTTCGTTACTATCTCGCAACTGAATGATTACATGAATTCAGAAGCAGTTAAAGAATATGTAGATGAAACTCTTCTTGACTATCTGACATCTACTGAAGTAGCCGATCAGGTAAATGCTGTGAAAACATACGTTGACGGTACATTCAAAGCCGCTATCATGGCTGAAATTAAAGCTGAATACTTGAGTCTTGAAAAGTATAACAGCGATATGGAAGCTTTGATGGAGAAGATTGATACGTATGTAAACAAGGAAGATGCTACTTACAAGAAAATATTTACTGACATTACAGACTTACAAAACTATCAACAGCAGACTGTAGCCGCTCTCGTAGCATCTCTTGCAGAGAATAATACGATTGAAAATGCAAATAAAATTGTAACTGCTTTGACGGACATTACAAATTTGCAGAATGATATTGCCAAATGTGCAAAGACTTCAGATTTGGATGCTTATGTGAAAGGTACAGACTTAGGTGGATTAATTGACACACATTTGGAAACTAAGTTTGAAGGATATGATTCTGAAATAAACAACATAAAGAAACGCCTCTTGGCACTTGAAATTGATGTTGACGGATTGAAATCAATGGTTCAGAGTGTAACATTCGTTCCATCTGATGCAGAAGGAAAAGTATACTTCTCTTCTTATTATGTAGTACCGGAAGGTGAAACAGCCAAAGCTTTAGTTGCCTCTAATAACACAGTAACTGTAAAATTCCGTATTTCTCCGGTTTCTGCTGCTAAGAATTTCTTCGATAACTATACTGCATCATTCGATGCGCAGGAGATCAAGACTCGTGCTGCTAACATTTTCACAGGTGAAGGTAAAGTAGAAAACGCGGAAGAAGGAATCATTTCATTTGTTCTGTCTACTACCACAGAACAGAGTCATGCCGTTTGCCTGAATATCGTAGCTAAAAACTCTATTCCGGAAAATGCAGAAACTGCCATAAAGGGTACAGACTACTTTACGAATATCAACTCTAATTATTTCCCGGTAATCGTTACTACGAAAACAATTAGTGGAATTCAGGTAGAATCAACTAACAGTGCAGCTAGTTCCATCTATTACAACAAAGAAGCATCTAAGATCGACTATAAAGCAGGTGCTGCTCTGAAAGCAAGTTTCGTAGGTGGCGGAAGTGCTACTTTAGATCCGGAAAATGTAGATTTATCTAATTTTGTAACAAGTTATGAATTTGATAAAGACATGACCGATCCTAATGCTCCGGTTATTTTGGATGGTGAAGGAAACTACAAACTGGAAGATGGTGTATTGTCGTTGAAAAACTATGCTGTTGAATCTGCAGGTAAAAAAGCTACAGTTGTAGCTCATGTTACTGTAAAAGACGATGATAAGACTTTGAAAATCTTTAAATCTACATCTTATGCAGAAGTAACGGCTACTAATTATACGGATGGTACAGTAAATCTAACAGAGTCGGGAGCGACAGCCATTCCATACGATGGAACAAAAGCATCAGCTACTCAACCTTATACTTTGACTGCTTTATATACTGCTGCCGGTTCACAAGAAATTTACGAAGCGATTTCTGCTAATGCATTTACTCCAACTGCTGATAAGGGAGTTACATTCGTTATTGGTGAAAAGAATGCTTTGACTATCAATGTACCTAAAGGAACTCCAGCCGGTACATATTCTCCAACATTGAAGATTCAGGTAGATGCAGTAAAGGTTATCAATGTTTCAGCTAGTGTAAAGGTTAACTATCAAGATATTAAAGTTGCCATTGATAATAATATTGTTACTGCAGGTGCAATGACATTGAAGCCGACTTATCAAGGATCATACGATAAACCGACTAGCGTAGGTTTCACTCTGGATTTGGCTACTCTTTACACTAACTACAGTACTCAATTGACTGCGGTTAAGAAAGTAGGCGGAGATATTACTCTTAGTCTGAAAGATGCTGTGAAGGGTGTTTCTATCAATGGTACTACACTGACAGTAGATAAGACTTACAATGCAAATGCTAATGATATTAAGCCGATTGTTATTGTTGCAAAGACTGTATATGGTGAAGCTACATTAGATAACAGTACAGTAGAAACTACAATTAACTTGACTGAAATCAGTGGAACATGGGCGTTCACAACTAAATCCGCAACATTTGGTAAAGATAATCTGAATAGCACATTGAATCTTGCAAAAACAGCTTCTTGGACAGACTATAGAGGTAAAGTGATGTGGGCAGACGGTGCTGAAAAAGCTCAAGGTACTACTGAATGGGGCGCTAAGCCACTTAGTGTATATGGTTTCGCTGCACCTGTATTCAGTATAGCGACAGCTGATAAAGACAAAGAGAAATATGTAAATATCACTACTGATGGCAAGATTTCTTTGACTGACGCAGGTAAGAATTTAGCATCTTCAATCAATCTAACTGTGAATGTAACTGCAGTTTCTAATTGGGGTACAATTACTGGCTTTGCAAGTAATAATGAAGTTACAGTTAAGATTGACTTGTCTAAAAATGCTGCAGAGATTTAACTGTAAACCGGTAGAATTAAAATGAATACCGATTATTTGATTCACATTTTAATGATGATTGGCTGACATTTTATTTCTCCATTAATAATCAAAGGGTATCTCTGACTCCATACTAATTAGGAGATACCCTTTCTTCACTTTATAGTGAAGACTACATGAGAGATAACAGATAATAAGATTATGCTTGTGAAAGTATACCTTAGTATACGTATCTCTCTATAATTAAGAAGATACCTCCCTTATTTCCCACAGGTATCTTCTTTAATAATCTTAAGACATCTCTCTTATTTTTCGCTAGGCTACTTTTGGTAGTTCCCTATTTCCCCACTAGTAAGAAAATGTTTTAAGAATACAGAAGTACGGGCTTGTGAAAGCCCGTACTTTTACAATAACCTTTTCTTCACTCAAATGTGAAGGTTATTTTCTATTAGAGGATACCTCTCTTTTCCCACAGGTATCCTCTTCTATCCCAAACGAGGCTAACTTCAAAATTGAAGTTAGCCTCGTTTTTTCATCATTCCATTCATAACGAAGAGGCTTATTATTCATGCTTTTCTCTTAGTTTTTCTCATGAAACAGTTTTTCATCCTGCAAATGTGACAACTATAAACTTTTGTAGTCACTCCCTCTCCAATACCTATAAACCCACTGATTGATTTTATGGGATGCATCAAGCACGAATCTGATAATCTAACATCACAGACTCCCAGAGGGAGAAGTGAAAACAGTTTTTTCTGTTCCTCTACACTCCATCCGCAATACCCCGGACTAAAACGGTTAGTATGATTATTATCTCCAATATCTTCTTTTAACACTCTTTCCATATAGTCTCCTGTACTTTCTACCAGGCATGTACCTATGGAATAAAGAATAAACAAAGAAACAGGATCGTCTTCCGCTTTCATCTCATTAACCAAATTCTCATATTCCTGCCCTGCAGTTGCAACAAAAACAGCAATCTGCTTTGATTTCCTTAATGAACGTGCTATAACCTTTCCAGTCTCAAAAATAATATTTTGAATGCAAACTTTATCAGACAGTATCTCGCAATCGAAAATTTGATAATAGAAATGTGGTGTAATGGCCTTTCTAACACGCTTCCAGACACTATTGACAAGTTCATTCACCGAATGATCCGGCACATTCCCGCCATATCCCATAGCTTCATATATTCCTTCGACAGAAAACTGGAGAGAAGAGCAAGAAATAACAGTATCGTCCATCTTAAGATGCCAATAGATTCCTAGCCAATATAACGGCAGAATTAGCGTTATCACTATACCCGTCCGCACCTATCTGTCTCGCAAATTCGGGCGTTGTGGGAGCGCCACCAATCATTACCTTTACTCTTCCGCGCATTCCTGATTCGTTCAACGCAGCAATGACTTCACGCATATAATTCATTGTAGTAGTCAGCAGGGCGGACATACAAAGAATATCGGCATGATGTTCACACACTGCATCGACAAATTTCTTAGCGGAAACATCTGTTCCCAAGTTGATTACCTCAAACCCGCATCCTTCAAACATAGATGCTACAAGATTTTTACCGATGTCATGTAAGTCACCTTTTACAGTTCCAATAATTATTTTACCGATAGGCTGACTATGATTATTAGCTAATTGCGGTTTTAATAACTCTAAAGAGCCTTTCATAGCACGTGCAGCCATTAATAATTCCGGCACAAAAGCCTTACCAGCTTCAAAACGACTACCAATCTCTTCCATAGCTTTGACCATATATTCGTTGATTACATATTGCGGATCAACGTTCTCTTCTATCGCTTCTTTCGTAATTGCTACTGCAACAGGTAGCTTTCCTGTAAGAATTGCAGTATATAAATCATTTAAGTTTGCCATACTGATATTAGTTTTTCTTGTTATATTCATTAAGTGCATCGTAGAATGATTCGATATTCTCGGCAGGTACTTCCGGTGGAATATCACAGCCGGAAGAAAGCACGAAATTGTCATACTCCCTGGTCTCTTCCAGCAAGTTTAAAGTTGCCTCCCTTATTTCTTCTGCTGTTCCCATCTTGAACACACCGACCGGATCCAGATTCCCCATGACCAATACATCGGACGGACATTCACGGAGTGCGTCTGTCATATTTATCTTATTACCAAAGTGATAAGATGCAGCTCCCGTTTCCAACATTGCTTTTGTACAATGTCCACCATTACCGCAATTATGTAAAACTACGGAGAATGTTTCATCCTGAACCTTGTCTACAATCTTTTTTATATATACAGACGAATACCTGGAGCAGTCATCATTCGACAGTAATCCGGATGCCGGTTCGGCCACGATTACTCCGTTTACTCCTACCGATTTTAACGCCAGACAGTAGGATGTGATGAATTCTGCACATTTAGTTAAAAGCAATTCCACCGTTTCGGGCTCGGTATAGATAGCTATCATGATTTCCGTCATATCAAACAAACGTCCCGCTAATGAATAAGGACCGATACAGCCGGCAAATACCGGTCTGTCTTTTACATATTCTGCAGTCAGTTCGTTAGCTTTAAGATATTCGGTAATACGTCCTCTCCCCAAGTCTGGTATCTCCAACGTCTTGACTGATTCATAATCAGTCACCAGCCTGCAAGTCACGGAAGGTACTTCATTTTCAGGAAACGTAATCGACGCCCCAAAAGCTTCTGCTTCTACGGTCAGGTCCATTATAACAGTGGTTGCCGCTGATGGATATCGATCATAAAGGGCTTTGATTGCTTCAAAGTGTATCTTGCCATTGGTCACAGCTTCATATACACTTTTACCTGTCAGTTCGATACCCGGATGTGTCATGATAGGAATTGCCATCCTCTCCTTACTTTGGATAACTTGACTTATCCAACTTTTCATATTGATCTGACTCATTCTATTTGTTTCTTATGGTTTTTAAAGCATCAATCATAGCTACGACATTCTCTATAGGCACATTTGCCTGTATGTTATGAACGGTATTGAACACAAATCCGCCATTCTTACCCAGTATTTCACATTGTTTCAATACATGAGTATGGATTTCTTCCGGTGTGCCGAAAGGCAGCACTTTTTGAGTGTCAATACCTCCACCCCAGAAAGTAATTTGATCGCCAAAATTTTCTTTCAAGCGAACCGGGTCCATATCTTTCGCATTAATCTGAACAGGGTTGATTATATCGAATCCCGCATCAATAATCCCCGGCAGGATAGGGAGAATCGCTCCGCATGAGTGTTTAAACACTTTCCAGGTAGTATTTTGGTGTATCCAGTCGTTCATCCGTTTATAATGTGGAAGCCATAGTTCACGAAAGGTATCCGGTGAACAGAATTGTGATTCTTGTGAACCGAAATCTGTGCCACATGTAAACACAACATCTACTTTGTCGCCCACCGCTTGCCATAATTTCTTGTAATTCTCAATAGCAATATCAATTTGCTTTTCAAAAACCTGATGAATATAGTCCTGACGCATCATCGTTGACATGTACCACTCCGCAACACTGCGTATACCTTTAGGATCCTTCAATCCCATCCCCGGCACAAAGGCTACATCCCCCAAGGCAGTTCCTCCAAAACTCGCCACGACAGCTCTTCCTGTTGCAGCGCGCTTTTCTATATCCTGTTTCAAAAAGTTCAAATCTTCATCTGTAATATAGCCGAACTCTTCAAGATTATCTTCCGGATTCAGGTTATCATCATCAATCGTTTTTTGCCGTTCTATGGCATTCACGAAGTAACATCCGTCAGGCATCACAGCACTAGGGGGACAGGAACAGTCGCCTTCTGCATAGATGTATATATCACCTTCTTCATCCGGTGTCAGGTTGATGTCTCGGGCAATCAATACGGTTTGTCCCCAAGGGGTGACTTGTTCGTGCAAACACGTCTCATCAATATCGAAGATGTTTTTGCGTCCCCATGCACCGATAGTATCTATGCCAATGAGATCCAGTAGATCGTCGTCTACCTCGCCTAACATCTGGAAGGGATCGATAATTCTGACCGGTCGCCTTTCAAGACCATAATATTCACGCAGTTTTTCCACTATTATACAATGGAGTCCTGTGACGGTTGTAGCCCCGAAATCCAGCGCTATCCTATCCGCGTCTTTGTGTGACAATACTGTTTGTAATCTTTCTCTTGAAGTCATGTTTTCTAATATTAAATTCCTTTTTGCAAAGATAGTCGGGATAAAAAACAAAAAAAATGGAGTAAAGTGGCATAAAAGATAGATTATTATCGCTTACTTTACGGTGTAAACGTAATCTTATTAAATTATGATTCAATTAGCCTTAGGTTTCCCAGGAGAGCGTTTCATCTATCTACCGCTTTCCTTAATTGATGTAATGATAGACAGCCCTTTAACCGGAGATTTGATACTCTATTCTCTTGGTCATTTTTCACATGCACAGTACCACTACATCAATCGTATCCATGGATGTAAACAATATATTTTTATCTATTGTAAAGAGGGAAAAGGCTGGATTGAAGTAAATAAACAAAAATACACTTTAACAGCCAATGAATTTATTGTTTTGCCTCCTGATATTCCACATAGTTACGGTGCTTCTCAAGAATCTCCCTGGAGTATTTACTGGATGCATTTCATTGGTACAAAAGCAGAATTATTCGCCAAAAAATTTTATATACCTACAAAAGCCAACTATACCGGTTCGTCCAGTGAAGAAGAACGGTTTAAACTCTTTGAAGAAATGTATTCCACACTCCGCAATGGCTTTACTATTGACAATCTGAATTATACGAATATTTGTCTGAAACATTTTCTGGCAACCTTCCTGTTTCAAGATTCCCATAAATCGTCCGAAGTGGTTAGTGAGTATTCAGAAAGTATTATTAACCGGGTAATTGCCTATATGAACCATCATATCAATCAAAAAGTAACAATCGGAGAAATGGCCGCTTTTTTAGGATACTCGGTTTCTTACTTCCACCGCAAATTTTATAAGGCAACCGGGCAATCACCTATCAACTATTTTATTCAAATGAAGGTCAACAGGGCTTGCATTGAATTGATAAAAACAGATTTGAAGATCACACAAATTGCTTCCAAACTCGGGTTTAAAGATAGTTACTACTTCTCCAGAATATTTACGCAGATAATGGGGATTTCTCCGAAAAAATTTAGAGAACAGGGATTTAAATTATAAACTGTAGATTTAAAACAGATAAAAACAACCTGTCTCCCTTCCGAAACATTGATAAACAGAATGCCTCTGGAAAAAGTGACAGGTTGAAAAAGTTATTAAAGGATGTCCGAAAGGCACACTCTTTAGCACATTATTGAATACTACTCGTTTATCAATACTGTAGTTACACTTTCCTTCCCTAAATAAAATGCCTTTGCTTTTATCTGTGGAGCATCGCATGCTATCGGAGTTTGCCATTTCACGGAATTTTCCGTTGGTTCACTACCATCGGTGGTGTACCGGATTACCGCATTCGGATTTGTGGTATTGACAAACAACAATCCATCCTTTACTATAATACCTGGAGGAGATACCCGGAAATTAATACCTCGTTTTGCCAAACGGGGCAACTCATAAGTTACAATACCGGCATTATATTTTCGTTTGGTATCTGCATATACCTTACTGTCCGGAGATAATGCCCACGATGGTTGAGCGTTCCAAGCGCGTTCTGCCAGCCCAAAAACTTTTGGGAAAAGATAATATTCTATTTGTTCGAAACTACGGATTGTCTCCGCCCAGATTTGTCCGGACAAACCTTTGATATTCTTATAACCCTCTTTTGTCAAGGGTTGCTTACCGTTTGATGCTGTTTTTACATCCACAGATTCACCTTTCAGATTCCGCCGTAAAGACTTGTAAATATCAAAAGGCAACATATCAAACGTTACGTACTCATCTACGTAACCACCCCAACGCAATCCCGGTTCTTCCACATGATAACAATAGGCCATATCCAAATAGAAATTACCCACATTACAGAGTATAATAGGATAGCCCGCATTTGCTAACTTATACGGAACTTCATCCCCACCCTGTTCCGGAATTGTATTCCAGCAATAATTCAAGACCTTGCTATTTCTGAAATGTTCGTTCACGGTATTATCCGGCTTCATAACAATGTCTTGCCATCCAACTGCCTGTATATTGCGTTTATCCAACATTTCCAGAATTTGCTCCAGAAAATAATCTTTCAAATCCCGTATCTTAGCCAATCCATGTTCTTTCATAAAAGTACGGCAGATAGAAGAACCTTCCCAAATGCCTTCCGGCACTTCATCTCCACCTACATGGAAAGCAGGCAATTCTACTCCCGCATCCTGATACATCCGCCCGATTTCATCAATCACTTTTTCAAGAAAACGGTATGTAGAAGGCATGGCGACATTAATAACATTATCAGTGAAATTTTGTGCCGATAGATATTGGGAAGTATCTGCAAAGTCAATCAGAAGATATTCTTCCGCTTTCGACTGATCCGTATCGATATATTTCCGGTAACGGGCATTCATTGCTTTTATTGCTGCCCGTGAATGGCCGGGAATATCTATTTCAGGAATAATTCTGATATGCCTTTCTTTTGCATATTTCAAAATATCCATAAAGTCACTGCGGGAATAATACCCATTAGCCAATAAGGTGGTATCTGCCTCATTCCATCCCCAAGCATAAGCAGGATAAAGACATGTCAGTTCATCTGTAGTATGTCCTCTGCGAGAGGCTATTTCTGTCAATTCTTCCAATCCGGGTATTTCTACACGCCAAGCCTCATCATCACTCAAATGCAGATGCAGTACATTCATTTTATAGAATGACAGTATATCTATCAGTTTCAATAAGTCCGTCTTCTTTGTAAAATTGCGGGCTACATCCAGCATGATTCCCCGATGTCCCATGTCCGGATAATCGGTAATATGAAGATTGGGGAGCGGAGAGGAAGCTAGCTTCATGTTATCCAATAAAGCAACCAATGTCTGACAAGCATTAAAAATGCCATGCGCATCATTAGCTTTCAAAGTCAACAGGTTATTCTTTATCACAATTTCGTAATACTCATCCGGACATTGACAGGTGGCAGGAAGTTCTGTTTTCTTCAATTCAATGATTGTTTCTTCATCCTTTTCAGAAACGGTACATCCTAACTGTGAAGTCAATTGCTTTTTCAACAAAAGAGCTTCTTCTTTAAATACACCGTCAAACTTCAGACCTACCTTTGGAGAGAAAGTAGAAACACCACCCGTCTTCTCTACTTTTTTAGGAGTAGGAAAGAGAGAAAGTATATCACAATCTACAGGCTTGCTGAAATCATCATTCTGCTTATACAAATAATTTCCATCTGCATAGGGAAAACTATTCTTCGAACGAATCCATTGGGCATCGGGCGTAAACAGTCCGATCTCAATCGGAATATTTTGCGGCTGCAACATTTTCCCTTTTTCATCGGTAGCTACAATATAAGCCCCTTCAGGAACCGAAGATACATTAATCACATTTCCTTCACTCAATATGGTAAAAGAGAGTGTTTCACCCGGTGCCAACGCCTGATAGTGTTCAGTAGGATACATTTTATAGTAAGTCGAACCAATACATTCTATTTCCAACGGGGCATTAATAGGTTGCTGATAATAAATTGGTGTCTGATTAAAATAGATCACCCAATTATCAGCCAAGGATTTATTCCCGTTATTCGTCAAACAGAATGTATTCTTAAAATATCTGGCTTCCACACTATCTTTTTCCAGTTTCCATGTTAAAGAGAGCTGTGAGGAAGGGGGCTGTTTACCAGCCCCACAACCAAACAAGCATATCCCCAACATCATTATCCATATATTCCTCATAGTTATCATAAGGGAATTATTTAGCTAATGAACGAATACATTCCACTTCTTCTGTCGAATAAGGTGTCCCATCGCTACGGAAAATATCATGGAACCACAAGGACGGTTCAGCTACGTCAGGCAACGGAGTATCCCATGCAAATATTGTATTTGTCTTTCCGGCTACAAGTCCCCAGTTTATTGCACCGATATTTTCTTTCTTCAGCATCGGCATAATATCCTGGAAAGTACTATTTTGAGTACGTGCCATATATTCCGTGCAAATCATCGGACGCCCATATTGCTTCAATGTGTCAATGAGCTGTTGATGCGAATCCAGACCTTCATACGTGTGATAGGTTATCACATCCGAGTTTTCCAACTGAAACTTATTCAAATTAGTCAAACTCATATCCCAAACTCCGGCTGACAAGGGTTGCGACGGGTTAACCGTTCGTCCCCACGTAAATATCTTCTGCAATAACGGCAGACTTCTTTCACCGTATCTATATCCACCCGAACCGCCGGGCTCATTATATAAATCCCACAACACAATTCTCTTATCATCCTTAAAGGTGGTAAGAATGTCTTTCACATAATTCTCCAAGACCGGAAGTATCACTGCCGTATCACCTTTATAATACAAATCTCCCGGATCACGCGCCCATCCCGAATTATGTACTCCCGGTTGTGGTTCCGGTTGCTTTCCTGCCTGGTAAGTAGGATTCCAGCAATCATCCAGAAAGACAAAGATGGTAGAGATATGATGCTTGGCGGCAATAGTAAGGTATTCATTAATACGTTTCTTAAAGCCTTCCTTATCCGTTTCCCAAACCAGATGGTGCAAATATACACGCATACAATTCATTCCGATATCTTCTGCCCAGCCTAGTTCACGGTCAATAGTCACCGGGTCAAAAGTATCAGCCTGCCACATCTCCAATTGGTTGATTGCCGTGCTCGGAATAAAATCACACCCTCGGAGCCATCCCCATTGTTGATACCATTCATTAGCCTGCTCTTTTGTCCAGACTTCACGAACAGAGACTGTTTTCTGACTGCAGGCAATTAACATAATGCCAATAAAAAATGAGAGTAATATCTTTTTCATAATCGAATTTACTTTATCTAATTAGAAACCTTTATTCATTTTCTCCACGTAAATATAACCATATCCCCCGGTTCAACCGCTATCGTAGAACCATCCGGACTTACAGTTGAACCATCCTTCAGCACTCTGCTTACAGAACCATCCACATCAATTGCCAGATTCATCACATTACGAAAGTCCTTATTTACAACTACAAGATACTGGTTACTACCTTTCTC
>OGZY01001116.1_pt1 | contig 12438 bp, 12 predicted proteins | sample 1576911 | NCBI WGS metagenome assembly OGZY01 (sample SAMEA3541488, study PRJEB24748) | human gut metagenome | biome: human gut; feature: human-associated habitat; material: faeces | place: China | collected 2012 | reverse complement strand
CCCTTATAGAAAGGCTGGATCATGTACGAGTATTTGTCGTAGTCGATTTCGGTGACTGATACGTCAGCACTATCAGTATCGTGAATTTGCCTGGCCCTGGACATTTCGCCTTACCCGTCTTTTATATACCCGGAGCTGGATAAGCAACGAACGTCCTGGCCTGCTTTTCGACCTGGCGACAGGGTGGCTTATGCAACATCGTATTATTCTCCCCGGAGCCACCACGCTGACCCGGTTGATTTCAGAGGTAAGGGAAAAGGCGACGTTGCGCCTGTGGAACAAACTGGCACTGATACCGTCAGCCGAACAGCGTTCACAGCTGGAGATGCTGCTGGGGCCAACTGATTGCAGCCGCCTGTCTTTACTGGAATCACTGAAAAAAGGCCCTGTGACCATCAGTGGTCCGGCGTTTAATGAAGCAATTGAACGCTGGAAAACTCTGAACGATTTTGGCCTGCATGCTGAAAACCTGAGTACACTCCCGGCTGTGCGCCTGAAAAATCTCGCACGTTATGCTGGTATGACTTCGGTGTTCAATATTGCCAGGATGTCACCGCAGAAAAGGATGGCGGTTCTGGTTGCCTTTGTCCTTGCATGGGAAACGCTGGCGCTGGATGATGCACTGGACGTTCTGGACGCCATGCTGGCCGTTATCATCCGTGACGCCAGAAAGATTGGGCAGAAAAAACGGCTCCGCTCGCTGAAGGATCTGGATAAATCTGCATTGGCGCTCGCCAGCGCATGTTCGTACTTGCTGAAAGAAGAAACACCGGACGAATCGATTCGTGCTGAGGTGTTCAGCTACATCCCTAGGCAAAAGCTGGCTGAAATCATCACGCTTGTCCGTGAAATTGCCCGGCCCTCAGACGATAATTTTCATGACGAAATGGTGGAGCAGTACGGGCGCGTTCGTCGTTTCCTGCCCCATCTGCTGAATACCGTTAAATTTTCATCCGCACCTGCCGGGGTTACCACTCTGAATGCCTGTGACTACCTCAGCCGGGAGTTCAGCTCACGGCGGCAGTTTTTTGACGACGCACCAACGGAAATCATCAGTCAGTCATGGAAACGGCTGGTGATTAACAAGGAAAAACATATCACCCGAAGGGGATACACGCTCTGCTTTCTCAGTAAACTGCAGGATAGTCTGAGACGGAGGGATGTCTACGTTACCGGCAGTAACCGGTGGGGAGATCCTCGTGCAAGATTACTACAGGGTGCTGACTGGCAGGCAAATCGGATTAAGGTTTATCGTTCTTTGGGGCACCCGACAGACCCGCAGGAAGCAATAAAATCTCTGGGCCATCAGCTTGATAGTCGTTACAGACAGGTTGCTGCACGTCTTGGCGAAAATGAGGCTGTCGAACTCGATGTTTCTGGCCCGAAGCCCCGGTTGACAATTTCTCCCCTCGCCAGTCTTGATGAGCCGGACAGTCTGAAACGACTGAGCAAAATGATCAGTGATCTGCTCCCTCCGGTGGATTTAACGGAGTTGCTGCTCGAAATTAACGCCCATACCGGATTTGCTGATGAGTTTTTCCATGCCAGTGAAGCCAGTGCCAGAGTTGATGATCTGCCCGTCAGCATCAGCGCCGTGCTGATGGCTGAAGCCTGCAATATCGGTCTGGAACCACTGATCAGATCAAATGTTCCTGCACTGACCCGACACCGGCTGAACTGGACAAAAGCGAACTATCTGCGGGCTGAAACTATCACCAGCGCTAATGCCAGACTGGTTGATTTTCAGGCAACGCTGCCACTGGCACAGATATGGGGTGGAGGAGAAGTGGCATCTGCAGATGGAATGCGCTTTGTTACGCCAGTCAGAACAATCAATGCCGGACCGAACCGCAAATACTTTGGTAATAACAGAGGGATCACCTGGTACAACTTTGTGTCCGATCAGTATTCCGGCTTTCATGGCATCGTTATACCGGGGACGCTGAGGGACTCTATCTTTGTGCTGGAAGGCCTTCTGGAACAGGAGACCGGGCTGAATCCAACCGAAATTATGACCGATACGGCAGGTGCCAGCGATCTTGTCTTTGGCCTTTTCTGGCTGCTGGGATACCAGTTTTCTCCACGCCTGGCTGATGCCGGTGCTTCGGTTTTCTGGCGAATGGACCATGATGCCGACTATGGCGTGCTGAATGATATTGCCAGAGGGCAATCAGATCCCCGAAAAATAGTCCTTCAGTGGGACGAAATGATCCGGACCGCTGGCTCCCTGAAGCTGGGCAAAGTACAGGTTTCAGTGCTGGTCCGTTCATTGCTGAAAAGTGAACGTCCTTCCGGACTGACTCAGGCAATCATTGAAGTGGGGCGCATCAACAAAACGCTGTATCTGCTTAATTATATTGATGATGAAGATTACCGCCGGCGCATTCTGACCCAGCTTAATCGGGGAGAAAGTCGCCATGCCGTTGCCAGAGCCATCTGTCACGGTCAAAAAGGTGAGATAAGAAAACGATATACCGACGGTCAGGAAGATCAACTGGGCACACTGGGGCTGGTCACTAACGCCGTCGTGTTATGGAACACTATTTATATGCAGGCAGCTCTGGATCATCTCCGGGCGCAGGGTGAAACACTGAATGATGAAGATATCGCACGCCTCTCCCCGCTTTGCCACGGACATATCAATATGCTCGGCCATTATTCCTTCACGCTGGCAGAACTGGTGACCAAAGGACATCTGAGACCATTAAAAGAGGCGTCAGAGGCAGAAAACGTTGCTTAACGTGAGTTTTCGTTCCACTGAGCGTCAGACCCCTGAGTGGGTTGCGCTCCGGCAGCGGTCCTGATCAATCGTCACCCTTTCTCGGTCCTTCAACGTTCCTGACAACGAGCCTCCTTTTCGCCAATCCATCGACAATCACCGCGAGTCCCTGCTCGAACGCTGCGTCCGGACCGGCTTCGTCGAAGGCGTCTATCGCGGCCCGCAACAGCGGCGAGAGCGGAGCCTGTTCAACGGTGCCGCCGCGCTCGCCGGCATCGCTGTCGCCGGCCTGCTCCTCAAGCACGGCCCCAACAGTGAAGTAGCTGATTGTCATCAGCGCATTGACGGCGTCCCCGGCCGAAAAACCCGCCTCGCAGAGGAAGCGAAGCTGCGCGTCGGCCGTTTCCATCTGCGGTGCGCCCGGTCGCGTGCCGGCATGGATGCGCGCGCCATCGCGGTAGGCGAGCAGCGCCTGCCTGAAGCTGCGGGCATTCCCGATCAGAAATGAGCGCCAGTCGTCGTCGGCTCTCGGCACCGAATGCGTATGATTCTCCGCCAGCATGGCTTCGGCCAGTGCGTCGAGCAGCGCCCGCTTGTTCCTGAAGTGCCAGTAAAGCGCCGGCTGCTGAACCCCCAACCGTTCCGCCAGTTTGCGTGTCGTCAGACCGTCTACGCCGACCTCGTTCAACAGGTCCAGGGCGGCACGGATCACTGTATTCGGCTGCAACTTTGTCATGCTTGACACTTTATCACTGATAAACATAATATGTCCACCAACTTATCAGTGATAAAGAATCCGCGCGTTCAATCGGACCAGCGGAGGCTGGTCCGGAGGCCAGACGTGAAACCCAACAGACCCCTGATCGTAATTCTGAGCACTGTCGCGCTCGACGCTGTCGGCATCGGCCTGATTATGCCGGTGCTGCCGGGCCTCCTGCGCGATCTGGTTCACTCGAACGACGTCACCGCCCACTATGGCATTCTGCTGGCGCTGTATGCGTTGATGCAATTTGCCTGCGCACCTGTGCTGGGCGCGCTGTCGGATCGTTTCGGGCGGCGGCCGGTCTTGCTCGTCTCGCTGGCCGGCGCTGCTGTCGACTACGCCATCATGGCGACGACGCCTTTCCTTTGGGTTCTCTATATCGGGCGGATCGTGGCCGGCATCACCGGGGCGACTGGGGCGGTAGCCGGCGCTTATATTGCCGATATCACTGATGGCGATGAGCGCGCGCGGCACTTCGGCTTCATGAGCGCCTGTTTCGGGTTCGGGATGGTCGCGGGACCTGTGCTCGGTGGGCTGATGGGCGGTTTCTCCCCCCACGCTCCGTTCTTCGCCGCGGCAGCCTTGAACGGCCTCAATTTCCTGACGGGCTGTTTCCTTTTGCCGGAGTCGCACAAAGGCGAACGCCGGCCGTTACGCCGGGAGGCTCTCAACCCGCTCGCTTCGTTCCGGTGGGCCCGGGGCATGACCGTCGTCGCCGCCCTGATGGCGGTCTTCTTCATCATGCAACTTGTCGGACAGGTGCCGGCCGCGCTTTGGGTCATTTTCGGCGAGGATCGCTTTCACTGGGACGCGACCACGATCGGCATTTCGCTTGCCGCATTTGGCATTCTGCATTCACTCGCCCAGGCAATGATCACCGGCCCTGTAGCCGCCCGGCTCGGCGAAAGGCGGGCACTCATGCTCGGAATGATTGCCGACGGCACAGGCTACATCCTGCTTGCCTTCGCGACACGGGGATGGATGGCGTTCCCGATCATGGTCCTGCTTGCTTCGGGTGGCATCGGAATGCCGGCGCTGCAAGCAATGTTGTCCAGGCAGGTGGATGAGGAACGTCAGGGGCAGCTGCAAGGCTCACTGGCGGCGCTCACCAGCCTGACCTCGATCGTCGGACCCCTCCTCTTCACGGCGATCTATGCGGCTTCTATAACAACGTGGAACGGGTGGGCATGGATTGCAGGCGCTGCCCTCTACTTGCTCTGCCTGCCGGCGCTGCGTCGCGGGCTTTGGAGCGGCGCAGGGCAACGAGCCGATCGCTGATCGTGGAAACGATAGGCCTATGCCATGCGGGTCAAGGCGACTTCCGGCAAGCTATACGCGCCCTAGGAGTGCGGTTGGAACGTTGGCCCAGCCAGATACTCCCGATCACGAGCAGGACGCCGATGATTTGAAGCGCACTCAGCGTCTGATCCAAGAACAACCATCCTAGCAACACGGCGGTCCCCGGGCTGAGAAAGCCCAGTAAGGAAACAACTGTAGGTTCGAGTCGCGAGATCCCCCGGAACCAAAGGAAGTAGGTTAAACCCGCTCCGATCAGGCCGAGCCACGCCAGGCCGAGAACATTGGTTCCTGTAGGCATCGGGATTGGCGGATCAAACACTAAAGCTACTGGAACGAGCAGAAGTCCTCCGGCCGCCAGTTGCCAGGCGGTAAAGGTGAGCAGAGGCACGGGAGGTTGCCACTTGCGGGTCAGCACGGTTCCGAACGCCATGGAAACCGCCCCCGCCAGGCCCGCTGCGACGCCGACAGGATCTAGCGCTGCGTTTGGTGTCAACACCAACAGCGCCACGCCCGCAGTTCCGCAAATAGCCCCCAGGACCGCCATCAATCGTATCGGGCTACCTAGCAGAGCGGCAGAGATGAACACGACCATCAGCGGCTGCACAGCGCCTACCGTCGCCGCGACCCCGCCCGGCAGGCGGTAGACCGAAATAAACAACAAGCTCCAGAATAGCGAAATATTAAGTGCGCCGAGGATGAAGATGCGCATCCACCAGATTCCCGTTGGAATCTGTCGGACGATCATCACGAGCAATAAACCCGCCGGCAACGCCCGCAGCATCGCGACCGTCATCGGTGAGAAGTTCGGCAGGTATTGGGTGGTGACAATGTAGGTGCTGCCCCAAATGGCAGGTGCTATCGCTGTGAACAATAAATCGGGCGTGCGTAATGACATGCGATTACAAGACCTCCGCTACGGCGATGGGTTTTTGAGAGTTGCAGGCGCCGCGATGACCGCACCCTGACTTGGACTGGCCCTGCCTCGCACCAATCCACCTGCGGCTATGGCCGCGATCATGCGAGGCCCGAAAATTACACGACCTGTACACGTCCGCCGAACCCGGAACGCAACAGAGCTTCGTGGGCATCCCGATCCGGGTCGTAGCAGCAGTCCTGGACCAAACGCACGTCGTAGTCCGCATCACTAGCCCAGGCGACGCTTGAAAGAACAACGCCGGTGGTGCTTATCCCGGCCATGACAAGCGTGCTTACGCCGCGCGTCCGAAGGTCGGCGTCGAGCGCCGTGCCATAAAAGACGCTGGCTCGCGGACATGCATAGAAAAGGTCGCCCCGTTCGATCGCAAGCCCTTCGACGGGCAGACCGGTGCGAAATCGTCCGCTCGGGAGATACGGTGAGATTTGGCGATTCGTCGCCGGCGGCGCATGTTCATACTCTTCGCCGAGCGAAAAGTTGGGGAACAGCACGGGCCGGCCGCGCAAGGCGTGCTGGCAGCCGTGCAGACCCTGCGTGAGATGAACGCCGACAACCTGCGCAAGGTGCCGGCCGATGCACCCACGGCCTTCATCAAGCCGCGCTGGAAGCCGCTGGTGATCACCCCGGAAGGCCTCGACCGGAAATTCTACGAAATCTGCGCCCTGTCCGAGCTGAAGAACGCCCTGCGCTCCGGCGACATCTGGGTCAAGGGCTCGCGGCAGTTCCGCGACTTCGACGACTACCTGCTGCCGGCCGAGAAGTTCGCCGCACTCAAGCGCGAGCAGGCCCTGCCCCTGGCGATCAACCCGAACAGCGACCAGTACCTGGAAGAGCGTTTGCAGCTGCTGGACGAGCAGTTGGCCACCGTCACCCGCCTGGCCAAGGACAACGAGCTGCCCGATGCCATCCTCACCGAGTCAGGGCTGAAAATCACCCCGCTGGATGCGGCGGTGCCGGATCGGGCGCAGGCGCTGATCGACCAAACCAGCCAGTTACTGCCGCGCATCAAGATCACCGAACTGCTGATGGACGTGGACGACTGGACGGGCTTCAGCCGCCACTTCACCCACTTGAAGGACGGGGCCGAGGCCAAAGACAGGACGTTGCTGCTGTCCGCAATCCTCGGTGATGCGATCAACCTCGGGCTGACCAAGATGGCCGAGTCGAGCCCCGGCCTGACCTACGCCAAGCTGTCCTGGCTGCAAGCCTGGCACATCCGCGACGAAACCTATTCGGCGGCCTTGGCCGAGCTGGTCAACCACCAGTATCGCCACGCCTTTGCCGCCCACTGGGGCGACGGCACGACCTCATCCTCCGATGGCCAGCGCTTCCGCGCGGGTGGCCGGGGCGAGAGCACCGGGCACGTCAACCCGAAGTACGGTAGCGAGCCGGGACGGCTGTTCTATACCCATATCTCCGACCAGTACGCGCCGTTCAGCACCCGCGTGGTGAATGTCGGCGTCCGCGATTCCACCTATGTGCTCGACGGCCTGCTGTACCACGAGTCCGACCTGCGGATCGAGGAGCACTACACCGACACGGCCGGCTTCACCGATCACGTCTTTGCCCTGATGCACCTGCTAGGCTTCCGCTTCGCGCCGCGCATCCGCGACCTCGGCGAAACCAAGCTGTACGTGCCGCAGGGCGTGCAAGCCTACCCGACGTTGCGCCCGCTGATCGGCGGCACCCTGAACATCAAGCACGTGCGTGCCCACTGGGACGACATCCTGCGCCTGGCCAGCTCGATCAAGCAGGGCACCGTCACCGCCTCGCTGATGCTGCGCAAGCTCGGCAGCTACCCGCGCCAGAACGGACTGGCCGTGGCCCTGCGCGAGCTGGGCCGGATCGAGCGCACGCTGTTCATCCTGGACTGGCTGCAAAGTGTTGAACTGCGCCGCCGCGTGCATGCCGGCCTGAACAAAGGTGAGGCGCGCAACTCGCTGGCTAGGGCGGTGTTCTTCAACCGCCTTGGGGAAATCAGGGATCGGAGCTTCGAGCAGCAGCGCTACCGGGCCAGCGGCCTCAACCTGGTGACGGCGGCTATCGTGCTGTGGAACACGGTGTACCTGGAACGCGCCACCCAGGGGTTGGTCGAGGCCGGCAAGCCGGTGGACGGCGAGCTGCTGCAATTCCTGTCGCCGCTGGGCTGGGAGCACATCAACCTAACCGGCGATTACGTCTGGCGGCAGAGCCGCAGACTGGAAGACGGGAAGTTTCGGCCCTTACGGATGCCCGGAAAACCTTAGCGTACGATTTTTTCCGAATTCTGCGGGCTCCCCATAAAGACCCTTCGCAGGCTGACCCAATCACCCGCGCCGTGATAACCGCCATCAATAACATGCTTATCGACCTGATGGCCGCGATGTCGCATAAGGACTGGCTGAGCCGTCGCCAACGGCAACAACAGGGAATTGAACGGGCTCATACGCTGGGTAAATACCGGGGATAACAGGCCGATCAGGAACGGCATCAGAAAGTCCTGTACTACTGGCAGGTCAAGAAACTAAGTATCCATGAAACGGCAGATGCGACAGGGTACAGTCCTTCACAGATATGCCGCATTCAAGCCCTTTATAGAGAGCCTGAATCGGAATAAAAAGTAGCCCAGGCGTTAATGGATTACCTTTCCAGGCTAAGCTCATTGCTCCTGTCAGATACGCAGCCCTGCCTGTAATAATACAGACTGGGCAATGTGTTGCCACTCAGGCTGACAACTGTCGGAGGATATCCGCTGTATTATAATGAGCCCGTTTTTCTATATATTTCCCGTCTTTCAGAGTGATCATAAACATCAGAGAAAAGCGCACTTTCCTGCCGCTGGCAGGATGCCCAAGGAATTCACGGGTCTGCACGCCTTCAAAGATAAGATAGCAGGCGACTTTATCGTCTCTGGCAAAGATTTCGTGGATACGCATTGTAAATCCCGGAAAAGCATCCATATGGCCTTTTTCCTGTACGATAAACTGCTCACTGTTCAGCGGTGTATCCACCTGAGAATAGAATTTAAAATCCGGATGGCAGAGGTTTTTCACCTCATCATATTTATTTTCTTCAATCAGACGATAAAACTTTTTAACCGTTTTGATATTTTCTTAAACAGACATATTGCACCTCATTTTTCAGTTTCTTTACCTGCCGGAATATTGCCTTCCGGCGTTCCGTTAAATGTTTTTCGCCATTCACTGGGACTGACTCCCATCCGCTGCCGGAATATCTGCCGGAAAGTAATGGTGGACTGAAAGCCTGCCAGTTCGGCAACCCGCTCCACTGCAATATCTGTACTTTCCAGCAGTTCCTGACTCCGCCGGAGACGCTCTGTGGTGATCCACTCCCAGACCGTCATTCCTGTGGCCGAATGAAAATGGCGTGTAAGCGTTCTTCGGCTCATGGAGGCTAAATGGGCCAGAGTGTCAATATCATGTGGTAATCCCAGATTTGCGGACAGGTATTCCAGCAGCTGGTTTATGCGGTTATCGGACGTACTTTTGGGAATAAGCAGTTGCCGGTACTGTGCCTGTCCGCCTTCCCGGTAAGGAGGAGCAACCATCCGGCGGGCTATTTGATTAGCCGTATATCTGCCCAGGCGTTGCCGGATCACATGGAGACAACAGTCCAGTGCTGCGGCTGTACCGGCTGAGGTGATAATCCGCTCGTCCTCAACATAAAGCACGTTCACGTCCAGATGAACCGCCGGGAAAAGCATCTGGAAATCCCGTTCAGCCTCCCAGTGCGTGGCCGCCCGTTTACCATCCAGCAGACCGGTGTAAGCCAGAACAAAACTCCCCAGGCACAGGCCCACCACCTGAGCTCCATTTTTCCAGGCTGCAACCAGGGCACTGAGCAGAGTTTCAGAAGGCCTTTCATGGATGTGTTTCCAGAAAGGAATAATAACGATATCGGCCTCTGCCAGTGCATCAAGCCCGTATTCTGCCCTCATCGCCGTACCTTCAGCAGACCAGATAAGCCCGGGCTCTTCCGCACATACCCGGCGGCTGAAGAGGGCCTTCCCTTCCAGTATCTCCCCGAACAGGATTAATGGAACGGAGACATGAAATGTACTGAACCCTTCGGTGATCACTATAGCGACAGTGATGGTGGACATGCCATGGCCTCCGGGTTAAATCGTAACTGATTCACCATCAGCAGGAGCGACAACTGACGCCTGGATCTGGTTATCGCGGGCATATTCCAGCAGTTCCTGACGGGTCAGCAGACAGTGGTTTACGGCCTCCATGTGCGTTGCCACAATCAGTGCCTCTGGTACGATACGATGGGCTTTCAGGACATCTTCCCTGCCGAAAATAATGGGGCCGAATCCGAGAACATGCGCCCAGCCCGTATTCATAATAACGACGCCAGGATTGAACCGACGTAAATTATCCTCTACAGCCTTGATCCAGATGGTATCCCCAACCAGATAGAGCGTTTTTTCGGACGGATGCTGGAAGACCACCCCACAGGCATCCCCAAGAATTGCTGCGAGTTGCGGGTTAGCATAGGCTTCGTCCGAACCATGCTGACAAACGGTTTTAATAAGTGAAATTTCGCCAAATGTGCTTTTGTCAGACAGAATAACAAGGTTGCTGAAGCCCTGGGAACGCAGGATCTTTTCATCATGTTCATTCTGAACATAAATCAGTTTATCTTTCGGGATGTGCGCAACAGCCGCTTCATCCCAGTGGTCAGGGTGTGTGTGGGTGACAATAATGGCATCCACATCCAGCAGTACATCAAGGTCAAAAGGCAGCTCAGTCATCGGGATGCGGATATCTGACCGGGCCGTTCCTTCGAATCCCGGATAGGCTTCTTTTTTCGCAAGCATCGGATCGACAAGAAATTTTTTACCAGCGTAAGAAATGAGTTGTGTGGCGTTACGTACCTGGATGATCTTCATTTTAGCAAGTCCTGTATTGGTTAATAACCATCAGAGCCATATCATGATGGCCTAATGTGATAATTATGATTAAATCAGGCCTGCCTGCCACTGAAATAATGCCATATTTGGATGATATCAGGCCATTCTTCTGGCTCTCAGGTTTCAGGAATATGTCTGCTGAAAGCGGGTACAGATCTGACGCATTGAAGGGAAGTATCGTCCTTTAAGGCTTATTGATGTCAGCCAGTACAAAAAATCATCTTAACGTACAATATCTTCCGTTTCCCAAACGGAGCCCACCAACGACGGAGGAACGGCGCATCGCCAATGCTCTTGGCGCTCTCCCCTGCATTGCCTGCTATATGCCTGGAGTAATATCTAATGAGGTGTCTCTGCACCATATCGCCGGTCGTACCGCGCCTGGTTGTCACAAAAAGCAATTGCCACTTTGTAGATGGCACCACCAGCATGCAGCACCGGCTGAAGTAAGAGAAAAATACCCCTGGCTGGTCCCTGTTCATGCCGATGGTGTGGTTGGAGGCAAGAAAGAATTCACCTTGCTGAACAAGTCAGAGATGGAGTTGCTGGCTGACGCCTATGAAATGGCAAACATCATGCACTAATAAATATATTATTTTTAATCTTAAATGATTGACAACTGACAAGTGACTTGAGTCAGAATCATCACACGCCCGGTACGGATGGATCCCTTTTCAAATATTCCATGGACGGCACAGTCTGAGTACCGGGCGCTACCTTCTGTTGTATTGCTAAGCCGCCGCTGGTGGCTTTTCTTTTTTATAGGGGGCGATATGGATAAGAAAATATGCGTTGTTTCGATGAGCGTCGGTAAACCGGCGTCAATGACTGCTGCATGGATCAACAACGAGCTGATAATGGCTGAGCGGACCAGCTACCCTGAACGCCGCCGCGATATGGAACTCCAGCTGCTGCGCGAATTGCGAGAAAAAGAGGAAAAGGGTTTTATCGTGCTGGTGGAAGAGGAAAACAGCTTTATTACCGGTCGAGTTGGCCAGCGTGTAAGGTTGCGTGATCCCTTCATGAACGGCAGGCCGGTACTAATTGAAGCAATGCAGATTTACAAGGAGTTGGAACGCCAGAAAGCGATCAAGTTACCGCGCAAGGAATCCGGCAAATACATCCTCCACCAAAGCATCTTCGATTCCGAACACGATAAAAAAGGCGATGAGTTTTTCAACATCAACTGGAGCGAAATAACGACAGAGCATGTTCTGACGTTGTTATGCTGCTTCGCAACAGAATACAACAACGTGGTAAGCGCAGACTACATCAGGACAATGACAGACACCGTTACTAAACAAGACAACGAATATTCACCATATGAGCCATTTGTAAATATGATAAAAGCATTTTATCGGATGGAGCTCACTAAAGTTCCTCAAGGTAAATTAACAGGTAAGGATAACATCTTTTAAGCACAGTAATGAGGTGCTTAGATGTTCATATCAATATCCTAACTCTCTGCATCTCATAAATCTGATAGCCACTTACTATCTATGGACTCAATCTCCGTCAGCGGAATTGATGGGAAAAAATATCCCTGAGCGCCCCATAGCCCTATCCCTTTTGATAACTTATGACAATCAATGTTTTCGACGCCTTCAGCGATGATATTCGGACATAACTTTTTTAAATTGCTAATAATGACATCAAAATGAGGCTTAATCATATGCTCTTGAAAAAATGACTTATCAAGTTTTATTGCATGATATTTATTTTTAATTAATGCTTTCATGGTGGCGGGTGATGATGCCAACTTACTGATTTAGTGTATGATGGTGTTTTTGAGGTGCTCCAGTGGCTTC
>OGZY01001114.1_pt1 | contig 12447 bp, 12 predicted proteins | sample 1576911 | NCBI WGS metagenome assembly OGZY01 (sample SAMEA3541488, study PRJEB24748) | human gut metagenome | biome: human gut; feature: human-associated habitat; material: faeces | place: China | collected 2012 | reverse complement strand
ACGAACACTTAAATGTAAAGTGTATATTCTCCTGGTCTTTCACCAGTGCTACCAAAGTAGCATATTCTTCTACGATTCCAGAAAACATAATTCTATTTACTATTTACGATTTTACAATTGAAAGTACTCTCTTAATGCAAGGGTCAAAGATACGAATAAGGAAGCAGCTTAGAAAATAAGAGCAAAAAAAAATGGGGCTTTTCTAAGCATATCTGATTATCAGGTGATTACAAAATCCGTGCTTCATTCTCGTGCTTTATTCACCCTATAAAAGTCAATGCAAATATATTGATTTTCTGGATAAAAACGAAAAACAAGAGGACTTAAATACAAATACGCAAATTAAAAACGAATCAATGATAACATTCTCGTGGAGACAGCTTTTGGATATTTGAAATCTTACCAGTCGTGGAAAGTTGGGAGGGCTGTGGTTTAAAGCACTTTCCTGATAAAATTTCACCCCATACCCCTACTGCTTGGGCTAGTGGCATAGAGATTAACAATAGAGCCATAAAAAAGCCAGCTAACATTACGCTAGCTGGCAACTGACATCAACGGCTAAAGATTACCGTTTATCCTATTCTATTTAGCTGCTCAATAAAGTTGTGCTTTTGTGCTTCCCTCATAATACTGTCTACCGTCTCTCTCTTTACATTCTTTAACTTTCCTAGAAGTTCTGTATATTGAATCCCTAAATTATTCTTATTTGCAATCCAATCAATGAAGAAACCTTTTGCCAGAAAACGATAGGTAAATCCAGCATCTAATCCAGCTTTAATAATCTTCTCTGCTCTTTCAACCATTTTTTCAGGCTCATTACCTACATACTTCGTAAGAGTGCCTTCTCCATATTTACACGTATCTGCCAGTACCGATTCTTTTATGTCAGCAGAATAAATCAGATACTTACTAAGCGTTGTCAGCTTAAATCCACCATTCGGTAACATATCATCTACTTCACCTTTCTTCGTTCTTTGGTGTTGTATATTCATATACTTAACGATAAAACCTAAGATAGCATTATCAGGATACGCTGCACAAGCCTGTTTAGCAAAATCTCCTTTATTCCACTTTACTGACGTATTGTTCATTTCTGATATCATAATCCGTATATCCTCATCTTTAACCAATGGATACATAGCCTTTATCTGTGCAGGAGCTTTAGGCGTAAATTCTTCTGGCTTATCTTCCTTTCTGCTTCCGTTCTTTTGCCATTTCTTCATTGCATTTTCATAATTCTTCTTAGCCTTTGCATCTTTTTCTCGAAGCTCCATTATAGCCCTATACCTGTGCTGACCTTCAATAATAACCAAATAATCATTAGCTTTAGAAGAATCTATTGGAAAACCAGATATAGGGTCTTTCAAACTTAACCCCTCCTTTACCACATCTTCACCATCAACCACAACAAGCGGAAAATACTGTGTATGTTCTCCAATAGACTTCATTTTGTCATTCAAGTTAGCCTTGTTGATGTCCCGATTAATACCACCAGCAATAAAAGCAACTTTCTTTCCTTCGTTCAATTCTCTTGATTCCAGAGCAAAAACTTCATTCTTACATTCTTTTGTAGTCATAACACCTTTGCAGTTTTTAGACTGGTGCGCTCCAGCTTTATTTGTTATACTGCAAAGATGATGCTTTATTAAGAACACTAACAGGGATAAAAAAACGCTGCTTTCTTATTCCCCTACTTCACAAGCTGCAGAATGAAGTATTTAGAGAATGAGAAAGCAGAAATAAACAATAAAATAAGTCTCAATCAATAATAGAATGCATTCAAACTCCTTATGTCCTTATCCTTATATTGCTTCAACAGGGACTTCAAGTAGTCATAGTCGACCAACACACTTTCGTTGCTCACGATACCAGTGAAGTATAGTAGATGAGAAATCAGCGTCTTTTCCTTGTCAGACATATTAGCTCCCTTCTTTCTCTTTTCTTTTACCTGTTCTTGATAATTCAAGGCAGTGATAATCATTTGTGAGAAATAATAAGCGAATACGGAGAATGATTCAGTATGTGGATTACTCAAATCAATATGACTGGTACTCATTTGGTCTGAATCAACAGTCTTTAATCCATCAACACAAAAATTCGCTATACAAGCAATGGCAGTTTTGTTATCCACCACAATATTCTTCCTTCCTATTTTCAATGTAATACAAATAGGACTTTTAAAGACTGCACCAAACGGAGTATCTCTTTTATAATCCTCACTGATAGCATTAACAAATTTTTCTATCTGTTCTTTAGGGGATTCTTTTATTTCTATACCTTCCATACATTTACCCCAACTACAATCATAGCAGAATAATAGCAGATACCAGAACTTTTCAGTATCTAAATCCAAGACAGCAAGTAAATCCTGTAATTCTTGATTCTTTATGTAAGAGTCAAAAGAGAATTTACCTTTCAATATTCCTCTGTTGTATCTTCCTTTAAAAGTGTCTGGCGTTTGTGACGGTAATATATATGTTTGACCTATTTCTTCATCATAATCAAAATCAGGAAAATATTCTTGTGTCACTGGATATATATACTCTAGCAACTCGCTATACTGGATTGAGAACTTATCTACTGGCTTCATAGTGTTTTTGTTTGCAATGATAATAAAAAAACAGCAAATGAATTTCTTCAAATGCTGTTTTCTTCTTTATACAACAACTATTCTCAATACCCGTATTTAACTGTCACGTTTTTATTATCATACAAATATTGGCATAATACCACATTTCCCAACTCATCAAAAGAGTATGAAAAATTATATGATTTAGTATTGCTATTATTGGATTCAGACATAGAGTTAACTAATTTTTGAACAGGTTTTCCCAATAATCCTGCATAGTAAATAAACTCGTGACCAAAACATCCCAGTGATTCAGAAATAAGTTCAGGCAGTACTCCATTCTTATTTTCATCAGTAGTAGCAGTGAAAGTATATGTAGTTTCCCCATCACTATCTGTCACTACTATTTTATCATAGCAACCATTCGTATAAGTAATAATAGTTTTATGTACATAATCCCTTCCTTTATCAGTACCAACCTCTGTTACAGATTTTAGATAACCATCAGCAGTATATTCATAGCTTATTTCAGCATCATCAGTTGTCTTTATAAATGTAATATATCCATTTTTATTTGTTTCAATTTTGCTGATTTCATCTGCACCATCACCAGTAAGTTGAATCCCTCCCTGATAACTAATTCCATAATTTTCCTTTTCATCTGATTGTCCAAAATAAATAAGTTGCCCTTGAGCCGATGTCAACTTATCATTTGAATAAGCAAAAATCCAATTCATTTCTTCTGGTACATAACCTGTTCTAGTGATAGAAACAACTGGCGCCCCCTTTGATATGGTATTTCCTCCATCATTATCATCATCGTCGTCACTACTACAAGCAGCAAAATTTACACCCATAATCACGGCAATTATTGCCATTCCAATAAATCTTAATGTTTTCATTTTTAAACAGTTTTAATTATTTACTTACTAGGATTAACTTCGTTATCATCTAAATCCCCTCCATCAAAGTTCATATCAACATTCTCACTTCCCATTGGGGTATCTTCCTCCTTAACCCCTAATGAAGAATCTGTACTACTACCATTTACATTTACATTAATAGTAGTCATTACATTACGTTTAGCTGTTACTATCTTCTCAAATGTTTGAGTTGCCCCGTTAGCTCGTACCCACGTCAGTCTTATCGTAAAATCCTGTACATATTTATCAACTCTCCAACACTCGTAAACATCATAAAATGTATATATAGAAAAAGTCTCTATAGTACTATCAATAGATGATATTTTAATATTGGGGGCAATTGAACTAACAGAAAGAGTTCCGTCTGCTGGTGGAGTCACGATGAATTTAAGTCCAAAGGCTGTACGCTTTAAGTCTATATTAGCAATTCCATCCTTAGATGGTACGTAATCTTCCAATTCACCATAGAATCTATCTGTTCTAGGATAATTAGTTTTGGAGGAGTTTCCACGACCACTAATACTTGTTGCTCCGCTCTTTAAGCCCTTAATATAAGTCGGACTAGTTGTAGAAATTTTGAATTCGTTACTTAACTCTATACCACTATAATTGCCATTATTGGAATTGTAATAATAATAAAATGGTGCATAATATGTATGATTATCATAATATAATGTATCACAATCATTCTTTACCATAGAACACTCAAATTTATACTTATATCCTCCAATCAAAGATATAGTCATATCTTCAATATTGTCAAATAATCCATAAGCATAGTTCTGATACTTCTGCTCACCATCCTTCGTGTAATACACATTAATACCATATATCTTTTTTTTAGGAGTAACTGCGTTTCTACTCAATGGAGTATCAGAAGTCGAAATAAACTCACCTCCCAAATCAAATGATATAGTATAAGTCTCTTGGTTGCTTTGTTCCTGTTCCTTAGGTAGTAGTTCATCCTCATTATTACTACAAGAGAATAGAGTACTACTTCCTACAAGAAATAAACCTATTAATCTGAATATCTTCATTATTGCATAATATATTTTGCTTCTATGTTCCTTATAGAAAGCAATTAATAATAGATTAGTGTGAGGAACACAGTAAAAACTGCACACTAAATAAGTATTGCTACTTTAAAGATTAGACTTTCTGTTTCTTGTATATGTATTGTAGCCGATGTTCCCTATCGACTGTTACACAATGAGAAAAGCGTGGGAACTATTGAATATTATCATATTGAGGCTCTGGACTGCCCAAGGTTGAATAATAAACAATAGCCCACGCCAAACGATATATAGACTATCTTAACAAGATAGGTATATAACATTGACGTGAGCGTTCTTGCCTATTATCTTCAACCTTCGAAATTGTCCAGATTCCAATATGAGATAATATCTTAAACGCTCTTCGTTAACTAATATGTCCTTTCAGTTTCTAACTCATAAAAAACTGCTAGATTCTGAAATTGTTGCAAAGATACAAAAAAAGCCTGTAATCAATCAAGACTACAGGCTAATATTATTTACTCTTATAATGATAATCTATTCCAAATAAAGCACCTACAAAAGTAAGCACCTCGCCAAATGCTACCAGAACCGAACTATGTATAATGCCTACAGGTACTACACAAAATCCAGCTATCAGTAGTCCTATGCCTGCGATTATTAATACACAGGCTATTATTAATTGTGTTTGTTGTTGGTTCATAAAATCATTGTTTTGTATATTTATCTGTTGTACAATATTCTGTGCCAACTTCATTTAGATTAATCAAAAACCACCAGTAAACGGGTTCACTAATCCAATCCAACCTTATACTTTTAAATTTTGCAATAATACCTGTACAATTAATTTCGTTGAATTTAAAAGAGGAATCCCAACTTTTTCGATTGTACATAAAGTCTCCTCCATTATAATTCCTGATGAAATATGATGGACTAGACCTTGTCGTTATGTTTGGTGAATAAATTGTAACTTCAATATCTGGAAAGTCATTTGGATTTGGCATCATACAAACGGCTGTATAACCGGATATGCTACCAACGCTCAATGAAATATTATAAGACTTCGTCAAATCAATTGTTTTCATTGGATAATCGATACCGTCACAATAAAAACGATAACTCGGATAAGAAATATTTGCTTTTATTGTTACATTTCCATCCGATTTCCATTCAATATTACCATCAGCCAACTTTCCAGAACCATCATCCTTTAATTCCCATTTTCCAGATAGATTCCTAATAGCACCAGATAGATAAGCATTATTAGAGTAAAGTCCATCACCAGACAGTTCACCAAAATCAACATCTGTAATACCATCCAAATTACCTATTCTACTGGATATTGTAGAATCTGATTCAGAAGTACAACCTGTACGTATATCAATACAGCCATCATACGGATTCAGCAGGATAGAACTTTGTCTGGCTGCATCACTCGTATTGGCTATCCTCACTAAAGAATCACCTGTTTCTATATTGCCCAATGCTTCTATTACATTGCAAGTAATAGTTGTACCATCTACAGCAGCAACCTTTAAGACTATCTTCTTTGAAGATGAATCAAATGTCTGGCTTAATAATATATCATCCACTCTAAAAACAGAATCACTGACTGTAAGAACCATTACATTATTTTCATTAGAAGTAATTCCTGTTACCTGTGCTGAATCAGTAACATATAAAATGCCATTCGTTCCCCTTACCTCATTACTCGTAATAGTAAAGACATCCAAACCACCTTTTACTTTCAGATTGTCAAACTCTCCATTCTTGCCAGCGACAGAGTTAAATTTCACATCAGAATCAGTACTTAAATACTGATTTATTGTATCTACATATTCATTCTTATCTTGTTTGTTTTCATTCAAGTATTTACCCATATTGGCAGATAATGCCTTATCTTTACTGGAAGTTTCCAAATCATCAATTACCACAACTTTAGTACCAGCTTCACCTGATACTGTAGGCTGTAATATTGTATTTGAATAGCTTCCACCTATATTCTTTAAATACTTGTTCCTGAAATTGTGTGGTATATAGTTAGATTTAATTTCCATATTATTTATGATATTTCATTCAATTCAACATCACATTTATTGTTTATCAAGTCATAAGTGATAGAATTGATTACAAAGTTCTTGTTTAAGGTATTCTCTTTCAGAATTGAATTTAGTGATATGCCTTTGTTTTTGATTGAATTGCTGTATTTGAATCGTGGCTTACTATAATAATTCACATATTTGCTTATACAGTGTTCCTCTGCTTTCTGCTCATTCGATGATGTAATGTTAAACAGAGTATTAACAAACTCGTACCTATCACCCAACTTAGTAAGAACGTAGCTGTAACTACCTGCGTGTTCATTGTAGGTGTTGATTCTAAATTCAATATCATCAAAGTCATTGACTATATTTTCATCAATCACATTTTCAAACTTCAAATCCTCATCATACGTTTCATCATTAAATACATCTTTCACATAATCAGATGTAGTATATTTCAATTTAACATCATTAATATGAAATGAATTACACCTGACAGGTGATTTATCGGTACGTCTCATAGGAGTAGTTCCAAGTTGATTGGGAGCGTAAAGTTCAAATGTCAATTCGCCTAATGTCATTTTATCAGATGGCAATGGAACGGCAACACCATCTTCACTTTCTGCCAGATTCATACGCCACGAAACTGTATTAGTCAATGAATAATCAGTATCAAACACTTTATCCCCTACCTTATTCTTATGTACCAGATAAAAACAGTCTTGCAATTTACATTCATCATAGAACCATTTCTCGATAAATACCCGTTCATTACTGCTATTCATATATGAATACACGTAATTTCTATCTGCATATCCACCGCTATACTTTTCACGTCCAGAAATAGAATCATATTCCCCTTTAGTAACAAATCGCCAGTAGCCGTATTCATCCAGATACTTATACCAAGTTGCACCTGCCCAAGTATTTGGACCGTTACATATCTTATAATAATTCCTTGCAACTTTATTATGATACTCTTGATAATTAACCCATCCATCACCATCATAGTACATCTTATCACCAATTGCAAGTTTACATTTAAACATCGTATCCGTGAATCCTGTGGAATATTTACCATCATAGTATTGTTCATCAGATGTTATAATACATTCTGCTGCATTCCAATCACCAGACAGCCTATAATTTATATCAATAATGAAAGTTCCACCTTTGACTGCTATAGGTAGCTTATTTTTCAATGACAATTGGACTCCGTCTGTTGTTTTCCATCCCATCAGACCGTAATCACTTATCGTAAAATATGTCTTCCAATTTAAAGAAGAAGGTTCATTGGCAGTCTCATAATATGCTGCCTTTTGCCAGTAGCTGCCATTTGATGCAGCATTATCTGGAGTTACTTCTTCTATCGGTTCTATTGGTTTGTTAATCTCAAAAAGATATGGCTTATTCCAATCCCAATTATTCTTCGATTTAAAGAAAGCATTCAATAATGTATAATTCTTACCACTAATATCCCTTGTCGATTCATAATACTTATTTGCGTCTGCATTCTGATTTATAATATCATCCTCATCATTCCATTCAGGAATTATAGTATTATTAGAATTTGAATTAGCAACTACCACCACTTTATTATATAGCTCACCAATAGCTATACTAGCATTACTTTCATAAATATTCTGGTTAACATCAATAACGGTGTTATCAAGTGTTACCACTGTATTGTTATCATCTGATAGAGTATATTTAGTATATGAACTGACATTCTTTATAGCATTGTAATCCACAAAGTAAATTGAATCACCACAATAATAGCAAGTCATACCCAGATACCTTGCAATATATTCCAGTACATCTTTACAATTTTCTGCTTCATTTGCTTCATCAAAAAAGTTTCTATCTAAGATGAATAAATTATTCAGTAAATCAGTAGCATCATTTATTTTCTTAGTGTTGTGCACATAGACATTCCTTATCAATCCATTGGCATCAATCTGGCTTATGATATGCTTGATTATTTGATAAAATGATACTATTGACTGCTTATCATTAAGGTAGGTATAATTATAGTTGCTAAGAGATGAAATAATATCATTAAATTGCAATGATAACAAATTATATTCTTCATTATAATCTGTACTATAGAGACAGGGTACTGAATAACCACACCACAATAAAGAACCATTCTTTGAAATAGTACAATATATCTGGTTTCCCAATGCAGTATATAAATTAGGCAGTACTTTTGTTGTTAAAACATTAATCTGGCAATCTGAACATTTGATTGGTTTGAATATATCATCATCTGATTCATAGTTTATTGAAACAGCATCTGCTGAACAGAGTAATTCAGAAGATATTAAAGTACCTCCTGAATCCCTGTATATTTCTATATTGATAGCATTCTCATCTATATCTTTAAAAGATGAGTTATATATTAATTGATAGCCCATTATGTCAGTCTGTTTATTCTGTTATTGTGTTGCTTTAAAACTCCTACCAGTGCCTTGTCTGAAATCTTAAATTCAACTTCACCAGACATAGAAGTTCCTTTTATAGATGAACCACCATCTAACAGGTTGAACAGATTGGACTGCTGACTTTTATTCAGAATCATTTCACCACTATTCACCCTAGCCAGTACCTTATCACCAAAGAAAGAACTGCCATCAACTACACCACCATTAGCAAATTGTGGCATAGTGGCAAAAGCTGCTATTACAGAAGCTACAGCAGCACCAGCCAACAGCCAACCTACTACAGGTGTTTGTGTGGCACTAGCTACGGCATTTCCTATAGATTCCGCTTTCTTTGCAGCAATAAGAGCTTCTATAGCAGGAATAGCTGTACCTATAGCTGTCATTAAATTGGCACTCCAAGTCAACCAAGCAGAAGCACCTTCATTTGTCATTTGGGATATAGAACCCATAACAGTAGCAATAGCTCCTAATGATGTTGCATAATCATTATTGACTTTTACATCTTCTTCTGTTACAAATGAAGAAGTTAGTTTACCAATATCCTTTGAATCAAATCCTTTAACAGATGGAATACCAGCAGGTTTTAATTCTCCCTGCTCCCTACTGTTATACTTAGCGGTAATATTCAGAACTATTTTCTTCTGTTCCAGTTCCTGTATCAGTTTTAGTGCAGATACTCTGGCATCGTCTGTAATGGCAGCAGCATACTTCTTTCTGGCTTCCGTTATCAGCTTATCCAATTCAGCAACAGAACCAGCAGGAATTACTTCTTCTGTTTTTATCTTATTATTTCCTCCAGCAGGTTTAAGGCTATTCTGTAGTTCCAATGTGCGTTTATCAAAATCATACATACGTTTTTTCAAATCATAAGCATATTCATAGTTTTTAATCATTTCACCTCTATTGGCATCATTATCCTGATTCAAGAAATTCTGCTTTTCAAGTTCTGAATTTTGTTGTTTGAACAGTTCCATTTGTTGCTTAATAGAAGACAGTTTTTCCCTCATCTGTTTTTTGGTTTCACCTGTCCATTCATTAGTATCACCTCTGGTAGAATTAATCCTGCCTTGTATTTGGTTTATTTCCTTTTCGTATGCCTTTAACTGGTCTTGATACTCCGTTAATGCCTTTTTCTCATTTCTAGATGAAAAATCATTATTATTAATTGATATATATTTATGTATATCATTAATATTAAAGTCTTTTCGTCCAGTTCTAATATTCAATGATTGGATAAGTTCTTCTTCTGCACCTCCCAAGACATCAGTAACATCTATTTTAAAATCTTCTTTCAACTTTTGCAAGTCTTTAAATGCCTTCTCCCGTTCCTGCTTGCTTTTGGTGGTATCCCTGATTATAGATTCATATTTCGTAAACTCCGTTTCAAAAACTTTAGTATTGAATCCCATTGATAACTTAGCATCAGTCAACGAATCACGCAATGCTTCAAGTTCTTTCAAATTCTTTATTGTAGAAAGGACACCGTTATTAAATGCTTCAAAACTGCCAGCAGACATAGACTGAAAGAATAAATCTACAGTTCCTTTACAGGATTTTAATGTATTGTCCCATTCATCATTAGTAGCTTGTGAGCTTCTTATTATCTTCATAAAAGCGTCACTGGCAGTAGTCGCAATTCCGATACCAGCAGCAAACTTTCCTATAGTACCTACTATATTGCCCGTTATCTGTTGGAACTCCTGTACTTGCCTGCTGCTCTTAACTATGTTATTATTAAAACCAGATGAATCAAGTAATAGTCTGGTTACTAAATCAGCCATATATATTTAGTTTTGTGTGTTTATAAATTGATTAGCTTTAGCCTGTAATCTGGCTATATCATTCTTACTTATAGAAGTATCTTTTTCTTTGGTTTCATCCCAATCAAACTTCATAATATCAGTAGGTGATAATTGCTTGGTGCTGTTAGTTTGGGCTATGATATAACTTATCATTCTAGCCTGTTCCCAGCTTGCTTTATTCTTATATTGCAGATTCTCCAAGACTGCCTTCACCTCATACATTTGCATACTGTCCAGAAAATAATCAGGTGCTATACCTGCTTCCAGAACTATCAAAGCATACAATTCGCTAATCGTTACTTTTTTTTTGAATCTACAGTATCACTTATAAATGCAGACTGCTTTTCCATCTCTTTAGAAAGAAATTCCTGTAGCTGGATAACTAAGGCTGGTTCTTCATCACATTCATTAATAAAGTCCTCAAATGTCATTTGCAAATCTGGATTATTGGCTACCAACAGACTATAATAAAACAGATAGTAGTCTGTCAGATTCTCTAATCTAAAAATCTTACCTGTTATCTGTTCAAAAACGAACATAGCCCTGATAGTATATCGTATATTGTATGCAATACCTTTAATTTGAATTTCCATAGTATATAAATAAAAAAGGGGAAACTGCAACAGCTTCCCTAGTGAATATATTATGCTACTTTAGGTGATAAAGCACCTGTTCCTTCCAAAGTAACAGAGTAAGTAGCATTGTCATTATCTGGAGCGTTAGCAGTAATACTGGTGATAACTACTTTGCCTGTATATCCACCGCCAGCAGTCCAGCCATCGGCAGGCATACCAGTATCACTGTCTGCATTAGTGCATACAGCAAAAGCAACAGTAAGTTCTTCCCTGCTTATCCAGCTATTTACTAAAGCATTAAAATCTTCTACGCTATATAAATTATCAGTTGTAAGTGACCAGCTTAGCTTGCTTACAGCTTTACTAGTCCACTTGCCACTGTCTTTTGATGAAGTTTCCAAAGTGTTTCCTGTTAAGGAAAGCTGGCAACTGGTTGAAAATGCCAGTGCTTTATAAGCAGTACCAGCACCAGTCGTATCTTTAAAAATCATCAGGTCATTACCTCTAAGTATTTTGTTTGCCATTTGTGTTTATATCGAATGTTAAATTCTGAATGAATGTATCTTCTATGTATTCTTCATCTGCACTAATCATCCTTATGTCATTTATTTCTATTCCAGAAAAGTTACCTCTTCTACCTTCTAAAGCCTCTCTTACATAGTCTGCCAGTTCAATGGTATCTATGTAAGCTTTAGAAGCTATAGCTACATCAACCGTAACAGATTCATTAACTGCATAACTACCTTTCGTGTAGTTTGGTGTGATATTGGTTCTTTTATAAATGATAAAAGGAAAAGTGGTGGATTCTTCAACTATCAAAGGATATATCTTAGAACCTACCTTTTCGTTTATCCTGCTATCTTTACTTAATAAGTGGTAGATAGCTTTTCCTATTTGTAAGCTCATTTTTTATTAGCAATCCTCGTTATTGATTCTTCAACCATTTGATTTATATTATCGAAGATGGCACGTTCCGTTTTATCCTTAGCGGTTCTAAAGAAATGTGTAGCTTTCATCCTGCCCCTGTTTGCTCCGTTCTTCCTAAGCTGTCAGGCAGTTCTTCCAACTTTAAAGAACGG
>OGZY01001111.1_pt1 | contig 12462 bp, 9 predicted proteins | sample 1576911 | NCBI WGS metagenome assembly OGZY01 (sample SAMEA3541488, study PRJEB24748) | human gut metagenome | biome: human gut; feature: human-associated habitat; material: faeces | place: China | collected 2012 | reverse complement strand
CAGAGCTGTGGCGCTGGATCAATGACGGTGCCCACATTTATGTCTGCGGCGACGCTAATCGCATGGCGAAAGACGTTGAGCAGGCACTTCTGGAAGTGATTGCCGAATTTGGTGGCATGGACACCGAAGCGGCGGATGAATTTTTAAGTGAGCTGCGCGTAGAGCGCCGTTATCAGCGAGATGTCTACTAATGAGCGAAAAACATCCAGGGCCTTTAGTGGTCGAAGGAAAACTGACAGACGCCGAGCGCATGAAGCTTGAAAGCAACTACCTGCGCGGCACCATTGCGGAAGATTTAAACGACGGTCTGACCGGCGGCTTTAAGGGCGATAACTTCCTGCTGATCCGCTTCCACGGCATGTATCAGCAGGATGACCGCGACATTCGCGCCGAACGTGCTGAACAGAAGCTGGAGCCGCGCCACGCGATGCTGCTTCGCTGTCGTCTGCCGGGTGGGGTGATTACCACTAAACAGTGGCAGGCGATCGACAAATTTGCCGGTGAAAACACCATCTATGGCAGCATTCGCCTGACCAACCGCCAGACGTTTCAGTTCCACGGCATTCTGAAAAAGAACGTCAAACCGGTGCACCAGATGCTGCACTCGGTCGGTCTTGATGCGCTGGCGACCGCCAACGACATGAACCGTAACGTACTCTGCACCTCGAACCCTTACGAGTCGCAGCTGCATGCGGAAGCATATGAATGGGCGAAGAAAATTTCTGAACATCTGCTGCCTCGTACCCGCGCGTATGCGGAGATCTGGCTCGATCAGGAAAAAGTCGCCACTACTGATGAAGAGCCGATCCTTGGTCAGACCTACCTGCCGCGTAAGTTCAAAACCACGGTAGTGATCCCGCCGCAGAACGATATCGATCTGCATGCCAACGACATGAACTTCGTGGCAATCGCCGAAAACGGCAAGCTGGTAGGCTTCAACCTGCTGGTGGGCGGTGGGCTTTCTATCGAACACGGCAACAAGAAAACCTACGCCCGCACGGCGAGTGAGTTTGGCTATCTGCCGCTGGAGCATACGCTGGCGGTGGCCGAAGCCGTCGTGACAACTCAGCGTGACTGGGGTAACCGAACCGATCGTAAAAATGCCAAAACCAAATACACGCTGGAGCGCGTGGGGGTTGAGACGTTTAAAGCGGAAGTGGAGCGTCGCGCGGGGATCAAATTTGAACCGATCCGTCCATATGAGTTCACCGGACGCGGCGATCGTATTGGCTGGGTTAAGGGCATTGATGATAACTGGCACCTGACGCTGTTTATCGAAAATGGTCGCATCCTTGATTATCCGGGGCGTCCGCTGAAAACCGGCCTGCTGGAGATCGCGAAGATCCACAAAGGCGATTTCCGCATTACGGCGAACCAGAATCTGATCATCGCCGGCGTGCCGGAAAGCGAGAAAGCGAAGATCGAGAAGATCGCCAAAGAAAGCGGGTTAATGAATGCCGTCACGCCGCAGCGTGAAAACTCAATGGCCTGCGTGTCATTCCCGACTTGCCCGCTGGCGATGGCGGAAGCGGAGCGTTTCCTGCCGTCTTTTATCGACAACATCGATAATTTAATGGCGAAACATGGTGTCAGCGATGAGCATATCGTGATGCGTGTAACAGGCTGCCCGAACGGTTGTGGTCGCGCGATGCTGGCGGAAGTGGGTCTGGTGGGGAAAGCGCCGGGTCGCTACAACCTGCATCTTGGCGGCAACCGCATTGGGACACGTATCCCACGGATGTATAAAGAAAACATCACCGAGCCGGAAATCCTGGCGTCGCTTGATGAACTGATAGGGCGCTGGGCGAAAGAGCGCGAAGCGGGTGAAGGCTTCGGCGACTTTACGGTGCGTGCGGGCATCATTCGCCCGGTGCTCGATCCGGCGCGCGATTTGTGGGATTAACCATCAGCCCGGTCTTGTAGGCCTGATAAGACGCGTGAGCGTCGCATCAGGCAAGGCAAACAGTGAGGAATCTATGTCCAAACTCGATCTAAACGCCCTGAACGAACTGCCAAAGGTAGACCGGATTCTGGCGCTGGCGGAAACTAACGCCCAACTGGAAAAACTGGACGCTGAAGGCCGCGTAGCCTGGGCGCTGGATAATCTGCCCGGTGAATATGTACTTTCTTCCAGCTTTGGCATTCAGGCGGCGGTGAGCCTGCATCTGGTGAATCAGATTCGCCCGGATATTCCAGTGATCCTCACCGATACCGGCTATCTGTTCCCGGAAACCTACCGCTTTATTGACGAGTTAACGGACAAACTCAAGCTCAACCTGAAAGTGTACCGCGCTACCGAAAGCGCCGCCTGGCAGGAAGCACGCTACGGCAAACTGTGGGAACAGGGCGTTGAAGGCATTGAAAAGTACAATGACATCAACAAAGTCGAACCGATGAACCGGGCGCTGAAAGAACTGAATGCGCAAACCTGGTTTGCTGGCCTGCGCCGTGAACAATCCGGCAGCCGCGCCAATTTACCGGTGCTGGCAATTCAGCGTGGCGTATTTAAAGTGCTGCCGATTATCGACTGGGATAACCGAACTATTTATCAGTACCTGCAAAAACATGGCCTGAAATATCACCCATTATGGGATGAAGGATATTTATCGGTCGGTGATACCCATACAACCCGTAAATGGGAACCCGGCATGGCGGAAGAAGAAACGCGTTTCTTTGGCTTAAAAAGGGAATGTGGATTACACGAAGGGTAAATATTGCCGGATAAATTAAACGCCTCTGTCAGAAATGATGGAGGCGTTTTTATTTTTTGCGAGCAGCATTCCGGCATTTAAAGGTGAACATCGCAGGGAAAATTAACAGGTATAGAATGGCATTGGGTGCTTGAGGCTGTCTGGCGTTAAGCATTCGCAAGGTTCCAGATGGACAAAAGCCCCAGGCGATATTTCTATCAACCTGAGGCTCGCGTTCGAACGTAGCAATTCGGATGTTAGTCTCTTCTTTGCAGGGAGGCAAGACATGCTGACAAAATATGCCCTTGTGGCAATCATCGTACTGTGTTGTACAGTACTGGGATTCACGCTGATGGTAGGTGACTCGTTGTGTGAGTTGAGTATCAGAGAACGTGGTATGGAGTTTAAGGCAGTTCTCGCTTACGAATCGAAGAAGTAGCCACCACGCGGGGGTAAAACCCCGCGTACTGAATTGTGATGGTTTGGTCTCCTGCACCCTTTTTTAAAATTTATATTTTTTATGTGAATATATAGTCTCTATTTATTATTATGAATTTCAAATGAAAATCATTAATTTATTCATAATGTAAATGTTTTATTGGCTGATATATATCACAGATAATTTTTAAAATATGCGTAAATATCCTTTAAGTTTACTGAAGGATAAAAATATTGTGACTTTTTTTGATTTCTGGGGAAAAACCCGACGCGGCGAGAAAGACGGGGGCGACGACTATCACCTTCTTTGCTGGCATTCGCTGGATGTAGCCGCGATGGGCTATTTAATGGTTAAAAGAAATTGCTTCGGGCTGGCTGATTATTTTCGTCAATTAGGGATTTCTGACAAGGAACAGGCGGCTCAATTTTTCGCCTGGTTGCTGTGCTGGCACGATATTGGAAAATTTGCCCGCTCTTTTCAACAACTTTACCTGCCCCCTGAACTCAAGATTCAGGAAGGTGCCAGAAAAAATTACGAAAAAATCTCTCATTCAACGCTGGGCTACTGGTTGTGGAATCATTATTTAAGTGAATGTCAGGAGTTACTTCCTTCATCTTCGCTCTCTCCGCGCAAACTTAGGCGAGTGATAGAAATGTGGATGCCCGTGACGACAGGGCATCATGGTCAGCCCCCTGATCGTATGGATGAATTGGATAATTTTCTGCCTGAAGACAAAGCTGCAGCACGAGATTTTCTCCTTGAAATCAAACCACTGTTTCCGCTCATAGAGATCCCCGCATTCTGGGATGATGATGAGGGCATTGAACTTATAAAACACCTTTCCTGGTATATCTCTGCAACCGTCGTGCTCGCAGACTGGACGGGTTCGTCAACGCGATTTTTTCCACGCGTCGCACACCCAATGGATATTAAAGGTTACTGGCAGAAAACTTTAATTCAGGCTCAAAACGCCTTAACCGTCTTTCCTCTAAAAGCAAAAGTCGCGCCTTTCAACGGAATTAATACGCTGTTTCCTTTTATTGAGAATCCGACACCGTTACAGCAAAAGGTGCTGGATCTGGATATCAGCCAGCAAGGACCGCAGTTATTTATTCTGGAAGATGTGACTGGCGCAGGTAAAACAGAAGCGGCGCTTATCCTGGCGCACAGGTTGATAGCTGCGGGGAAAGCTCAGGGGCTGTTTTTTGGTCTGCCAACAATGGCAACGGCCAATGCCATGTACGATCGGCTGGTCAAAACCTGGCTTGCTTTCTATTCGCCAGAGTCCCGCCCCAGCCTGGTGCTGGCACACAGTGCCCGAACATTAATGGACCGCTTTAATGAATCACTCTGGTCTGGTGATTTAGTCGGGTCAGAAGAACCGGATGAACAAACGTTCAGTCAGGGATGTGCGGCCTGGTTTGCCGACAGTAACAAGAAGGCGTTGCTGGCTGAAATTGGCGTCGGCACGCTGGATCAGGCGATGATGGCGGTGATGCCGTTCAAACATAATAATCTGCGGCTTCTGGGACTGAGTAACAAAATCCTGCTGGCTGATGAGATCCATGCCTGTGACGCTTACATGTCATGCATTCTTGAAGGGCTGATCGAGCGGCAGGCGCGTGGCGGAAACAGCGTTATTTTGCTTTCTGCCACGTTATCTCAACAGCAGCGCGACAAACTCGTCGCTGCCTTTGCGCGGGGTACAGAGGGCCAGCAAGAAGCTCCGTTCCTGGAAAAGGATGATTACCCCTGGCTGACGCATGTCACGAAATCCGATGTGAACTCACACCGGGTAGCGACGCGCAAAGACGTTGAGCGTAGCGTGAGCGTGGGTTGGCTTCATAGCGAACAAGAATGTATTGCGCGTATCGAATCGGCAGTAAGTCAGGGGAAATGCATCGCCTGGATCCGGAATTCTGTCGATGACGCTATTAAGGTTCATCGTCAGCTGCTTGCCCGCGGCGTCATTCCTGCTTCCAGCCTTTCACTTTTTCATAGCCGCTTTGCTTTTAGCGATCGCCAGCGAATTGAAACGGAGACACTGGCACGCTTTGGTAAATATTGTAGTTTACAGAGAGCGTCGCAAGTCATTGTTTGTACACAAGTAATTGAGCAAAGCGTGGATATTGACCTGGACGAAATGATCTCCGACCTGGCCCCTGTTGATTTGCTGATTCAGCGAGCAGGACGATTACAGCGGCATATCCGCGATATTAATGGTCAGTTAAAGCGTGACGGAAAGGACGAGCGTTCCCCCCCTGAATTGCTGATTCTGGCTCCCGTCTGGGACGACTCTCCTGGCGACGAATGGTTTGGCAGTGCCATGCGTAACAGTGCATTTGTCTATCCCGATCATGGGCGAATCTGGCTGACGCAGCGTGTGCTGCGTGAGCAAGGTGCTATTCAGATGCCACACGCAGCCCGGCTTCTTATTGAATCCGTCTACGGTGAGGACGTGGTAATGCCGGAAGGATTTGCCCGCAGCGAGCAGGAGCAAGTGGGCAAATATTACTGCGATCGCGCAATGGCTAAAAAGTTTGTGCTGAACTTCAGGCCTGGCTATGCCGCCAATATCAACGATTACCTTCCGGAAAAGCTGTCGACACGTCTGGCGGAGGAGTCTGTTTCCCTGTGGCTGGCTACCTGTATTGCCAGTGTGGTGAAGCCTTATGCCAACGGTGCTCACGCATGGGAAATGAGCGTTGTCAGAGTGCGCCGAAGCTGGTGGAAAAAACATCGGGATGAGTTTTCTTTACTGGAGGGAGAGGCGTTCAGGCTGTGGTGCATTGAACAGCGACAAGATCCGGAGATGGCAAACGTGATTTTAGTCAACGATGACGAAAGTTGCGGGTATTCGGCTACGGAAGGATTGATTGGCAAGGTTGGTTGAGATGTCTGCGACAGGACTCTCTGAATAGTTGATACACCGAAAAGGATGGAAAGATGGACAACCGACCTGGGATGGTCTTTTTTACGAGAGGATGCGTATGAACTCGTTTTCACTTCTGACAACCCCGTGGTTGCCTGTTCGTTTTAAAGACGGAACGACAGGCAAGCTGGCACCAGTCGATCTGGCTGATGAAAATGTTGTCGATATCGCTGCGCCGCGGGCAGATCTCCAGGGTGCGGCCTGGCAGTTTTTGCTGGGGCTACTACAAACCAGCTTCGCGCCCAAAAATCACGGTCGTTGGGATGATATCTGGGAAGACGGACTGGAGGCTGAAAAGCTACGGGAAGCATTGCTGTCCTTAGAACACGCTTTCCAGTTTGGGGCAGATTCCCCTTCATTTATGCAGGATTTCGAGGCGCTCAAGGGAGATAAAGTTCAGGTCGCTTCGCTACTGCCTGAGATTCCCGGCGCTCAAACAACGAAGTTTAATAAAGACCACTTTATTAAGCGTGGCGTGACTGAACACGTATGCCCTCATTGTTCCGCGTTAGCTCTGTTCTCCCTACAGTTAAATGCGCCATCAGGCGGCAAAGGCTATCGCACCGGTTTGCGCGGCGGTGGGCCGATGACCACTCTGATTGAATTACAGGAATATCAAGGCAATCAACAAACGCCCTTGTGGCGCAAACTGTGGCCCAATGTGATGCCGCAGGATGAAGCCGACTTACCGCTACCCAAAAAATTTGACGATCTGGTTTTCCCCTGGCTTGGCCCGACGCGAACCAGCGAACTGGCCGGTGCGGTGGTAACCCATGATCAGGTCAATAAACTCCAGGCTTACTGGGGAATGCCGCGCCGTATTCGTATTGATTTTAATACCACGACAGTCGGCAACTGCGATATTTGCGGTGAACAGAGCGACGCGCTCCTGAGCCTGATGACGACCAAAAATTACGGTGCGAATTATGCCATGTGGCAGCATCCCTTAACGCCTTACCGTATACCACTTAAAGAGGGTGGCGAGTTTTACTCGGTCAAACCACAACCGGGCGGTTTAATCTGGCGCGACTGGTTAGGCCTTATCGAAACGGGTAAATCAGAAAACAATACGGAACTTCCCGCGCTGGTGGTGAAACTCTTTAATGCCAGCAGTCTGAAACAGGCAAAAGTAGGCCTGTGGGGATTTGGCTATGATTTCGACAACATGAAAGCGCGCTGTTGGTACGAACACCATTTCCCGCTGCTGCTCAAGAAAAAAGAAGGCCAGATACCGAAACTGCGTCTGGCTGCGCAAACGGCTTCACGGATTCTAAGTCTGTTACGAAGTGCATTGAAAGAAGCGTGGTTCTCCGATCCAAAAGGTGCACGGGGTGATTTCAGTTTTGTGGATATCGACTTCTGGAACAAAACTCAGCATCGCTTCCTGAGGTTAGTGCGCCAAATTGAAGAAGGTCAGGATGCGGACGAATTACTCGGCAAATGGCAAAAGGAAATTTGGTTATTCGCGCGTCAGGATTTTGACGAGCGTGTATTCACCAATCCATATGAGCCTGTTGATTTGAAACGCGTTATGACCGCGCGCAAGAAATATTTCACAACATCGGCGGAGAAGCAAAGTGCTAAAGCCGCCAGGGAGAAAAAGCAGGAGGCTGCTGAATGAGTATTGTAAAAGAGGAGCACAAAGCCACGCTGCGTAAATGGCACGAAGAGTTGCAGGAAAAACGCGGCAATCGTGCCAGTCTGCGGCGTAGCACAACGGTTAATGATGTTTGTCTGTCAGAAGGGTTTCGTTCTCTGCTGATGCAGACCCACACTTTGTGGAAAATTGAAGCACAAGAGTGGCGTTTTACCGCACTGGCGCTGGTCGCCGCAGTTAGCGCCAATGTTAAAGCTATTGATGAACGGCAGCCTTTTGCCGCGCAGCTGGCGGCGGTAATGTCAAAGGGGCGTTTTACTCGTCTGTCGGCAGTAAAAACACCGGATGAATTACTGCGCCAGTTACGCCGCGCAGTCAGATTATTAAACGGTTCCGTCAATCTTGACTCTCTGGCAGAGGGGGTCTTCCGTTGGTGCCAGGAGAGCGACGACCTGCTCAATCATCACCGCCGCCAGCAGCGGCCAACCGAATTTATCCGTATCCGCTGGGCGCTGGAATATTACCAGGCTGGCGACGCCGATAACGAACAAAATCAATAAAGGACTATCTCATGACAACATTTATTCAGCTTCATTTGTTAACCGCTTACCCTGCTGCCAACCTTAACCGTGATGATACCGGTGCGCCAAAAACTGTGGTGCTGGGTGGAGCAACGCGTCTGCGCGTTTCCTCGCAAAGTCTGAAACGTGCGTGGCGCACTTCTGCACTTTTTGAACAGGCACTGGCGGGCCATATTGGTATTCGCAGTGGGCGTATTGCGCGTGAGGCGGCAACTATCCTGATTGAGAAAGGAATCGAAGAGAAAAAAGCCATCGAATGGGCGGCAAAAATTGCAGATTATCTTGGGAAAGCTAAAAACGACAAAAAACCAAAAGATCCGCTCACTAACGCCGAAACTGAACAGTTAGTCCATATCAGCCCGGCAGAATTTGACGCCGTAAAAGTGCTGGCCCATCAGCTTGCAGAAGAAAAGCGCGCGCCAAAAGAGGAAGATCTCGCGTTGTTACGCAAAGACCGTATGGCGGTAGATATTGCCATGTTTGGTCGTATGCTGGCGAATAAACCCGAGTTTAATGTTGAAGCCGCCTGCCAGGTAGCGCACGCATTTGGTGTCAGTGAAACGATTGTCGAAGATGATTTTTTCACCGCCGTTGATGATTTGCGCCAGGCTTCTGAAGATGCCGGTGCCGGGCATCTTGGTGAAACCGGATTCGGTTCTGCGCTGTTCTACACCTATATCTGCATCGATAAAGATCTGCTGGTCGAAAACCTTGGCGGTGACGAAGCGTTAGCTAATCAGACCATACGTGCCTTTACGGAAGCCGCACTTAAAGTCTCCCCAACCGGCAAACAGAACAGCTTTGCCAGCCGTGCCTACGCCTCCTGGGCGCTGGCAGAAAAAGGCACTGAACAACCACGCTCTCTGGCGGCGGCTTTCTATGAACCCATTAATGGCACCCGGCAGTTAGATGTGGCGGTGCAGCGTATTACAACGCTTCGCGAAAATATGAATACGGTCTATGAACAGAAGACCGAATGCGTAAGCTTTGACGTGATGAACAAACAGGGAAGCATGAAGGACGTGCTGGACTTTATCTGCGCGTAAGGGGCGGCTTATGAGCCAATATCTGATTTTTCAGCTTCATGGGCCGATGGCATCCTGGGGCGTCGATGCCCCCGGCGAAGTGCGTCATACCCATGAACTGCCTTCGCGCTCAGCATTGCTGGGGCTGCTGGCTGCCGGGGTAGGGATCCGGCGTGATGATACCGAACGCTTAAACGCGTTTAATCGCCACTATTCACTGGTGGTTTGCGCCAGCCGTAACCCGCGCTGGGCACGGGATTATCACACGGTCCAGATGCCAAAAGAGGTGCGTAAAGCACGTTATTTCAGCCGTCGCGAAGAGTTGAGCGCCCCTGAGCTTTTGAGCGCGATTATCTCCCGGCGCGACTACTACACCGATGCCTGGTGGATGGTGGCGGTGGCAACAACCCCCGATGCGCCTTACAGCCTCGAACAGTTGCAGGACGGTTTACGCCATCCGGTTTTTCCGCTTTATCTGGGGCGAAAAAGTCATCCGCTGGCGTTACCACTTGCGCCGTTACTACTCGAAGGCAACGCGTCGGATACCTTACGTAACGCATACCAACAGTATCAGGATCATTTCCGCAAACTGAAAGTCTCACTCCCAAAACTTCAGGATGAATGCTGGTGGGAAGGGGAACACGACGGCCTGGTCGCGAGCAAAATATTACGCCGTCGGGATGTTCCTTTAAATCGTCAGCAGTGGTTGTTTGGGGAACGCACCGTCAATCAGGGGCCGTGGCTCAGCAAGGAGGAACCATGTACCTCTCAAGAATAACCTTACATACCGGCCAGCTTTCCCCAGCGCAGTTGCTGCATCTGGTGGATCGCGGTGAATATGTGATGCATCAGTGGCTGTGGGATCTCTTCCCTGGCGGCAAAAAAAGGCAATTTCTTTATCGTCGGGAAGAACTCCAGGGGGCGTTTCGCTTTTTTGTCCTGTCGCAGGAACGCCCGGCGGAAAGTGAAACTTTCACCATCGAATGCCGACCATTTGTGTCCGAGCTGCGTACCGGACAATCTCTTTGTTTCAACCTGCGGGCGAATCCAACAATCTGTAAAGCGGGCAAGCGCCACGATCTGCTGATGGAGGCGAAACGGCAGGTGAAGGGGCAGGCGGAAGGGCGTGATATCTGGTTGCATCAACAACAGGCGGCGCTGGACTGGCTGGCAGCGCAGGGGGAAAGAAGTGGTTTTACACTACTGGATACCTCGGTTGATGCCTACCGACAACAACAACTCCGGCGGGAAAACACCCGGCAACTGATCCAGTTCAGTAGCGTGGATTATACGGGGATGCTTACGGTCACCGATCCTGGGTTATTTCTGCAACGTCTGAGCCAGGGGTATGGCAAAAGCCGGGCGTTCGGCTGTGGTCTGATGCTGATCAAACCCGGAGCCGAGGCGTGACGTTTGTACCACTGAGCCCGATCCCATTAAAAGATCGCACCACCATGATCTTCCCCCAGTACGGTCAGATCGACGTACTGGACGGCGCTTTCGTGCTGATCGACAAAACAGGGATCCGCACACATATTCCGGTAGGATCGGTCGCCTGCATTATGCTCGAACCGGGAACGAGAGTTTCCCACGCGGCGGTGCATCTGGCCGCCACGGTGGGAACACTGCTGGTCTGGGTCGGTGAAGCGGGCGTTCGCGTTTACTCATCCGGACAACCCGGAGGGGCGCGGGCAGATAAATTACTCTACCAGGCAAAGCTGGCTTTAACGGAAGATCTACGCCTGAAGGTGGTGCGCAAAATGTATGAATTACGTTTTCGTGAGCCACCGCCAGCTCGCCGTTCAGTGGAGCAGCTACGTGGAATTGAGGGATCTCGCGTTCGCCAGACGTATGCATTACTGGCGAAACAATATGGTGTGAAATGGAATGGTCGCAAATACGATCCTAAAGACTGGGAAAAAGGCGATGTTGTGAATCGCTGCATCAGTGCTGCTACATCATGTCTGTACGGTATATCTGAAGCGGCAGTATTAGCCGCGGGATATGCGCCCGCTATTGGGTTTATCCATAGTGGCAAACCGCTTTCATTTGTTTATGACATAGCCGATATCATTAAATTTGATTCGGTTGTACCAAAGGCATTTGAAATAGCGGCGAGGCAACCCGCAGAACCTGATAAAGAAGTCAGATTAGCCTGTCGTGATATTTTCCGTAGCACTAAGTTAACGGGCAAATTAATACCGTTAATTGAGGAAGTCCTTGCCGCAGGTGAAATTGAACCGCCACAACCTGCGCCGGATATGTTACCGCCAGCCATCCCCGAACCTGAAACGTTGGGCGATAGCGGTCATCGAGGACGCGGCTGATGAGCATGGTCGTGGTTGTTACAGAAAATGTCCCGCCGCGCTTACGTGGACGGCTCGCAATCTGACTACTGGAAGTGCGTGCCGGTGTGTATGTTGGTGATACATCAAAACGTATTCGGGAGATGATCTGGCAGCAAATTACCCAACTGGCAGGTTGTGGAAATGTGGTCATGGCCTGGGCGACAAATACTGAGTCTGGTTTTGAGTTTCAGACCTGGGGCAAAAACAGACGTATTCCGGTGGATTTGGATGGGTTACGTTTGGTTTCTTTTCTTCCTGTTGATAATCAATAAGTTAGACGTTCTTTAAAAATAAGGAAATGTTTGAATTTAGTTGGTAGATTGTTGATGTGGAATAAATTTGTTTAAAAACAGATATGTATGCTTAGTGTGTTCCCCGCGCCAGCGGGGATAAACCGATTAACGCGGCCCGCCTCTGCGTTGGCGTGAAGTGTTCCCCGCGCCAGCGGGGATAAACCGCGCGTTTCTGGAACCGTAATTTGCTGCGGTATGTGTTCCCCGCGCCAGCGGGGATAAACCGCTATTGGCCTCACTGCCACCGCAGTTAATACTGTGTTCCCCGCGCCAGCGGGGATAAACCGGTGGTTACCTAGTTGCTATGTGTTCGTGACAAGTGTTCCCCGCGCCAGCGGGGATAAACCGCGCCGAGCGTGGCGCGGATATAAAAAAGCCCCGTGTTCCCCGCGCCAGCGGGGATAAACCGGAATATCGGGTGCCAGCCTGGACGCTGGCCGAGTGTTCCCCGCGCCAGCGGGGATAAACCGACGCGAATCGGCGGTTTTGAGCGGGTAGCAAAGTGTTCCCCGCGCCAGCGGGGATAAACCGCTCCGCTCTGTGTTCGATAAACTCAT
>OGZY01001109.1_pt1 | contig 12477 bp, 10 predicted proteins | sample 1576911 | NCBI WGS metagenome assembly OGZY01 (sample SAMEA3541488, study PRJEB24748) | human gut metagenome | biome: human gut; feature: human-associated habitat; material: faeces | place: China | collected 2012 | reverse complement strand
AAGCAGGTCACGGGGTATAATAGTCTCCTTGCGTACCAGTTGTAAAAGCCGGCGCTTTCACAAAGAGAAATCATATACCCCTGTCTGTAGGCATCCCGGCTCATCTGGCTTACCATTTCAGAAAAGTAGCCACTACTCAGTTCTTCTGCAATAAAAAGAATTTGCAGACTGCCCTTTCCGTGAAGAGCCCTGGCAATATTATTAGGCTGATACTGTAACTTTTCCACAGCTTCAAGGACACGCTGTCTTTTTTCTTCTTTTACATAACGATTTTTATTAAGTACATACGAAACAATAGTTTCAGATACCCCTGCCTCTTCTGCGACATCTTTTCTCGTTACTTTCCTTTGTCTGCTTTCCACCGTCTTGTTCCTTTCCGGAGCATTTTCTTTATTTCCGGTATACACACGAGTGTATATTTTCTCAAAGATTACACAGACATTGCTGTCTGTGTAATCCTGTAATCTTTATTATTCTTCTGCGCAAGCTTCTTCCATTACATCGAAGAGAACATAATTGTCAACTGGTGTTTCTTCACAGTCACCGTTTTCAACGAATTTTTTCTGCTGCAGTTCATAATAGCTCTTAACTTCATCCATATGATCTCTGATAAATTCGCTTGTTGTCCAGTCAGCTACTTCTACCTGATCCAGAAGAGAATCTTTTTCAAGTTTAATCTTGTCTGCAATCCAGCCGCAAACTTCATCGTCATGGCTGTGGTCTGCACGATAATCAAATCCCTTGTAAAGTGCTCTTGCAAATCTTACAAGTACATCACGATTTTCTTCTGCATATTTTGGCATTGCGATCCAGCTTGCAAGAGATACTGTGTCATCAATAAATGTTTTGTTATCTGTCAGCTGTACACCATCATCACCAAGTTCTTCCAGAACTTTCAGAGAGTTCGGTACCCATGTAGCGCAGGCATCAACACTTCCGGAAAGCATTGCTGTTACAATGTTTGTTGCATCCATATCCATTGCTGTGATATCATCCATTGTCATGCCGCCTTTTTCAAGGGTTTTTGTCAGGATATCTTCACTGGATGTTCCAGAAGAATAAGCAATTGTTTTTCCTTTTAATCCTTCAATTGTATCTGTTCCTTTTTCTTTGCTTCCGATTACAGCATCACCATTGGATACATGTGCCAGTGCAAAGATATCAGCCTTACCGTTGATGCAGAGTTTATGAGCTCCCTGTCCGATATATCCTACATCAATAGATCCTGATTCCATAGCCTGAATGATTGTCGGTCCATCGGAGAACTCTGTAAGCTGTACATCAATGTTCTCATCATCAAAATATCCAAGTTCAATTGCAGAGATAAGACCATTTAAGCTTGCATAATCAGGCATATAAGCTACATTTACAGTTACTTTTTCCGGTTCTTCCTCTGTCGCTGCACTTACGCCCATTGCTCCGCCACAAATGACCATAGATGCTGTTACTGCCATTGCTGCTAACTTTTTCCATGTTTTTCTCATTGTCCTACTTCCTTTCTTTTCCGCTTTTTAGGGTAGTATTTAATAGTTTCTCTTTATTCTGAACCGTCCCATACCGGCAACGGCCAAAATTCATTATTTTCTTACTTCCAGATATTCCTGATATACCTGACTCCAGATATGATTTTTCAATTCCATAAATCTCGGGCTCATCTTCGTCTCCTGATCACGTGGATATGGAATATCGATATCTACAATATCTTTAATACGTCCAGGTCTGGCACTCATAACGATAACTCTCTGAGCCAGAATGATTGCCTCATCTACATCATGCGTGATAAAGAAACATGTTTTTCTTTCACTTTCCCATGTTTTCAGAAGTTCTGTCTGCAGCTGGGTTCTTGTCTGGGCATCCAGAGCTCCGAATGGCTCATCCATAAGAAGAACTTCAGGTTTTACAGCATAGGCTCTTGCAATTGCAACACGCTGTTTCATACCACCGGAGAGTTCCTTTGGATAATGATTTACGAAATCTTCAAGCTGTACCATCTTGATATATTTCATTGCAATTTCTTTTGCTTCAGCATCGCTCTTGCCCTGCAGTTTCAAGCCAAACATAACATTTTTCAGAACTGTCAGCCATGGGAACAATGCATACTGCTGGAATACAACGCCTCTCTCTGTACCTGTTCCCTCGATCTTTTTGCCATCAATGTATACAGCTCCACTGGTTGGAGTATCCAGTCCTGCGGTAATATTCAGCAATGTAGATTTACCGCATCCGGAAGGTCCTACCACACAGATAAATTCATTTTCTTTAATATCAAGATTAACTCCGTTTAATGCAGTCATCTCGCCCTTACGGGTCTGATAAATCTTTTTAACGTTATCAATCTTAAGTTTTGTCACTCTCTCTTCTCCTGCCATCCTGTTAACCTTCCTTCTAAGAATTTAATGATTTTTTCCATTACCAGTCCGATGATACCAATGATGATGATATACATCAGCATGCCTGCTGTTTCAAAACTGTTTGCCAGAGAACGGATTCTCATTCCAAGTCCGGCAGTAGCTCCTGTTGTTTCTGCCGCAATCAATGTTGTCAGCGCAACAGAAATACCAAGTCGAACAGCTGTCAAAATAAACGGGGTTGTTGCCGGGAAAATAACTTTCACAAAAATATCTCTGTCTTTTGCGCCAAGGACTCTGGCTGCCTTTACCAGGGTATTATCAATGTTTCTTACGCCCTGATAAATTGTAACTGTCATAATCAGGAATGTTGCGATCCAGATAACAATAATCTGAGGTTTTCTACCTACACCTGCTGTAATAACTACCAACGGTACATATGCCAGAGGTGGGATGTTACGAATAAACTGAATCCATGGTTCCAGAACTCCTCTGACCGGCAGGTACCATGCCATAAGAAATGCAACCGGTACTGCGGTTATAAAGCCGAGTGCAAATCCGGCCAGGATTGAAATCATTGAACTACAAAAATCCTGTCCCAGTGCCCCATTATCAATCATTCGTTTGGCAGCCTCAAGAATAGCCGGAATAAACGGGAAGCTTCGTGCTGTTTTTGGATTAATGGATAATGCATACCATAACAGGATTGCTGCCGCAAGGGAAATCAGTACCCATGCCCATCCCGGGATAGACTGCATTACTCCTTTTTTCTTTTTTTCCATAGTTACTCTCCTTTCAATGGAACATTTTCATTTTTGTTTTGTATATTTTTCGTTTTAAAGATAATCCTTGAAGTTCAGGAATTCCGGAAGTGGATCTCCGATCAGCGGGCGACACCAGTCAACAAATTCCTGTGTTACATCGTTACCTCTTTCATTTATAAAATTGTCAGGCATCTTCCGTTCATAAAGCATAACTTCTTTGATAGGAACAAGCTTTGTTTTCATCTGATACACCGTTCCCGGGACCCGTTCAAAACCTACCATCACTCCGCTGTTTCCTTCAACAGCACTCCTCAGTGCAACTGTGCCGGCCTGTCTTGCTTCTTCTCTGTCCACCGGTGACTGAAGTGCTACAGAAGCTCTTCCGCAAAGTCCGGGTTTTTCGCTTCTTGCTTTTACGCCAAGTTTCTTAACTACCAGATTCGCAAGATGTGAACTTACATCTCCATAATAAACAGCTCTTTCTGATTTAAAGATCGGAGGAACAATAGATTCTCCATTTGCATCATGAAGTCCCTCACTTACCAGAACTACTACTCCACCCTGCTTTTTCTGAAGTTTGGATACATCCTCAAGAAACTCATCTTCATTAAAGTTTCGTTCCGGCAGATAGATCAGGTGAGGAGCATCTCCCTGTTTCCTTCTTGCAAGTGCGGAAGCTGCTGTGATCCATCCTGCATTTCTTCCCATGGCTTCCATAATACATACATGAATGGGAAGAGATTTTACATCTTCACCAACTTCCTGGGTAGAAGCTGCAATAAATCTTGCCGCACTTCCATATCCTGGTGAGTGATCTGTCATTGCGATATCATTGTCAATCGTTTTTGGAATTCCAACAACTTTGATATCCTGATCCTTACAGACCTCATAAATATGTCCGCATGCATCCATAGTTCCGTTTCCGCCATTCAGAAGAACATATTTAATATCATGTTTTTTAAAGATATCCACCATTTTTTCATAATCTTTTTCATATAGAGGATATCTGGAAGATCCAATTGCCGAAGCAGGTGTATGCAAAAGAAGTTTCAATTTTTCATCATCAAACGAAGTCAAATCTATGAAAGTTTCTGAAAAAATTGCTCCGGTTCCACCAATCGCTCCGTAAACTTTTCCAACCTCCGGATTTCGTTTTGCTTCTTCGATCACACCGTAAAGGGATGCATTGATGACTGCTGTAGGCCCACCTCCATGTACCACTAATACATTTTGTGACATATTCCATTTTCCTTTCTTTGTTCATTGTGCATTTTACAATAAACTTTTTGTTTTTCCTGAATATGTTTTATTTATTTTTACTTTGTACTCTTATCTTAACATATTTTTTCAAAAACAAAAGCACAATTAAAGAAAACGTTATCTGTATATTTTGTATAATTTGTCATGTTATTTTTTGTCTATTTTTTATTATTTTATATTATTCTTTATTTTTCCGTCCGTTTTCACTTTTTTTCAAAGATCTGTACCCATTTTACCGGTTTATAAAAGATAAAGAGGTCAAAAAGACTCTGATCTTTTTGACCTCTTTATTTTCTGTTGTTATATACCTGATTAATTTGACTATTTGCAGTCCGTCATTACACAAACGTTTGCTTTATCATATAGTGATTTACGCTTTTTTTACAGCGCTCAAAACCACATTTGCCACACCACACAAAACCATTGCAAGTATAGGATTTATTTTAAATTTACGAAGCAGTACCAACGCGATCACAAAAAATATGATCATTTCCACACATACATTCTGGCGTATAAGATTTACAGTACCATCAATAAAAAATGCAGAAATTAAAATCGTTACCCCTGCTTTGGCGATCATCGATACAACTGCCGGTCTGAGAGATGCCAGTGTTCCCTGAAGTAAGGACATATTCCGATACTTCATATAAACATATGCCAACAAGGTTACAATAATACAGGATGGAAGAATACATCCCAATGTAGCAATTACTGCACCTAAGATTCCCGCTATCTGCATCCCTACAAAGGTGGCAGAGTTTACCGCAATCGGTCCCGGTGTCATTTCAGCGATCGTTATCAGATTCGTAAATTCACTCATGGAAAGCCAGCTGTGCAGATTCACCACCTGTTCCTGTATCAGCGGCATTGCAGCATATCCTCCGCCAAAGCTCAATGCACCGACCTGAAGGAAACTTAAAAAAAGCTGAATATAGATCATTTATCTCTGCCTCCTTTTACTATTGTCCGTACCATTCCAAATACAGCTACCGAAAGTATTATATAGATAATGTTAACATTCAGGAAATAGCTGAGACAGAAGCTGATAATCATTATCACCACATTAACCCAGTCCTTTGACTTTACAACATTTTTCCCCATATCATACACTACAGACATAATAACTGCTCCAACTCCCGCAGTCATTCCTTTTAATAATGCCGCTATATAATAGTTGGAACAAAACGCATCATAAAATACAGAAATGACAGATAAGATCACCATAGGAGGAATGATCGCTCCAATGACAGATACCAGCATTCCCGGTATGCCGGCAAGCTTATACCCCACAATAATCGCTCCGTTTACTGCGATTGCTCCAGGCGAAGACTGGGCGATCGCAACCAGATCCAGCATTTCATCTTCTTCGATCCAGTGATAATGATCCACAAATTTTTCTTTCAGCAAAGTAACAATTACATAACCGCCGCCGAAAGTAAATGTGCTGAGATACAGACATGCAAAAAATAATTTTCGTAGTACATATCCTTTACTTTTTGGTTTTTCTTCCATTATGATTCCCCCAATTTCAATACATTCTTATAAGAATCCGAACATTTTCCGAAATTCTTATAGTTTCTGATTTTATCTTATCATGTACTGTAAAAAAATCATTCTTTTTATCAGCAAACGTTTGCCTTATATTTTCTCACATTTTCCATATTATAGCTATTTTTTTCTTCTGAAATCCGCTATACTTATCATTGTAATTACAAATTACCACAACAATACGGCATCTTTATGCCGTCCTAAAAGATTTAGTAACCAGGAAAGGAGATCTCCTATGACACTGAGAGAAATTGCGGCAGAGGCAGGCGTATCGATTTCAACAGTCTCACGCGTGATCAACCAGAATACTAAAAGTCCTGTCAGCAAGGAAGTCCAAGACCGAATATGGGAAATAGCCAAACGTACTAATTATGTCCCAAGGCATTCCAAGAAAAATACTTCCGATTCATCTGACCTGTCTTCCACAGAACAGCTTCATTCCATTGCCTGTCTTTTTGCACGAGTTCCGGATGGAGCCTCAGATTATTTTTTCTCTACATTGGCAAAAAGTATTGAACAGGAGGCGTTTCGTCACAATTATATTTTAAAATATACCTTTTCTGCTTTTGATATCGACGACCCTTTTACTCTAAGATTAATTGCAAGTAATAATATTGACGGCATTGCCGTTTTAGGTCGTTGTGATAAAGAACTTCTGAAATTTCTGAAAAAACATTTTCAGTATGTTGTTTATTCAGGGCTGAATAATCTTGACGCAAAATATGATCAAATTATATGTGATGGAACACAGATCAGTTATGATGTCGTAACCCGTCTTATTGAACAGGGACATACCAAAATCGCTTACATAGGCGAAACTCAAAACGAAAACCGATATGCCGGTTATTGTTCTGCTTTAGCCGATGCCAGCATTTCCGTCAATCAGAAATATATAGCCAATATTGTTCATTCCACGGAAGAAGGATATAAAGGTGTTCATCATCTTCTGAACAATGGCTGTGATGCAACTGCTTTCTTCTGTGCGGATGACATAACAGCAATCGGCGCAATGAAAGCAATCAAAGAACATGGACTTCACATCCCGGAGGACGTATCAGTTGCCAGCATAGATGATATTGATACCGCTCAGTATCTGACCCCTCCATTAACAACCACACATATTCCTCTTGATGAAATGGGACAGATGGCAGCCAAAGTGCTGATTGACCGTATTGAAGGCGGGCATACAAAGCATTTAAAAATATTATTTCCTTATGATATCATGGAACGTAAGAGTACTGCTGCCTTACGTAAAATCCATGACAATCCTCAAAAATAATTTGCTTATAGCAATCCTCGTAAATAATGCATCTTAATCCAATTAATTCTGCAGTGGGTGAACGCAAAAAAGAAGGTGCAAACCACATTTCTATGATTTGCACCTTCTCTTATTCTATGTCAATAGCTCAATCTCAGAGAAAACTCTTTCAGCAATCAGTCTTATCAGCCTTCATGTGATGGACTCTCAGTTCTGTAACTCACGCCTTTCTCTACTCATATTTTCGTCATCCGGACTTTTAACTCTGTTTCTGATAATTTACTGATAGCAACATATTTTGCAGACGGCATCACTTTCCACAGCACTCCACAATGGTTTTCTCCACATCCTCTATCTGGAATGGTTTTGCCAGATGTGCATTCATTCCGGCTGCAAGACATCTTTTTGCATCTTCCTCAAATGCATTTGCAGTCATTGCAATGATCGGAATTGTTTTTGCATCTGCCCTGTCCATGGCACGTATGGCTTTTGTTGCTGCAATACCATCCATAACAGGCAGCATGACATCCATCAATATGGCATCAAAGGTTCCCGGAGGATTACTTTCAAAGTGCTCCACCGCCTGTCTGCCGTTTTTTGCAACTGTAACCTTGGCACCGTCATCTGTCAGCAGCATTTCTACGATTTCTGCATTAAGCTCATTATCCTCGGCTGCCAGCAGATGCAATCCACGAATATCATATTTCTCAGCAATTTCCTTATCCTTTTTCTGTTCCTGGGCAATTTCAAAGGGAATAGTAATGACAAACACAGACCCAACTCCCCCCTGACTTGTCACTTCAATATTTCCATTCATCTGCTCAATCAATCCCCTGGCAATCGCCATTCCCAGACCGGTTCCCTGATAAACACTACGGGCATCTGTTTTTTCCTGTGAGAACGGATCAAAAATGCGGCTCAGAAACTCCGGACTCATCCCTATACCTGTATCAGAAATCGTCCATCTGTATGTACAGATTCCATCATGTACATCTGCTGCCTCCATTACCGTAGTAATCTTTCCTCCCGGCCGGTTATACTTAATACAGTTTCCATAGATATTCAGAAAAATCTGACGAAGATGCAGTGAACTTCCATAGACATACGGATAAGGAATCTCCTCCTTATTTTTCTCATAAATCCACTGAATATCCTCATCTGCTGCCCTGTGCGTGATAATGCTCTCAATCTCATAGATCAGGTCTTTGAGACAGATATATTCATGTGTCAGAACAATATGACCTTCCTCTATTTTACTCATCTGCAGAACATCATTGATAAGGGAAAGCAAATAATCCGCTGCTATCTTCATCTTTTTATGATTTTCCTGTATCAGTGCCTTATCCTCAAAATGAGTCTCGTCAATCTTTAACAGACCAATCATACCATTCAGAGGTGTTCTGATATCATGGCTCATACGGCTGAGGAAATTCGTTTTCGCCCTGCTCTCGGCACGCATCTCATTGAAGGCGGCCTGAAGGCGCGCCTGTTCCTGCTCGTCCCGTTCATGTCTCTGTGTGGTATCCTGCAACAGAATGATTGCATAGATCACGGGTACCTCAGCAAGGATTTCTGTATCAAACACCACCACTCTGGTCATAAGAACTGTTTTCTGTACCCATCGGATACTTCCATCATCTTCGCGGGCACAATATTCCACAGACATATTTGTTTCTCCGTTTTCAAACCTCTTACGCAGCTTTTCACAATTATCGGTCATACAATAACCGGCAATTGTTTCCTGGGTGATTTTTTTCTCATATTCCCAACAGTAATCCTGATAAGAACATGGAAGCGGGTAGTCCATAAAAAGTTCCCGGCTCTTCTGTTCTTTTCCATTCAGTACGATTCTTCTTTCCAAAACATCCTTTGTCAGATTTACTGTATAAATCACATCTGACAATTCCAGAAGCGCATCCACATAGCTGTCATTTTCCAGGATTGACTGTTTCAGTTGTTCATAATAGAGCTGCAGCTGCTCTTTTGCACCTGTCTGACCTTCAGAAGTCTTTCGGATGGTTTCAAATGCTAGGAGAAAATGATGCAGCTTTTTATCCTCATCCCAGTCCACCGGAATCAGTGTCAGGCGGTTATATGCCCCCTGTTTTCCGGTATTATACTCATATTCTAGCACATCTTCCTTCGTATGCATCTTCTTTTGAAGCTCCGAAATCTCCAGCCCTTCACGGATATCTGCCTGACTGGATTTTTCAACCTGTTCCTCTATGATCTGTTCCACTGCTCCGGAATATGCACCATCAGAGGCCAGGAAAAAATTTTCACTGGAACGGATTGCCCGATAAGTATCCATCCTGGCATCACAATACAGACAGTCTGAGAAATTACTGCCGTGCTGATTAAGCAGCTTTAACAGCTGATATCCCTGATGCTTTTCTGCTGCGGCCTCTTCCCTTTTTACATGATTCTTATTGATATACATGTTTTTGTCTGCGCAATTAAACAGTTCTCTCATTGTACTTCCGGGAAAATCGCCGGCCAGTGCAAATCCCACCGCATAGCTTAGGGGAGTATCCGGATACACTCTGGATTCCTCTGTCATATCCCTGCGCACCTTTTCAAGACACTGTGTCATCTGTTCCCTGTCCAGTCCATGGGTAACTGCAAGAAATTCATCTCCACCTGCTCTTCCCACAAACTGCTCAGCCGGCATGGAATCCCGCAGGCAGATAGCAAATCTACGGATATAGGCATCACCGGCTTCATGTCCTCTGCTGTCATTAATACGCCGGAGATTATTAAGATCAAAACTACAGACACCGATATCTGCACCCGGTTCTTCCTCATTCAGCAATTCTTCACATTTATTTTTATTCGGAAGTCCCGTCGCATCATCCAGATATACCTTTCGCTGCAACAAACGGTTCATTGCCGCATATTGTATTGCTTTTATAAATTCATATCCGATCAGCAACACCAGCACAACAATATCTGCCGTGATATATTTTTCAAGCAATGATAAAGATGTGGCTTTTTTCTGTGAATATTTTTCGGCCAGACCTGTTGCTTCATCACAGATCACAAAAAACTCCTCACTTTCCGGAATAATATCTGTGTTTCTGGCCCCTTTAAACCTCACAAGATAAATTTTCTTATACAGGTCAGAGAATTTATCATCCAGTTCCTGCATTTTATTCTGGAAATCAACATCATCGAGGCGCACAAGATTTAATTCATCATTTCCATTTCGCAAACCGTCAATAAAAGTTCTTATCTCATGGATCATCTCATTTTCCTGCTGCGTGGAAAGCTCCAGTTTTATGAGTCTCTGTGTCTCTCCCCTGACTAAACCGGTATAATTTACAATACGGGCCGTTCCCTGAATATCTGAGACAATTCCCATCATTATGATAATAAGGATAGCCAGAATAACTGCCAGAACACCGATACTGACCTGAATAATACTTGATTTCTTTTTCTTATTCTTTACTTCGGACATGGCCCTCCCCCTTCTTGTTTTATTCTGGAAAAGTACTTTCTGTACTCTATCTATTTTACCGTACTTTTTTCATTATGCCTACTTAAATTTGAATGTATTTATTTATAAACAGGAAAAAACACCCGGCAAGATTACTTTTCGTAATCTGCCGGGTGTTCTCTTTCTCAGGTTTTTTATTTGACTGCTCCGGTAATACCTTCTGCAAACTGTTTTTGTAATACAAAGAATACAACCATTGTAGGAATGGAACAGAACAATACACCGCACATCAGCATACCATAATCTGTCACATAACCTGTGATCAGGTTGGCGATCAGCATTGGCATGGTCATTGCCTTGTTGTCTGTCATGATTACCTTTGGCCACAGATAAGAGTTCCATGCATTCATAAAGGTAATAACAGCAGCTGCCGCATATGTGGATTTCATTGTAGGAATGAACATCTGGAAGAAAATCCTTACTTCGCTGAGTCCGTCAATACGTGCAGCTTCAATAATATCAACCGGGAATGATCTGGCATTCTGGCGGAACATCATGATCATAAACGGTGTGGAAATAATCGGAAGGATAAAACCTACTGCTGTATTCAGAAGTCCTGCCTTGGAAAACATTTTGAATAACGGAACCATAGTTGCAACCTGCGGAACCATCATAGCCAGAAGCAGGATTGAAAATACTCTGTCTTTCCACTTATCATGGTAAACTTCAAATCCGTAACCTGCGATAGAGCATACCAGAAGACAGATCACTGTAGTAAGGATTGCATAAAAGAAAGAGTTTCCAAGTGCTCTCCACAGTGGCTGCTGGGATGTAAGATTACGGAAGTTTTCCATAAAATAGCTTCCCGGAATGATTCGTCCACGTGACACATCTGTGGATGTATTAGTTGCAGCTGAGATCATCCAGTATAACGGGAATACTGAAATAAATGACACGATGATCAGAAAAATATAGGTTGGGATCAATCTTCTCTGAATGGCTGATTTGTTTTTCTTAGTCACGTGTATCACCTACTTTCAAATTAATAAATGCAAGTACAGCTACCATAATGAATATGATAAATGACATTGCTGCTGCATATCCAAAGTTTGGTACGTTAATAAAACATGTATTGTAAATATAGTGGGACATTGTGATTGTTGAGTTTGCCGGTCCACCCTTTGTCAGGTTGACAGACTCATCGAACAACTGCAGTGTACCATTAATTGACATGATGAATGTCATGATAATTGTCGGTTTCAGAAGCGGAACTGTAATCTTCCAGAAAGTCTTCCAGCCATTGGCACCGTCAATCTTGGCTGCTTCATATACAGAATATTCGATATTCTGAAGTCCTGCCAGATAGAACACCATATTATATCCGGTCCATCTCCAGATCAGCGCAAGGATAATTACAATCTTGGCACTGGCGGAATTTCCCAGGAAGTTATAGCCGGTAGATAAGATTCCAAGTTTGATCAGAATACTGTTGATCAGACCATCTGTGGCAAACATGGAACGGAAAATCAATGAATAGGATACCAGAGATGTCGCACATGGAAGAAATACACAGGTACGGAAAAATCCCTTAAATTTCAAATCTTTGTTATTCTACTTCGGGCTTCTTTCCATTAAAGGTGTTGATATGGTGGGAAGACCCATCTTGCATGTCCCGAATTTAGTTGTAAGGGAACAGCTTTTCAACTTCCTGATTCAAGGATATAGCAAACATGATATCTTTAAGATGGATATGAACAAGATGACAGCTCTATTTGTTGAGTAATTGTCGAAGATCTCGCTATGGTATTAGCCTTAGTATTACTACCAGCTATTGCCAATATGCTTGAAAGTAGTGACCAAACA
>OGZY01001102.1_pt1 | contig 12549 bp, 7 predicted proteins | sample 1576911 | NCBI WGS metagenome assembly OGZY01 (sample SAMEA3541488, study PRJEB24748) | human gut metagenome | biome: human gut; feature: human-associated habitat; material: faeces | place: China | collected 2012 | reverse complement strand
GCCGGAACGTGCAGCCGTATTCGCTGAACTGTGTCGCCGTGGAGCCATCGGAAGCCGTGGAACTGAAACTGGCGGAACAGGAAAAGGTGGACACGGCCATCAAGCACACGAACAAGTGGATCAAGTATGTTAAATTCGGTACGGAGGTCATCGACCCCGCCTCGTTGCTTAAACTGACACGTTTATGGGTATAGCTGCAATGGATATCCTCTGCTGTCGCATCACCATCGGGGATGCCGACCCATCCAATCCGATGAGGATACAGAACGGCGTGGAGATTACGGAAGTCCAGTCGCTCGAAATCAACGAGAGTTACAAGAAGCTGATCGGAACGGCCAAAGTGATATTCCCGAAAGGGTCGGTATGCCGCTCCACGATTATCGGGAACGTGACATTGGAGGGCAAGGACGTGTCGAGGATAACGACGGAGGTGATGCAGGACGGTGTCATCATCGAGAAACGCAGCGCGCAGCGTCTGGTTGACGAGACGACATTCAAGGTCGGACAGCGCATCAATATCAAGCTGGGCTACAACGGCGTGCTGAAAAATATGTTCGACGGATACATTACCGGATACAATTCGGACAGCACGCTGGAAATCCAGTGTGAGAATATGGCCTACAAACTCAAACTGAAACAGGCACCTCATTTCGAGACCCCGGCGAAAGGGACGACGGTGAACGAGGTGCTGGAAGGCAAGTATAATATCCTGAAAGATACCGGCTTCAGGATACACTCGGATACGAAGCGGTTTGAGATACATATCGGCAAGGTAAAGGTCACGGACAACTTCACGGTAGCGGATATCCTTTCCGAATGGTCGAAGTACAAGGTCTACTGTTTTTTAAAATACGATGCCGATGATGACGGGGCCATACCGTCCATTGCCGTCGGGCGTCCTTATTCGTCCAGCAAGGCTCAGCCGGTATTCCCGGAGGATGAATCGACAGGACCGTACAGGATATACTTCAACGAGCATGTGGCGCAGAGCAACCTGAAAGTGGTCAAGACCGATCCGAAGTTTTTGGCGGTGACGGGCAAGGCACTCGGGACGGATGAAAAATTCTTTGAGGTGACAGTACGCATGAATCCTGAATACGACCCGGCGACGCCGGGCAGCAAGGAGTTTCAGACGGTCAATGCCACGCAGATTTCAAAAAAGACGCACAAAGTAACGGGCAACACGACGGCATCAGGAGCGAAGACCAGGACCAAGGTGGATTTATCCACATATACCATCGTACCATATATGTCACCTCATGTCGGAATCAATTCCGACCGGCTTGTAGAAGAGACGACGGAATACTTTCGGAATTACAATCTGAACGGAATCACCGGCAATGTGACAGTATTCGGGGATTTCGGACTGTCTCCTGCCGTACAGGTGGAACTGATCGACTACCGTAATCCTTCCAAGAACGGCGTATACCTCGTGGAAGAGGTAACGACTACTTTCGGGGTGGGTGGATACAGGCAACAACTGAGTATTCCGTATAAAATTAGGAAATAAGATTTACCGTTATTCAACAGGAGGAATTTCTATCAATGGTTCTTCGTTTATTACCTTGATAATATTCGGAAGTTCGCTATTGTATTTATCGTCAGTAGAGCAATCAAAACCTTTTCTTCCACTAATGAAATCCGGTGTCGAAGTTTCAAAAGACCCTTTGCGTACAACCGGTATAAATTTAGTGGTTCCCTGATTGTTATATATTTCATGTGATATTATACCCCCTTCATAAGCGGCACCTCCTTTACCGGATTCAGCTTTCTCTTTATACTTTGGAGTCAGAATGCACAGAACTTTAGTTGCCTTACGGATGCTTTCAAGCATAAATTTAGGCAAGTCAGTTCCATGAGGTTGATACTGGTCTATTTGAGCATCAATCCCTCGTCTTCGCAAATCTTTGGCGAAAGTTTGAATCCAATTCATAAAGACATTGTCTTCTACCTCCCACGCATACGAAATCAACACAAACGGCTTGTTTTTATTCACAATTGGTTCTTCCGCCACTTTATTGAGAATTTCAGGCAGAGGCGTATTATCGATTGTAGGAATGTCTACATCTGCCCAAGGATTCAAAGCTTCTTGTATCGCATCTTTTGGAGTATTCATTAGCAGCAGCCTGTTTATTTTGATAGACAAATCTTTGAGGAATTTTTGTACATCATTCTCATCAAGAGCTAAAAATAAAGTCCTATACCATTTAATTCTTGATGTAAATTCTTCCTTTTCCCGCAATTCTGCCATATATTCCCCATATGTATGAGGTAACGACAATGTTGTTAAATATGGCCTGATTGTATTATAAAACAATGGTCCATCTACATACAGCGGCGCATAATCATTTTCTTTGTTCGATCCGATAATATTCCAAAGCTGTTCATATATATCTGATCTACTGGTCTCTTTTTCATAAATTGTCCGCTCAAGGGAAATTTTAGGAATAACACACTCTCCCCCATTTATAACATCGGCACCATTCTCCGTAAGAGCTATAAAATCTCTATCTTTTAAGTAGAGATAGCCATTATCAATGAGGGTATTTACCAGGAAATACAATATACCCAATTGATTACGAGTAAATTGCTTTTCAGCTGCAAATCTAAAATTTCTGAGCATGTTACCTTGCCCGGCTTTAAAGCATCTTGATTTTTGAAAGAAATCAAATATATATGTAATATAGGATTCTAAAATTTCTTGTTTCATAAGTAATATCATTGTCTTTGCAAAAGTACAAAATAATTGGCAACCAATAAACTATGCTCCTCCTATTCTTTCAAAAAACTCATGTCTTCAGACAAATCCAACCAGTTGCTTATCCGTGAGGCTATCCGCAAGATAGCCTTGGGACGGAGTATGGAGCGTATCAATCTGGCTCCCGGAGGCATGTCCGGTATCGGTACGGCCCGCATGATACACGGCTATGTCGCCAAGATACACGACAACCCCTCGGACGAGGAGTTTTCCGACTACGGCGGTACCATTGATGTCGGCGAGTACCCGGACGAGACGGCCTCCGCCGAACCTGTTATCCATAAAGGCGTGTTGCTCTCGGCCGCCACCAACAGCGAAGGCGGCTTCCTGATCGTCCCCGCACTTTTTTCCGACGTGACCATCTTCATGGATGCCGCCACCCGTTATGCCTATGTGGTTAACTTCTCCCATGTGGATATCCTGCGGCTCAATGCCCGCACGGAAACCGTCATCGGCGTGACCGAAATGGAGGAACTGGATCCGGAAAACGACTCTTCCCCGGACTACGACGAACTGGAAACCACTGGTAACGAGACCTCCACCCACTATACGCCGACGGCCGTCACAACAACCGTTAGGAATGACAAGGACAAGGAAGCGACAACCGTTATCGATGCGGAAAGCATCACGCATACGGTGGACAAGTCTGAAGTCAGACAGACAGCAGATAAAGTGGTACAAAAGGTCAATTCCACGACCGTTGCCGTTGCCGACAACAAGGTGACGCTCGGTGACGAGAATGCCACCGAGCCGCTGGTTCTGGGTAATGAGCTTGCCCGGCTGATGCTCGACTTCCTGACGGAATGTTCGAAAATCATGACTCCCACACTGATGGGCACGATGTCGCCGATCAATATGCCGAACTTCATCTCGCTGACATCACGTATCCAGAAATTTCTTTCCAAGACCAGCTATACCAAATGAGCGTACAACTGCATCCCGATATAGAAACCCTCGACAAGGAGAGCCTGTGCTATTCCATCTATGCACAGCTGTACCATAACTTTTTCAATGCCCAGCAGAAAAAGGACGACGAGCATCCTTACGGCATCGAGGAAGGCGACGAGACCAGCCTGAGACTGAAGAATACCGCTTACGGTTTTGCATCCGCCATTGCCGGAGCCGTTACGGGAGAAGGCGGTTCCGGAAGCGGTGGCTTGCTGTTGGATTACCTGAAGAAATCGGGCGGTGACATGACCGGCAAGCTCAGTGCCAATTACGGTTTCGAAGCCGGCATTGGAAACACCCGTATCCTGGAAACCTATTCGCAGGACATTACCGATCCGGAAGGTGTGGTAACTGCCATCGAGTACGGTATCAGGATTACCGGCAACCTGAAAGTCGGGGGCGACAGCCTGCATATCGGCGGCAGGCAGTTGCTCCGTTACGACGCGGACAAGGCCACCGCTACAATCAACGCTTCCCATATAGACTTTCTGGATGCGACGGTACATTCCAAAGGGGCATGGATTATCGGGGACGAGGATACAGGAATATCCATCTCCCCGACACGGCTGGCCGTGGGCGGGCAGGATGTCTATCATCGTGGCAACGCCAATACGGACACGGTGGATTGGACGATGCGGGACGGCATGGTGAGACGGAATCTGACGGTGCGAGGGAGTACGGTCATGGATGGCGGACTGAAAGCCTTGCAAGGCGTGGAACTGGGCGACAAAGGGAAATGTCTGCTTTCGTTTTCGGAAGAGGATGTCGCGCTCGGCGGGTTCCTCTCGTTCCTGGACGGATTCGGCATCCGGATCGGAGATGTTCCCGTACTGCTCTGTACCGACAAGGACAAGATACAGTTCGGGAGTATCGGCGGTGACCTTCTTTTAGGCGGCGACCATACCCCGAAGATACGCCTGTTCTCCGGCATATCGGACGTGGACGGCGAGTGTCTGATGCTTTCCCCTTACGGAAAGGCTTGTTTTCCGGGCTCGCTGACTGTCCGCCACAACTACGGCGCCGACCTGCTCTCCTCATACCGGGTAGACACTTCCGATGAAGGTATCGTTATCCACAAGCGCTTGCGGATGGGCACAGCAGAGGGATTTATGTTCACAGGCGACAGGGAGCGCGTATCGCTTTCTTCCGAGGTAATCTACGAGGAAGAGGACGTAAGGACGGCTATCCCTCACAGCACGGATTTTTCACACCGTCCGTCCGTGAGCTGTTATGCCCCGCAGAACCGTCACAGCGAATCGTTCCATATCCGCACCGATGCCGATTTCGTTACGGTCGCTGTTCCGTTGGAAGCAGCCGGGCATATCGGAATCCATGCGTCGCCCACCCGGATTACTGACAGAATCCTATACTTGACAGAGGCGTTACGCCTGCAAGCGGTGGAGGACGGTATCCGGCATTACGGAAACAGCGTCTTTACCGGGTCGCTCTCTTCGGAGTTCTTTTCCCCGGGCCTTTCCGGAAGCGGATGGGCTGTCCGCCGGAACCGGACGACAGGAGGCGTCTCCGCCACATTCGACGAGGTGGTGGCCCGCCGTAAGTTCCGCGCCTATGAGTTCGAGGTCGAAAAGACTTCGGTAACCAACGGTTCCTTCTGGATCAGCGACAGCTGTTCGGGAGACACCGTGGAAAAACTGTCATAATCCATGTCCGTATTCCGTTATCCGACATACAAGATCCGTATTGCCCCCGACTCGCAGAAGACACAGGGACTGCAAGCCGGGGATATCATCCGCAGGCAATATGCCGAACGGGAGCGTACCGTCTATTCGCTGATGTGCGTGACAGAAACCGGAACGGAGCTTGTCGGAGACAAGGACGCCCCTTATTTCATCGGGGCATTGCTGGACGGGGACGAACCGCAGGGCGGTGAACTGCTGGACTTCGTGCGGATTACCAACCTGTTCGATACGGCACGTAGCGGCGCCTTGTACCTGACGGCTTCTGACAGCGATTCACCCTATATGGATGTCATCGACGGCATGGCGACCGAACGCTCCCTGTGCTATCCCGTCATGGACGGAGGCATGGCGGGAGTGCCGGACAAGTCCAGGTACGCCGTTTATGGCAGCATGCTGCAAACGGAATATCTGGATGCCGATTCGGAAGCGACACGCATTGTCCGCATTATCCGCAACGCGGAACCGGCAGGAAACGCTTCCTTCGGGCTGATGCTGACATTGGAAGAACCGGTCGGATACCCGGAGCGCCTGCTGGTATCGTTCAAGGTCAGGTCTTCCAAAACATCAGGTTCCGTACCGATCCGATTCGGCTATACGAACCGTGAAAAGACGGATGCGGAAGATGAAATCTCCATCGGCCGGGAATGGAAGTACAAGTTATGGGTCATCACCGTGGATTACCCGGCACAGTACAGCCGGAGCCTGTTTCTTGACCTGACATCAAGCCTGGCCTCCGAGGGGGACTGGTGCGAGGTCGCCGACCTGAACATTGTTCGTCTTGCCTCCGTATCCGCTTTCAGCGAGGCGAGCAAGGCCCGTGTGGGAAAGGTCAGCGGCATCATCGATCCGGTCTTCGGCATGTTGGATGGTTACGGGGCCTATTTCCAGAATCTCTATGCCACACGCAATGTCAATATAGCCGGCACGCTTACCGCGGGAGACGAGAACGGTTTTTCAAGCACGTTTTATGTGGGCAAAATCCACAAGAATGTCATACCCGACAGCCTGTCCTGCCGGTTCAGCCATTCGGAAGAGCTGGATGAAACATCTCCCGCCGGACTCGGGCGGTGTGTACGGATAGCCGGAGACAGTCTTCTTGGTGCGCAAAGTGCCGCCTGGCGGGAGGCTCATACAGGAGTCTGTTATTGTTTCTCAGTCTGGATAAAAGCGGAAGATACGGCAGCCATCCGGTTCTATCAGGATGAACATCTTGTCGGTGATCGGACGGTGGCTGCCGGTAAAGGATGGGTCCGTTATAATGTCCCGTTCCTCATACGCGGGTCAGATTCCCCCGTCATGTGTCTCGGCATTGCCGCTTCCGTCCCCCTGTCGTTGTCCGCCCCTCAATTGGAGGCCGGAAGGAACGTGACCCCCTATCAGGCGACCGATGAAGCCTTGTCCTACACGGACGATTACGGTGCCTGGTTCAATAAGGGAGGTATCGGGGGTACCATACAGAATCCCCTGTTGCGGCTGAACGAAGACGGCTCGATCGTTTCACGGGACGGTTCTTTCGTCATCCATCCGGACGGGACGGGCCATTTCGCCTCGGGACGGTTCAAGTGGGGCAAGGATACCATCGAACTGCGCGATGTGACCATCCGCTGGGAAGACCTCGATGAGGAGGCGCAGGAACTGCTCAAGCCCCGTTCCGTCTCCCTGACAGGCGGCACGGCGTTCCATTTCAAGGACGAGCTTTCAGGCGCATGCGAGCCGGAGAATATCCCGCTTGTGGCGACCGAATACAATTTCGAGCCGGAAAGTCGGCAGTGGGAATACCTTGCCGTTGACGGCATATGGAAAGATGCCGGATGCAATGCCGCCGTATTTGAAATGACACCCCCGTTTCATGGCTGGGAAGGGCGCGACGTGCTGACCCTCCGCTACACGGCAACATACCGTAATGAAAAAATCAGTGCGACCCATACCTTTTTCAAACTTTACGACGGATCTCCCTCCTATACTGTTTATGTGGAGTCTGAAAACGGCACGACATTCCGCAACGGAATCGTCTCGACGGTACTCCGTGCCAGGGTGTACAGGGGCGGTGAAGAGATTACATCGCTCATTCCCGACGGCAATTTCCGCTGGATACGGACGAGCCGCGATACGGAGAGTGACAGGATATGGAACGCCGCACCGCGTTACGGCAGGGAGATAGAGATAACCGGCGGGGACGTGTGGTGCAAGGCCGTTTTCGACTGTGAAGTGAATATATCAACAACATTACAATAAGCATATGGCAATCAAAGTAGCACGCGGACAAGTCACCATCATCGACCAGAATGATGCTGTCTCCTTACAGGCGTTTATCGGTTCCTCGCAACCGCTGACCCAGGTATTCAACAAGGATACCGGCGCGTATGCCCCCTCGTGGGCGGCATCCCCGTACCTGATATTGACCCCTTCTCTGTTTGTCAGCGGCAAGGCGGCCGTAGACCAGATCTCATCCGTCGGCAACGCGGCGACATTGACAGCCGGTGTCAAGAGCGGTTCCGCCAAATGGTACAAGGACGGCACGGTCATAACTTCCGGACAGGACAGCTGCACGATCGGCGCCGCTTCCGCCAAATACGCCCTGACCGTCAAGGCAAACCACATGACCGTTTCCGCCCCGCAGGTACGGTATACTTTCGAGGCAATCTACATCGATGCCAACGGGCTGGAGATTCCTTTCCGTGCGGAGGTACAGTTCACCCAGCATCTGAACGCGGGGGCGATGATTGCCGCCGTGGCTTATGCCCCCGACGGCATTGTCTTCAAGAACGATGAAGTGGCTACGCTCAAGGCGCACTGCGACCTGTGGCGGGGCGCCACCATCGATACGACCAATGTGACCTATGCCTGGGGCATCAAGGACTCTGCGGTATTCGCCAACACGACCCTTACAGCCGAGGCAAAAACCGGTGCGACCACCGTTACCGTCGCTTCCGTCACCAATATGGAAGCCGGGGGTAAAATCTCTATCGGGTCCGTGCAGTACACCATATCGGCAGTAAGCGCTTCAACCAAAGTGGTAACGCTGACTTCGGCACTCACGGGAACCAGCGCTTCTGGCAGTCCGGTATCCTGTCCGTATTACAATGCAATGCTGGGGGCCGGATGGGCCTGCCTGACTTCCGCCAATCCCCGTGGAGTGACGGCAGGCTGGACCACGAACGAGATTACCATTACGGCGGATGCCGTGCTGAATTTCGAGACATTCAAATGCGCCATCAAGGATACGGATACATCAGCGGGCAACAGTTCGGCAAACAAGGTGGTCTGCGATATCATCTCGTTCACGGACATGTCGGACCCCATCACGGTGGATCTTGTCAGCCAGAAAGGGTTCACGATAAAGAACAACGGCAACGATGTCGATGCCAAGGCGGTACTGTACCGCAACGGAGAGGAACTGGATGCGAACGGCACAGCCTATACTTATACATGGAAATTGTGGAACTCGGCCGGAACATCGGTCATAAAGACCTATACGGGAAAATCCATCACCGTATCGAAAGCGGATGTGACCGGCAAGGGCGTACTCATGTGCGAGGTATCGAAATAATATAGAAACGTTATTGATTTTAATGGACGGTGACCGGTATGAATCGGTCGCCGTATTTATTGAATGGCAATATTCTTATTTGTGACGGCAACCTGCTACCATTCTTTTGGCCTATACTTTCCGTAAAGAGCATATATGGTAAAGACACTGGTCGCCCGGGGGCAGGCGACAATCCACATACAGAAAGACGGCTATACCATCAGCCAGTCGCTCGGAGAATATGTCTTCCCCGCGGATGCGGACGGGAAGATACCCTCCGCCGTATCCGTCACTTCCACCATCCAGGTAACGCTCGGGGATTCCGATTTTTACGGATTCTCCATCGGACCGGTTGTCAAACCTGCCGGGTTCTCTTCCATATCCGTCAACAACAGCAACAAGACCATTACCTATAACATTGCGGCGGGTACGGCCACGCTGGCCGACCATGGTACGGTTTCCATTCCCGTCATCATATCCGGAGCTACCTATACCCTGTCATTTGTCTGGTCGAAAGCCAAATCCGGTACGCCGGGAAAAGACGGTGCAGATGCCTCCATGCTCGACTGGGTCAAGGAGTGGAACACGGGCAAGACACTTATCAACAACAACACGGTCATTACCCCGAAACTGTTCACCGGCATCAAGAACAGCGACGGCACTGTTTCCGGTATCGCCATCGGTTCATTCCCACTTTCCGTAAAGACAGCTTCCGGAACGGTTACTGTCGAAACTGTCAACGGCATCTATGGCTTCAAGGACGGTTACAAGACCTTCTACGTGGACAACGGGGGCAACGTGCAGTTAGGCAACGGCAGCCAGTCCATCAAATACAACGCTTCCACCGGCAAAATCGAGTTCGGGGCTGATGTCAGCCTGAACTGGGCCGGTGCGGCCTATATCGATAAGGACGGCATCTTTACCGGAAAACTCTCCGCCGATACCGTGAAAACGTTGCATCTCGATGCCACACAAATCACCTCGGGCACGATTTCAGCTTCTCGTATCGACGTGGCCTCCCTGAAAGCCTCGCTCATCACCGCCGGAAACATCAATGCCCTGACCCTCACGACCACCAAGGGAAGCATCGGAGGGTGGAGTATCGACAGTGACAGCATCTATCGCGGAACGAAGAAGAATGCTGCCAATACCTATACGGCGGCATCCGGATCGATGACTGTCGGATCAACGGGTATCCGTGGCTATAAATGGCGTCTTGAATCGACGGGAGCCGGTGCGGTGGCGGGCGGCAATATCGTGTGGGACGCTTCCGGAAATGTTACTTTCGCCGCTTCCGTTTCCCTTCAATGGACAGCCCCGATTGATTCCATAACCACCGCTCTGGGTGGTAACACCTACCCCAAACTGACCAAAATCACCGCGGCAGGTATTTATACCGGGAGCATTACCGCCGGTCAGATTACTGCCGGTACCATTTCCGCCGACCGTATAGCGGCGGGCAGCATCAATGCCTCCAAACTGGATACGGCCAGCGTGAAAGCCTCGCTGGTTACGGCAGGCAACATCGAAGCCCTTACGCTGAATGTCACCAAGGGCAAGATTGGAGGCTGGATGATCGGAGCGACGGCATTGAGCGGCAGCCATATCCTGCTTGACAGCGGGAACAGGCGCTTGGTGGTCTATGGATTGAACTCCAGCGCGACAGCCGGACAACGGGTACAGCTGTATTATGGCAGCGACAGTGATTTCGGGCTGTACGCGACCAACAGCGCGGGGGCATGTATCGCCCGTCTCGGTTCACAGAACAATATCGCCGGGTGGACGATAGATGTGTCTTCCATCCGGAAAGGCAACGTGGTGTTGGGCGGTGACGGTTCGATAACGAACGGTACAAAATGGAAGCTGAACAATGACGGCAGCGGTCAGATCGCTTCCGGAAACATTTCGTGGGATGCAGCCGGGAAAGTCTCGTTTTCCCCCGCTGTCTCCCTGCTGTGGAAAAACGACATAGAGGCGGCTCGGAAATCCAATTACGGCTATCCTTACTACCATAAGATTGTCATCAACGGAGAGGAAGACGTGTATTATCCTGTCATTTTCAAAGGCGGCGAGCAAACCGTCAAGCGGGATATCCTGATCCGTCGCGGTTATAGCGAGCAGGCTCCTGACAGTTGGAACACCTCCACCCATAAAGGCGGATTGATCCTGCTTGTCAAGGCCAATTTCGGCGGTTGGGGCGGTATCGCCTATTCTTGGGACATCTACGAGCTTTCCGAGATGTACTGCCGCATGTTTGCCGGGGCCGCCCTGTGCGGTAACAACTGCATGTTCGCCGTGTTCCTGCGTGGCGGCGGGACGGGCGGTGCGGTCTACCATATCTATTCCGACCAACCGATCGTCAGCAGTGCCATGAGCCCGTCCCCCATACCGGCGGCTCCCCAGATCGCCTATAACTCGGATTTGATTTTCCAGAGCGGCTCCACGAAAGCATTACCCAGCATAAAAGAACCGCGCTCTACTACTCCCAGTGAAGCATTCCGCTCATTTGAATTTGTAAATAGCTTCATTTCTTTCCCCTCCTGTAGTATCAAAATACCAGCCTGATAACTGACCTGATATTTCTTTTTTATGTATATGGCACCGCCGGGCGTTCTTCTTCATACGCTCCCCCGGCACCGATGGAAGTTTGCATTTTGGAAAATGCTTTCTACCCAACTATATATTTCTGAAAGAATTCAATAATGGGCCATACCCGCTCCGGCATCAGGAAATCCGAGCCATTCCCGGCATGACTTACCCCCGGCAGGATGTCAATCACCAGATCCTCCTTCTCTAACAACCATTTTACCGCCTGGCCAAAACGAAGTGTCTGTGAAACCGGAACTGCAAAATCAGTGTCTCCATGCTGTAAATAAAGCGGTATAATCCCATGGTGCAGATAGGCCGCCGGGTTGGTTTGGCGAAACTCCTCCTCGGTTAAATGCTTCTTGCCGAATACTTTTTGATAATGCCCCACTGATATCAGCGAAAAGTAAATCCGTTCCCATAAGGTTCCGCTGCCGCCCAGATTATCAAACTCGATTTCTGCACACAGCGCCGCGGCGGCCCGGATTGGTATCTCCTCCGCCATGATCACCTTTCCCTCCTGCTGCATGCCTTTCTTCAGGCTGTTCATCAGAACCAGGTTTCCGCCGGCTGAAGTTCCCCAGAGAAACAGATTACCGCTGTCGACACCGTAATCTGCTCCATGGTGCTTCAGCCATAACAGGGATCCTCTCACATCGAACACCTGGGTTGGATACTTCACGGCGGGAGACAGACGGTAATTGACCGCCGCAACCGCAAATCCTCTTTCCAGCGCATACAAGGTCGGATATAGGTGCCAGTCATGCTTATCTCCCGACATCATACCGCCGCCATGGACATTTACAATGACCGGAAACGGACCTTCCCCTGCCGGCGGCAGATAAATGTCCAACTGCTGCAGGGGATCCTCTCCATACATCAATCCTTCATATTTTCTGGCAATGTGACCAGTCTTTGTGACCGGGATCAGCTTCGACATATCCAGCCAGTCCTGATTGACATTTTTCATTTTTGCCATAACAGCGCCTCCTATCCCTTTACCTTGTCTGTATCGTATGCGATCGATA
>OGZY01001098.1_pt1 | contig 12619 bp, 11 predicted proteins | sample 1576911 | NCBI WGS metagenome assembly OGZY01 (sample SAMEA3541488, study PRJEB24748) | human gut metagenome | biome: human gut; feature: human-associated habitat; material: faeces | place: China | collected 2012 | reverse complement strand
TTATTTGTGATGCTCAAATTTATACTCTATCCGCTACCTCTTAGTTTCAAACTTTGCCTCACTTTCCAAGAAATCATAAACGGCATCGAAGGTCTCTTTTTGAATTGCCATAATAAACACTTTTTTGAAGAGCCCTTCTTTGACAACCTTTGTATGTTTTTGCCCAACCTTTACTGCTTCTATGTGTTCATACATAGGGTGGAAAAGGGTTGCTGATAGGACAACATTAAATGAATCACTCGAATTATTACCATCAACTGCATCATCTGCACATTGGCCCAAAAGCTTTATCACCGCATCTTTTTGGTGGTTGCTATCACTCATAGAGACTTTTGCAGCATTTAACGCATTTAACCACAGGCTGGTATTAGAATCATTCAAACGTGTTTTTAGGTCATTTTTCGCAGTGTTGATTAGTCCAACCGCAGCAGACGATGCATTTTTCTGTCCTTTTTGGATTGCTCCAGATTTAACTTCTGCTATCCATAATTCATTGGTTGTAGTTTCAAACAGAGCAACATCATACCCTTTTTTGAAACTACGCTCCTCCATATTGAAAAATGGTGATGCTGTTGTAAATCGTCCTTCAATCTCCAAAACGACATGTACAAGCAACTCTCCAATCATGCCTTTTTTTCGATCTTCGGAAGCATCTTTATTTGTTTTGTACCTTTTTACAAACTCTTTCACCGTTTCCTTATAGGAATAAATTTTGAGCGATGATTGAGCCTGATCCACTCCATGGCAAACGGCAACCAATCTATTTCGAATTTCTTGTTTCAACTCATCTGATAGGTTCTCTACGAAGTAGAGTACATAATCAGAATGAGCTTCCTTTACTACACCTGGTATCAAATTCATACTCTACCTCCCAGCCTTTTTCTGCGTTTTCAACCAATCACGATTAGATTGATCAAGCGTATTTCTTAAAGTTTTCTGCCTGCTCCAGAACTTCCTTATAAACATCGTCCAAAGTAACAGGAGGATAATCAAATTCATCAAGCAGGAGAATCAAATCCACTTGAAGATTTGCTTTAATATCCTCACGGGTAGACCAATCTGTGTAGCGAGATTTGTCATCCACAATGGCCTTGATTCTCTTGGAAAGTTCAATCATTTTGTCATCAGAATACTCAAACTCATATTTTCTTGCGACTGCTTTCAGGATGTCATAGAACGCTTTTTCCTCATAGTCGATTCCTATTTCTTTGAAAGAGTTCTTTTCACTCTTCAGTTCTTCCAAAAGCTGTGCAAGCTGTTCTGCAACATCATCCAAAACTTCATTAGCATAAGCTTCATCTCTGCGACGATTATTGTATTCATCAACCACTCGCTTCAAACGGTCAGCAAACTCCATGCCCATAATCTTATTAACCTTGCGGAACTCATCAATCGCCTGGGAAAGAAGTCTCTGCAAAATCTTGATCTTTGTGTTAGGCAACTGGATAGCGTTAATCTTGTCCATATATTCATCGCTAAAAATATCAACAGAAATATGCTTTCCAGTTTCAAACAGTTCTTCAATACCATCCGACTGAATTGCACCTTCAAGCATTTCACGAACACGAGCATTCATTTGAGCAATGTCAGGTGCATTGCCTTTTGTGAGCTTGAAAAGGATAGAACGCACCGCACAGTAGAAGTGGATGTAGTCCTTGTCCTCATCTGACAGCCTCTCGCTTGAGCTACAGAGATTAAATGCTTGCTTCATTCTCTTAACCGCAGCCATAAATCGTGTCTCCAGTTCTTCGGACAACTGAACATATTCAACTGCTCTATTCAGGCAAGCAAGCTGCTCTGTAGGAGAGCCATGGAAATAATCATTACTGTTGAAATTATGGAACATCTGACCAAGGACTTCCAACTGGTCTTTTACAATGACAACGCATTGCTCCACACCTTCAAACTCATCGCACTCAAAGTTTGTGTACTTCTTCAAAGCAAGGTTCATGTTCTTTTTAATGCCGATATAATCGACAATTAAGCCCTTATCTTTACCCTCACAAACACGATTGACACGGGAAATGGTCTGGATTAGTGTGTGCTGCTGAATAGGCTTGTCGATATAGATAGTGTCCAGTTCAGGAACATCGAATCCGGTAAGCCACATATCCACGACAATCGCAATTTTGAAGTTAGACTTAGGATTTTTGAACTGGCGGTCAAACTCCTTGCGATCATCCTTTGTCCCCAGCATATCGAAAAGCTCTTTGTCATCATCCTTATTGCGGGTCATAACCAGCTTGAGCATTTCAATAGGCTTAAGTTCTTTTTTATCTTTCTCACTCAACTCAACACCGTCAGCAGCAACTTTTTTTACTGCCCATTCAGGTCTGAGTTCAATAAGGATTTTATATAAATCATAGGCAATATAGCGGTTCATGCAAACGAACATTGCTTTTCCGGCTACGGTTGCTCCTTCGGCTACACGGGCTTCATAGTGATTGATGAAATCTTCTGCAACGGCACGAAGTCGATCAGGATCTCCTATAATAACCTCCATGTTGGCAACAGCTTTCTGACTTTCTTCAATCTGATGCTCGTTTGCGCCCAGACGTTCACATTCTTCGTAGTATTTTTCAATCTCACGAACCTTCGCCTGATCGAGTGTAACTCTGGCGGCACGGCCATCATATACCAGATTGACCGTTATGCCGTCACGAACAGATTCTGTCATGGTATAAGCATCTACCACAGGGCCAAATACTTCGATAGTTCCATCGACAGGAGTTCCGGTGAAACCGACATAAGTAGCGTTAGGAAGGGAGTCGTGGAGATATTTTGCAAATCCATATTTACGCTCTACGCCAGCGTCCGTAATACGAACTTTCTGGTCAAGGTTAATCTGACTTCTATGTGCTTCATCAGAAATGCAGATAACGTTGGCTCTGTCGGTCAGAAGCTGAATGTCCTCGGCAAATTTCTGAATCGTAGTAAGATAGACACCGCCGCTTTCTCTACCTTGCAGTTCTTCACGCAACTTGTCACGAGATTCGATGCTGACAACAGTTTCATCACCAATATACTTCTTGGATGCGATAAACTGCTTGGACAACTGATCGTCCAGGTCGTTTCTGTCTGTGATAATCAAAATGGTCGGTGAATGGAAGTGGGGGCTTTTCATCAGCATACGGGTCAGGAAAAGCATAGTGTAGCTTTTTCCACAGCCGGTCGCACCGAAGTATGTACCACCCTTACCATCACCATCGGGTCTCATGTGCATCTTGATGTTCTCAAACAGCTTGTTTGCTGCAAAGAACTGCGGATAGCGACACACAATCTTTATGTCCTTATCAGAGCTGTCAGGAAAGTACACAAAGTCCTTTATAACTGCAAGCAGTCTGTCTTTGCGGAACAGCCCCTTTACCATCGTTACAAGGGAACTGATACCGTCCAGTTCCTTATCCTCAGAATTGATCTTTCTCCAGGCATAAAAGAAATCATACGGGCTGAAGAAAGATCCGTATTTATTGTTCGCACCATCGCTGATAACAATAAATTCGTTGTATTTGAAAATCTCAGGAATATCTCTGCGGTAACGAACAGTCAACTGCTTGTATGCATCCATGATTGTGGTATTCTCTTTGACTGCACTCTTGAACTCAAGGATAACGACAGGGATACCATTAACGAACACAATGCCATCGGGAATACGCAACTGATTGTTGATACCCTCAATCTCAAACTGATTAACCGCTTTGAAAATATTGTTTTCGGGAGTGTCGAAATCAATAAGTTCAATGTAGATGTCCTTCTGCGTTCTATCCTCACGATTGAGAATGAAGCCGTCACAAAGCATCTTACAGAAAGCCTTGTTTGCTTCGTATAAAGTGCCGGAAATATTACGTAGCATAAGGAGGATACCATCAACCTCGCCCGGTGTGATGCCATCCTTTGCATAACGGTTATACAGATACTGCTTCAGATCCTCTTGCAGCAGTACCTCTGTTCTTTCTCTGTGTATTTGGCTTCCATTCAAATGAATGTATCCTTCATCTTTGAACAGCTCCATAATGGACATTTCTAATGCGTGTTCATTGAAGTAGGCCATTGTATTCACTCCTTTGTACCGTACAAGGCGACTTTTCACCTTGTTGCCATATTGTTAATCCTGCTTTTTTGATGAAGTCTTATTTGTATAGCGCTCCAGATGTTTGTCCGCAACAAATAATGCAAATTCTCTAAGCTGCGGCACCGTAAACTGAAGCTCTGTATGGAACGGCGATCTTCTGTCTCGACGATCTTTGATTATAATAGAATCTATAACCCCATCTTTGTTTTGAGGCGCAATATTCATATGTGACAAAGCATTCTTTACAGTTCGAAAAGTCTTGTCATCATCTGTGCTACTTACGATAACTCCCATTTTTTTAAGTTTGTTGACACATTCTTGCTTAAATGAGTTATGACCAGGATTTGTACGTTCTGTCGGAAGGCTCACCAATCCCAACATACAGTTTAACAAGAGCGTCACATCATACTCAAAATCATCTTTACATTGGGTCTGAACTATATTTTTTGTTCGCTCGACAAATTCCTTATCAAAATGCTTTATTTCCATTTTTTAACCCTCTTACATCGCTACAGTATATCTGCAAAATATTGGTCTTTGACCTTAGAGAAATTAACGTTTGCCGGGAAAATTCTAATTCCCATAAGTGCCATTCCAACAACATTACAAGCCCATTCACTTAACTCTTCCGGGAGCCTAAAACAGACGGACTCGTCATCCTTCAAGACGGTTACTGTTGGGATAAAATTCTGATCTACTCCAACAGACAACACTTCAAACGTCTGGATACTCTCATGCAACGGCAAGAGAGGTTGCTTCTTAGAATCAAAATATACTTTCCCACCCCGTTGATTCAAATAGGACTCTTCATCAAAGGGGATTACCGGCTCGACCGGCAACTTGAACCTTCTCTGCTCGAAGTATCTTGCCAACTGCTCACATGCAAACGCATTAAAATATTCACCTTGCATATCTATATCCGCATGAATCTGCTCAACTGATTCAAAGTGGTTCATAAAGTTAAGAAGGGCATTGAATACAACCAAATCATCCGAATAGATACCGGAATAAGACTTGTACCAAGCAGGTTGCCACTCACAGATAATCCTGTAAAGCTTTTTATAAAGTTCCAATTGAACTTTGTTTAGACAGAACCAGCCAGTTCCCAAAATCTTTTTGCTTGTACTCTCGTCCAGCGATTGGTATCGAAGAGAGTCACATAGTCCTTTCAGCAACTTAGATATGATACCTGCCATCATATCTGCCATACGAAGTCCTGGATAATTTTTGGAATTGGCTTCGTCAGAATTATCCAGTCCGACTTCACGGGCAGCTTTTAGGGTTTTGCTTTCTTCTGCCTCTTTGCCTTCCTTATCAATAACTAAAGCGTAATCCTGTATCCCTTTCTCTCCCAGATACTTTTTGAAACCATCGAAAGACATGTGATAGTCCCAATCAAGCTCTGGACTTTCAGAAATGTCATCTAATACCAGCAAAATTTCTTGGAATGCTCTTGTTTCTGCCTTCTTTAACTTAGGATTGTCCTCATTGCGCTCAATCCTATCTCGGAAGAATATCTTTAAATTCTCTAAAAAGTCCTCCGGTTCTTCGTAGAGACACTTGAGTATTTCCTGCGGGCGATACATCACAAGTGCTTTTGTAATGGAGTATTTCATTAAGTCAGTATCAACGAGAAAACTGTTTCTATATACGTGAAAAAGCTGTAACACAAGATATTCAATCTTACTTCCAACCGAAAAATAAATATGAGAATCCTCATCGAAAAGGGACAGAAAATCACTTACAAACTGAACATTCTGCTTGTTAAGGGAGGCAAAGCCGTATCTAAATTGTTTCTGCTGAAGCATAGTGCTTTTGATTTCTCCATTACGCTCTTTTCTGTCGGCGTATTTTTCTTCAAAAGCAGCATGTCTCTGCAAAATTTCATTCTTTTCAGATGACCATCCCACGATCATAGTCACAAAATTGTCGTAATAATTTTCGGCACTCACAGTGTTAAAATTGATTTTTCTGCTGTGTTCTGTTTCATCATAATAGAACTGATATTTAGACATTTGGCAAGTCCCCCTTTCGTAAATGATAATTTAGAAGCACAAGCACAGGCATTGTTTACTTCTTGGTTTATTGATTTTGAGCCCTTTGACCACCTTGTAGATGATGACGGTTCTCCGTTACCACCTCCGGATTGGGAAAATGGTATACTTGATAGCTGCATTGACTTCCTCAATGGCTATGCGTTTAAGAGCGATGACCTCCTCGATGAACCCGTATCCGATTGCTATGATGTTTTCAAAATGGGAAACATCAAAAAAGGCGGCGGTCTAAATTACGATGGCACAAAGAGTTGGATAGAACATGAATTTTGCGTTGGGTTAGAACGCTTTGTACTGAATCACGGTGATATTTTGATGGCTATGACCGATATGAAGGAAAATGTTGCACTTCTTGGTCATACTGCACTAATGGATGTGGAAGATAGATATATTGTAAATCAGCGTGTTGGACTTTTACGCCCCAATGGGTACTTAGGAATAAGTCCTTATCAGATATATCTACTTACAAACAATCCCACTTTTTTACGAGAGTTAAGACGACACGCTCATATTGGAGTTCAGGTTAATCTTTCTAAAGAAGATATTGTTAATTCACGAGTAATCTATGCTCCCGAAGAAATCAACCGTGCATTTGCTAACAAGGTAAAACCATTATTCGACTGCATTTCTCTTAACAACGCCGAGATATTGAGATTGAACGACGTCGCTTTACAAATTCAAGCTCAATTAAGCCGCTAAATTATCATTTATCCGCTTCATTAAGGCGATTCTATCTGTAATGGCTTTGTATGCCTTAACAATCTTCTTTTGTTCTTCGATGTCAGGCACAGGAAGTTCAACCATACAAAGTTCATTCCAGTCGAAAATCTCACGAACACTGCCGTGTGACTTGTACCTTGCATAACGGTCAAACTCCGGTCTTCTGAACCAAAGCATAAGATATTCAGGGTCAAGTTCTTCTTTGTTTGACACTTCAAATACAGAATATGAACTGGAAATAATGCAATCCTCACCATCAAGATAAGCAATAGAAATTTTTTCTCCATTTCTGGATGTTACCGGTCCGTATGCAAACTGACCAGTACGAACCACCTTATAACTTGACAAGTCAGTACCTACAATATTAGCAATGGAAGGGATGAATTTCTTCTCGATGCTTACTCCCAATAGATTCGTAACTGCCAAATCTCGATTTCTCGTGTCCACAAGTTGAATATAGTTGCCTAAGGTTTTGTAATCTGTTCTCATATTTGTACCTCAACCTATATATTTCCTATGAGCGATCTTTACATTGCTCTGTTTGACCATTGCATACTGCAAGGTCGTATCTATTCGCTTATGCCCCAGAAGCTGTTGAAGCTGCTCTATGGGCATACCTTTGTCTATTGCCATCGTAGCCAGAGTTCGTCTGAACTTGTGTGGATGCACTTTATTCAGCCCAAGACGCTTGCCCATCTGTCTCAGTCTAACCTCAATGCCGCCAATGCTCAAACGACTATGCGGAGCTTGAAGCGAAACAAATAGGGCTGGATCGTCATCCGTTCTGCTTTGGAGATAGTTTTGCAGATGAATTTTTGTCCTTGCATCAAAGTAAACAATGCGTTCCTTATCGCCTTTGCCGAAAACAACGCACTCACGCTCGTTGAAGTTAATATCTTCTCGATTCAGTAAAACCATTTCTCCGACACGCATACCGGTGGATGCCAGCATATCAATCATCGCCAGATCACGAAGTTCCGTGCAGCTGTCTCGCATTAGTTCAAGAGCTTCATCAGAATAGGTTTCTTTGATATTTGTGCCGGTCTTTACTTTATGAATTCTTCTGACCGGGCTTTTGAGAATATAGTCCTCATCTTCAAGCCAGGAGAAGAAACTGGAAAGGATTCTCCTTATGTTGTCAATCGTGACTTTACTGGACTTCTTTCGTGCCTGATACTCGGTCAGGTAGGAGCGAATATCATCCGTGTTGATCTGCTTCACTTCCTTATGAAGCTCATCAAGCATTGCCAGAATTGTAGATTCATAATACTTCAAAGATTTCTCGGAACAGCCCTCAATTCTTTTTGCTGACAGGAACAGATCCACCAAGTTCTGTTCCGAGACATTTTCATCCTTATCTGTTTTTGCTACCTCATAGCCGAAAAGTGCATGAGTTAATACTTCCTGCAACTTATCTATCTGTGCATTATTCAGGTAAGGTAACATTCCCTGAACAACCTCTGTGATTAAATTCTGTTTCATTGTCGTTTCTCCTTTACTTTTCGAGAACGACAAGCAACGGCTGTTCTTTTTATTAACTCCCGCCGTTGGTAGGAGCTATGTGCCAGTTATCCGAGTCTTTCCAAAATTGCTTTTGCCATGGCTTTCGTCTGTGTAGCATCAAGGCCGATGGTGTTTTTGTTCAGATTAGCCGGGTTCATGGCAAGGACTTCCTGCAACCATGCTCTATGGTAAGGTCTGCCTTTATTATATTTAGAAATACGTGGTTGCGTGGTCGATACTCTCGCCCAATTTTTATGCGAGGGATCTACTTTTTCGTAATACGCATAAGAAACAAACCACGATGCACCCATTCCGGTTAGGATTTCTCCGCCTTCAAATGAGAAATTATGTGAGCCCATTTCAAAACCTCCTTTACACTAAATGATAATTTAGCGGCTTAGCGATTCTTGAATTACTGATAACATTTTTGTAAGTTCGTGAATTTCTGCCTGGTTTGCGGCAATAACATTCATGACATTATCTGTGTACTTTGAAAATAAGGACAATTTGCTTTCGGGAGGTATCAAAATACGAATGTCACCTAAAATCTTGGTGTTAAGCGATGCCATAGTTGAACCAACCGAAGACGATACAATAAGCTGTTGGATTACTGATTGGCTAAACCATCTATGGATATAATGCCCCATCTGGATATTTTTAGGGCGCACTCTAATACAGTCCGATCCTTGTATCCATCCTTCTTGTTCCGTATTGATAAATGCATGGCGGTCAATTGAACCTTTTCTGCCGAACACAATATCGCCAAACAGCAAGCGATGTGAGGATAAGCGTTCACAAGTTTCTTCGGATAGATAATCAAGGTTTTCAGAAACAATATGTCCATAGCCAATATTTTTTACATTAATAACCGGCGTTCCGAAAGAAACATATTCATCGGAATGAAGTTGAGTTCCAAAAGGGCCAGTTTGTAATTGAGCGAATTCACTGATTGTTGAATCGCCCCATCCGCAAGGTGCAGTTTTGTTCTTTATGATAATATCAGAGACTGAAACATCTTCCTCTTGGAATAGCCGCTCAAATATAGCCTGAATCAAGGCCGTTAAATTATCATTTATCTGCTTCTTCAAGGCTATTCGTTCCGTGATTGCCCTATAGCTTCTGACAATTACTCTCTGCTCATCAATCGAAGGAACAGGCAGTTCCAATCTGCATATATCTTCCCAGGTGATGCCACCACGGACACTGCCATCCGTATGAAGCCAACAAATACGGTCGAACTCCGGTCTACGGAACCACATCATCAGGTAGTTTTCATCCAACAAAGTTCTGTCAATAATCTCGAACATGAAGTATGCCGGTGAAACGATGGCAGGTTCATCTTCTTCATACAATGCAACCGGAAGTCGTTCATCACGACCAATATGCATAGGGTTGCAAGCAAACTTACCCTTGGTAATCAGTTTATATTTGCTCAAATCCGTTCCGATAACATTTGCCACAGAAGGCATAAAAAACTTGTCAATGTTAATACCCAGAACTCTATCGGTTACGCTGTCTGTATTGCGAGTATCAATCAACCGGATATGGTTTCCTAAAATATCATAATTTGATTTCATAGCCCAACTCCTTAAACACAGACAGGAGATCTGCCTTTGATTTTTCTTCCGCAACAAGCAGTTCCGTCAGCTCGGTCTGCAATGCTTTCATCTTGGTATCGAAGTCAATATTCTCATCACGGTTTACAAACTCAATGTATCGGCTTGGAACAAGAGTGAACCCTTTTTCTTTCACTTCGTCGAAAGAAGCGGAGTAGCAGAACTCAGGAACATTTTTGTATGTTTCTTCATAACCTTCCTGCTGCCAGTTGTGGTAAACTGCCGTAACCTTGGCACGATCATCTTCGGTTAGTTCAATATACTTCTTTTCATAAGGACTGCCCATCTGACGCAGATCCATAAAGAGAATTTCTTTTTCTCTGTTACGATAGTGCTTCAGTTGTCCGTTCTGCTCTACAACACGAGCTTTCTTATTCTTATTTAGAATCCAGAGCGTAACACTGATGTCGGTTGTGTAGAACAGGTTTCTCGGTAGAATGATGATTGCCTCAACGAGATTATTTTCAATCAGCTGTTGTCTGATTTTTAACTCGGTTCCATCATCGGAAAGTGCGCCATTGGCAAGGAGGAAACCGGCAACACCATTTTGAGAAAGTTTAGAAACGATGTTCAGAATCCAACCGTAGTTTGCATTACTGGTAGGCGGCACTTCGTATCCGTTCCAGCGAGGATCATCAATCAATTCGTTAGCCGCTCTCCATTCTTTCTGATTGAAAGGGGGGTTCGCCATAATATAATCGGCTTTGAGGTCTTTGTGCTGATCGTTGGTAAATGTATTCGCAGCCATCTCGCCCAAGTTGGCAGAAATACCTCTGATAGCCAAATTCATCTTTGCCAGTTTGAAAGTTGTATTAGTGTACTCCTGACCATAGATAGAAACCTTTTTCTTATTTCCGCTATGCGCTTCAACGAACTTGATGGACTGAACAAACATGCCGCCGGAGCCGCAGCAAGGGTCATAGAGGATACCGTCGTATGGCTCCAACATTTCAGCAATCAGATTTACAATGCACTTCGGGGTATAGAACTCACCCTTACCTTTACCTTCAGCAAGAGCAAACTTACTGAGAAAATATTCATATACACGACCGATGATGTCGTTCTCTTTATCGTCTGTATTTATTTTATTGATCTCATCAAGGAGGGAAGCCAGCTTCGCCGTATCTATATGTAGACGGGAATAGTAATTATCTGGCAGTGCTCCCTTCAAAGAAGGGTTATTTTTTTCAATCGTGTACAGGGCCGTATCAATTTTCAGTGCAATGTCATCCTGCTTTGCGTTTGCCATGATGTAAGACCAACGGCTTTCTTCAGGAAGATAGAAAACATTCTCCTGAGCATAGAACGGCTTCATATCCGCAAAGCGTTCACCATGATTTGCAATGATTCTGTTTCTGCAATCTTCAAATTTGTCACTGGCAAACTTAAGGAAGAACAAGCTCAGTACAACGTGTTTATATTCCGCAGGCTCAACAGAACCTCGGAGCTTATCAGCACTTTTCCATAGTGCTTCTTCCATGCTTATTTCTTTCTTGGGTTTAGCAACCTTAGCCATATATTTAATCCTCGCCTTTCCTTAATATGCAATCCTGAAATAGTCCAAATATGCTTTATATTTATCCTGTGCGGTCAGACAGGTATCAGTCAAATAACCCTTTTCATTTTTCCATTCTTTCAATCCTCGGTAATAGAACATCTTCAGATTATCCTCGATGATGAACGGAACAATATTATATTTCAGGCATTCTTTGAACATAATCAATCTGCCTACACGACCGTTGCCGTCCTGGAACGGATGAATTCGTTCAAACTTCACATGGAAGTCCAGAATATCTTCAAAGGTCTTTTCTTCCTTGGCATTGTATTCTGTCAGCAACGCTTTCATCTTATCGGCAACTTCTTCCGGAAGGGCAGTATCCATACCACCAACCTCGTTTGGAAGTTTTTTGTAGTCACCAACAGCGAACCAATCTTTTCTGGAATCACTTGTTCCATTCTTCAGGATTAGATGAAGTTCCTTAATGAACTTCTCAGTTAAAGCCGTTTTTGCGTTCTCAATAATCATGTCAATACAGCGAAAATGATTTGCTGTTTCAATAACATCGTCAACATTGAGAACTTCATTTTCTACGCCAATCGTGTTGGTTTCAAAAATATATCTGGTCTGATCGTGAGTCAGACGACTACCTTCGATGTGGTTTGAGTTGTATGTCAAATCAATCTGCGTCTTATGGTAAATACCACCGGAGTATTTGCTTGCTTTCTGCTCTTTCAGAATATCCAACAGAGTAATCGGTTCCTCTTTTCTCTTGTTGGCACGCTCTGGTTTTTCTGCATTTTCGGGAATATTCCAAGTCTTGCCGGTAAGAAACGCTCCATTCACACGTCCTTGGGCGCAATAGTTTCTAACACTACGCTCTGACACATTCCATTTTTTTGCCATCTCAGTAACCGAAAGGTATCGCATCTGCTATCCTCCGTCATAAATCAAATCAAAAAACTACACTAATCTACTGTATAGTATATCACATTATCGGCAAAAATATCAACTATTATTGTATCCATTATCTCATTTTTGCCGATACAGGAAGTTTTGTTTCGTTTCACACAACTCGTTTTCACGCTAATTCATATAAAAGATAAGGTACAATAAGTTTCGCAAATTCAAATAAAAGGAAATGGACATGGTTTGC
>OGZY01001094.1_pt1 | contig 12671 bp, 8 predicted proteins | sample 1576911 | NCBI WGS metagenome assembly OGZY01 (sample SAMEA3541488, study PRJEB24748) | human gut metagenome | biome: human gut; feature: human-associated habitat; material: faeces | place: China | collected 2012 | reverse complement strand
CATCAGCAAAAGGGGATGATAAGTTTATCACCACCGACTATTTGCAACAGTGCCCGTCAGGGCACATCAGGTGCGAAAATTCAGACCAGTACTGAAACAGGTAACCAGCATAAATACCAGACCCGTGTGGTCTCAAATGCGAACAAGGTTAACCTGAAATTTGAAGAGGCGAAGCCTGTTCTCGAAGACCAGCTGGCCAAATCAATCGCAAATATTCTCTGATTATCTTCCGGAGGCTGGTCTGACCGGCCTCCTGACTGACGCCTCGCTTTGCTCGTTGTCCAACCCCGGAAAGAAATAAAATAAATTTTATTTCTCCCCGGCGTTTCCGAAATAAATATGAAAACACTGAGCGGTTGTGCAAATTCTTTGTGCGACCGTGAAGTGTTGCCGGCGAAGCCGGAATTTAACGGTTATTAATCTTTTCATCATTAATAATCAGTCCGACTGACTTTTTTCTTCGGAATATCATCATGAGTTTTAACGCAAAGGATATGACCCAGGGCGGTCAGATTGCGTCCATGCGTATCCGCATGTTCAGCCAGATCGCCAATATCATGCTTTACTGCCTGTTTATTTTTTTCTGGATACTCGTTGGTCTGGTTTTATGGGTAAAAATAAGCTGGCAGACGTTTGTGAACGGCTGTATTTACTGGTGGTGTACCACGCTGGAAGGCATGCGGGATTTAATCAAGTCCCAGCCGGTATATGAGATCCAGTATTACGGCAAAACCTTCCGGATGAACGCTGCTCAGGTACTGCATGATAAATATATGATTTGGTGCGGAGAGCAGCTATGGTCCGCATTCGTTCTGGCCACAGTTGTGGCACTGGTTATTTGCCTGATTACCTTCTTTGTTGTCTCCTGGATTCTGGGGCGTCAGGGTAAACAACAGAGCGAAAATGAAGTCACAGGTGGTCGTCAGCTGACAGACAATCCGAAAGACGTTGCCCGGATGCTGAAAAAAGACGACAAGGACTCCGATATCCGGATTGGCGACCTGCCGATTATCCGGGATTCTGAAATCCAGAACTTCTGTCTGCACGGCACGGTCGGGGCCGGTAAGTCGGAAGTTATCCGTCGTCTGGCCAACTACGCCCGTAAGCGCGGTGATATGGTGGTGATTTATGACCGTTCAGGGGAATTTGTTAAAAGTTACTATGATCCCTCCATCGATAAAATCCTGAATCCGCTGGATGCCCGCTGTGCCGCATGGGATTTATGGAAGGAGTGTCTGACACAGCCGGATTTTGATAATACGGCAAATACCCTGATCCCGATGGGCACAAAAGAGGACCCGTTCTGGCAGGGTTCAGGACGTACCATTTTTGCGGAAGCGGCGTACCTGATGCGTAATGACCCCAACCGCAGCTACAGCAAACTGGTGGACACTCTGCTTTCCATCAAAATCGAAAAACTGCGTACCTTCCTGCGTAATTCACCGGCGGCCAACCTGGTGGAAGAGAAAATCGAGAAAACGGCGATTTCCATCCGTGCTGTGCTGACCAACTACGTGAAAGCCATCCGTTACCTGCAGGGGATTGAGCATAACGGTGAGCCCTTCACCATCCGTGACTGGATGCGTGGTGTCCGGGAAGATCAGAAAAACGGCTGGCTGTTTATCTCATCGAACGCCGACACCCATGCCTCCCTGAAGCCGGTGATCTCCATGTGGCTGTCCATTGCCATTCGTGGTCTGCTGGCAATGGGAGAAAACCGTAAACGTCGTGTGTGGTTTTTCTGTGACGAGTTACCCACGTTACACAAACTGCCTGACCTGGTGGAGATCCTGCCGGAAGCCCGTAAGTTCGGTGGCTGTTATGTGTTTGGTATCCAGTCCTATGCCCAGCTGGAAGATATCTACGGTGAGAAAGCGGCTGCCACGTTGTTTGACGTCATGAACACCCGTGCCTTTTTCCGTTCTCCCAGCCATAAGATTGCAGAGTTCGCTGCCGGTGAGATTGGTGAGAAAGAGCACCTGAAAGCCAGCGAGCAGTATTCCTACGGTGCTGATCCGGTACGTGACGGGGTATCGACCGGTAAGGATATGGAGCGCCAGACGCTGGTCAGTTATTCCGACATTCAGTCTCTGCCGGATCTGACCTGTTATGTCACCCTGCCCGGACCGTATCCGGCAGTAAAACTCTCTCTGAAATATCAGACACGACCGAAGGTCGCTCCGGAGTTTATTCCGCGTGACATCAACCCGGAAATGGAGAACCGCCTGAGTGCCGTACTTGCCGCAAGGGAAGCAGAAGGTCGTCAGATAGCCAGCCTCTTCGAACCGGATGTCCCGGAGGTTGTTTCCGGAGAAGACGTGACTCAGGCTGAACAGCCGCAACAGCCGCAACAGCCGCAACAGCCGGTGTCTCCTGCCATCAACGATAAGAAGTCAGATTCAGGTGTGAATGTTCCGGCAGGGGGGATCGAGCAGGAGCTGAAAATGAAACCGGAAGAAGAGATGGAACAGCAACTGCCACCCGGGATCAGTGAATCCGGTGAAGTGGTGGATATGGCCGCTTATGAGGCATGGCAACAGGAAAATCATCCGGACACCCAGCAGCAGATGCAGCGTCGTGAAGAGGTGAACATTAATGTGCACCGGGAGCGCGGGGAGGATGTTGAGCCGGGAGATGATTTCTGATGATGAGTATCGCACAGGTCAGATCGGCCGGAAGTGCCGGTAACTATTATACCGACAAGGATAATTACTATGTACTGGGCAGCATGGGAGAACGCTGGGCCGGCAGGGGGGCTGAACAGCTGGGACTGCAGGGCAGTGTCGATAAGGATGTTTTTACCCGTCTTCTGGAGGGAAGGCTGCCGGACGGAGCGGATCTAAGCCGCATGCAGGATGGCAGTAATAAGCATCGTCCCGGCTACGACCTGACCTTCTCCGCCCCCAAAAGTGTCTCCATGATGGCCATGTTAGGTGGCGATAAGCGCCTGATTGATGCACATAACCAGGCCGTGGACTTTGCTGTTCGTCAGGTGGAGGCGCTGGCCTCCACACGGGTGATGACGGACGGACAGTCAGAAACGGTACTGACCGGTAATCTGGTGATGGCACTGTTTAACCACGACACCAGTCGCGATCAGGAACCACAGTTACACACGCATGCGGTGGTAGCTAATGTCACGCAGCATAACGGTGAGTGGAAGACACTGAGCAGTGACAAAGTGGGGAAAACGGGGTTCATTGAGAATGTGTACGCTAATCAGATTGCCTTTGGCAGGCTCTACCGGGAAAAACTGAAAGAGCAGGTTGAGGCGCTGGGCTATGAAACGGAAGTGGTGGGTAAGCACGGTATGTGGGAAATGCCGGGCGTACCGGTGGAGGCCTTTTCCGGACGCTCACAGACTATCCGGGAGACCGTCGGGGAGGACGCCTCGCTGAAATCCCGGGATGTGGCGGCGCTGGATACGCGTAAATCCAAACAGCACGTCGATCCTGAAATCAAAATGACCGAGTGGATGCAGACGCTGAAGGAAACCGGGTTCGATATCCGGGCGTATCGTGACGCAGCGGAACAACGGGCATATACCCGCACGCAGACACCCGGACCAGCTTCACAGGACGGGCCGGATGTGCAGCAGGCGGTGACACAGGCGATTGCCGGATTAAGTGAACGCAAAGTGCAGTTTACGTACACGGACGTGCTGGCCAGGACGGTCGGCATACTGCCGCCGGAAGCCGGTGTGATTGAGCGGGCACGCGCCGGTATCGATGAGGCCATCAGCCGTGAGCAGCTTATCCCCCTCGATCGTGAGAAGGGGATGTTCACGTCCGGGATTCATGTGCTCGATGAGCTGTCAGTCCGGGCACTCAGTCGTGACATCATGAAACAGAACCGGGTGACCGTACATCCGGAGAAAAGTGTCCCCCGGACGGCCGGTTACAGCGATGCCGTCAGTGTTCTGGCACAGGATCGCCCGTCGCTGGCCATTGTGTCCGGGCAGGGCGGTGCAGCCGGGCAGCGTGAGCGGGTGGCTGAACTGGCAATGATGGCCCGGGAGCAGGGGCGGGAGGTGCAGATTATCGCCGCTGACCGTCGCTCGCAGATGAACCTGAAGCAGGATGAACGGCTGTCCGGTGAGCTGATAACCGGACGTCGTCAGCTGCAGGAGGGCATGGCCTTCACGCCGGGCAGTACCGTTATCGTCGACCAGGGCGAAAAACTCTCCCTGAAAGAGACGTTAACCCTGCTGGACGGTGCCGCACGTCATAACGTACAGGTCCTGATAACCGACAGCGGGCAGCGAACCGGTACAGGCAGTGCGCTGATGGCCATGAAGTATGCCGGGGTGAACACGTATCGCTGGCAGGGCGGAGAACAGCGACCGGCAACCATCATCAGTGAACCGGACCGGAATGTCCGCTATGACCGGCTGGCCGGAGATTTTGCGGCCAGCGTGAAAGCCGGAGAAGAGAGCGTGGCACAGGTCAGCGGGGTACGGGAACAGGCCATACTGACACAGGCCATTCGCAGTGAGCTGAAAACACAGGGCGTGCTCGGACACCCGGAGGTGACCATGACCGCCCTGTCACCGGTCTGGCTGGACAGCCGGAGCCGTTATCTGCGGGATATGTACCGACCGGGGATGGTGATGGAGCAGTGGAACCCGGAGACACGCAGTCATGACCGCTATGTTATCGACCGGGTGACGGCGCAGAGTCACAGCCTGACCCTGCGGGATGCGCAGGGCGAAACGCAGGTGGTGCGTATTTCCTCCCTGGACAGCAGCTGGTCGCTGTTCCGGCCGGAAAAAATGCCGGTGGCAGACGGCGAGCGACTGAGGGTGACAGGGAAAATTCCCGGACTCCGCGTCTCCGGCGGTGACCGCCTGCAGGTGGCATCCGTCAGTGAAGATGCGATGACGGTTGTTGTGCCGGGGCGGGCTGAACCGGCCACCCTGCCTGTGGCTGATTCACCGTTCACGGCACTGAAGCTGGAGAACGGCTGGGTGGAAACGCCCGGGCATTCCGTCAGTGACAGTGCGACGGTGTTTGCCTCCGTCACACAGATGGCAATGGACAACGCCACCCTGAACGGTCTGGCCCGCAGCGGTCGTGATGTCCGGCTGTATTCCTCACTGGATGAAACCCGTACTGCGGAAAAACTTGCCCGCCATCCCTCCTTTACGGTGGTTTCTGAGCAGATAAAGGCGCGGGCCGGTGAGACATCGCTGGAAACCGCTATCAGTCTGCAGAAAACCGGGCTGCACACGCCGGCACAGCAGGCCATTCATCTGGCCCTTCCTGTGCTGGAAAGTAAAAACCTGGCCTTCAGCATGGTGGACCTGCTGACAGAGGCGAAGTCGTTTGCTGCAGAAGGAACCGGTTTTACTGAACTGGGAGGGGAAATCAATGCGCAGATAAAACGCGGTGACTTACTGTATGTGGATGTGGCAAAAGGCTATGGCACAGGCCTGCTGGTTTCCCGTGCGTCGTATGAGGCAGAAAAAAGTATTCTTCGCCATATTCTCGAAGGTAAGGAGGCGGTCACGCCGCTGATGGAGAGAGTACCCGGCGAACTCATGGAGACGTTAACGTCGGGACAGCGTGCCGCCACCCGTATGATACTGGAAACGTCCGACCGTTTCACGGTGGTACAGGGTTATGCCGGGGTGGGTAAGACCACACAGTTCCGGGCGGTGATGTCAGCCGTGAACATGCTGCCGGAGAGTGAGCGTCCCCGTGTCGTTGGGCTGGGGCCCACGCACCGTGCGGTCGGGGAGATGCGCAGCGCCGGCGTGGATGCACAGACACTGGCGTCCTTTCTGCATGACACGCAGCTGCAGCAGCGCAGCGGAGAAACGCCGGATTTCAGCAACACGCTGTTCCTGCTCGATGAGAGCTCAATGGTGGGCAATACCGACATGGCACGGGCATACGCCCTGATTGCGGCCGGTGGCGGTCGTGCTGTGGCCAGCGGTGACACGGACCAGCTGCAGGCCATCGCGCCCGGTCAGCCTTTCCGTCTCCAGCAGACGCGCAGTGCTGCCGATGTGGCCATCATGAAGGAGATTGTGCGTCAGACGCCGGAACTGCGGGAGGCGGTATACAGCCTGATTAACCGGGATGTGGAAAAGGCACTGTCCGGGCTTGAGAGTGTGAAACCGTCTCAGGTGCCACGTCTGGAGGGCGCATGGGCACCGGAGCACTCCGTGACGGAGTTCAGTCACAGCCAGGAAGCGAAACTGGCAGAAGCGCAGCAGAAGGCGATGCTGAAAGGCGAGGCTTTCCCGGATATCCCCATGACACTGTATGAAGCCATTGTCCGCGACTATACCGGCAGGACACCGGAAGCACGGGAGCAGACGCTGATTGTCACGCACCTGAATGAGGACCGGCGCGTACTGAACAGCATGATTCATGATGCACGGGAAAAGGCCGGTGAGCTGGGGAAAGAGCAGGTCATGGTGCCTGTCCTGAACACAGCGAATATACGTGACGGGGAGCTGCGTCGTCTCTCCACCTGGGAGAATAACCCGGATGCCCTTGCCCTGGTGGATAATGTGTATCACCGGATTGCCGGTATCAGCAAGGATGACAGGCTGATAACCCTGCAGGATGCTGAAGGTAACACGCGGCTGATTTCGCCCCGGGAGGCGGTGGCTGAAGGCGTCACACTGTACACCCCGGACACCATCCGGGTGGGGACCGGTGACCGGATGCGCTTCACGAAGAGTGACCGGGAGCGCGGTTATGTGGCCAACAGCGTCTGGACGGTGACAGCGGTTTCCGGTGACAGTGTCACGCTGTCAGACGGACAGCAGACCCGGGTGATTCGCCCCGGCCAGGAGCGGGCAGAGCAACATATTGACCTGGCTTATGCCATCACCGCCCACGGTGCGCAGGGGGCGAGTGAAACCTTTGCCATCGCGCTTGAAGGCACGGAAGGTAACCGGAAACTGATGGCCGGCTTTGAGTCAGCCTACGTGGCCCTGTCGCGTATGAAGCAGCATGTGCAGGTGTACACCGATAACCGTCAGGGCTGGACGGATGCCATTAACAATGCCGTACAGAAAGGAACTGCCCACGATGTGCTGGAGCCGAAACCGGACCGGGAGGTCATGAATGCGCAGCGGCTGTTCAGTACGGCACGGGAACTGCGGGACGTGGCGGCAGGCCGTGCCGTTCTCCGTCAGGCGGGGCTGGCCGGGGGAGACAGTCCTGCACGGTTTATTGCTCCGGGACGTAAATATCCGCAACCGTATGTGGCACTGCCGGCTTTTGACCGTAACGGCAGGTCCGCCGGTATCTGGCTGAACCCACTGACCACGGATGACGGAAACGGGCTGCGGGGATTCAGCGGTGAAGGCCGTCCGTGGAATCCCGGTGCCATCACCGGTGGCCGCGTGTGGGGGGATATTCCGGATAACAGCGTCCAGCCGGGAGTCGGAAATGGTGAACCGGTCACGGCAGAGGTACTGGCACAGCGGCAGGCTGAAGAGGCCATCCGCCGTGAAACGGAACGCCGCGCAGATGAAATTGTCAGGAAAATGGCAGAGAACAAACCTGACTTGCCGGACGGCAAAACAGAGCTGGCTGTCAGGGATATTGCCGGGCAGGAACGTGACCGGACTGCCACTTCTGAACGGGAAACCGCACTGCCGGAGAGTGTGCTGCGTGAATCACAACGGGAACGGGAAGCGGTCCGGGAGGTTGCCCGGGAAAATCTGCTGCAGAGGCTTCTGCAGCAGATGGAGCGGGATATGGTTCGTGACCTGCAGAAAGAGAAAACCCTGGGCGGAGACTGATACAGGAAGACAAACACTGATGACAACGGATAACACGAACACGATACGTAACGATTCACTGGCTGCACGGACCGATACCTGGTTGCAGTCATTTCTGGTCTGGTCACCCGGACAGCGGGATATCATCAAAACGGTGGCACTGGTGCTGATGGTACTGGACCACATCAATCTGATATTCCAGCTGAAGCAGGAATGGATGTTTCTGGTCGGGCGTGGGGCCTTTCCGCTTTTTGCCCTGGTGTGGGGGCTGAATCTGTCCCGTCATGCGCATATCCGGCAACCGGCCATTAACCGGCTGTGGGGATGGGGAATTATTGCCCAGTTCGCATATTATCTGGCAGGCTTTCCCTGGTATGAGGGGAATATCCTGTTTGCCTTTGCAGTGGTGGCACAGGTGCTGACGTGGTGTGAAACGCGCAGTGGGTGGCGTACAGCAGCGGCCATTCTCCTGATGGCCCTGTGGGGGCCTTTGTCCGGCACCAGTTACGGCATTGCCGGGCTGCTGATGCTGGCAGTCAGCCACCGGCTGTACCGGGCGGAAGACAGAGCGGAACGTCTGGCGCTGGTCGCCTGCCTGCTGGCTGTTATTCCGGCGCTTAACCTTGCCACCAGTGATGCAGCGGCGGTGGCTGGTCTTGTGATGACGGTGCTGACCGTTGGTCTGGTGTCGTGTGCAGGAAAATCATTACCCCGTTTCTGGCCCGGAGACTTTTTCCCGACGTTCTATGCCTGTCATCTGGCTGTGCTGGGCGTTCTGGCGCTGTGACGGGTGTGGTATCTTTGGCCGCAAGAGGATGATTCGTCAGAGGCAGAACACAGCATGACAGAGCAGAAGCGACCGGTACTGACACTGAAGCGGAAGACAGAGGGAACAGCGCCTGTCCGCAGCCGGAAAACCATCATCAATGTCACCACGCCACCAAAATGGAAGGTGAAAAAGCAGAAACTGGCCGAGAAAGCGGCCCGGGAAGCAGAGCTGGCGGCAAAAAAAGCGCAGGCCAGACAGGCGCTGTCCATTTATCTGAACCTGCCCTCACTGGATGAGGCCGTGAATACCCTGAAGCCCTGGTGGCCGGGATTATTTGACGGTGACACGCCCCGGCTTCTGGCCTGCGGTATCCGGGACGTGTTACTGGAAGACGTGGCGCAGCGGAATATCCCGCTCTCGCATAAAAAACTGCGCAGGGCGCTGAAGGCCATCACCCGTTCAGAAAGCTATCTGTGTGCCATGAAAGCCGGTGCCTGCCGGTATGACACGGAAGGGTATGTGACGGAGCATATTTCTCAGGAGGAGGAAACGTATGCGGCAGAGCGTCTGGATAAAATCCGCCGCCAGAACCGGATAAAGGCAGAACTTCAGGCCGTGCTTGATGAGAAATAAAAAAAAGCCTCCCTCAGAGAGAGGAGGCAGGGAAATAAGGCTTAAAAGGAAATAACTTCCGTACCCGAAAGGAAGCCAATTCAGTAGATTATTTAACACCATAATACTGACGGGTTAAAGAGGAGTGATAAAGATGAATGGATTCAGAAACAGTTCACGGAACGGTCAGGTCTGGTGCTGGCAGCGTGCCGGAAGCCGGGCCGTTATTCTGGAGGTCAGTGGACGCTGGATGGAAGCGGCAGAAGGATGGCGACGGGCTGCCTGTGTTGCGCCCCGGACAGACTGGCAGCAGTTTGCCCGAAAAAGGGCTGAACACTGCCACCGGCGCTGCCGGGGAAGGGTGTAACGAAAAAAGCAGCCTTCATTACTCCAGGGATTCAGAAGGCTGAATAATGCATGAGATTTGCTTTTTTTAATATCCGGTCGGGCAGTATGACCGGACAGTTCTGAGTAGCACAGAGTTTTTTCCGTATTAAGTCGTGATTTTATATTTTGTGATTAATTTCACAAAATAAGGTGTTATTCAGTGTGTGCTGCAATATTCAGGATGCCTGAAATACAGGTGCTATTTATCTGATATGGAGAATAACATGAGGAAATATATTCCACTGGTATTATTTATCTTTTCATGGGTAATGACTCCAACTTATTGATAGTGTTTTATGTTCAGATAATGCCCGATGACTTTGTCATGCAGCTCCACCGATTTTGAGAACGACAGCGACTTCCGTCCCAGTGTAACCGGCTCATTTAAACCGTCTGGTCTGTTTCCTCCGGCTCTACAAAAATAATGTCCATCATTTTTAATGGACACTATCGTATGAAACACCGGACCTGGATCACTGAAGCTTTACGTCTTCACTTTGAAGAACATTTACCCCGGGTTGTGGCCGGGCGTCGCCTGGGTGTACCAAAATCAACAGTTTGTAGTATGTTCGTGCGCTTTCGGAGAGCTGGCCTTTCGTGGCCTTTGCCCGCAGGCATGTCGGAGCAGGAACTTGATGCCTGCCTTTACGGACAATTTTCCACGGTACCAGTCGTACGTCCTGAAAGCACCGTTATATCCGAAGCCCCCGTGGTAAAAAAACGTCCCCGGCGGCCCAACTTCCCTTATGAGTTTAAAATCGCCTTAGTGGAGCAGTCACTGCAGCCCGGAGCCTGTGTGGCGCAGATCGCCCGGGAAAACGGAATCAACGATAACCTGCTCTTCAACTGGCGCCATCAATACCGGAAAGGTGGCCTGCTGCCTTCCGGAAAAAATATGCCGGCACTGCTTCCCGTGACGTTAACGCCGGAGCCGGATAATAAAATCCCGGCCCCCGCACAGGAACCAGAGCAGATAAATACACCGTCCGACAGTCTGTGTTGTGAGCTGGTTCTGCCGGCCGGAACTCTCAGGCTTAAAGGTAAACTGACGCCGGCGTTATTACAGACACTTATCCGCGAAATAAAAGGGAGCAGCCACTGATGATATCTCTCCCTGCAGGTTCGCGTATCTGGCTGGTTGCAGGTATCACCGATATGCGAAATGGCTTTAACGGCCTGGCATCAAAAGTTCAGAACGTCCTGAAGGATGACCCGTTCTCCGGACACCTGTTCATCTTCCGCGGACGCCGGGGTGACCAGATAAAAGTGTTGTGGGCTGACAGTGACGGACTGTGCCTCTTCACCAAACGCCTGGAGCGGGGCCGCTTCGTCTGGCCAGTCACCCGTGACGGCAAGGTGCACCTTACTCCGGCTCAGTTATCCATGCTTCTTGAAGGTATCAACTGGAAGCACCCGAAACGAACGGAACGCGCTGGAATCCGCATATAACCCGTTGTAAAGTGAGGATATGGACACCTCACTTGCTCATGAGAACGCCCGCCTGCGGGCACTGTTGCAGACGCAACAGGACACCATCCGCCAGATGGCTGAATACAACCGCCTGCTCTCACAGCGGGTGGCGGCTTATGCTTCCGAAATCAACCGGCTGAAGGCGCTGGTTGCGAAACTGCAACGTATGCAGTTCGGTAAAAGCTCAGAAAAACTTCGTGCAAAAACCGAACGGCAGATACAGGAAGCACAGGAGCGAATCAGCGCACTTCAGGAAGAAATGGCGGAAACGCTGGGTGAGCAATATGACCCGGTACTGCCATCCGCCCTGCGCCAGTCTTCAGCCCGTAAACCGTTACCGGCCTCACTTCCCCGTGAAACCCGGGTTATCCGGCCGGAAGAGGAATGCTGTCCTGCCTGTGGTGGTGAACTCAGTTCTCTGGGATGTGATGTGTCAGAGCAACTGGAGCTTATCAGCAGCGCCTTTAAGGTTATCGAAACACAACGTCCGAAACAGGCCTGTTGCCGGTGCGACCATATCGTGCAGGCACCAGTACCTTCAAAACCCATTGCACGCAGTTATGCCGGAGCGGGGCTTCTGGCCCATGTTGTCACCGGGAAATATGCAGACCATCTGCCGTTATACCGCCAGTCAGAAATATACCGTCGTCAGGGAGTGGAGCTGAGCCGTGCCACACTGGGGCGCTGGACAGGTGCTGTTGCTGAACTGCTGGAGCCGCTGTATGACGTCCTGCGCCAGTATGTGCTGATGCCCGGTAAAGTCCATGCTGATGATATCCCCGTCCCGGTCCAGGAGCCGGGCAGCGGTAAAACCCGGACAGCCCGGCTGTGGGTCTACGTCCGTGATGACCGTAACGCCGGTTCACAGATGCCCCCGGCGGTCTGGTTCGCGTACAGTCCGGACCGGAAAGGTATCCATCCACAAAATTACCTGGCCGGTTACAGCGGTGTGCTTCAGGCCGATGCTTACGGTGGTTACCGGGCGTTATACGAATCCGGCAGAATAACGGAAGCCGCGTGTATGGCTCATGCCCGGAGAAAAATCCACGATGTGCATGCAAGAGCGCCCACCTACATCACCACGGAAGCCCTGCAGCGTATCGGTGAACTGTATGCCATCGAGGCAGAGGTCCGGGGCTGTTCAGCAGAACAGCGTCTGGCGGCAAGAAAAGCCAGAGCCGCGCCACTGATGCAGTCACTGTATGACTGGATACAGCAACAGATGAAAACACTGTCGCGTCACTCAGATACGGCAAAAGCGTTCGCATACCTGCTGAAACAGTGGGATGCACTGAACGTGTACTGCAGTAATGGCTGGGTGGAAATCGACAACAACATCGCAGAGAACGCCTTACGGGGAGTGGCCGTAGGCCGGAAAAACTGGATGTTCGCGGGTTCCGACAGCGGTGGTGAACATGCGGCGGTGTTGTACTCGCTGATCGGCACATGCCGTCTGAACAATGTGGAGCCAGAAAAGTGGCTGCGTTACGTCATTGAACATATCCAGGACTGGCCGGCAAACCGGGTACGCGATCTGTTGCCCTGGAAAGTTGATCTGAGCTCTCAGTAAATATCAATACGGTTCTGATGAGTCGCTTACGTCCCAGTCGTCCCAGCCGTGCCAGGTGCTGCCACAGATTCAGGTTATGCCGCTCAATTCGCTGCGTATATCGCTTGCTGATTACGTGC
>OGZY01001083.1_pt1 | contig 12825 bp, 16 predicted proteins | sample 1576911 | NCBI WGS metagenome assembly OGZY01 (sample SAMEA3541488, study PRJEB24748) | human gut metagenome | biome: human gut; feature: human-associated habitat; material: faeces | place: China | collected 2012 | reverse complement strand
TCACCAGCACATTTTTGTTTCTGGCGGTCTTTGGGTCCTTGGGGCGGCTGTTCATTGTCAGGCTCTCCGTTTTCGTCAGAATCACATTGTTCTGGAATACCGGGTCGATGTAGGGTGTAATGTCCTCATGGGTTCCCCACCGGGCGGAACCGTATTCCATGCCGTGCCTGTACTTCTTGGCGTTCTTGCTTTTCAGGTACACAGCCAGCCGCAGGCCGCCGCAGCAGCACAGGCCCACCAGCAGGTCCAGCGGGTGCAGGCTGGGCCACCAGCTGGCCAGCGCCACCGGCAGCGTGGAGAAGAACGAGAGCATTTTTGCCGAAGCGTCCGCACCCACGGCCATCCGCCACGCTTCACCGAAGTTGGTGGAGAAAAGCCCCATCAGGATATACGGCAGATTCAGCAAAATGAGCTTTTTGATGTTCAGCTGCTTTTTCATCGTTCCAGCTCCTTCCGCTTGTTCCGGTCCACGACGGCGTGTTTTACCAGTTCTTTGAACTGGCTCAGCTTTGCCAGCACGGACGGGCGCTCGGATTTCTCCGCCTTTCTGACCTTTTTCCCGGTGTACTCGGTAAAAGCAGCGGTCAGGGCATCCGCGTCCCGACCCTTGAAAAAGATCAGGTACTTGGGTGGGGAGCTGCTGCGGTCCTTCTTCACCGCATAGTCCACGCCGTATTTCCGGGCGATCTTCTCAAACTCCTTGATGGAGGGGTCGGTGATCTCGATGTTGGAAACCCCTTGGTTTTGACCAATCAGCTGTTTCACCGTCTGCTTGCCCTGGGGCTTCACAGGCGCGTCACGGCTTCTCTGCTTTTGCAGCTTCTTTTCCTTGCGGTGGGCAAGGTACTTGCTGATGGCGGCTTTGAGCAGCCTGCCGGTGAACTTTGTTCCGCTGACAACCAGCGTTAAAGTCCTGTTTTCCACTTCTTCCTGCATTTTCATCGCCTCCTTTCCACAAAATGTGCAGGGGTGGTGCATTTATTTCTAAGGCGGGACCACCAGCCGCCGGAGAAGGTATTTCTTCATCGAACCGCCCTCAACGAATTTGCTCAGAACGGTCATAGAGCAAATCTCCATTTCTGACCTTTGCATGACTGAGAATCTTGATCTGTCCCTTTGCCTGACTGTCCAGAGCTTTTTCATAGCCCTTATCTGACAAAAACAGGCGGGTTCGTTCACCTTTCCAGCCCACCGGGGAGTCATGCGTCAGCACATCAAAAATAATCATGTGCCGGGTGTTCTCAGCAAATCGCTGGAGATCCATGTAGTCATGGCCGTGATAGTTCTGCGCTCCAGCTTTCTGGCGCATTTCTTCCATCAGCTGACCGATTGTTTTGCCTTCTGGCATAAAACTCACTTCCTTTCCCACTCTCATACAACCATCAAAATCATGTCTCTCAGCTGAGCAAAGTAGAGTTTGCCTTGCGGGGTTATCAGCATATAGGAGCCGATATGCCCGTGATTGCAGTAGTCTTTGACACAAAACAGTCCTTCATTGGCTGGCTTTGCATAGGGCAGTACATTACCGGATGCGGTGCGGTACACAAAACGCTTTTCCAGAAGGAAACGGACAAACCGACGCTCCGGGACAAGCAACTCTTTGGCGGTGGTGCGGAGGTTGGTACTGTGATTGAGGTCGATGAACAAATCATAAAAGGCTGCCTTACTCTCCAGCAGGGCATTTTCCTCTCGTAGCGACGCATTTTCTTCCCGCTCAGCAAGCAGCTCGGAGCAGAGCTTTATCAGAGCTTCCGGAGAAGTGGCTATCTCCCACAACTTCTCTTTTGTGAGATAGGCTCCGTGCTTGCGAATGGCAGGTAGAACTTCATCAAACACCCATTGTTCAAACCGTTCCGCTGACGGCAGTTTACTATGGGCGATCAGACGATATAGATCACCTTCGGGGATAAAGAGCATTTCGACCATTTGTACCGCGGGGCTTCCATCTGCCTTTTTCCCAGTCTGGACCCCTATGGAACATTTCGTTCCACCCCTGGTATGGTCGCGGACGGCTTTGCGTGGATTGGTATATCCCAGCGCTGTTGCCACATCTGTACCGCAAAATAATACTTTGCCATTCTGTTCCAAAGTGCGAATGCTTCCGAACTCTGGACTATTGAAAATTTCAATCTGATTCATGCTGTGCCTCCTTTGGTGTAATACAAAAGCGGCTGATTACTAGCCGCCTGCGTGCATATCGTGATTTACCAGTGAAGTGTAGTGGTTATTCATGGTGGTAGGAGCGTTGAACAGCACTGCAAGCAGGTACTGCTTGATGTTGTGTACCTGGGTGGTGTTCTTTTGCAGACAGTCCATGACAAACTCGATGTGAGAGCTGTCCAGCTTCAAAAAGCGGGAGCGTACAATTTCATGAGGAAAGTCCGCACCAGAGATCCGGGTGGTCTTTCGTTTGGCACAGACCGTTTCTACCAACAGCTCTACGATCTCATTCAGGTCATCCAGGTAGAGAGGATAACGCTGCTTCAGACAATCATACTCGATATTCTCCAAAATCAATTCCCGATAATTTTCTATCTCTGTGACAGACATCGCATCCCTTCCTTTCCGTTCCGGCGGTATTACCGCCGCTGTTTCCCGGAAGGGAATGGAATCGGTATTTGATCCATGAGTATTTTGCTTTTGGGTATTTGATTTCTTAGTATTTAATTGTGTTGGATTTTCCGGTAACGGATTTACCGCTGACGGGTTTACCGTTATCGGGTTTTCCGACAACGGCTTATCCAACATCGGTTCTCCCTCGATGGGACGCTCAAAAATGGTATACTCATTGGCTGCGAATTTACCAGAAGCATCAGTTGTCTGTCTGCGCCGAATGTATCCGGCTGTTTCAAGCTCATTGACAGCAGAGCGGATTGCATCTTTGCTTTCTCGATTGATATAGCTGAGTCCTGACAGCGTATAATCCCAGTCATCAGGCAGAGATAACATTTGCGACAAGAGACCCTTTGCCTTCAAAGAAAGTCGTTTGTCTTTTAGATGAAAATTGCTCATAACCGTGTAATCGCCAGTGCGTTCTACACGAAAAACAGCCATTTACTTCACTCCTTTCATTTCTCAGGTATGAAAAAAGCCGCAATTCATAAAAGAATTGTGGCAGCGGTTAGGGTCTGTCTGTATCTTTTTTCTTGCGTCGGTAGGGGCGTTTTGGCATTGGTGGTTTATCAAACAGATCCCTTTCCTGAGAAAATGGTAAGGTTTGAAAAACACGGTCAATCTCGGTGGATTCCATATCACGCTGTGAGCGGCAATCTTCTTGAATAGCTTCTCGGATTTCTCTTACAGTACACATATTCATTCCTTTCCTTTCGTTGTATCGGTTATGAACGACGGTGTTTTTTAGGCTTGAAGTCGAGGATATGCCCCTCAATAACATGGGCATATCTCTTAATTTTGATTTCTCGACGCTGCTGGCTTTGCAGAGCTGACTGATACCCGTCCTCTGTGAGAAAAAGCCTCATTTCGTCACCAGGTTCTCCATAAGCAGTAGGGCGCAAGACAGTAAACTCAATCATCCAGAAAGTGCTGTCCCAAAATCGCTCCACTGCAAGAATGTTGTGGCCTTTCAGTTCCCTTGCTGCAATATCTTTCATAGGCTCTCCCTTCATCGTTCCTGATCTCGTTGGCGTTTTTTCTGCCATTGTTCCAGCAGTTTAATAATGGTTTCCTGCATTTTGGCCGGTGTATAGCTTTTGGGGAAATACTTTCGCAAGGTATCGCTGCTCAAGGTCACTTTATCCAGATCACCCTTTTTTTCCTCTGACATGATGGCAAGCATCACATCTTCTGACAATTTCCCTTCCTGGCTGAACTTTTTCATTCGCTGAGCCTGAGAGAGAGAAGGGGTAGCCTGCTCATAGTCCATTGTTTCCACCAGCATTTGCTGTTCGTCCGGTTTCAAAAAAGAGAGTTCATAGGCTGGGTTAAATGCGATTTTCTTTTCATCCACCATATCCAAAAGCTCTGGAATCAGTTCAGTCAAACGAACATATCGCATTACCTGGATACCGCTTCGTTCACCGGCTTCTTTTGCCACCTGGTCTCTGGCGCTCAACTTCTGTTCAACTTGAACAGAAGTCAGGTCTGTTCTTGCTCCTTGATGTTTAATGGCTTCCAGCTTCATTTTGTAGGCAAAAGCCCTTTCACTGGGGAGCAGATTTTCTCGCTGCAAATTGCTGTCAACCATAATAATTGTGGCAGCATCGTCATCCAAGTCGCGCACAATGACAGGCATGGTTTCTTTTCCGGCCAATTCGCTGGCTCTGCGGCGTCTGTGACCGGCTACCAGCTCATAACCGCCATCAGGCAGTGGTCTGGCAATCGCAGGAACCAACACACCATACTTTTTGATGCTGTCTGCGGTTTCTATCATTGCATCATCATCCTTGACCTTGAAGGGGTGATCCTTGAACGGATGCAGTTCAGATAGGGGAATTTCCTGAATTTTTTCCAGTTGCTCGTCTTGCCGACTTTCTTCTGTAGAAAACAGGTCATCTACTGAGGCCAGCTCTATTTTTTTCGCGCTGCTTTTCAAGTTTCAATACCTCCTTCGTCAGATTTTTGTAGCCCTCAGCCACTTTGCCATTAGGATCATGGGCATAAATGCTTTTTCCTTCAGCACTGATTTCTTTAGCCCTGACAGAATGAGGAATTTCTGATGTAAACACCTTGATCTTACTGCCATAGGTTTCGCGCAGAAGAGCGGAGATTTCTTTGGCAAAATTGGTTCGGCTGTCTACCATCGTCAGCAGAATCCCATCAATTTGCAGCTTGGGATTGATTTGTCTGCGAACCTTATTGATAGTTTGCAAAAGCTGCTCCAAACCTTTAGCTGGAAGATACTCTGCCTGGACGGGGATTATAACCCTATTAGCGGCAGCCAGTGCATTGACCGTAAGCATACCCAGGGAGGGCTGGCAATCAATAAGGATATGGGAGTATTGCCCCTTCAGCGTGTCCAGATATTGTCGCAGAATGGTTTCTCGGCTCATAGCGTTTACCAGAGATACCTCCATACCAGATAGCTGGATGTCCGCAGGCATCAGGTCTACGCCCTCAGGGTGGTGCAGGATACCCTCGCCGGGACGAATTGGTTCATCCATCAAAATACGGCCCATAGCGTCTGACAGTGTAAAGGGCAGCTTATCAGGCTGAGGATTGCCCAAGCTGATGGTCAGGCTTCCCTGTGGGTCTCCGTCAATCAGAAGGACTTTCTTCCCGGACTGCGCCAGACCAATTCCAAGATTGGCACAAGTGGTTGTTTTGCCGACACCACCTTTTTGGTTGGCTATGGCAATAATCTGTGTATTCATGATTTCACCTCATTTCTTTCTAAGTTTAGATATGAAAAAAAGTGCCTGCTTTACCTTTCCTGAGAAAGATAAAACAGGCACTTTCACTGGCTCAATACCTCTTGTAATGAACCTCTATGTATGGTAAACTATGTCCACGATACCATGAATATAATTAAGTCTCGACGGGAATTGAACTTTTGGCTAACGCCAAATTTCGCGCCTTTGCAAACAGAGTGCAAACAATAGGGGGCTAAAATCCTTTGTTTTTGCTTGATTTTGCTTGTACAAGGTTTATAGAGAACATGGAGAAAAGCCTTGATATAACTGCATTTTCTTTATCCCTGTTGATAGGGAATATATGCACTGGGTCCATCTCCTAAGCGTGGGGTCGGAGGTTCAAATCCTCTCGTGGACGCCAGCAAACAACGCTGCAAGCCTTTGTTTTTAAGGGTTTGCAGCTTTTTTTGTTATGCCGCAAACCTTAGACGAAACCATCTGCCGATAGTTGAGGGTGAGTGTATTGTTTATGCGTTACAGTGAATTTCTTGCTAATAGGAAACGAACAAAAATGGAGGGCTTGCTAAGAAAAATGGGCTTTTTGCTAATTTGAGATTTTAGCCTGCTTTCTGAGCTGAGAGTAGGGCTGCCAAAGTGTTTGCAAGTTCTGGCGATTTCTGAAGCTGCTCCACCAACGCTGCCAGGTCTAAGGTCTGTGTCTGAGGCTGTTCCGATTCCTGTGGAGGTTTCACATTCCGCAGGTCAGGATTAGCATAAAAGGCATTTTCAAACTTCTGGGCGTTGATCTTGCGGTCCTCGTCAAGGATATGGGCGTACACTTTTGTAATCATATCAATTTCAGCGTGCCCCGTGTCTCCCTGGGTGGCTTTCAGATCACCGTGATTGAGTTTGAGCTTATAGGTGGTGCTGGAATGTCTGAGAGAGTGAAAAACTACATTAGGCAGTCCAGCTTTTTCTTTCAGCAGAGAAAACTCTTTCTCTATAATACGATTTTCACAGGGGCGCCCATTAGGCAGGGCAACCACTAAATCGAAGTCCTGGTATTCATCACCGAGGAAGCTCTTTAACTCGTCCTGTGCCTTTTTCCATTCACGGAGGATATAGGCAACGGTTTTCGGCAGCCAGACTTTTCTCTCACTTGATTTTGTTTTAGGTTTCTTCAAAATCAGTCTGGTACTGGTGTTCGGCATAAGCGGAGTGAAGATATGGAAAATGTCTTTTTCTCCCAACATCTCAATGGCCTGCTTAGAAGCCCGTGTCAACTCTGCCTCGATATATACATAGGCATTGTCAGCCGCTATGTTTTCATCTTCAATGTGAACATTCTTCCAGGTCAAACCAAGAATTTCACCCATCCTCAAAGAACACGCAAATGCAAGGTTCATGGCAACATACAATTTACTGTCGGTACACTGGTCCAGAGCGATACGAATGGTATCAGCGTCCCAGATGTCACGTTTCTTGTACTCTGTTTTGGGTAATACGGTGTTCTCAAAAGGATTTTTGCCGATCAGCTCCCAGCGGACCGCCTGCTTAAAAGCACAGCGGAGAAGTTTAATAATCTTCTCAATGGTCTGGTTGGAAACAAACTCGGTTCGGGCTTTTCGGGTTCTTTTGGAAACGGGATGGGTCTTTTGCAAGGTCTGAATATACTTGTCCACTACACGGGGAGTAATTGCCTGTACCTCCATATCACCGATAATCGGGTTGATGTAGTTGGCGATCAGGGCGGTCTGGCCGTCATACATAGACACGCCCCATTTTTTCTCCCCATAGGTGGAAACAAAATCATACAGGAAATCAGATACTTTCTGATTGTTCGGAGGGAGGAAAGTTCCATTGTTCTGCTGGTTCTCCACCTCCGCCTTTCGTTTTAGAGCCTCTTTGTGGGTATGCCATGTTTCCCACTTCTGTCTGGTCTCTCCATTTTCGTCAATATAGTTATAAACAACAGAATATGCTTTCTTGCGCTTGATAATAGATGCCATATACGATCTTCCTTTCTTCGTTCGTTAGAACGCCTGGGCGTCTAACCATTCATCAAATGATTTTTTGGAAATTCGTATGGCATTACCAACACGCACAGTTTTGAAATGTCCCTCTTTTACAAGATTGTAAGCGGAAGTCCTCCCAATATTCAAAATCTGAGCGATTTCCTCAACCTTATAAGTTCTCTGTTCGGGGACATTGCCATGCACATGATTGACAGGCTGGCTCATAATGTCCTCCTCCTAATATATAAGTGTAGGGTTTCAGTACCCAACAACCAGTTGGGACTTAATCCTCTCATTGTTTAAGCTGTATAATGATTAGGCATCGGTCTGACAGTGTTCTCCTTGGACCATTAGCGTCCGTCAGAAAGCCAGTCAGCCAGCCTGTCATTGCAGCCGTTCGATTTATGCAGGTTGAACTACCACTCCACGTTCGTTTGACACCCCAGGAGATTGAATCGGCAATGAGGAATGCTGGAATCCATGCAGATTCACTTTTGGAGGTACGTAGAATGTACAACGCAGTAGGTATTGATGTTTCAAAAGGCAAGAGCACCATCGCAGTCCTGCAGCCTGGCGGCACTGTCATCCGCAAACCTTTCGATGTCTCCCATACATCCCAGAGCCTCATTGAACTTGCACGTTACCTTGGTTCATTAGAGGGCTCAACCAAAATCGTTATGGAATGTACGGGCAGATACCATGAGCCCATGCTTAAGGCTCTGTACGAAGCCGGATTGTTCGTTTCCGTTGTGAATCCCCACCTGATCAAAAACTTCGGCAACAACTCCCTGCGCAGGGTCAAATCCGATCCGGCAGATGCCCGCAGGATTGCACGCTATACTCTTGACAACTGGGCAGAATTGCGCCAATATTCAGGTATGGACAATACACGTACCCAGTTAAAAACCTTGAATTCCCAATTCAGCTTCTTTATGAAGCAGAAGGTTGCCGCAAAGGCAAACCTCATTGCACTGCTGGATAATACTTATCCCGGTGTGAATAAACTCTTTGACAGTCCGCCCCGCGAGGACGGAAGTGAAAAATGGGTGGATTATGCTTATTCTTTCTGGCATGTGGACTGTGTCCGCAGGATTGGGTTAAAAACCTTCACAGAGCGCTACAGGGCTTTCTGCAGGAAACACCACTACATCTTCCAGCCGGACAAGCCCGAAAAACTGTTCCATGCCTCAAAGGAATTGGTTGCTGTCTTTCCAAAAGAGAAGACCTATAAGCTGTTGATTCAGCAAAGCATCCAGCAGTTAAACCTTGCTTCCGGACATGTGGAACGTCTCCGTCAGGAAATGAATGCGTTGGCATCCACCCTTCCTGAATACAGCACCGTGATGGGCATCTATGGCGTTGGGAAGACTTATGGCCCGCAGCTCATCGCCGAGATTGGCGACGTGTCCAGATTTACCCACAGGGAAGCACTGACCGCCTTTGCAGGCGTTGACCCCGGCGTGGATGAGTCCGGCCAGCACAAGTCCAAGAGCAACAGGGCTTCAAAAGTTGGCTCTGCCAGGCTGCGCAAGACCTTATTTCAGGTCATGACGACCCTGCTCCAGAATGCCCCTGAGGATGATCCGGTATATCGTTTTCTTGATAAGAAGCGGGCACAGGGAAAGCCTTACTATGTCTACATGACCGCCGGAGCGAATAAGTTCCTCCGCATTTATTATGGCAAGGTCAAAGAGTGCCTGCGGAACTTGGAGCAGGCAGAGTAACACCCATTTCTATATCACCCCTTTCAAAGCCGGCAGTCCTGGCGGCTTAAAAGTTATGCCCTAAAATATCAAATCGACTTTTTGAAATTTTCTTCAAAAAACACTTGACTTTTTATTAGCAGGCTTTCTGCAGCCAGACAAACCATGTGCGGAACATAACTTCCTACAACTATTGTACCGCGCCGTTTGGGGTTTGTCTGCTGCTAATAAAAAGTTTTCGATTTATCCATATTAAAAAGACAAGTCAGGCGGCTGTCAGCACAGCTCCACGGGAATTTCACCCCCGCATGGTTCTCATGCGGCCCTACCCATTGCCTGTGACGCTTTGAACGCTCGGACTGTGGCTGTAAGGGAGTACCGGTCTTTCTGTGTGTCATGGCCCACAGGTCGCTGCACCTGTTTTACGGCATGGCATTGATCGCTCGCTCTAAAGAGGTCATGGCGTGCCTGCCGCATGGCTCGGCACAGAAAGGATGTGCCTGGTTGTCCTATACTGTCACGGAGTTATCAGCCGGACTTTCTTTGTCAAAGAACAGTCATTTTTTCGGTCTGGAAATCCCATAGGCGAGGAAAGAGAGGACAGGAAACACGCCTGATGTTATGTACCTTAGACCGGAAGTACCTTGAAACCTGTTACAATGCTATACAGCAGCTTAGCCTCTAAACGGAGTCTCATATCTTCATCCACACAGAGATGTTCGTTGCCGTATTCATCTTTCATAGGTCTCATGGCGAGGAAACGAATATAGCCTTTATAGTAGTTAAGCACAGCATTCAGGGCTCTCTCGTCACCCTCGGCTGCTGCCAAGATTACCGGCAGCGGAATAGGGTCTCTCAAATTTCGGGCCACTCAAATCCCTCCTTTTCCAAATACTCACGCAGTTCTTTGAGAATACTTCCGCGGCGTCTGCTGATTACCTGTCGAACCACATTAAGTTGTTCGCTGATCTCACGATCTGTCATTCCAAGAAAGTAAGACAACAGGATAATATCCCGTTTCTTATCAGGTAACTGCGCTAAGGACGCTGCCAACAGGTCACCGACTACAATCACTTTTTTCCCAAGAACTTCAAAAACATATTCGTCCTGAAAATACTTGTCGTAGGAGGCGGTTTGAGCCTGCTCGTCCGGCGATAGATTGTCCAAAGATTTTTCTCTGTCACGCTGCCTCGTATATTCTTTGAGAATATCGTTAGCCGCGTTCTTTAGAACTCTGGTACAAAAACTGCCAAACTGGTTCTGTACTCGCTGCTCGTAGGAGTCTTTCATTTTCTCACCTCCTTTCGCAGCTGCGAAAGCGGGTGATGGGTCTTTTCCTCCCTTTCGCAGGAGTAACTGTGAAAAGAGGGATTTGGCACCCCCTGGAGGAAAAAAATTTTGAAAAGCTCCAGCAAGAAGCTGGGAACTGTCCAAGACGCAAAAAAAGCCCGACTGAAAAATACAGTCGGGCAGATGGAAATATTATCTGTTACATAATGATGTGTATGTTCATCTTGATAGCCGGAATATCCCGATTGAGGGAGTTGGCTTTTTTTGATGAATGTATATCAGGTGGAGAGAAAGAACTATAAAAGGACATGGCGATACCTCCTGGATACCGCCATGTCCTTAAAAATGGGTGACTTTAATACACCCTCCATATTCTGTTGCTTGAAAAGAAAATGACGGTTTTGATTGTTATTTCAAAACCGCCATCAGGTCCTTACTACTTTTGAGGGGCGCATGAAAATTCTGCCGCCAAATAACGGTTTTTTTTATTACCGTTAGACCGCTTAATCATCAAAAAATGGGCAATATGTCATTTTCCATACACATAATCATGCAATCTGCTATCTATAAGAAATTTCTTTTTTCGAGGGTCACCTTCAGCTCGATATATCATTAGATTATTCAAGTTGAATACAGAACTCCAAACAGTTTCAAAATCAGGTTCATCATCATATTGACACATAAATCCATAGTCTCCCTTTAAGAGTTTTTCCGTTGTATCAATAAGATTTTCCTTTATATAAGTTGAAAATGTGTCTACAACAACTTGATACCGCTTTTCAGAATGATAGGTGTTCACATTCTCTATATTATATTGTTTCATTTCATCAGAGGTAAAGCTATTAACGGTACATATAATTTTTCCATTCTCTAAATTCAATGGTTTTCTTATTTTTTTTGAGTGTGGAGTACATTCAATAACAACCATTTCACCATTTTTATCTGCAACGAGGATATTACAGTTAGAGGATATTGGCAGTTTCATAAGTAATGAGATTGCATTTTCTACATTATCTGCTTTTTCGAGTAAATATCTTACAATAAAGCATGAATTAAACCCTGGACGTATTTTCTTCAAGTCAGTCATAACAAAAGTCATGGCAACAGCTAATCCATACTCATTTACTCCTTCTTCACCGTTGATGAAAGAAGATGTTGTTATATTGAACCGGTTTCCGTTTGTTGGAGAATATATTTCACTCTTGCTCCCATCTTTTAAGTATGGAGGCAAATCGTTATTTCTCCCGTAAATCACATTTCCATCTTTTGAAAAAGCAAAAGCCGTACATCCTCTAATTTCAACAGGAATATTATCCTCAAGATTGTACATGCAACAACCCATACACAACATCCATGAAGCAAACAGCTTATAATCAGCACCTATGGTATCAGTAACACCTCGTATTTCTTCGCATACTTCTGGAAAAAACTTTTTTAATAATTGTTCACTCTTTTCTCCGTATTCAAGTTGGAATTTATCGAGATGTAAAGGGAATGTTATGTTACTTTTTTGAAAAATTTTTCCTCGTTTAACGCCCATTTGATAATGTTCGCCTTTTAATCTTAAATGATACATATTTTAATTCTCCTTGTCTTTATTTATAGCAATCCATACCTCGGAATGTCCGCTTTTAGGAGGTTCCTTACAAACGGGATATACTTCTATATCTGGAAATTCCGCATATTCATAACCAGAGAAAGGTAACCATTCGGTGTAAAATCTTCTGAATACACTTTGCACATTTTCTTTGAAATGACCATCATTTTCAAAAACTACCCATGTAGCTGCTGGAATTTCAAAATCAAGCATATCAGGTGGAACAGGTCTGTCTGTAGATACTGCAATATAATAGAAAATTTGTTGTGGATTTTCATATACACTAACGCCTAACACTCCTTTGGGAGATTGATTTGAAAGATTACATATTTTAGAAAACAGATCACTCCTTAAAGTGGATTGCCAAAACTCTGGAATGATTCTGTAATTTTCTTCAACATCCTCTACTAAAGGAATACGAACTCCTACCATACGCATAGACTCTTTTTCGGTAATATAATATTTCATGCCATTACCTCCTGTAACATGAACTGAAAATCGAATTGCCGGATAGGCATTTAATGTACTTCCCATAACTCGTGCGGCAGTTGGAGTGATATTATGAACACTCTGAAACGCCCGATTAAAAGCAGTTGGAGAAGTATATCCATATTTCAACGCAACATCAAGCACTTTAATATTTGTTCTCTGTAATTCAAAAGCGGCTTGTGTCATTCTTCTGCGTCGAATATATTCTGATAGTGAAATGCCAGATACATAGGAAAATACTCGTTGAAAATAAAATGTAGAGCAACAGGCAATTTTTGCTGCTTCATCATAAGATATTTCATTATCCAAATTACTTTCTATATAGTCTATGGCTGCACTCAATTTCTTCAACCATTCCATTTGCCTCCCTCCTAGTATAATAATGGTGTAGTCAAGAACGACTACTGGTTAATAGTTACAAA
>OGZY01001072.1_pt1 | contig 12936 bp, 5 predicted proteins | sample 1576911 | NCBI WGS metagenome assembly OGZY01 (sample SAMEA3541488, study PRJEB24748) | human gut metagenome | biome: human gut; feature: human-associated habitat; material: faeces | place: China | collected 2012 | reverse complement strand
CAGGTTTCCTGGCTTCACCCTGAAAAGCGCCTTCCCATTTCTGGCAAAAGAAATAAGGTATCAGGGTCAGCGTCACATCTCTGGTTGCCAACTTTCCGGCAGCATCAAAACCAAGAGCCTGCACTTCTGTGGTAATTTCGTTGATGCCATACAGCAGTTCGGGCTTCTCCGTCACCTGGAATTTCGGATGACGGTTCAGGATGATATTCTGTATATTAAAATCATTATCGGCCCACTCGGCACAATAAACGATAGGACCACGCTCAACGGCCACCCGTCCACGGTCGGCAACCACTTTTTCATTGGCTTTCACCACACGGGGTTGCATGTCGAAATGCACCTCTACCACATCCCCTTTCTTCCACTTCCGGTCTATCCGGAGATAGCCTTTACGAAGTTCACCGGTCACCTCCTCGCCATTCACCAATACACGATAGCCCAACTTCAGGTCGTCGGCATACGAATAAAGGTCACTCGGAAGTACACTGCCGCGCACCCAACCCGGAATACGGATATTCATCGTAAACGGCAGGTTGCCCTGAGCCACCTTCACACGAATATCTCCGTTCCAGGGGTATCCGGTTTCCTGCTCCAGCACCACTTTCTTTTCATTCAACTTCAGCTCGGCACGGTTGGACAAGAAAAGGTTGACGTACACCTGATTGTCTTTCACGGCATACACATATCCCGGCAAAGAAGGAATGAACCGGCTGATGTTGCTGGGACAGCAGGCACAACCAAACCACGGCTGACGTGTAATCGTATGGTCGGCATTAAAGTGATACTTACCATCGCAAGACAACGGATTGGGATAGAAGAACTTACCTCCGTCCAATGAAACGCCGGAGATTAATCCGTTGTAAAGCGTACGTTCCAGCACGTCGAAATACTTGGAATCGCCATGCAGCAGAAAGAGGCGGTAATTCATGTAAACATTGCCGATGGCGGCACAGGTCTCATTGTAGGCAGTCAGATTCGGCAATTCATAGTTATCACCGAAAGCTTCGCCCGCATGACGCGCACCGATACCGCCGGTAATATATATCTTCTTGCCGACGATATTCTCCCATATCTTGTCGATAGCCTTGATGTAGGAGCTGTCACCCGTAATGGCAGCCACATCAGCCATACCGGAATACATGTAACCAGCACGTACGGCATGTCCCACTGCCTCTTCCTGCTCCAGTACAGGCTTGTGCGACTGCAAATAGATGTCCTTGCGTGCCGTAGTGCCGCGCGCGTCGAGGAAGAACTTGGCCTGGTCGAGATATTTCTTATCTCCTGTCACGGTATAGAGGCGTACCAATGCCATTTCGGCAATCTGATGTCCGGGAATCACACGCTTCTGTCCGGGGCCTTCACCGATATTCTTGCATACGCAGTCGGCATAACGGATAGCTATATCCAGGAAGTTCCGCTTGCCTGTAGCTTGATAATAAGCCACAGCCCCTTCCACCATGTGACCCAGATTATAGAACTCGTGGCTCAAATTCTCCACCTCCGACCAGCGTTCCGGCCCCGCCCAATCGTGCGGATGCTTGGGGTTCATGGTACGTGCGGTGTAAAGATACCCGTCCGGTTCTTGGGCGGCGGCCACTATGACCAATACGCTGTCGATATATTCTTCCAGTTTCTTGTCCGGGTAAGTCTGCAAGGAGTAACTTGCACCTTCAATCGTCTTATAGACATCCGTATCGTCAAAGGAGAAGCCTCCCACCTTATACTCATCACTGGGATGAGTAGCTTTCACAAAGTTTTCATAACGTCCCGTTTCCTCACACTTACTGAAAGCCAACGGGATGGTTACCTCGCGGCTTGCCTTCAAGCGTTGTCCCCAGAAACTGTCCGTCACCTTCACTGAAGTGAAAGGAACCGGGTCGATGGGATAACCGGAATGCAAAGTCTGTTGCTTTTGTGCCGACACACTGCCGGTCATGGCTGCAACAAGTGCCAAAGTCAATAATAGTTTCATATCTTTTAAGTTTTTAAGTTCCCACGCACGGAATTACACGGATTTATCCTTATTTCCCCTTATTCTCATGGATACGTATCACCGTAAACGAATAGGCAGGCAAGGTATAAGGAAACTCCGTACCGCCGATGTCGAAGGTGGAAGTCACGGAACGTGCCTGCTTGTCTTTCGGGTCACCCGTCAGGAGCGTCTTCACTGCCGAGGGATTCTGCAAGTCGATGCCCTTCAGCTTCACTGTAGAGGAAACCTCTACCGGAAGCAGGTTCACCAGCTTTACGATATGGTCACCCGTGGCCTCATCCTTTACCACCGAAATGCCGACGCGCTTGCGGACAGCCTCTTGCCCATTATTCAGTGTGACGTGCGAGGTGATGTACTGCGTACCCGCATTCTGTCCGTACATCTGCTGTGTGTAGTAGCCCACGGTAGGCTTCACCTCTGTGTTATTGAAATAAATCAAGTCGGGATTCCACTGCGTATGGCCTTCCTTCGCCAGCAACGGGGCGTACGAGGTCATCTCCACCACATCGGCATTACGTTCCACCGAAGTCAGATAGAGAGCTTCTGCCAACGCTGTCTCTATGTTGTTGGGACGTCCGGGCAGGTGGGCGGCATATTCGCCCAGATAGACCTTGGACTTGGTACGGTCATAACGGTCGTAGTAGTCCTGGTTGTGAATCATCCAGCCCGGATCCACGTAATAGTGTTCGTCCACCATGGGCACGCCCAGTTCCGTGGCAAGGCGCCAGCCCTCCGCATAGTCCGTGCCTTCGTAGAAGGGACCTACAGTGCCGACAACCGTAATTTCGGGATGCTTCTCCCTGACAGCCTTGTATATCATGGCAAAGCGCTCCTCAAACACTTCGGTAATCATATCCTCGTTGCCGATGCCGATATACTTCAGATTGAAAGGCTTGGGATGGCCTGCCTCGGCACGCTTTCTGCCCCACACGGTGCGGTGCGCATCGCCGTTGGCATACTCTATCAGGTCGAGCACATCCTGGATATAGGCAGGCATCTCTTCCATCGGGATGCCACCCTGCTGGCCGTAGCGCATCAGTTCCTTGTTGGCCCCTTGCGGACAATTGTCGGCATAGTGCGTGTGTGTACCCGAATTCTGGCACGGCACGCCCGCTGCCAATACCGGCAAAGGTTCGGCACCTATATCTTCGCAGAAGCGAAAGTACTCGAAGTAGCCCAGTCCGCGTGTCTGATGATACCCCCACAGATTGCGCAACGGCTTACGCGCTTCGAGCGGTCCGATAGAGCCTTTCCAGTCATAGATATTATCAATGCCGTCGCCATGAGCCACGCAGCCGCCGGGGAAGCGGACGAAGCGTGGATGCAGGTCGGCAAGCGTCTGCGCCAGGTCGGCACGCAAGCCGTTCTTATGGCCCTTGAATGTATTTTGCGGAAAAAGGGAAATCATATCGAGATGCAGTGTCCCCACCGTCTGCGGCTGGAGCGAGAGGACGGCGGCACGCACGTCGGCATTCGCCGTCAGCACCGTCTGCTGTTTCTTCCACTCTTTGGAGGACACATTGACGGAAGAGCGGGCAATCTCACGGCCCGTCTGGTCGAGCAGGCAAACAACCACCTTGCCTCCCTTGCTGCCCGGTGCCACGCGGGCGAAGAGAGAGAAATCGTACTTCTCCCCTTTCTTCAAGCTGATGCCGTCGAAACCGTCGTTCTGCAATGTCACTCCGGGACGCGCCTCCAATACGGCATAATGAGGGTTATTGGGATGAATGGGGTCGGCAGCGGCAATGGTAACGGCAGCCGAAGTATTCCCCTCTTTCACCGCCCAGGCATATGTGCCGTCCCAACCTTGGTGTGAACCGTCCTTAGACGAATATTCGAAGTCGCGGTTCTGTACCAGCTCGGCATACAGTCCTCCATCCGCAGCATAGTTGATGTCTTCGAAGAAAATACCTATCAGATGCTTGCTGATGGGTTTTGCACATTCCGTCTCCACTTCGATAGTCGCCTCCACCGGTTTCAGTCCGGCAAAACGTACGGGGTCTTGCTCGGTACGTTCGGCATGGAGTGCCTGGCGGTACTTCTTATGCTCTGCAAAGGAGATGACACGCTGCACCGTGGCATACGGTACACGCTGCATCCAACCCTGCTGTACGGTACCGTTCAGCAGAACCTCCTTCCGCACGTTAGGATAGACCTCCGCCGGCCGGTATTCGGCAAGGCGAGAACGGTCAAAGTATTTCTGCGCTTTCCATTGCAGCAAGTCGGGAGACTCGACGTATGCAAGGGAGTTTCCGCTTTCCGTCAGTTCCCAGATACAGTGCCAACGGTCGTCGGCACGGGTCTGCATCAAGTGCGGTTTCAGCATCCGCTTCATTTGCCCCCAGGGGCCGAAGTCCGAGTTGACAAAAGAGTTGCCGTCTGCCACGCTGAACCATCGGTTGCCATTGGGACTCCAGGCTAGTTTCAGACCGCCACTGCCGTCGGCATGGGAGTAGGAAAAGAGATAGACTGAATCGGGTTCATTCGCCACTCCATTCGTTATAGCCTGCAAAGGAACGGTCAGTGTCAAGAACAGACACAAGGACAATAATTTCAAGAATCCATTCATGGTATTAAGTCGGTATTAATCATTTACATTTAGTTCGATAGTCACAATCAGCCGTATTCTGAATGCCATTCAGTCGTATAGTGAATGCCATTCAGTATACGACTGAATCAGGACAATTATAGACCTCTGATAATCAAAGATTTGCAAAAGGAGTAATCCGTTATGATATATCATTACAAAACAAGGGTTGCTCCATGCCTTCTTTATTCCACGATTACCGCCCCTCCCTGCGGCTGAACCGTGAGTTGCAGAGAGCCGTCAGCCTTTATCCTCTGTAGCTTTAATTGAGGCTGCATCTTCTTGTCATCACTATACAGAGACACCTCTTGTCCTGCCAGCATAGGAAGGTCAAGTTTCAGTTTCAACGGTTCCACCGTTGCATTGGCAGCGGCTATGTACCACGTGTTTCCATGACGGCGGGCAAGAACAATATATCTCCCCGGATAGCCGTCAATGAAACGGGTCTCGTCCCAAGTAGTGGGCACTTGTTTCATAAAGTCGAGGCAGATTTGCGGAGCATCCGTCAGGTTATTAGGTGCCAAGGCGAAGTTCTGGATAGGATTTTGAAACAGCACTGCCGTTGCCAGCTGAAAGATGTCCGTGGTGCGGCGAATAGTTCCACCATCGTTGCTGCGGTTCAAACGCTTGTTCAGGAACACACCGCCAAACTCCATGCATCCCACAGCATTGCGGATGAAAGGGTGCAGCGTGGCATTGAACGCCTCGTTATCACAGAAATGCTGACTAAATACCAGATTCTCGGAAGCCAGCACCGCCTCGCTGCCTACGTAATTGGGATACATCCGTTCCCAGCCGCGAGGCAAGGTACAGCCGTGGAAGATAACCATCAGACCGTGGTCGTCGGCATCGCTCAGAATCTCCTCGTACAAACGCAGGGTCTCCTGCTTGTCACCGCCGAAGAAGTCTACTTTGATACCCTTCACACCCTGGCTTTGCAACCAGCGCATCTCTTGCTTGCGGGCAATGGAGTTATCCATCCGGTTGACGGGACTCTGCTCTATATCGTTCCAGTAACCACTGGAGCTATACCACAAAAATACCTCCACACCCTTGCTACGGGCATACTTGATAAACTGTTCCATGCGGTCGCGACCGATGTTGTTGTCCCACCAGTTGTCAATCAATACATATTCGTATCCCATGGCGGCTGCCAAGTCAACATAGCGCACCTGGTCGTCGTAGTTGATGCTGCCGTCCTGCCAGAGAATCCAGCTCCATGTGCCACGGCCCGGCTTGTAATCATGGGTGGTGGTATAGCGTGGTTCCACTACATCCCAGGGGACGGTGGTTTCCACAATCGGCTTCAAGGTTTCCCCCACCGTCACAGTACGCCACGGCGTGGAGCCCGGCAGGGAAAAGGCAGGTGCCACCGTTCCATTGCCGTTGTTCTCTTCCGGCATGGGGAAAGCAATGCGATACACGCCGTTATCCCAATCACTCAAACGCGAGCCACAATAACGGCTGTCCACTCCGGTTTCACTGAGCAGTACCCAGCCGTCATCCCCCACCTTGAACAAGCAGGGAAATGTATATCCATGTCCATAACCCGAACGTTCGTTCATCGGGGTATCTGCCTTATATTCTTCTTCGTAACTGGGTTTGGTACGCTTCCACCCTATCATGGCGTCGCTCTGCGGACAAAGGAAAGTGGTGGTCTGCGACGGGAAGCGGAAGCCGGTCCGTTCGCTGTTCACCGTGACGCTTCCTTTTCCCTGCTCCCTCGGCAGGGTGTAACGGAAAGCCACGTCATTGTTGCTGACGCGGAAAGTTATCTGCACATTCTTCCCCTCACCGTTGACGAATGAACAAAGCAATTCGTTTGCCCGGTAATGGATGTGCGAAGCTTTGATTCGGGATTGTTCATAAACCGTATCAAGAGCTGTGACTTTATGTTCCTTCAACTGCAATCCTCTATAGAAATCACCCACATTTGTCTCCATCCCCAAGGGAGAAGATTCCAGCATTTGCTTTCCATTGTAGGTGACGGCGTAAGACACTTCGCCGTTGGCTGACGGGCAGGATACCGTAAGCTGCAATTTTCCATCCGGACCATTGACAGATACACTCTGTGCTGCCAGCGGACCTGAGAGGGCAAACAACCAAACCAGTAATTTCAATCTATTCTTCATGGTATTAAATTATTATGTTATATCATTAAATTAAAAGGTAGGCACCACCGGCCTGATGGTTCCGTCTTCATTGAACTCCATCCGGTCTATGCAGACTTCACGATGAACGCCGGGGCCATCTTTCAAGTACCATTTATTAATACGGTGGTAAACGATTCTCCACTCATCTGTACCGGGAATCTGCAATACAGCGTTGTGTGCCGGACCGTAAATTTCCTTTTCCGGATTCTGAATCAGCACAACGGGTTGCTTGGCAACTTCGATAGGACCGAGCGGCGACTTGGATGTACCGTATGCCACATGGTAATTGGGCGAACCGGTATCGTCTACCGACCACATGAAATAGTAGAGCCCGTTGCGATAAAAGACATAAGCTGCTTCGCGGAAAGCATAGTCCTGCAAGGTGCCTCCCGCCGGTGTCATCACCGTAACGGTATTTTCCTTGATGGACACCATATCGTCGTTCAGCTCGGCACCTGCCATGTAGCCGTTGCCCCAGTAAAGATAGGATTTGCCCGAAACAGGGTCTGTAAACACATCCACATCAATCTGTTGCCCGCCACCGACGGGTGAGGCAGTAACGACAGGGCGTCCCAAATCGGTGAAAGGGCCGGCAGGAGAATCGCTCGTAGCCACTCCAATCTGCTTGCCGCCGCCATTCTTGGGGTTTCCACTGTAATAGAAGAAGTATTTATACTTACCGTCCACTTTTTTCTCTTCAATGCAAGGCGCCCAAGCATTGCCATCTGCCCAGGGCACTTGCTCCGACTTCAAGTCCAGCATGACGCCTTCATCCTGCCAGGTCTTCAAATCCGTGGAGGAGAATACGGTGAAATACCAGCCTCCCCAACCCGGCTGTCCGTCCGTAGTAGAATAGATGTAATACTTTTGGGTCTGATGGGAATAAAGGATTTCCGGGTCGGCATGGAAACCCGGCAATACGGGATTGTTGGGCAATGCGCCCAGTTCTGTCGGCTTGCCCCATTCATCGGTAATGCGCAACAGCTCATGCCGGGTAATGGGGATAATGGTCCCATGACGGGGATGGAAGTTCATCTTCACCTCGCTGTCTATCACCTTAAAATTCTTCAAGTCAGTGGTTTCCGTAAACTGATAGCTTCCTTTCATATAGACGTCGTACATCAGGATATACTTATCCTGCCCTATCAGTTTGAAAGTGCCCGCACCCTCTACGGCTTCCTTAGTCTGTTGCTTGTAATCGGGTTCTTCCGTCCATGCCCCGGAGGTCAAGGAACGGGTGGTGGCCACCTTTATGCCGTTTCCATGCCCTTCCGTCTTATAGAAAAGGTGGAAAACACCATCCTTATAGACAATGTCTCCATCGATGCACGATTTCCCGTTCTCCGGCAGAAACAATGGCTTGGGCTCTCCCTCCAAATCCGTAAACTCCGCATTGGCATAAGCATAATATATGACATCGGCTCCATCGCCATGCAGCATAGACCAATACACCATGTACTTTCCCACCTCCGGGTCGTAGATAGTCTGCGGAGCCCATACACGCTTCAAATCCTCCTGACCTGAATAGCGCTTCTGTATATTGATAACGGAGTGAGACCAGTTGACCAAGTCGGTAGATTTCAGCAAAACCATGGCACGGTTGGAACTCCATCCATTGGCTGAAACCATATCTGTCACTACCATATAGAAAGTCTTGCCATCCTCGCAACGAAGGATATGCGGGTCGCGGACTCCCCCGGTGGAGCTGATGACTTTCGAGTCGATTACCGGTTCATTATCATTCAATGCCCAGTAGGTATAACCGTCCATGCTTACAGCATAGCGCACAGCTTCTTCATCGCCACTATTCCCAGTGAAATAAGTGAACAAATAAGCTACATAATCTTTTTCGGGAAAGGATTTTTGCCAGGAATATCCCGGAAGTGCAAACAACGACAATAACATTGCCGCCAAAAGCATCCGGAAAGTGTTTTTCATCCGTACAATCATAATCTTTTTATATTAAACCTTTTAACGGGTGTAAAATTAACACTATATACATTATAATACAAAGAAAGTGTATATGTTGTGTAACATATACACTTATTTAATCTCTCCAATCAGTCGGCATTCAAAAAACGCACCATCTCACAAGCTGCCAGCAGAAATGCCCCTACCCCAAAGTTAGCAGTAGAGTTGGCATCAACCACTTGTCCGGGAATGGCTTTCTCGCCAATCGGCTGTACATACCCTATGCGGCCATCGGGCTGCAAGGCTACAGTAGTCAGATAATTCCACGCCTTCATCACTACGGGTTGATAAGCAGCCTTGTCCAGCAAGCCGTTGTTCATCCCCCATAATAGACCATAGGTAAAGAAAGCCGTACCGCTGGTTTCAGGACCGGGAGCATGCTCAGGGTCGAGCATACTGCGTGTCCAGTAGCCTTCCGGCTGCTGGCAGGCAGCCACGGATTTGGCCATCGTCTGGAAGCGGTCTATGTACTCTTGGCGGTATTGGTCTGTTTCGGGCAGGTCTTTCAGTACCTTTGCCAAGGCAGCCAGCACCCAACCGTCGCCACGCGCCCAGAAGTCTTTCTTACCATTCACACTTTTGTGTTTTGGATAAATATATTTGCCGTCGCGATAGTATAGGCCTTCCTCCGAATCGTACATGATACTGTTGGCATAGGTCCAGTATTCATGCAGTTTCTCCAGATATAACGGATTGCCGGTCAGCTTGTACATCTTTGTCATAACGGGCATTACCATGTAAAGTCCGTCCGCCCACCACCAATAATCGTTCTTGTCCGTACTCATCTGGTATTCCATCACTTCGCGCGCACGGGCTATCTTCCCGGAATCCGGCTTCACGGTATACAAATCCGCATAAGTCTGGAAACAAATCTGATAATCACCGAAAAGCACATAATCATCACTCTCCCCATAGCTGTACTTCCACTCTTCCTTGTTGTCACTCTTCGCGCCTTTCCATTCATTATGTTCTGCCCACGCCTCGGAATAGGCATAGCATTCCGGATTACCGGTCAGGAAGAACACCTCCATGTTTCCCGTATGATAGGCGGCGTTGTCCCAGAAAGAGCGCCCATGTTGCGGATGGGTCTCCTGCCAATAGTTGTTCACCCGATTGATAATCTCAATCACTTCTTCCGGTTTCGGCTGCTGAGCGGTGCATGAGGACACTCCCCAGCAAAAAGCCAAACCCAATAAAAATAAGCATGTCGTTTTCATATATTAATACTGTTCTTTTATCTTATCACTTCCAATACATATACCGGTTGCGGTGCAAACTCCACAACCCGCTCTCCGTCCCCTTGCTTGGCATGCTGCACAAACAGATGCAGCTGCTTCCTGCTCTTCCACAATTCCGTGTCATGAGACGGTTCCCAGGCATCGACAGCGAAGTCGGTCAAATCGCTGATGCTCCACTTACTATTTGCCACATCCGTAGCGTGCGCCAAAGAGACTTTGCTCCCCCGTTCTTCATCCCTAAATACATAAAATATCTCCCCGCCATCTACTACGATGCGCGGACGGGCCATCGGAATCATCTTCGTGCCTCCACCTTTCAGGGAAAACGGAGTGGTACGCCCGGAGACCTGGCGGCTGTGCCACATCTGCCCGTCATGCCAGACAATCCGGTATTGCGGGACGTCGCTGTCCGGGTCGCGCCAATAGGAAGCAATGTAGGGATGACCGCCTGCATCGGCACTCATGCTGGTCTGGTTTATCAGTTCCGAATTCTGAGGAATGCGGCAGGCATACTCTGCATTACCCAGACGGATGGGCAAATCATATTTCTTGCCATTTGCCTTATACCATGTTACGCCATTGTCAAAGGAACGGGCGTAGCATAGGTCATGGTTGGTTTCCACATGCCAAGTCTCGCGCCAGACCCACGACAGATGGATGGTTCCAAGCTCATCTACATATAGCTGCCAGTAAGCATTGCGCTTGTTCTCGCCATCAATCAGTACATCCTGCACACGGCTCCATTTCTTCTCCTTCAAGGAATAGCGGTTCATCACCAGGTTGCCCCGGCCGGAAGAACCGGAACGGTATGCAAACAGCAGGTCGCCTCCGGACAGCAGATAAAACTCCGGATAGGTTACATTGCCTTCATCCACGCCCGTCATGGGCTCCTTCTCACCCAATTCCAGCGAATGGGGTGCAATGCTGCGACAGTAGTTCAAGGGCTGTCCGTGATGGTCGAAGGCTACATGAATATACCCGTCACCGTCCAGCATCATGCTGATGACGTTATGGGCATCCTTCACATTCCCTTTATACTGTGTGCGGTGCAGTGTCCACTGTCCGGCATGGAGGTTCCGTTTTCCAAGAGTCAGAAACCCTTCCGCATCATAGTAACTGATGTATTGCTCGTCACCTTGCGTCACCAGCGAATTATTACGGAATACGGCAGTGTTGACGGAAGTCTGGCTGTATCCTTTCCCCACTTCCACCAGATGCGTTTCGGGAAGGACACCGGCAGCACCCTGTGCACAGAGTGCCACCGGAAATCCACCAATCCCCCAAACAATTAATATAAATACTATAAAAAATGAATCAGTCTTACTCATAATAGGCATGGTCTTTGGGGAATTCTTCACCACCCCACGCCTTTTTCGAGGTCCATGCCTGCGGAGCATCTGTCCAGAACGGATGGTCGGCGGGCAAGCCCAGGGGCAAGAATGCCAGGGAAGCCATGTAAAGGCTGCCGTTGTTAGTATACCAGTCGGAGATATGAGGCTGGGAACCATTGAATCCCAATGTCAGAAAACCTTTCTCGTTGAAGTTCCGGTTGTCACCGAACATACGGTTGATGACAGCTGTCATGGCAGCACGTACCTGTCCGTTCGACAATTCCTTGGGCAACCATCCACGCCATGCCAACAAAGCCAATGGTTGGAGGGTACCGGTGCGGTAGGTAATGGAACGCCCGAATACGGGGAAGGCCCCCTCGGGAGAGATGAAACGTTCCAGAATCATGCCGAAACGCTGCATGCGCTTCTGGGCACGCTGGAAATTGCAATCCGGCGCATTCCATATCTTATTTTTTCCACTGTTCGTAAAGACTTCCAGACACTCCACATACATGGGATGGAGTACGAAGCTGTTGTAATAGTCAAAGGCAAATCCCGGTCCGTCGCTATAGAAGCCGTCACCTACATACCACTCTTCCACCTTGCGCAGAGCGGAGACAATACGGTAAGCATCACTCTTGGCACCAGCCTTGCGCAGGAAACATTCTACCGTAGACGAGAACAGCAGCCAGTTGGTATAAGGAGGGTCCACACGGCGCAACTGGGTAAACTCTTCAATGTAACGCCGTTTAGTCAAACTATCCAGAGGCACCCACAAAGCATCGTATCCTCGCAGGAAGCTTTCAGCAACATAAGCGGCATCGACCAGCGGCTGTCCCTCTTTCCGCCAAAGTAGGTAATCCTGACTTTCCGGGTCTACCGCCTGCGCATAACTTTTCAATGCCCATTCGCGGAGCTGCCTGCGCTGCTTGCCTTCGGCAGTGTCATCGTCCGGCAAAGAGAGCCAGGGCGCCAACCCCGCCATCAGACGGCCGAAACATTCCATATAGGTCACCCGTTTGTCGCGTCCATCCCAAGTGGGACTAAGCTCCACCTGCATATTTTCCTGGAGCTTCCCTTCACTCATATTGCTCAGTACCGGAGCAGCCATTTGATACAACACCCCGGCCCAAAGTTCGCGGTCTGTCACTTCCTTCTCTTTTTTCTTCTTGGCAGCCATTTCCTGAGCGGGCAGCAATAAAACTGCCACTAGCAGCAGCCATAAGTAGTTACTTTTTCTCATGATATTATTTAAGTTTGTTTTTCAATACTGCAAAATTACCCCATTCCCGGTAATTTCGGGGGCACTATTGTTTCAAAAAGGGGTAAATATCGGTCATTAGTACCCCAAAAGCTCAGAAATCACGAGAAAAAGCCTAAGATTAAGCCGTGCTACGACGGAAGTGAATAAAGTATTTGCCGCTATATTTGTTTCTTCATGAACTGCACCAGTACAAGGGCAATGCAATAAGCTATAATCTGTTCAAACCAAAAGTCAAGTCCTTCAAACATATTACTCATTATTTTAATAGACACCCATTCCTTTTTCTGATAACAAAGGAAAGGAGTTTATTCGGAACAATGAATTTCCATACGACTCAAAAAATGTTCATAATCAACATGAAAGTAGAGGCGTTCATCTTTCAGACTACATTGAAAGTGA
>OGZY01001061.1_pt1 | contig 13041 bp, 9 predicted proteins | sample 1576911 | NCBI WGS metagenome assembly OGZY01 (sample SAMEA3541488, study PRJEB24748) | human gut metagenome | biome: human gut; feature: human-associated habitat; material: faeces | place: China | collected 2012 | reverse complement strand
TAACTGCTACATTGCATAACAATAGCAGCTTCGCCCATTATATTCATCACTGCACGCGCATCTTTAAAACGATCTCCTATATTCTCATTCGAACCTTCGTCCGCTGTCATATTGCTGCCATTCAGATAAGCTTCGCCTTTGATGGCTTCTGTTCCTTTTATATTGATCGAATAGTTAGCTTTCACAGCCTGCGGTGTTGCACTTACCGAAGTAGATATCTTGTAACCGCTAGCATCTATATTTACTGTAATATCAGCCTTTCTTGGAGAGCTGCTTACGTTTGCCGTAGTAATTTCAAAAGAAGTTAAAGTTTTTGATCCCAACTTAATGGTAGCATTCAGTTTAGCAGGCACTTTCACAGTAACATCATCATAAGTAAAGTCTGTTGTAGCTCCGATAGCTGCAATTTTTATTTCAGCTACTTGACCATCACTATAATCAAACTTCAATGCAAGTTCAGAGTTCGACTCTGCATATCCCCACTCTTCAGTATCTTCATTATAAGTATAAATACCATAATAATCACTAGCCTGATACATTTCATTATTAACAGCCGCCATCGCATACACCTTAGCCATATCACCCTGTGAAGCAGCCACTAAGGAGTGCACCATTTGCTGTACATTTGCTTTTTCCCGGATTTCCAATGAGCCGACTATTTCAGAAAAGTAATTTCCCACTTGTGCCAACTGTTTATGATCGTCAGCGTTCACCAAATTAATCAAATTCTGTCCGATTTCACTCAATTTTTCTTTGCTCTTTTCAGCGGATAATACACCACCTGTCGGGCCGTCATTGTCATTATTGTCATCACCACACCCTGTAAATGTCACCATTGCCATCATCAGGCAAGGAATTAAATAGAATAATTTTCTAGTCATATCTTAATGTATTTAAAATGTTTTATTAGCGTGTTTTTACTATCGCCTTTCACTATTCATATATTTCCCATAAAATACTGCCAAATCCCAATTACCCCACAAAGGTGAGGATATTTTATAGAATAAAAAAATGATTAAAATAAAGAAAGCGCCTAAACTGGGATTTTAGGCGCTTAAGTCATAAAAAATAGTGATTATTATGTCCAAAATTAACAAACAGATTCAGACTCTCTACTATATAACCACTGTCGATTTCTTATTTTGGAGAAGAACATTCCTGACAAATTCCTTTGAGAACATAATTAATGCTATGCAAAGTAAATCCTTTAGGCAAATCAATCACCGGGATATGTGTACCTTCCAGGCAGAAGGTGCGATGACATTTCTCACAATAAAAATGCGAATGTAAATCCTGCACCACACAATTGCAAGAATTGTCGCAAACAGCATACTTCAAAGAGCCGCTTCCATCATCTATGCTATGTATAAGATGATGAGACAAGAAAAGAGCGATTGTTCGGGATATAGTCGATTTATCGACTGTATCGAGCAGTGTTTCCAAATCAAGCAATGACACCGCACGCTCTGCCTGCATCATCGCTTTTATCACCAGAAGTCTTATGGCAGTTGGCTTGATACCTCTTCTGTCCAACTTATCCAAATAAATATCTTCTTCCATCTTTCTCCTATTTTATCATTTTCTGTATTCTGACAGCATTCATAATGGCAAGTAGCGCAACACCCACATCTGCAAAGACAGCTTCCCAAAGAGTAGCAATGCCACCGGCTCCCAGAATCAATACAAGTAATTTCACTCCAAATGCCAGTGATACGTTCTGCCAGATGATTCTTCGTGTCAGTTTTCCTACCTTTATAGCTTCGGCTACCTTTGACGGCTGGTCTGTCTGTATCACGACATCGGCTGTTTCAATAGCCGCATCACTACCCAGTCCTCCCATAGCAATGCCAACATGACTTAGAGCGAGCACCGGCGCATCATTCATTCCGTCACCGACAAATGCAATCCGGTTTGCCTCATCCTGCCGCAACTCTTCCAGATGATTCACTTTTCCTTCCGGCAACAGGTCACCATAAGCTTTCGATATACCGAGCTTCTCTGCAAAGTTAGTAACAATACTCTGTTTATCACCGGATAGTATTTGGATGTTTTCAATATTTAAAGCTTTTAAATTGTCAATAGCTACCTTTGCGTCCTCTTTCAAGGCATCAGCCAGCAGCAGATAACCTGCATAACGGTTTCCAACAGCACAGACTACGATGGTATCCGTTATTTCCAACAGTTCTTCCGGATAGGATATATCAAACTTAGACAGTAACCGGCAATTACCGACCAGAACCGTAGTCCCGTCTATCGTTGCTTCCAAACCATAGCCGGCAAATTCTTTTGTACCGGTAACAGCTACACGTTCAATGTTTTGTTTTTTCGCATAATTCACAACAGCCTTGGCAATCGGATGAGTACTATCACTTTCTACCGAAGCAACCAGTTTCACTAATTCTTCTTCCGAAACCTCACCTGCACTTTTACAGGCCTGTACTTCAAAGGTTCCTTTTGTCAGGGTTCCTGTTTTATCGAATACCACTGTATTGATCTTAGTGATAGCATCCAGATAATTACCACCCTTGAATAAAATTCCCAACCGGGATGCCGCTCCAATCCCCCCAAAGTAGCCTAACGGAATACTAACCACCAATGCACAAGGACACGAAATCACCAGAAAGACCAAAGCCCTGTATAGCCAATCATTAAATGCAAATACAAATGGAGGATTAATAAGTGAATAGACAAACGGACACAAAACAATTAACACCGCAAGCGCTATAACTATAGGTGTATAAATGCGCGCAAACTTACGAATAAACAATTCAGCCGGAGCCTTACGTTCGGAAGCATTCTGAACAAGTTCCAATATTCGGGCAAGTGCACTCTTATCAAAAGGTCTCGTTACCTCAAGCCGGATAACCTTATCGGTTACAATCATTCCGGCAAGTACTTCTTCACCTTTCCGAATATTACGAGGAACGCTTTCACCCGTTAATGCGGCTGTATTGAAGGCAGCCACTTCATTCTGCATGGTTCCATCCAATGGTACCCGTTCGCCTGCCTTTATTTCTATAACTTCACCGACTTTTATCTTTTTAGGGCTTTCAATAACAAGATTGCCTTCCCGGAGCACTAATGCTTTTTCGGGTCTTACGTCCAATAAGGCTCCGATATTACGTTTGGCTTTATCTACCGCTTTATCCTGAAACAGTTCTCCTACTGTATAAAATAACATCACGGCTACTCCTTCCGGATATTCACCAATATAGAAAGCTCCCAAAGTAGCTATAATCATTAGAGTGAACTCACTGAAATAGTCTTTTTCCCTGATACTTTCCCAGGCTTCTTTCATCACTGGAATTCCTACCGGAAGATAGGCCACGATATACCATATCAAAGCAACAGATCCTTCACGGAAGAATGCTAAATCGAGAGCATTCATAATTATTCCACCTGCCAGAAGCAGGAGAGAAAATATCACTTTCCCATATTCATGGAATACCGAAACCTTTGCATCAACCTTTTTTTCTGCTGCGCATGAATGAGCGCCACAACTACAATGTCCCATAACATTCATCATTTAGTTGATGCAAAGGTAGCAAATGATTCATGCAACAAAGTTGCAAAATCGGTTTTAGCACTTTTCAATGTCAGCAATACCGCAACAGCCATTTCCAAACCGGCACGACTTCTATATCCAACCCATTCCCTGAAATTGTCCTTTCTTCATCCCAAGTAATGATAAAAGTCTTTTTTAAGCCAAAAACTTCCGACATTTTATATAAAGCCCTGACCTCCCGTTCCCGGGTCATCGGATCATCAATGCTATATGATACTTGTATAGCCATTCCTTCATCAGGAATATAAAAGTCCACCTCAATACCCTTATTATAAAAGAACACTCTATCTTCTTCTTTTCCATATCGCTCTATTAAATTTACAGCAACGATATTCTCCAATAGTTTAGTTTCGGCATTTATCAGAAAATTACTAAGCAACCCGTTATCATAAAAATACCTTTTGCAGCTAGACATACGTTCAGCTACTGAATCCGTAAAATTGGGGATGTTAAAAGTCAAATAAACATCATTCATATAAGTGAGATAATCTGCCAACGTATTACGGCTGATACCACTACCAGAAGATTTTACAATATGCAATAGTCGTGTCTGCGTGGTTGGCTGCATGACACTTTCAGCAAGCTTCTTTGCCAATAGCCGGATAGCGCCGCTATTGCGAATCTCGTTGCGTGCTATAATATCTCCCAGCAAAATCTTTTGATATAGCGAATTAATCCATTCCCGTTTATCTATCAGAGAGAACGTTTCGGCAAATCCACCGAAATGAAAATAGGTATTGAACTGCTTAATGACTTCCAACCGTTGTTCCGGTTCAAATTCCCAGTTTGTCTTCAAGTGAATCTGATGAAAAGTCAGATACTCTGCAAATGAAAAGGGAAATACTTCCCGTATGATATATCGTCCGCCTAAAGTAGTGGCAATATCCCTACTAAGCATTCGCGCATTACTTCCGGTAATAAAAACCCTATATTTAGAATCAGCCAGTCTACGAGCAAATTTTTCCCATCCGTCAATATTCTGAATCTCATCAAGGTATACCAAAGGCTTACGGTTATCATACATTTCAGCGTAACATTCCAACAGAAGTCCTAGCTCCGAAGCCTCAATAGAAGAGATACGCTCATCCTCGAAATTAACATAAAGACAGTCTTCAAAAGTCACTTTACCCAATCTTACAAGATTCTGTATATCCTGATACATTTGATAAGACTTACCCGCACGACGAATACCAACCAGAACATAATTCGCCTGCTCCTCAAAATATATCGGTCTTTCAACCAGCTGAATCTTACTAATTTCTTGCTGACGTTCGGCTATAATTGCCTTTATTATTCGTTTTTCCATAAAATATGCTCTTTATATTGCACAAATATAGCAAAAACATGCTTAATATAGTAAGCAAGGCTCCCTTTTCTTTCCAACCGTAGCTACTATTTTCCTTAGTTGTCAACTGCTACTTATCCTTTACAGGACGAACCTTCCATCTGAATCGGTTTTAGAACATATACCCCAATGAGATCATCAGGTTTCTATTCTTCATTCCTAAATCTTTTGCCACTTCAACGAGTCCAAAATCATAACTGATGGCAACTTGATATTTCTTGCTGAACTCAACCCCTGCTTTCAATCCAAGACCGAAATCGAAGCGTTTCATACCATCGTCTCCAAATATATCTGCAGACTCGGAATTACCATCTAACCCGGCAATATCTGCGATACTACCATCCACCTTCGCTTTCATCTTCCCAAATAAACCAACAGCAACATAAGGACCTGCACTACCAAATAACGCAAAGTCATCATTCACAGCATATTTGTACCCAACACGTACAGGCACTTCTAAATAATACGGATTAAACGTCATGCTCGCAAGTGATCCTCCGTCAATTTTAGCACCTTTCAATGTAAGCAATGCAGCAAAGTCCATATAGGCACCACTACCATTCGCATCCTGCGACAATCCCAACTCTGCTTTAACACCTGCGTGAAAGCCTATTCTGCTGTCAAAACCTGTAATGGTGTATTTACTAACATTCATACCTGCCATCACACCCCATTTCAGATTATCTTGAGCATTGATACTCACCACACTTATCGCTACTAAAGCGAATAATAATAAGGCCTTTTTCATACGAATAAATAATTTAATTATTGTTTAGAAATTATGTGAGGCAAAAATAACAATAATTCGCATAACTCCGAGAGATTTGGTGAAAATATAAAAAATAAACGACATGAATCTTATGAGCTATAGTCATAGCAAGGGAACCGGACTATTTCAAACGATTTTACGAGACATAGAACAAAAACACTCTGTACAGAGAAAAAACAAAGAATGAAAGACTGTATAACTTAATTAATTGTTATCTTTGCACAGTCAGTCGTAGCGCGACTGTATTGTTTGTTTTAAGAAAAAAAGCGTTTAGCTGATTTCTGTGCCAGTGAAAAGTCCAAATAAAATCAACGCACATGAAACAGATAAATGCTCCTTGCAATATGCGGGGAGTGTTTCCTGTTTGTGCGTTAGGGCTTGGACTCCCTCACTGGCGGATAGGCAAATGCTCTCCGCTTTTTTTGTGCCTATAAATTTGCTGCAATAGATACAAACAACAAATTAGTAATAATCACAAAGACAAGTCAATTCGGGTGGAGCGGCACTTGAACGACTGCAAAGTCGAAAACGTAACATCTATATGTTGCTACTTGCCTTTGAAAATATAAGAGACAGAGGCTAGCTACACCTGCAAGGGGAACAAATGGATTCATCCAGGAGTTCCCCTTTATTTTTGTAAAGATGTGTACTATTAAAGACAGTTTTACAATAAAAATTGAAAAACAGAAGACATCTTGTACCCTAAAATTATAACCCATGCCAGACGAACTACCAAAAAGGGGTGTGCCGCATTGACCCACCCCTTTTCCATTCATCAATTATTAACTTTTACTTATCCTTCACAGGACGAACTTTAAATCCGAAGCAACGATCATAGCCATTCAATTGAGCGTAGTCGAAGCCCATTGTAGCAAGACTTTCATCACACCATCCGAGCTTCTCACCGGCACCAAAGAGAAAACCTCCATAACGCTTGTCCTTATTACTAGAAGATTGTTGAATTTGCGTAGATAAATCACTTGTCCAATAATATAATCCTGAATAAGGCCACCAATTATCATCAAGCTCTTTGATAGTGGTACTTTTATCCGAATCCGTTTTTTCATTGCTACCATAATATCCGGTTTTAGGAAGTATGATAGTATTATTGGTAATTGTTGAAGTTACCATCCACGCATCCACACCCTCTACATCATAAGATTCACCTGTTTCATGATTGTACCGGCGAACTTTAGTTTTACCCTGTACACACATTGTATTCGGGCCATTAAATAGATCATCCATTTCGGCACTGGTCGGCATACGCCATCCATTTCCCCAACGCATTACGGCCACATCATCCGCAGGATCAAGACGCGCCTTTCCATCCTGAGACACTTTGCCTTCCGTCCACTGATATTTTGTCAGTTTAAGTGTACCGGCAAAATAGCGGTAATCATTATAATTATAGTAGTTCTTGCAGGATTTGTTAGCGTATGGATAATAAGAAGCATCGTTCTTATAAGTTACGCCATTATACGTAAATGAAGTATTCTCATCGTCTCCCGGATGGTCAATGGTTTTTCCTGTAAAAATCTCACCCCAGGCATAATAACCATCGATGTTCTCTTCAGCCCAAATAATTTCTCCCATATCTTTGCCCGGATGAGGATCTTCAGGAGTACTGGGTTTCACACACATCAACGGGTCGTGACTGTCAGCCAAAGCTTTAAGTTCTACTTCGGTCCATGTATGCCCTTCGGTGTTCTGTGGCCAAATCCATACTTCGAAAGTATTAATCACAGGTTCTTCGTCACCGCCCTGCTTATTACCTTCATAAAGGTTGTCAAGACCACCAATAATGATATCAAGATCACCGGAAACCGACAAATTGCCATATTTATATTCGTTGATTTTGTTGCCTTCATCATCGACACCAAAGCAACCGTCAAGATAAGTTCCATCTGTGGAACGGATGGCAAAGTCATCGGTTTTGCACACAAGGTCTTCTACACCTTTAAATGTCAGACGTAGTTTTTCACACTCACTGGCGCATTCTTCATAAACATGTACTGATACTTTAATGTAGGGCACCGTACCATTCGATTGGAATCCGGCTGCCACATCATAGTTTGCACAAAGTGTTTTTTCTTCACCCTCACCTACAAACAAATTATCATCTTTACCACGTGTACCACTTTGCTTGTTTCCAACACTCATATTGGTACCATTGCTGAAAACTGATGTGATTTTCGATACGGTAGGAAGTTTTTCTCCGTTGCCGGATGGTTGCTCACTCATAGGATCATTGGAACAGCTACTTATTAGTAAGGCTCCCAAGATAAAAGAATAAAAATTGATTTTCTTCATCGCTATTTTATTATTATGGATTGTTTGTTTGCTGATTATACACGTTTGTTTTTCACCCTGTATATAACTTTTGCAAAAATACACACTTTATACAACTTTCAAACCATTTACTTCAACTTTCAATACTGCTTTTAACACTAATTATCAGTAACAGTTGTTTAGTCCGAACTAATTCCCCAATTATCCACCCCTTAACATCTTTTTATTATTCTCATGGCATTTATGGACAGGGCATCCTGACAACAAAGTTTAAAAAGCACAAAACATCTGCCATCTGCAACGAAATCATACTATATCACTGAATACAAGAAGTTTATAGCGTTGCAGATACCTATTGCAGATGGTTGCAGACAAAGCTATCTGCAACATACAATTCAAGTACCGGATTAGTACGGTTTGCCTACACATCGCACTATGTTTATGCAGTGCAAACCAAGTGTTCAAACCGCTAAAACAAAGTGTTCATCGTATTGAAACAAAGTGTTCGCCATATTGAAACAGAGTGTTTCAAAGCATTAAACAAAGTGTTTCAAACAATTGAAACATCTTGAAACAAATAGCAGGAGAAAACGACAACTGAAGCGACAACAAAAAGAGTACAAAGAAATAAACAAATCATACGAGTTTACTTGTGAGATTGAAAGAGTATAGCTACCTTAGCAGGATATTTTCAAACAAAAACAATTTTATGAAAATTACTCAATTAAGAGACAAAGACAAGACTACTGCCCTGACCACAATGGACATAGAAACATGGATAGCAAAGACACGAACTGAAACAAAGGCACAACCAGTTACCGCTTTCAGAGAAACGCTCAAGTATTCCCTGCCCGACGTACGTAGTTACGAAGCAGACAAATTACCAAAGATATTGCCTGCTGCCGAATTCCGCAGAACAGAAGGCGGTAAACAGATGAAAAGTTACAACGGCATAGTGGAACTAACCGTCGGCCCGCTATCCGGGAAATCGGAAATCGCATTCGTGAAGCAAAAAGCTTGGGAACAGCCGCAAACGTACTGTGTCTTTACAGGTTCCAGCGGACAAACCGTAAAAATATGGAGCAAATTCACCCGACCGGACAAATCACTTCCACAAAAAAGGGAAGAAGCCGAAATATTCCATGCACATGCCTATCGGCTAGCCGTGAAATGTTACCAGCCTCAAATACCATTCGACATTCGCCCTAAAGCGCCCTCTTTGGAACAATATTCCCGATTGTCCCACGACCCGGAACTCATGTACAGACCGGATTCCGTACCGTTTTATCTGTCGCAACCTGCCGGAATGCCCGAAGAATTATCTTATCGGGAGGTGGTACGTTCGGAGAAATCACCGCTAACGCGCGCCGTCCCGGGATATGATACCGAAAGAGCTGCCTTCATGCTCTTCGAAGCTGCCTTGAGAAAAACACGTGAGGAGATTTACGAAGCGGAAGACAATGGCGCACGCCCGATAAAGGAAGATTTCCAGGCATTAGTGACACGATTGGCTGCAAACTGCTTTCATTCCGGAATTCCTGAAGAGGAAACGGTTAAACGCACTATCTTTCATTATTACCTGAATGGACAGGAAGCCCTTATTCGTCAGATAATCAGAACCGTATATGACGAATGTGAAGGTTTCGGCAGGAAGAACTGCTTAGGAAAAGAACAGCTGTTGGCTTTACAGACAGAGGATTTTATGAAGCGGCGTTATGAATTTCGCTACAACACACAAATAGGAGAAGTGGAATATCGCGAACGGAATTCGTTCCGCTTTTACTTTAATCCTATTGACAAACGGGTATTGAACAGTATCGCACTGGATGCACAAGCCGAAGGCATTCCATTGTGGGACAGAGACATTAGCCGATATATCTATTCGAACCGCGTACCGGTATTCAATCCGTTAGAGGATTTTCTTTATCATCTTCCCATTTGGGATGGTCAGGACCGTATTCGCACCTTGGCGAAAACCGTACCTTGTGAAAACCCGCATTGGGTAGAATTATTTCATCGCTGGTTCCTGAATATGGGAGTTCATTGGCGAGGTACAGATAAAAAGTATGCGAATAATGTATCTCCATTACTAGTAGGTGCACAAGGTTCCCGCAAATCGACTTTCTGCCGAAGTATCATACCACCTGCCATACGTGCCTATTACACAGACAGCATCGATTTCTCCCAAAAGAAAGAAGCGGAACTTTATCTGAACCGGTTTGCGTTGATCAATATCGACGAATTCGATCAGATTAGTGCCACGCAACAGGGATTTTTGAAACATATTCTTCAGAAACCTATCGTAAATATGCGCAAACCTCACGGCAAAGCCGTATTGGAGATGCGTCGTTATGCTTCTTTCATCGCCACGAGTAATCAGAAAGATTTATTGACCGACCCTACAGGCAGCCGCCGTTTCATCTGCATCGAGGTACAGGGAACAATAGATACCAACCGGGCAATAGACTATGAACAGTTATACGCACAAGCGATGTACGAACTGGATCATGGCGAACGCTACTGGTTTGACCGGGAAGAAGAGCAGTTAATGACTGAAAGTAACCGGGAATTCGAACAAGTGTCGCTCGAAGAACAGTTGTTTTACCGTTACTTCCGCCCGGCTACAGAGAAGGAAGACGGAGAATGGCTTTCACCGGCAGAGATATTGGACGAAATAGGAAGAAAGAGTGCTATCTCATTGTCCAACAAGCGAGTAAGTGTATTCGGACGGGTACTGCGCAAACATGAAATCCCTTCGAGACGGGTGAGGAGTGGTACTGTTTATCATGTTGTCAGACTCTCATAAGCTGAAACAGATGTGTTGCAGATACTTGAGCTGCAGCACATCTGCAACAGGCATCTGCAACACTATAAGCCATTATATTTCAATCAGATACAACGAGATTGTTGCAGATGGCAGATAATTACCATTTATATTCTTCTGTATAGGAATCGAATGCAGGCTCCTCCGTTATTCCTTTCTGACGGAAAATTCTACGAATATATTCCTGTTGTTCAGGAGACAAATATTTCTCTTTACGGTAAAAGCGGTAATACATCCCGCGTCCGAAATAGCCAAGCATTTGACTTTTTAATTGTTCCGCATCTTTGTGAGGCACGTTATCCAACAAATGCCTGACTCCCCACGCTACGCGTATTTTCCGTATCGACTTATAAAAAGAACAAGCATTTGCATCTTCCGGAATGCAATTGGGATTTACCACAGACAGAGTGGGATACTGCGCGGTACTATGCATTGCGACCAAGTGATGCAGACATTTTTCGCCTTTCGGACATTGGTTATTAAAGCAGTGGGTAAAACCGTAGGGCACTGCCTGGTAGTCAAAGTTTTCTTCCATTATCGTATTCTATTTTGCTTTCTTATTCGACAGAACAAAGTTACGTCAAATTGATTGGCAAGACAATTTATATCGCGTTTATTTTCCTTTTCTTCCATAAAAAGGAAAGAAAACTTTGTTATTCTCCAAAGAACATCTATTTTTGTAACAGCAGTTACTGTAACCACGGTTACTAAAATTAAAATACTGATTATGAGGTTTTATAATAGAGAAGAAGAACTAAAAGAGCTAAAACGAATTCAGCAATTGGCATTTGAGGAAAGTTCAAGAATGACAGTCGTTACCGGTCGCCGTAGAATTGGGAAGACAAGTCTCATCATGAAAGCTGTTGAACAGACTCCCACTGTCTACCTATTTATAGGACGTAAAAATGAGGCAACCTTGTGCGAAGAATTCATCCCACTTATCGCACAAGCCCTGCAAATCTTTGTTCCGACAGAAATCAGAAGTTTCCGAAACTTATTCCAATACCTAATGCAGCTTTCGACTCAACGGACTTTCAATCTGGTTATTGATGAATTTCAGGAATTCTATACTATTAATGAATCCATATTCAGCGATATGCAAAATATTTGGGACCAATATCGGAAATCCTCACACATGAATTTGATCGTCAGTGGTTCCATCTATTCTCTGATGCAGAGAATTTTCCAAGACAACAAAGAGCCGCTCTTCGGAAGAGCTGATAACATAATCAAGCTGTCAGCATTCAGTCTCTCTGTTCTGAAAGAAATCATGTGTGAATATGCCCCGACACATTCGAATGATGATCTTTTAGCACTTTATACTTTTACTGGCGGGGTGCCTAAATACGTGGAACTTTTTTGTGACAACCATACACTCCACGTGGAAAGCATGATCCATTTTATGGCTCGCGATAATTCTCCCTTTACCGAAGAAGGAAAAAATCTGTTGATAGAAGAATTTGGGAAAAATTACGGGACCTACTTTTCTATTTTAAGTGCAATTGCCGGAGGTAGAAATACACAAGCAGAAATTGAGGCAACACTAGGAGAAAAAAGCGTAGGCGGCTATCTGAAACGTTTGATAGACGATTATAATATTATCATACGCCAACGTCCCATTTTAGCTAAAGAAAGCTCAACAACTGTCCGATATGAAATATGCGATAATTTTATTAGGTTTTGGTTCAATTACTTCGATCGTAACCGTTCATTGATAGAAATTAAAAACTTTGTAGGGCTGCGTAATATCATAGAAGCAGATTATCCAACCTACAGCGGAAAGATATTAGAACTTTACTTCAAACAGAAATTCGCTGAAAGTTACCAATTCCGCGCTATCGGGTCATGGTGGGAAACCAAAGGGAATCAAAATGAGATAGACATTGTTGCACTCTGTCTTGAAAAAAACAAAGCAGTAGTTGCTGAAGTAAAACGCCAACATAAAAACTTTAAGCCGGAGTTGCTGGAACAGAAAGTTGAACATTTGAAGAAAAAGCTATTGCCTCGTTATACCATTGAAACAATGTGTTTGTCGTTGGAAGATATGTAGTACTTAGTCAGGCACGGATTACAGGTTTTCTATGAGCTTAGTACCCCATCACCTGTATTCCGTGCCCAATATAATATCATTGTTGGTTTTCTTCCCGGTCTGTCCGGATAAACTCCAGAAGTCGTTCTACCGCTTCTTCTTCAGGAATATTTTTCTCTACGCACACCTTGCCTTTATAGAGACTGATTTTCCCCCGTCC
>OGZY01001057.1_pt1 | contig 13062 bp, 8 predicted proteins | sample 1576911 | NCBI WGS metagenome assembly OGZY01 (sample SAMEA3541488, study PRJEB24748) | human gut metagenome | biome: human gut; feature: human-associated habitat; material: faeces | place: China | collected 2012 | reverse complement strand
TCTTCCGGAGAGTACATCAATCCCCAGCGTTCCATGACGGCGGCCCACAAAACCCTGCCGATGCCGTGCAAGGTGAAAGTCACCTGCCTGGAAACCGGCAAATCAACCGTCGTCAGAATCAACAACCGCGGGCCTTTTCACAGCAACCGCCTGATAGACCTCACCACCGCCGCCGCAAGCCGCATCGGCCTGCATAGACGCGGCGTATCCAGGGTCCGTCTGGAAGTCATCTCCGTGGGTGACGGCCCGCATGAGGTTTCCGCCCGTTAATCCCATCTCATCCTTTTCCGTATATTTATCATTTTACCCTGCATGATTCCGCTCCGCATTGTTCTTGCCTCCCTGGCATGCCTGTGCCCGTTCTCTCTGGCTCAGGAGCCTAAATCGGATCCCGATAAAACGCTGATTATCATTTCTACCAGCGATATCCACGGCAATCTGGACAATTTCCCAAGACTGGCCACACTGGTAAAGCAATACCGCGCTAAATATCCGCACGTGCTGCTGGTGGATTCAGGCGATTATTTCATAGGTAATCCCTATGTGGACGACTGTGAAAAACGGGGAGAACCCCTTACCATCCTGATGAACAAGCTGGGGTATGATGTAGTGACCATCGGAAACCATGATCTGGATTACGGGCAGGAGGCCCTGCGCGACCATATCAAGGGAATGCCCTCCACCAAGTTTGTCATTACCAACGCCAGCCTTTCCCCTACTCTGGAAAACTGTTTTTCTCCGTATGTCAGCATCCCGATTGAAGGCACGTCCGTTTCCGTAGGGTTCATAGGTCTGGCGGACCTTCAAACCACGGATGTGAGGAAGATGGCCGCATCTCATGGACGCTGCCGGATGAAGAAGATTACAAGGGCATCACGGACAGGTTCCGGCTTCACCACAACACCATTAACGTCATCCTCAGCCATCTGGGATACGGCAATGATCTGAAAATGATGAAGTATTCGCCGAATATCGACGTCATTCTCGGAGGCCATACCCATGTCATGCTTCCCAGCGGTCATCTCAGAACAGGCACGCTGCTCAGCCACACGGGACATAGTTTGAGCCACGTAGGAGTTACGGAAATCATCTTCTCCACGGAACATCCCGTCTCCATCCTTTCCAAATCCACCAGGGCCGTTTCTTTGAATGAGGAAATTCCCAATGACCCGGAAGTAAAGGAAATTGTCCGCCGGTTTTCCGGAAATCCGCTTTTCAACCAGCAGGTGGGCGTCGCCGGAGAAGAAATCACGCACGTCACCATAGGCACCCTTTTCTGCAAGGCCATTCAGCAGGCCTCCCATTCGGACATTGCCATTTACAACCGCGGCGGAGTACGGTCCAAAAACCATCTTAACAAAGGACCCGTTACCATCAGGGACATTTACGAGCTGGAACCCTTCCGGGAAAAGATCGTCACCTGCTCCATGAGTAAAGCGGACATTGAGCAACAGATCCTGTCCAAATTCATGTCTCCGACCGATGACGAAGGAGGTATTCTGGAAGTGTACTGCTCCGGATTCTCCTACCAGATCATGGACGGTGTTACGCCCAGCATTACCAGCACTTTGAAAAACGGGGTCATTTATACTGTCGCGATGGGAGACTACCTGTGCAGCAATTTCATATTTCCCCAACGGGGAAACGGCAAACCGACGGGAATAGATGTCCGCAAAGCCCTGATTGATTACCTGAAACAAATCAAGAAGCTGCTCAATCCTCCGCCGTCCAAGCTGCCCATCATCAGAGATACGACGTTCGCCCTGTGAACTACGGCCGCAAGCACACGCTACATTCCCGCCAGCCATGCAGCCGGATCCCTATCATGCAGTACCGGAAGAGAAACGGAATATCAATGGTTTCCGCATCCTCCCCTCCGGTGCTTTGGTGACGGACACACCGCCTTTCGACCGTCTGTTTGAAGAAGGAACCGGAAACGGGCTGTATGCCCTGGCGGTATCCAACTGGGAAACCGTTCCGGATCCGGGCGCCTTCTTTATCAAGAACATGGCGCGCCAGGCGCTTACCCGCATGGCGCACGCTGCCGCAGAAAGGCCGGACGAGGTGGATACCGTTCTGGACCACCTGCTGGCCTCCGCTACGGAAAAAGCCTTTCTGGCGGAGCAATTTCCCCCCGTACCGGGCGCGGAATATGCCACTCCGGACATCATTGCCGGATGGTTTGAAGATTTGCGGAAGGCAATAGCAAAGGAAATCCGCGTCCGAGGCATTACCCCCGCCGAATGGTTGAATAGCCTGGGCGCGCCCTGGAACCAGATAGGCAAGGTATTTTTCCACCTTGCGGAAAACCGGGATGACGCCACAGGCTCCCGCCCCTTTGCTTTCATGGCTACCTTTGCGCATCAAAGCGCTGCGGACAACCAGGTACGCCACCTCCCCCTTGCCACCGCCCTGAAACTTCATGAAGGGAATTACACCGCCCTGCTGGCCTTACTCCAGCCTTTAAAAGAAGCGGCACGCGAAAGCCCCCTGCTGAAGCGCCTGCTGGATAACGGGAAAATTTATACGCCGATGGCCTGGAGCGCTCCGGAGGCCCGGGATTTTCTGCAGGACACGCCGGTCTACGAACGCGCAGGCATCATTGTGCGCATGGTGAATCTATGGAAAAAAACCCCTCCCAAACTACAGGTAAAAGTTACGGCAGACGCATCCGGAAGTGAAACAACGGTCCATTCTTCCGGGCTTTCCGTCCGCAGGCTGCTGAAATTTTCCGTATCCGCCACTCTGGGAGGCAAAGACCTGACCCCGGAGGAGCTGGGGGAACTGCTCAGCAACGGAGACGGCCTGATCCGCTTCAAGGGGGAATGGGTGTGTGTGGACGCCCGGAAGGTCCGGGACTTAATGGACCGGTGGACTCAAGCGGCACGTATGATGAGCTCCCTCGGCATCCCTCTGGTCCAGGGTCTGAGAATGCTGGTTAACGGCCCTTCCGGCCAGCTTGTACAGATTCCGGAACCGGACGAAGACTGTGTCATGGAACCGGGACAAAACCTCCGGCAGACCCTGGACATCCTGGCGGGGAAAGTCCCAGTCTCCATACCGGAGCTTCCTTCCCGGCTGGACGCCCTGATGCGCCCTTACCAGAAAGAAGGGTTCTCTTTCCTTTACCGGATTACGGAACGGGGTTTCGGCGCCTGCCTGGCTGATGATATGGGGCTGGGAAAAACCCTTCAGGCTATTGCGTGGCTGGACGCATTGCGGAGAAAAGGCCGGCTGGAGGGTCTGCCGGCTCTGATTGTGGCTCCGGCCTCCCTCCTGTCCAACTGGAAAGAGGAAGCGCAACGCTTCGCTCCGGAGCTTATCCTGCGCATCATGCACCCTTCCTCCCCGGACCCGTGGCAGCCGGAAAATACCCTGCGCCGGAAAGACTGCCACGCCGTCATCACTACGTATGGCATGGCTGCACGCACGTCCGCCCTGGCCGACCTGCATTTCCCGGCCATTATTCTGGATGAAGCCCAGGCTATTAAAAACGCAGGCTCCGCCCGTTCCCGCGCCATCCGTTCCCTGCATGGGGAACGACGCATAGCCCTGTCCGGCACGCCGGTGGAAAATAACCTGAATGAACTCTGGAGCCTGATGGAATTTCTGAATCCGGGGCTGCTGGGCAGCAGAAAAAGCTTCGAATCCTTCACCCGTTCCCTGGAACGCGGTTATGCCCCGCTGCGACGCCTGGTGCGCCCCTTCATCCTGCGCAGAATGAAAACGGATCCGGCGCTGGTTCCCGACCTGCCGGACAAAATGGAAATACCGGCCTATTGCTCCCTCACGCCGGAACAGGCCGCCTTGTACCAAGCACAGATAGACATGCTGCATGCCGTACTGGACGAACTGGACCCAGCTGCCCGCCTGATGCTGATTTTACCCATTCTGGCACGCCTCAAGCAGATCTGCAACCACCCCGCCCAGTTCCAGGGCACGGACGATTATGCGCCGGAACGCTCCGGAAAGTTCCGGCGGCTTCAGGAACTGTGCGCCTCCATTGCCGCCAGGCAGGAAAAAACCATTCTCTTTACCCAGTTCCGCTCCATCATTCCCCATCTGCACGATCTCCTGTCCGGAGTCTTCGGCCGTTCCGGGCTTACCCTGCACGGGGGAACGCCTATTCCGGAACGCCAGAACATCGTCACCGCCTTCCAGAAGGAATCCGGCCCTCCCTTCTGCATCCTGTCCCTGAAAGCCGCCGGAACCGGCCTGACGCTGACCCAGGCATCCCACGTCATCCATGTGGACCGCTGGTGGAACCCCGCTGTAGAAAACCAGGCCACGGACCGGGCCTACCGCATCGGGCAGCACCGGAACGTACTCGTGCACCGCCTGATCTGCCGGGGCACCATTGAGGACCGCATTGACGCCATGCTCAAGGACAAGCGCCGCATGGCGGACGACCTGTTCTCCGGAGGCCCCGAACAATGGCTCATGAACATGAGCGCGGAAGAATTAAATAATCTGTTTTCCGGCAGTCCCTGCTGAGCACCCTGCGTAAGAACGGATTCTTTCCTGAACTCTCCGGAAGAGGGCAGCGCCCCTTCATCCCCGGCGTTATTCATGAAACCACGGCCAGCGGCATGGTGGTTTTCCAGTCTCCGCGGGTAAAATCCGGAAATTCCACAGGCAACCCGCCCTGGGCGATGGAACGGGCTGTCAAAGGCAGCAGGGAAGACCAGGAAGCTCCTTCGTAAACGTTCTGATCCATTGGCTCTCCGTTCCGGAGGCATTCCACGATGCGGGAAAGCATCACAAAGTCCATACCGCCGTGACCGCCCATTTTCGTGGCCAGCTCCCCGATGCGTTCCCAGAGGGGATGATCGTATTTTTCGTAAATAGCGGCCAGTTTTTCCCTGCCTTCAATCCATTCATGATAATTGCCGTTGCCCAGCTTTTCACCCGCCACGCGGGTTGGGAAACCGGCCAGCGTGCCCTCCGTTCCCTGGATCAGGTTGGCGCGGGAGTAAGGCCGGGGGGACGTCTCATCCAGCTGGACAAGAATGGTCCGCCCCAGCTGCGTCTTGACAACAGCCGTATTCATGTCACCGCAGATGAATGGAGTATTGTTCCAGCGGTGATCGGCGGGAAGATGCTTTTTAGCGTAGGCATTGCGCCCGAGAGCAGGAGAGGCGAACGCCGCCACACGACAGAAACGGTCCTCTCCACGCTCCAAACTCATATATTGAGCCACCGGCCCCAACCCGTGGGTGGGGTACAGGTTGCCATTGATCCTGGTATGATATTCCGGCCGCCAGGCCCCTTCCCCACGCGTGTCCCCCAGCTGCGTCACCAGGCAATGGATATACGCGGCTTCCCCGTGGAGCAGGTCGCCGATGACGCCCTGCCGGACCATGTTCAGGAACATAAGTTCATCCCGTCCATAGTTGACGTTTTCCATCATCATGCAATGCTTCCTGGTGGCCTCGCTGGTATCCACCAGATTCCAGAGTTCCTCCATAGAGACGGCCAACGGAACTTCCACAAAGGCGTGAGCGCCGTGTTTCATGCTGTCGCAGGCGATTCTGGCGTGCGAGCTCCAATCCGTACTGATGATGACGGCATCCGGCTTCAGCTCCTTCAGCATGGTCAGATATTCCGTGTCGCCGCCGGAATAACCCAGAGGGCTTTTCCCCATTCTGGAGAGCACGCGGTCCACGCCGCGTTTTGTCAACTCTTCCTTCAAATCGCATATGCCCACGATTTCCACTCCATCCATCACGCACATTTGCGCCAGGTGGGAGAACCCGCGCCCGCCCACGCCGATGAAGGCCAGCCTGATGCGATCCAGCCGGGGGGCCTTGAACCCTCCCATGTATGTGGAACCGGAAGGCCTCGGAGCAGCCGGGGAGGCAGATTCCCAGAGATGGTCTCCGTCAGGGATTTCCACAGCCTTCCCGGGGAGGGCATTTCCGGCGGCGGCCGCTCCGGCCGCAAGCCCCAAAGATTTGAGAAATTGTCTGCGTGATGAGAAAATAGACATGGCTTGAAAGTATGGTTTCAAGAAAAATTACGCCCCCTCCGGAGTGGATTTATCATCATTCTCTCTATTAAGGGAAAAAGCTCCGGATGGCTGATTTTAGGGTTTGCAAAACCCGGAGGAACTTCCACTATAAGATTTACTTCTGACTCTACCCTCCTTTTATTTATGCGTTACCTCCTTCTCATCCTGTTGCTCGCCGGGGGATACTACGGCTGGGATTATTATCAAAACGGCCTCGTACCCAGGCATGAAACCCTCAAAGCCATGGAACAGGAACCCTGCCCGGAGCTGGATGCGGCCCAAGCTCGTTTCGATGAAGCTGCGGAACTCCACGAACAGCAGGCGGCTCGCCTTCAAAAAGCCATTCAACGGAAAGAAGAAGCCGTCCGCAAGTACTGGGATGCCCGAATAAAGCAGACCGGCCAGGAAAAAGACGGAAAAAAGACGGCCTCTCCCGTGAACGGAGGACCCAATGCCCGAAACGCGGAAGCCCGAATAGCTTATCTGCTGGAACAATATGACCGCCGCGCTGCGGAAGTGGAAGAACTCAAAAGCAGGAGGGACGCCACCAGACAACAATTGGACAGCGCCCGAAACCGGCTTCAGGAACAAATGCGCCAGGTGGAAACCCGTCTGGACATCAACCGCATCCAGCGCGCGGAGGCATCCAACACGAAAAGCAGGGATTTTAAAGTGACGGAGAACCGGGCGGATCTGCTCAAACTTCAGGCCAGCCTCCCGCAGGAACTGGAGCGCATTACCGACCAAGGGGAAGCCGCTCTGCGCGACCAGACGGAAGCTTACGAAAAGGCCAAAAGGGAACTGGGCCTGTTCCAAAACAACGTGGACAGGCAGATCGCCAGCCTTCGGGACTCCATGAATTCCCCTCTGGCGGAAGATTATGATGAGACGGAAATACTTTCGGAAGATCCTGAATTCCGCGCGATGATCGCTCCTTACGACCAGGCCGTCAACCATGAGGAAACAATTGTCATGCGAACGGAGGCGGATGTGGAGGAGCAGGCTAAAGCCCTGCACGGGCTGCAACGCAACAGAGATGCGAAAATCGAAGGGGAGCGCAGCCGGATCAGGCAGGAAGAAGAGATTTTCTTCACGGCGGCAGCCGTCATTGGCGTAATATTGCTGGTCTCCATTCTGCTTTCTTTCGCCAGAAGGAGATGATGTCTTTGAAGGTTGACACTGCACCGCAAACCTAGTTTACTGGGTGGGCCGCCGGGAACCCCGTGGAGGCACGACTGGCAAACCCCGCCAGGACCGAGAGGTAGCAACGGTAGCTTGTTCGTGTTTGCCGCGTCTGTTTCCGGCGGTATTTTATGGTTCCTCCCTCCATACCGGAGTTGAATGGAAGCTTTCCCGTGGTAGAATACCGCCCATGAACTTATCCGCCGCCCTTGACTGGCTCTTTTCCACCCAATTTTTCGGGATCAAGCTGGGGCTTGACAACACAGAAAAACTGTTGGCGGCAGCCGGGGCGGATCGTATCAACGCCACCGTGATCCATGTGGCCGGAACCAATGGCAAAGGCTCCACCTGCGCCATGATTGAGGCCCTGGCCAGGGCGCAGGGTTATGTCACGGGCCTGTTCACCTCCCCCCATCTGGTAGATTTTTCCGAACGCATCCGCGTCAATGGGAACATGATTACTCCGGATGCCCTGGCGGAGGAAATTTCCTTCCTGAAACAGCTGGCTGAAGGCTGGGAACAGCCGCCCACCTTTTTTGAGCTGGCTCTGGCCGTCGCCCTGCGCCACTTCCGTAAAAACAACGTGAATTTCATCATTCTGGAAACAGGGTTGGGCGGAAGGCTGGACGCCACTAACGCCGTGCCCAAGGATATCGCCGTACTGGCTCCCATCGGTCTGGACCACCAGCAGTATCTGGGAGACACTCTGGAAGAGATCGCCACGGAAAAAGCGGCCATCATCGCCCCCGACAAACCATCCGTAACTGCCGTGCAGCACCCGGACGCCATGGCCGTCATTGAACGGACGGCGCGGAACCGCCGTTCTCCCCTCACGATTGCCCGGGCGGACCGGAACACGCCCCGCCCATCCCTGCCCGGAGCCCATCAGCGGGAAAACGCAGCCCTGGCGCTGGAAACCATGAGACGGCTCCATGCCCTTCCCTCCCCTGCCGCAACCGCTGCTGCCCTGGCCAGGGTACAGTGGCCCGGACGGTTCGAACGCCTTGAGACGCCCCCTCTGGTACTGGACGGCGCTCATAACGAACATGCGGCGCGCGTACTCGCGGCCACGTGGAAAGAGGAATTCCCGGGACAGAAGGCGGCGTTGGTTTTTGCCGCATCCGCAGACAAACATATCCGGGAAATGATTCCGGTTTTGCGGGAAATTGCCGGAGAATGGCACCTGGTTCCCTGCACTTCCCCCCGCATCATGCCGGCGCAAGAAATGGCTGCCCTGCTGGCCGGGCAGGAAACCGGCCCCGTTTTCATTCATTCCACGCTTCCGGACGGGCTGCAGGCGGCGCTGGCTTCCCCGTTCCCCGCTCTGGCGGCAGGTTCCCTGTTCCTTCTGGGAGATTTGAAAGCATTGCTCCGCCATGCGGAAAAACGCAGTACCGCCCAATAACCCCTACAGCCTCTTTGCTTTTCCCCGTGACTTCCGACGACATGACCCTTTCCGCCCTCCGGCCCGGAGACCTGCGTCCCGAACTGCTGGCCCCCGCCGGAGACATGGATTGCGCCCGTGCCGCCGTAGCCAATGGCGCAGACGCCATTTATTTCGGCCTGGATCGTTTCAACGCCCGTCTGCGCGCAAACAACTTCACGCTGGATTCCCTTCCGGAACTGATGCGTTTCCTTCACGCGCACGGCGTGAGGGGGTACGTGACCATGAATACGCTCATTTTCACCTCCGAGCTGGCGGACGCCCTCTCCTACCTGGGCCACCTGAATGCCGCCGGCGCGGACGGGGTCATCGTGCAGGACATCGGACTTGCCCGCTGCCTGACGGAATGGGGAAGGCAGGTTCCCGGCATGAAGCTGGAACTGCACGCCTCCACCCAGATGACGCTTTCCTCCCCGGACGGGCTGGAATTCGCCTCCGGATTCCTGGATCTGAAGCAGGCCGTCCTGGCCCGGGAACTGAGCCTGAAAGAAATCGGGCAATGCGTACGGCATACGGACATTCCCCTGGAAGTATTTGTTCACGGGGCGCTTTGCGTGGCCTACTCCGGCCAGTGCCTTACATCGGAAAGCCTGGGCCAGCGCAGCGCCAACAGGGGGGAATGCGCGCAGGCCTGCCGCCTGCCCTATTCCCTAGTTGTAGACGGCAAAGCCGTTCCCCTGGGAGAACGGCGCTACCTGCTCAGCCCCCAGGACCTGTGCGCCATTGACCGCATCCCGGACCTGGTCCGCATGGGCGTAAAAAGCTATAAGATAGAGGGTCGCCTGAAAAGCCCGGAATACGTTGCGGCGGTGACGGCGGCCTATAGAAAAGCCCTGGACGCCGCCTGCGCTGGAATACCTGTGGATGAAATGGTGACCGTACGCGACCGCTACGCACTGCAAATGGTATTTTCACGCGGCTTCTCCACAGGCTGGCTGGACGGAACGGACCACCCGCGTCTGACCCACGGCCGCTACGGTAAAAAGAGGGGCGCTTACGCAGGCGTCATCATGAACAGCGGTCAGGGCTGGCTGGATATCAGACCGGAAGGAGGCATTCCGCTCGCGCCCGGTGACGGCTTCGTCATTGATGCAGGGGAAGACCGCAATGAAGAACAGGGCGGCCGTATCTGGAAAGTGCAGAGAAACCGCCTTTTCTTCCATGGAAAGGCATCCCGTATTGACTGGAGCAGGGTCAGGCCGGGGCAGAAGCTCTGGAAAACGGATGATCCTGCCCTGAACGCGGAGTTGAAAAAAATGCGGGAACACCTGCTGGAAGCCTCCGTACCCCTCCATTTGACATGCACCGGATCCGCCGGGGAGCCTCTGACGGTTTCCTGCCCGGAATACGGGTGTTCCGTGCAGTCCGCACAGCCCCTGCAAACGGCGGAAAAACGCCCGCTGACTCCTGAAGCGCTGAAACAGCAGCTTGGCAGACTGGGAGGAACGGGGTTCCGCCTGGCTTCCTGCGAATGCCGGCTGCCGAACGGGTTGATGCTCCCGCTCAGCATCCTCAACCAGGCAAGGCGCGCCCTCGTGGAACAAATTCAAACGGTCCGGCAGGAGAGGGAAGCCCCCGTTCCCTCCCGTCTTTCCGCGGCTTTCACCCCTTCCGCGCTTCCGGCGGGTGCGGCAGCTCCGGACGCGCCGCCGCACCTGTCTGTGCTGTGCCGCAGACCGGAACAGATACCTTCCGTTCTGGATGCCGGGGCGGATGCCGTTTATCTGGACTTTGAAGACCTCCGGGACTATGCGGCGGGAGTGAAAGCGGTTCGGCAGCACGCGGACAGCATCCCCGTCTTTCTGGCGACGCCCCGCATCCAGAAGCCGTCTGAAACCGGTTATTTCAAGCTCATGGAACGGGCGGAGCCGGACGGCATCCTCATCCGCAACCTGGGCGCGGCGCAATACTTCCGCCATTCCCCCCTGCGCCGCATTGGGGATTTTTCCCTGAATGTCGCCAATCCGTATAGCGCGGCTATCCTGAAAGAACGGGGGAGGCTGGAATATCTCACCCTCTCTTACGACCTGAACGCGGAACAGGTGGCGGACCTGCTCCGCGCCGCGCCGCCGGAATGGTTTGAACTGACTCTGCATCAGCATATGCCCATGTTTCACATGGAGCATTGCGTGTTCTGCACCTTCCTGTCGGACGGCACCAGTTATAAGAATTGCGGACGCCCCTGCGAACGGCATCATGTGCAGCTGCGTGACCGCGTAGGCCAGCTTCATCCCCTGCTGGCGGACGCCGGGTGCCGGAACACGCTGTTCAACGGACGCGCTCAGACGGGAGCCGGCTTCCTCCGGGGCTTCCGCCGCCTGGGTCTTTCCCGCTTCCGTCTGGAACTGCTGGATGATCCCCCGGAAAAAATACGCCTTCTGGTGTCCCGCTACCGGGAATTGCTGGACGGCTCCTGCACGGCGGCCCGGCTCATCCGGGAACTGGATGTCGCGGAACAGCTCGGCACTACGGAGGGCACGCTCCGGCCCAGGTAATGCTCATTTGAACAATGGTCAATCCCTATTCGGATTCCCGGTTTTAATCATACATGTTTAATATTTTATCACTCTTTAAAAGGATACCCATTTTTCTCCCCATGCCGGCCATCTCCTTTTTCACCTGGTCGCTGGTAATGTTTTTTAAATGGTCCTGCACAAATTCATGCGCCTGCATCATATATTTCTCATCATTCCACATGATGAGAAACCGGCGGTAGCTTTTCATTATTTTAACGAAAGTTTTTTCCTTGCCGGTCAAAGCCAGCAACGCCTGTTGAAAAGCCCTGCTGGTTTTGCTCTTCATTTTGGAATTCCATTTGACATTTTTTGATTCTTCCAGCCACAAATTTAAGAAATTACCGGTAGTCCCTTCCTTGTAAACAGCATGGAGTTTAACCTCAGGGCAGTCGGCAATCAGCTTTTTCCAAAATTGCCGGATGAAAAGTTCCTCTGCTTCGGGCGTACTGTCCGGGCTGACCCCGCAGGCGTACAATTCATAGGGATTCACCTTTTCAGGGTTAATCTTCAAAACATGACCCGCCACGTAATCAATCAGGTTATGTTCACGGGGCATCGCCTTGCTGAACTGGATGAGGTACTCCAGCTTCTTCTTATCGCCCGCACCTCCCGCCTTGATGCCCAAATAACGCGCCCAGGCCGGATAATTGTAAGGATTGGCCCGGCACGCCTCCTGAAGCAGCAGTTCCACATGCTGCGGATTCCGGGAATAAAAAGATAAATCGTACATCAAGGAAGATTCACGGGCCTGGGGGCCCTGCCAGAAAGCGCAGAGGGCGGAGATAATCTGCACGGGGCCTTTCCACGGCAGTTTATTTCCACCATTGGCCCAGTTCCATCCTCCAATGTTGTTGCCGATCAGCCATTGCCCTTTGGGGTGCTTCCAAATAAAAGCGCAATGCCCCGGCTGCCCGATGGGGTACGCCGGGACGCCTTTGGCTCTTAAAAAACCCGCGGCCCCCTTGGAAACGGCTCCGCACACGCCTCCATATTCCGTATAAAGCTGAAGAGTGATGGGCTTGTTATCGTAAAACGCGGCCCCGGCATGGATGCTGATTCCTCTGTGATTCTTTTTACGGTAGGGAATAAATCCGGTAAATTTACCCCCTGCCTGCTCGGGTTTGATGTTTTTCCCTTCAATAAATTGCTGGGCCCATGCCAGATCTTCCAGACTCTCTTTTCCTCTCAGAACTACGGCCCACTCCCACGGTTCAAGGCTGTCGGCCTGCGGATAACACCTGCCATGATGATGGGAATCATGGTAAAATCCATACTTGGCTATACATTCCTCTGCCGTGAAAACATCGGCGATGAGACAGGCCCCCAGGGCGATGTTAAGGTCAACTCCGCACAAGTCCCTGTCTGCGCTATTCCACAGACGGTAAAGAATAGCCAGACTGTTCTGCTGAGCATACCCAGCATGGGCCAGTTTCCGGAAAACTTCCGGATGGGAGACAAGCCACCTGGTAAACGTCCGGTCCCGGAGCTCTCTTGTTGGAAACGTCTTTTCCTGGCTGGCATAACGGAAAAATTGTCCGATATGGCACAGTTGCTCCAATTCCGGATGATGTACTATCCGCCGGATTTTTTCCGGTGAAAGAGTACCGGAATCAAGCTGTTTCCGGAGTTGATTCCGTACGCCGTCAATGATGACTGAAGAATAATCCGCCCTCAGCAAACTCTCCACGGCGGCGGTATCCCGGGCCCGGGAAACACCAGATACCAGTAACAGGACGCAGCACAACAGCATTCTCAGCAGGGCGTTCGCGGCCATGGCGGCTAATCCTCCTTCCCGAGTTTTCTGTGTTCCCGGAGCATCCCGGGAGAGTACAGGAAACGAGTGTCCTTGTCCATACCCCCGGTCCTTTCCAGAAACTCCACCAGCTCCCGGTCCGTCTTGTAGCCGCATT
>OGZY01001052.1_pt1 | contig 13154 bp, 8 predicted proteins | sample 1576911 | NCBI WGS metagenome assembly OGZY01 (sample SAMEA3541488, study PRJEB24748) | human gut metagenome | biome: human gut; feature: human-associated habitat; material: faeces | place: China | collected 2012 | reverse complement strand
CCGATACCTAGCCGGATGATGTCCTGCTTGGGATGCGTTATCCTAAAAGTATTTATCTTTTTTGCTATATCCGAGAATAAATAGCTTCCCGGTAATTTTAAAAAGTGTTCGTTTACTAATGCCATGTGGTTATTGTTTTAAGTTTCTATCAATTATTATTATTAATTCTTCATTTTCAACCCCTCAACCCTCGATTTCTTCAATTTCTCCGTCAAAAACTTTAGTTGCCGGTCCCGTCATTAATATATGGCCCGAGGCTTCATCCCATTCAATGGTGACTGTACCACCGTCCATTATTATATCGCTTTTTCTTCCTGTAAGCTCGTTGATGAAGGCTGCTACTGCGGTAGCACAAGCACCTGTCCCACAGGCTTGAGTAATTCCCGAACCTCTTTCCCATACTCTCATCCGTATAGTATCTTTGCAGACAATTTGTGCAAACTCTACATTGGTTCTGTCGGGGAAAAGATGATGATTCTCCAATTCAGGGCCGATTTCCGGCAAATTAATCTGGGTAATATCATCCACGAAAGTAACCAGATGAGGATTTCCCATTGATACTCTGGTTGATCGGAAAGGATATTTATCCTCAAAATGAACTTCTCCTGTTTCTAATGGACTGCCCATATCTACTGTGACTGCTGTAACTGTTTTTCCTTCTACATGAAGTTTCAGAATTTTAATTCCCGACAGTGTGTCCAGAGTGATTTCTGTTTTATCAGTCAAGCCATATTCATATACATATTTGCCTACACAACGGCTTCCATTACCACACATCATCGCTTCCGAACCGTCTGCATTGAAAATACGCATACTGAAATCAGCCTTATCAGAGTTTCCGATCAATATAAGTCCGTCACTCCCAATTCCTGTATGGAACTTGCTCCATTCGATTGCTTTCTTTTCAGGAGCTGCTATCGGATAGTTGGTAGTGTCTACATATATGTAGTCATTTCCTGCTCCATGCATTTTAGTGAACTTAATCTTTTTTGTCATTTTGACTTGTATTTGCTGGTTGTTGTATCCTTTTGTTTTATTACAACGCAAAGGTATGACTTTTTGCTTTATGTTTTATTGAAATATATATCTAATCTCTATTTATTTTATGTAAACTTTCAATTGTTTCGTATATAGCTATGTTTGGTTATAATCTGAAATTATATATATATGTATATTGATAAACTGTTATTTAGGTGAATTGTTTTGCATATACTTTCATAATATATAAAGAATAATTAGCCTTGATAATCTTTAAATTTAGTCATAAGAATAGGAAAAAACTCCTTTTTGTTTTGACGAAATGAAAGCGGATAGCTTTATTTCACTATCATATTGCTTGCCGGATACTCTGAAGAACCTTTTCCCGTATTCATTGTTCTAGCACTATATTAATATAAAAATGTAGAGATATGAATATAGAGAAACAATTAGAAACAGCAGTACGAACCAATCATTTGGTATTGGTTGTATTTTATGCGGACTGGTCGCCTCATTACGAATGGATAGGGCCGGTACTCCGTACTTATGAGAAGAGGACAATCGAATTAGTACGAGTAAATGTTGGAGAAGATAAGGCAATAGCCGATGCGCATAACATAGATACTATTCCGGCTTTTCTTTTATTACATAAGAGAAATGAACTCTGGAGACAAGTTGGGGAGTTGACAGTGGAAGAACTGAAAGATGTATTAGATGATTTCAAGTGATCGGACTGTAATCTTTTATAAGTATGCATAGAAATATCAATTTCTTCCTCAATTAAAAATAACGAAAAATGTAGTGTATTGATAATTAAGTTCTTATATGTTTGCATTTTTCTTTAAAAGAAACCATACGTTTGACACCGAGAAATAGCCCGTTCCTTTTAAAGGAACGGGCTGTTTCATTAATGTTGAAGGATAGAGTATTGAATGTGTATGTTTTATTTATTCTTTTTTAGTTCTTCCAACAAAACAACCGGCTCATTGGTCGTAATGAAATCTACTTTCTGTTCAATTAACCACTTCATTTCTTCGGCTTCGTCCACTGTCCACACATTGACTTTCAGACCAAGGTCATGAGCTTCTTTAATCCATTCGGGATGTTTTTTAATCACTCCCATGTGATAGTCAAGACCCGTAGCCCCGAGTTCTTTTAATTCTTTCGGAGATAATTCACCGTTCAGATAGAATACCGGAGTGCCGGCAGGTGCCAGGCGGATAAACTCTTTCATGGCATGCAATGAGAAAGTGATATATTCCATGCGGCTCTCTAATCCCATTTTTTTCACCGTAGCCAGAATTTCCTGAACGGCTTTGGTCTCGCGCTTTTTGCTGTTAAGTGCTTTCAGTTCAAGTATCAGTTTAGTATTATGTTCTTTTCCGACTTTTAAGTACTGCTCCAGACTTGGGAGGTTTTCTCCATTTGATAATTTCAACCCAGTGAGCGCGTCTCCTTTAGAATACTCCATAGGTCTCATTTTGTACACAGGATCATGATTGACTACTAACTTGCTGTCTTTAGTAAGCCAAACATCAAATTCTGAACCATAACAACCGATAGAGTCTGCTTTTAGAAGTGATGTAATACTGTTTTGTGATGATCCCGGGGTTTTCCAGAAACCGCGGTGAGCAATTGCTTTTGTCTGCGCCTGCATACAACATGCAGCCATTAAAAGGGCGGAACCTATCATCATTTTTTTTAAATTCATTCGTTTTATCTTTTAAAGGGTTTATATAGGTTTAATTGGGTTTGGCTTCAAAATTATAAAAAAGAAAACGCAAATTAGTCAATTATATGCTAATCTGCGTTAATCCTTGGGATTTAGAATCGAAATACTACAAAAAAGTAACAGAAATAACCGATTCTGTGATTCTTTCTGTCGTCAGTTAAGTATAGGCTTCTTCATGTATTCCTTTTACTGCGCGTCCGCTCGGTTCATTCAGGTTCTTGAAGGCGATATCCCATGCCAGCGCTTCTGCTGTAGAGCAGGCTACGCTGGGAACACTGGGTACACTGCGTGCTGCACTTTCGCTGGGGAAATGTTCTTCAAAGATACTGCGGTAATAATATTCTTCTTTATTTTGCGGGGTATTGATAGGGAAGCGCCTGGCCGCGTTTTCCATTTGTTCATCACTTACGGCAGCAGTGGTTATTTCTTTTAACGTATCAATCCAGGAATACCCTACACCGTCACTGAACTGCTCTTTCTGTCTCCATGCCACGCTTTCCGGTAGCATATCGGCAAAGGCTTCGCGTACGATTCTCTTTTCAATGTTTTTTCCGGGACACATTTTGGCTTTCGGATTCAACGTCATTGCGACATCAAGAAACTCTTTGTCTAAGAATGGTACACGTCCCTCTACGCCCCAAGCTGACAAACTTTTATTAGCACGAAGACAGTCATACATGTGTAATTTAGAAAGTTTACGTACTGTTTCTTCATGAAATGCTTGTGGGGTGGGAGCCTTATGGAAATAAAGGTATCCTCCGAAAACTTCGTCGGCACCTTCTCCGCTCAGCACCATTTTGATTCCCATGGATTTAATGACACGTGCCAATAGATACATAGGAGTGGAAGCCCGTACGGTAGTTACATCATACGTTTCGATAAAATAGATAACATCACGGATCGCATCTAGTCCTTCCTGCACGGTGTAGTTTATTTCGTGGTGTACGGTACCGATATATTCGGCAACCTCACGTGCTTTTATCAAATCGGGTGCACCTTTCAGACCGATAGCAAAGGAGTGAAGTTGAGGCCACCATGCATCGCTTGCTCCGTCTGTTTCTATACGTTTGGCCGCATATTTCTTGGCAATGGCGGAGATAACAGAACTATCCAAGCCACCGGAAAGAAGTACTCCGTAAGGCACATCACTCATTAATTGGCGATGAACGGCATCTTCTAATGCTTCTTTCACATCGCCGGCTTTCGCATCGTTGTCTTTTACAGTTTCATATTCCGTCCAGTCGCGTGCGTACCAACGTTTCATTTGCCCTTCCTTGCTGTAATAGTAATGTCCCGGAAGGAATAATTCATACTCATCGCAAAATCCTTCAAGAGCTTTCAGCTCGCTGCCGAAATATATTTTCCCGTCTTTGTCCCTGCCTATATATAAAGGTATGACGCCAATTGGGTCACGGGCAATCAGAAATTCATCTTTTTCTTCATCGTAGAGAACGAATGCAAAGATTCCGCTGATATCTTCCAAAAAGTGAATGCCTTTGTCTTTGTAAAGGGCAAGAATAACTTCACAATCACTTCCCGTCTGAAAATCATATTTTCCGGCATATCGGGTACGGATTTCCCGGTGGTTATAGATTTCACCGTTTACGGCAAGTACTTGTTTCCGGTCGGGAGAGTACAAAGGCTGCCCTCCACTTTGCGGGTCGACAATTGAAAGGCGTTCGTGTGCCAAAATCGCACTTCCACCTACATAGATACCACTCCAGTCCGGTCCGCGGTGACGGATTTTCTGAGCCATTTTCAATGCTTTATCTCTTAGCTCCTTGGTTTGAGCTTTTATATTGAGTATACCTGCTATTCCACACATAACTTTAATTTTTAGTTGTTAAATAAGTATCTATTTCCGCAGCCGTCTTTCGTCCTCCTGCCATGGCGCGTACCACCAGACTGGCTCCGGTAGCAGCATCTCCGGCAAGAAATACATTATCGGCAAAATTCGGTTGTTCCGGTTTTAAGAATCCCATGGCCAGCAATACCATATCTGCCTCGATCACCTCTTTTTTCCCGGTAGGTTTCAGTGTCGGACGTCCTCCGTCTGTTGCCGGAATCCATTCTACTTCTTCCACTTCCACACCTGTTACGTTCCCATTTTTTCCTAGGAATTGATTGGAAGTGAGGCACCAGCGGCGTATGCAACCTTCTTCATGGCTGGAAGTAGTCTTGAGGACTACCGGCCACTGCGGCCAGGGGGTAGACGGGTTATGTCCCACGGGTGGCTGGGGCATGATCTCAATCTGCGTTACGCTGGTTGCTCCTTGGCGCACACTAGTTCCGATGCAATCCGACCCCGTATCTCCACCACCAATGACAAGTACCTTTTTGCCCTTGGCATTCACTAATTTATCTTTGGAGAAAGTTTGTCCTTCCAGAATCCTATTCTGTTGGGCCAGCATTTCAAGTGCAAAGTAAATACCTTTCAAATCCCGTCCCGGAATACTTAAATCGCGTGCTGCCGGTGTTCCCGTACAGATGCAGTAAGCGTCGAATCCCTCCGGTAAATGATTGACGTCAATTTCTACTCCCATTTCAAACTTGATTCCTTCCGCAGTTAAGATATTCATGCGCCGGTCAATCACATTCTTATCCAGTTTAAAATTGGGAATACCGAAACGTAGCAATCCGCCGGGAGCTTCGTTCTTATCAAATAAGGTTACTGAATATCCTTTTAGATTGAGTTGATTGGCCACGACCAGTCCGGCAGGACCGGCACCAATAACCGCTACTTTCTTTCCGTTTCTTTCCGGGGTCTGTATTTGTATATATCCTTCACGAAAAGCTGCTTCAACGATAGCCGCTTCGTTTTCGCGAATCGTCACAGGTTGGTCACATGAAAGTTTTAGTACACAAGACTTCTCACAAAGGGCTGGACAAATACGCCCCGTAAATTCAGGAAAGTCACAGGTGGACGATAGGATTTCGTATGCCTCTCTCCATTTCCCTTTGAATAAAGCGTCCTGCCATTCCGGTTGTTTATTCCCTATCGGGCATGCCCAGTGGCAGAAGGGTACGCCACAGTCCATACAGCGAGAAGCCTGTAACTTGCGGCTGTTTGTATTCAATGTTTGTTCTACCTGGCTGTAATCAGTGATTCGTTCGTTCACAGGGCGGTATCCCGCTTCCTGTCGAGGTATATTTAAAAAAGCTCTAGGATCTCCCATTTTCTTTAAGTTTTAAGTTTAATTTTAGTCCCGCATGGAAACCTGGCTCCGGCATCTGCCGGTTGTCGGTTAATAGTCTCTTTGCATATCTGCAATCTTTTGTTGTAACTTTCTCATTTGCTCTTCCTGTAGCACTTTTTTGTACTCGATAGGCACTACCTGGATAAATTGATCGACATAATGATTCCAGTCATCAAGCATGGTACGTGCCAGTTTCGAACCTGTATATAAGTAATGTTGACGAATCAGTTCGTGTAATTCTTTTCGGTAACTGGCTTCTTCAATCAGTGAAAGTTCTACCATTTCCATATTGCAGAAATAGTCAAAGTTTCCTTCCTTATTCCATACATACGCTACCCCACCACTCATACCGGCAGCGAAGTTGCGTCCTGTCTGTCCGAGAACCACCACACGTCCTCCAGTCATATATTCGCAACAATGATCGCCTACACCTTCTACTACGGCTACTGCACCGGAATTACGTACAGCAAAACGTTCACCTACACGTCCGTTGATATACACTTCACCACTTGTAGCTCCATAAAGTAACGTATTGCCTGCAATCGTATTCTTTTCAGCTTCGAAGTTGCTACGGATAGGAGGGAGTACGGCAATACGACCACCGCTTAACCCTTTTCCCAGATAATCGTTAGCCTCGCCTTCCAGTTTGAAATTAACTCCCGGTACTAAGAATGCACCGAATGACTGACCTGCCGAGCCTTTGAATTTCACGTTCAACGTATGTTCCGGTAATCCTCTTTCTCCATACTTCTTGGCGATGACGCCGGAAAGCATAGCGCCGATAGCACGGTCGGTATTAGCTATCGTATATTCCAGAGAAATCTCTTTCTCATGTTCAATAGCCGCCTGAGCTGCATCAATAATCGTCACATCCTTTACAGTAGAAATAGCATGGTCCTGGTCAATGACGTGGCGGATAGCTGCACTATTGTCAATGCGTGTCAGTAATCTTGTGAAATCAATTAATGCGTGCTTCGGATTCGGGTCGTCCGTCCCCGATTTACGTTCAATCAAATCAGTCCGTCCGATGATGTCGTCCATTTTTGTGAATCCCATTTCAGCCAGATATTCCCGGACTTCCTGTGCCAGGAAAGTGAAGAAATTTACTAGGTATTCGCTACGGCCATGGAAGCGTTTGCGCAGTTCCTCATTCTGGGTGGCAACTCCAACCGGACAAGTATTTTGATGACATTTCCGCATCATCACGCAACCTAGTACGATGAGGGCGGAAGTGGCAAAACCGTATTCTTCGGCTCCCATTAATGCCATTAGGATAATATCTCGTCCGGTTTTTAACTGGCCGTCGGCTTGCAGTACTACCTGTCCGCGAAGTCCGTTCAAGACTAATGTCTGCTGTGTTTCGCTTAATCCCAGTTCGGGAGAGATACCTGCATAACGGATAGAAGAAGCGGGCGAAGCCCCTGTACCGCCTTCCGCTCCGGAGATCACAATCAAGTCCGCTTTCGCTTTTGCCACACCGGCAGCAATTGTTCCAACGCCACTTTCCGCTACCAGTTTCACGCTGATTTTTGCTTGTGGATTTATGTTCTTCAAATCAAAAATCAGTTGAGCCAAATCTTCGATAGAATAAATGTCGTGGTGGGGAGGAGGAGAAATCAGCGAAATTCCCGGAATAGAGTGACGTGTTTTGGCAATCACATCGTTCACTTTGAATCCGGGAAGTTGTCCGCCCTCGCCCGGTTTGGCTCCTTGGGCAATTTTAATCTGTATTTCATCTGCATTTACCAAATATTCTGTCGTCACGCCAAACCGGCCGGAAGCTACTTGTTTAATAGCACTTCGCATGGAATTTCCATCAGGTAACGGCTGGAAACGGGCAGCATCTTCACCCCCTTCACCCGTATTGCTGCGTCCGTGGATCCTATTCATGGCAATAGCTATTGCTTCATGTGCTTCCTTGCTGATAGAGCCGAAAGACATGGCACCCGTAACGAAGCGACGTAAGATGCTTTCCACCGGTTCTACCTGTTCGATAGAAATCGGATTACGACGGAACTTTAAGAAATCGCGCAGGAAAATAGGTTTTTCCTTTTCATCTACCAAGTGAGTGTATTCCTTAAATTTCTTGTAACTACCCAAACGGGTGGCCAACTGTAATGTACTGATTGTTTCAGGATTCCAGGCATGTTTTTCTCCGTCTTTACGGAAAGAATACAAACCTTTATTCGGTAATAATCCGCCTGCCTCTGCTGCAAATCCTTCATTATGGAAAGCAATGGCGTCTCTAGCTACCTCCTCCAATCGGATACCTCCAATCGGTGAACCTAGTCCTCCGAAATATGCTTTGCTCAGTTCTTCACTCAAACCGATAGCTTCAAAGATTTTTGCTCCCCGGTAAGAACGGATCGTAGAGATACCCATTTTACTCATAATCTTGAAAAGTCCCTTGCAGATTGACTTGATGTAGTTTTTCTCTGCCGTGGCATAATCTAGTTGGATATCTTTGTTTTTTACCAACTTATCAAGAATAGCAAAAGCCATGTATGGATTTAGGGCGCTTGCTCCGAATCCCAGCAATAATGCAGCGTGCATCACTTCACGTATTTCACCGCTTTCCACAACCAGCGCTGTCTGTACGCGTTTCCCTACAGAAATTAAATGATGATGAACGGCACTCACTGCCAGAAGTGAAGGAATCACTGCATGAGTGGCATCTACATTCCGGTCTGTCAGGACGATATAGTTTACTCCTTCTGTTACGGAGGCCTCCGCCTGTTTGCAAAGTTCGGTCAGTGCTTCCTGTAATCCGGCTTTCCCTTTGGCTACTTCAAACAACATCGGCAGTTTGACAGTCTTAAAACCTTTATAGCGGATATTGCAAAGGATATCCAGCTGTGTATTGCTTAGGATCGGGTGATTCAGACGTACCATTTTACAATGGCTTTCACTAGGTGTCAGAATATTCATACCGACTGCTCCGATATATTCCGTCAATGACATCACCAATTCCTCGCGTAGCGGGTCAATTGGCGGATTTGTCACTTGGGCAAATTGCTGGCGGAAATAATTGTAAAGCAACTGCGGCTTGTCCGAGAGTACAGCCAGCGGAGTGTCGTTACCCATTGAATGAATCGGTTCGGCTCCGGTACTTGCCATGGGTATAATCAGTTTCTCGATATCCTCCTTTGAGTAACCGAAAGTACGGAGCATCCGGTCGTAATTCTCTACATGATGAGGCATTTTGCGTCCGCTTTTCAATTCATCCAGTTCGATACGGTTTGTAGACAACCAGATACGGTACGGTTTTGCTTCCGCCAGTTGTTTCTTCAGCTCACCGTCATAAAATATTTCGCCTTTTTCCGTATCAACCAGTAGAATTTTACCCGGTTGCAGCCGTCCTTTCTCTTTGATATCTCCCGGTTCGAAATCCATTACACCGACTTCTGAGGCAACCACCATCATATCATTTTGGGTAATCAGGTAACGGGCGGGGCGCAGACCGTTACGGTCGAGCATACCACCGGCAAAGCGTCCGTCGCTGAATAACAAGGCAGCCGGTCCGTCCCAAGGTTCCATTAGTATGGAATGATATTCATAAAAGGACTTCAAATCTTCACTGATAGGGTTCTTCTCATTGAAAGACTCCGGCACAAGCATTGCCATTGCGTGAGGCAGGCTCAATCCTGACATTACCAAAAACTCCAGCACGTTGTCCAATGAGGCGCTATCACTCATGCCCGGCTGTATAATCGGACGGATCTCTTTGATATCCCCGAGAGTGGGAGAGGAGAGTACACTTTCGCGAGCTTCCATCCACCCGCGGTTGCCGCGAATCGTATTGATTTCACCATTGTGTGCCAAAAGGCGGAAAGGTTGTGCCAATCCCCATGTCGGGAAAGTGTTAGTACTGAAACGGGAATGCACCAAAGCCAACCCGCTGGTGAAGTAATTGTTCGTCAGGTCGGGATAATAGTTCCGTAGCTGCAATGACGAAAGCATACCTTTATATATAATACTTTTTGTAGAGAGCGAAACGATGTAAAAATCCTCTTTCGCCGGAATGGCTGACATTCTGACTTTATTTTCTATTCTTTTACGGATCAGATACAGTTTGCGGTCGGCAGTTTCTGTCTCAGTAAATCCCGTGATAAATACCTGTTTGATATCCGGTTCATTAGCCAAAGCCGCTTCTCCCAGAATTTCCGGGCAAGTAGGTACATTACGCAGATGCATCAGCGTAAGTCCTTCTTTTTCGATTTCCTCAATAATGATGCTCAAAATAGTTGCCTGGTCTTTCTCTTTTTTCGGTAAAAAAAGCAGACCGGTGCCATAACGTCCCTTTTCCGGAACGGGAATACCCTGCAATAAAATAAACTCATGCGGAATTTGTAACATAATGCCTGCACCGTCCCCGGTTTTGTTGTCTGCACCTTCGGCACCGCGGTGGCGCATATTCTCTAATACTTTTAAAGCCGACTCAACAATGTCGTGTGACTTTTCTCCATGAATGTTAACCAGCATACCGACACCGCAGGCATCGTGCTCGTATGCCGCATCGTACAAGCCCATCTGCTGGGGCTGTCGTTGGTAAAGGAATCCTTCTGTTACGTTGTTAAAAAGTTCTTGTTTCTTCATTCTTACTAGCTTTATTGTATGATAATACCTATTTGATGTATCAAATTGTTTGGCAAAGTTAATGTTTTAATTTCAAAATGATAGTAAAATTTAGCTTTTGTGTGACGCGAAATAAGAATAGGAATCTTTATTCTTTTAATTTGTTATTAAAAACAGGAAATTTACTTTTAATTTGTTAGCTTATTTATCCTTATTTGAAGCTGATTGTAATTTGTTTCTTTTTGAGCTAAAAATAATATATTATTTAACTTTTTGATGTATTTGCAACTTTTTTGTGCGTTTCTGTCAAATAAATATCGAATTTATAATCTTTATGTTATTTGAAATATGTATATTTGCAACCAAAATAAAAACGCTATAATGTGCGTGGAATGGTAGGCTATATTGGTACAAGAAAAGCCTTTCCCAGCCTAATAAAAGGGCTGAAGTATCATCGAAAACTATGTTGTTTTCAAAGGAAAACTTCAAGCCCAAGGAAATACAGTCATCAACAAAATCGCCGATTGTAGTATCGAATTTCCCGAAACAATCGAATGCCTCGATCTGTTGATTACTACGGTACCTCTTCAGTTGCCTGCTTACCATATTGCGGTTTGCAAGGGAATGGATGTAGGCCAGCCCAGGAATTTGGCTAAATCAGTAACAGTGGAGTAAAACTTGTAACTTATAACAGGTAATTTGGATTTGTATAAATGGAACAATTGAAACATGAATGTGGCGTTGCCATGATACGCCTGCTTAAACCGCTGGAGTATTACGAGAAGAAGTACGGAACGTGGATGTACGGTCTGAACAAGCTTTATCTGCTAATGGAAAAGCAGCATAATCGTGGGCAGGAAGGTGCGGGACTGGCTTGTGTTAAACTGGAGGCCAATCCGGGTGAAGAATATATGTTTCGCGAACGTGCCTTAGGTTCCGGTGCCATTACGGAAATCTTTGAGAATGTACAGAATAATTTCAAGGATTTGACTTCCGAACAATTGCATGATGCAGAGTTTGCCAAACGTACATTACCTTTTGCGGGTGAAACGTATATGGGGCATTTGCGTTATTCGACAACCGGGAAATCCGGTATCTCTTATGTGCACCCGTTTTTGAGGAGAAACAACTGGCGTGCCAAGAACTTGGCTCTCTGCGGTAACTTCAACATGACGAATGTAGATGAAATTTTTGCCCGTATCACAGCCATTGGACAACATCCCCGTAAGTATGCTGATACCTATATCATGTTGGAACAAGTGGGGCACCGGCTTGATCGTGAAGTGGAACGTGTGTTCAACCTTGCCGAGGCCGAAGGGCTTACAGGCATGGGAATCACCAACTATATAGAAGAGCATATTGATTTGGCTAACGTATTGCGTACCTCCAGCCGTGAATGGGACGGGGGATATGTCATTTGCGGACTGACCGGAAGCGGTGAATCTTTTGCAATACGTGATCCGTGGGGGATACGTCCTGCTTTCTGGTATCAGGATGAAGAGATTGCTGTGTTGGCTTCCGAACGTCCGGTCATTCAGACAGCTTTTAATGTCCCTGTAGAAGATATTAAAGAACTGCAACCGGGACAGGCATTATTGATTAGTAAAGAAGGTAAACTGCGGACATCACAAATAAACAAACCTCGTGAGAAACAGGCTTGTTCATTCGAGCGTATCTATTTCTCCCGTGGTAGTGATGTCGATATTTACAAGGAACGGAAACGGCTCGGCGAGAAACTCGTGCCGAACATTTTGAAAGCTATCAACAACGATCTTGACCATACCGTTTTCTCTTTTATTCCCAACACCGCCGAAGTTGCTTTCTACGGAATGTTACAGGGACTGGATGACTATCTGAATGAAGAAAAAGTGCAGCAAATAGCTGCATTAGGTCATAATCCGAATATGGAGGAACTGGAAGTTATTCTTTCCCGCCGTATCCGCAGTGAAAAGGTGGCTATTAAGGACATCAAGCTCCGTACGTTTATTGCCGAAGGAAACAGCCGAAATGATCTGGCGGCTCATGTTTACGATATCACTTACGGAAGCCTTGTTTCCGGTGTCGATAATCTGGTGATTATTGACGATAGTATTGTGCGTGGCACAACATTGAAGCAAAGTATTATCGGTATTCTCGACCGTCTTGGTCCGAAGAAGATTGTTATCGTTTCTTCTTCCCCACAGGTCCGTTATCCCGATTATTACGGTATCGATATGGCAAAGATGAGTGAGTTTATTGCTTTCAGAGCTGCTGTCGAATTGCTGAAAGAGCGGGATATGAAAGATATAATTGCGTCTGCCTACCGGAAATCCAAAGATCAGATAGGTTTGCCGAAAGAGCAAATGGTGAACTATGTAAAAGAAATATATGCACCTTTCACGGATGAGGAAATCTCCGCCAAAATGGTAGAACTATTGACTCCGAAGGGAACGAAAGCTAAAGTGGAAATCGTCTACCAGCCATTGGAAGGGCTTCATGAAGCCTGTCCCAATTATCGGGGCGACTGGTACTTTAGCGGCAATTACCCTACGCCGGGTGGCGTGAAAATGGTGAATCAGGCATTCATCAATTACATAGAGCAACTGTATCAATTCTGACAATCATACAACGATTCAAAAATAAGAATGAGAAATGTGACATTAATCCTTGACGACGGGAGCCGGTTTTCCGGC
>OGZY01001050.1_pt1 | contig 13198 bp, 10 predicted proteins | sample 1576911 | NCBI WGS metagenome assembly OGZY01 (sample SAMEA3541488, study PRJEB24748) | human gut metagenome | biome: human gut; feature: human-associated habitat; material: faeces | place: China | collected 2012 | reverse complement strand
TAGAACGTTTATCTCTTTTACGCAAGTTTTAGGAATGTGTTTCGCAATTACCTATAACTTATCATAGAAGATCTCAATTTACAGACTTTTTTCATACTCTCACTTTTTGTGTCCAAAGTATTGACATAGGTCCAATCTTGGAGTGTCTCCGGTTTCATCATCTCAATCACGGTTCCGAATACCGCCTCATCCTGGCTGTCCATCCATTTCACACGATAGGCCAGGTAGTTCAGTTCCTCCAATCTTTTTTCTGTCACCGGGACCTCATACAGGTACTGGCGCAGATTTGGAATGGACGATTCCACATAGGCGGTAGCTGTTTCCAACGGAACTATATCCGTTCCATTCAAAAGAGAATAGGCTTCTCTCATTTCTTCGATTGTAGCCGGCAGACTGATACCTACACCAGGGCTTACTGTCCGGCTCAAATAAATCTTAAACATTTAAATTCCCCTCTCTGCCCCTCAACATATAGCCGTTTCTATTTTTGATACTCTCTATTAAAAAAGGTCAGCCATTTTTAATCTGGCTGACCTGAAATTTTACCCCATATCCTCTTTTCCCCGTCTCACATCTATGAAAAGGCAAAAAAATCGGGGTCAAAAACGGCCATTTTTTGCCCGATTTTTCCCTCGATTTTTCGCCAAAAACCACTATATCTTGTGGTTTAACCCCTCTATTTTCCTTTCAAGCCACAATTCCGCATCATTATTACCACCTCGACATTTGTTGAGTGGATAATAATGATGGCGGAAATATATAGTTGCCCCTTGGTGGATTTCCAATAATAACTACCCGGTCAAATACACAGCAAGTCATTGCATAACCTACTAAATATTTACTTTCTATTTCCGCTTTCTTTTCTTACTCTCTTTTTTGCATTCTCACCAACGTCCTTAATAGTTTCCATATATGACTGCTCCACCGGTGAAAGTGCATTTTTTTGATATTTTCTATACTCTGCCTTTGCCTTTTTCATTGCCTGATCATGACTTACTTTTCCATATCCCGCAAGCAGCTTTCTATTACCTGATAATAAAATGGCATCCAACTGGTCAACATAATCTTTCATATACATTGGCTTATGCTCTATTGCATTAATTTCAGCCAAATCAAAATAACCAGAAACAAGATTATTCAAAACTTTTAATTCTTCCTCATTCAAGTAATTTTTTGCAATACTAATATCCTTTAATGCCGGAAGTTCTCCCGAAAATGTAGTAAGTCCCATAAATAGCTTTTCTGAATCTGCACGTTCGTATATCACTTCTGCCGCTGTATGGCCATGAGCCGCGAAATGCAGCTTATTTTGCACTATCTTAAAGAACTCTATTGAATCCTCACTACGAGGATCATAATCTACACTTGTGGCATATAAATCGAGCACTTGTCGATACAATACCTTTTCGGATGATCGAATATCTCTAATACGTTCAAGCAATTCGCGCCAATAATTACCACCGCCATTGCCTTTCAACCTTCCATCATCCATGGTAAAGCCTTTAATCATGTATTCCTTTAAACGCGCTGTCGCCCAACGCCGAAATCTCGTAGCGATCGATGATTTTACTCTATATCCAAGAGATATAATCATATCAAGATTATAAAATGGTATATTCCTTGTAACCTCTCTACTCCCCTCTTGACGAACCTGTCGGAAATTCCGACAGGTTGACTGCTCATCCAGTTCACCCTCTTCGTAAATATGTTTTATGTGTTCAACCACATTCGTCCTAGAGGTTTGGTACAAGTCTGCCATTTGCTGCTGACTCAGCCAGACTGTTTCATCCTCAATTTTCACCTCTATGTGTGTTAGGCCATCTTCTGTTTGATAAATAATAATTTCACCTTGATTCTCCATTCAATCACCTGCCTTTTATCATTTAATATTGTTCTCTGCATGACCAACATATGTCATCACTTGCAGATTATAACTATATTCTAGTTCTATTGTTACACCCCCACTCGCTTCAATTCTTCCATGTTTAAATCTTTATGATTTTTGATTCTATATATTTTCTGCAATTGCAAATAATCCCTGTCACTGATAAACTTAATATATTCTATTTGCCCAATAATTTGAGATTTTTTTAATAATCCTATCTTTTTTTCATATTGAGAAATATTGGAACAAACATCTTTTATATACTGTTTTCCAACTGTAATATAATTTTCTTCTGGTCCTTGGACTATATTTAATCCTAAAAACTTAATATGATCACCTGCTTGTTTCAACTTATAAAACCCAACCTTATGCTCATTAATTTCCAGCTCAAGATAGCACAATTCTTTTGCAATGAAATTTAAAATAGATTTATAGTCAAACCATTTTCCAGATGAAATTAATATATCATCGGAATATCTCGTATAAATCAATCCAGGATAGTTATCATGAAATCGTTCATCAAAGAAATCCATGTAAATATTTGATAAAATTGGCGATGTAACCATCCCCAAAGCTAACCGACCATTCACAAAACATATATCTGTAATTTCTTTAATTCCTAACCATTCCTTTACGTACTCACCTAAATACCTGCTCCTTCTCCGTATTACATTATCTTCATAAGCCTGTTTAGAATCGTAGCACAAATGACACTTGAGAATTTTATTCATTTTCCCTTTTGATATACTATTGAAAAAGTCTTTAATATCTATCTTTAAGAAAAATTTACTGTCAATGTGTTGGTTCATACACATGAAAATCGACCTGTCTTTGCGATAAGCATAGCTATATGGCTGCAACTCAATTAATTTCTGTAGTTGCTTCATAAGTTTTAAATGAAAACTTCTTAAAGCAAATCCCTCTGATGTGCAAGAATACATTTTTATTTTCCTTTTCTTGCCATTTATGAGTAGGTTTTTGGATATAACAGATTTTTTCTTATTATATCCAAACAGTGACTGCATTTGTCTCATCTCCATAATATCCATGCCAAATAATTCGTATGCAGAAAATCGTTTTCGAGCTCTCCAACGTTTTATCGGAGCATACCGCAATCTTTCATAATTCTGATGAAAGGCTACACGGGTTTTTAACTTTTCTATGAAATAGCTCATGCTCCCGATTACATCAATAATGCTATATTCAAACGGCGAAGCCAAATCTAGAGTGCATAATTCTTTTCGTATTAATATAGACATTATAACCAGTTCTTTATTTTTTTCGCACTCGTAATATTCAAAATAATCCAGCAGTGCGTTTTTAATATTGTTAATACTTCCGAAAGTTTCTACCAAATAAAATAGAATTCGCGGAGGAATAACCATTCCAATCCCATTTGCACTAACCTGGTATAAAATTTTTTCAGTATCCTTGATATCTGTTGTAAATTCAATCCGTAGAATAAAGCTCTCTATTCCTTTGCTAAAGTCTTTCTTTATATCACGCTCTATTTCGCTTGGTATTTGATTTGATTTAAAAGCGACCAGATTTTCTATAACCCGCTTGCCACCTTCAATAAATTTATTGATTCTCTTATTTCCATAAATACAGAGTGTAATATTATCCGATTTTTTTATCGTCTGTTCTACAAAATATCCTATTGCTGGTTTAAACAACCTGTAATCTTTTGGAAGTAATGCCGTGGTTCTGTTTTGTGAATAACTATTTGCAAACAGTCCAAGCTCCAAAGCTGTTGACATTGTATCTATGAAAATATAATTTTTATATGCACATGCAGCAATCACTTCTTCTATTAATGCAATATTTTGATGCTTCTCCAAATCTTCGGTGTTAAAAACCTTATCAATAATCAATGCAAATGGTTCAATCACATAATCTTTTCCATTGTAACTAAGTGTCGTTTTAAATCCAGTCAGATACTGTCGCAAAATTTTTCTTCGGTCTTTCTTGTCTGCGGGATCATATAATGGTCCACACAAAAAAACAAGGGGTCTTAAATTAATAATTTCTTCTGGCGTCCTATTCATCATTTTCTCCCACACAAAAAAAGAGCCACTTGATAAAACTGCTTTGACTAACAGGGAGTGCGATGGAAATTGGAAAGCTTGGAACAAGCATTCCGATTTCTATCGTGCTACCTGTTGGACAAACCGTTTTGAAACTAATAATAGTTTCAAAAAGTCCAACTTAATTGAACATTACTGGCTCTTTACAAAGAGTTTATCACAAAAGTTCAATCACCACAATACCCTTCCAAAACATTTTTCAGAAGCTTTATGGCTTTCTAATTTTATATATTGACTGTATTTCCCATCTTGCCTTCGTATCGTTTTTCGCATACGAATCTAGATACTATTCCAGCATAATTCCACACAAACTTCGCAGTTTGTTGAGTGGATAATAATGATGGCGGGAAGGTATACTCCTCCCCCAGCGGAAACGATATAATCAACTTTACTCATCACTTTGCTCTGCTTGATATTCTAATTCTAACAAATACTTATCGTAATCTGACATAAATAATCGATCCTGAACAATACGATATTTTTCAAACTCTGTCTCTGCATGAAGCTTGGCCTGTTCTGCACTGACTTTTCCCGAACCTATAAGTAATTCGTTCCCATTAAACTCCAGAAATCCGTCAAGACGCTTAGCCCAGTCTTCCATACTCATCGGTATTCTTCGTTCCGCCTGTAACTCCGCATAGTCAAGATACAGTGAAACGATTCTTTCCAAATAGGACATTTTCTTTTCGCTCAGGTAGATCTTAGCAACACTAACATCAGCTTTGACGATCTTCCCATCCGGCGCTGATTCCCATGTTGTCAAACCCATATGTTCTTTTTCAGCATTTGCACGCTCTACAATCAATTCCGCTGCTGTATGCCGATGTACGGCCCAATGCATCTTGTTCTGTACCATTTTAAAAAACTGCCGGGTAGTCTTGGCATCTTTATCGCAATCAAACGCTGTAGCATAGAAATCCGTAACCTTTTTGATAAAACTTGCGCTCAGATAGTCGTATCTCACGAATATTTTCCAGCTGACGTTCAAAATATTCATCAGTGAACATATGGCCTTTTTTCAGGCGCTCTTTGTCCATCGTCCAGCCCTGAATTGTATAATCCTTGACAATCTGACCAGTCCATTTGCGGAATCTTACGGCACGGTCGTTGTTCACCTTGAATCCAACTGCAATTATCATTTGCAGGTTATAGTGAATCACTTCCCGGTTCACCTGCCGCAAACCTTCTGTTTGAACTATCCGGAATTTCCGGATAGTTGACTCCCGCGTCAGTTCATCATCTGTATATATTTTTTTTAATATGTTCATTGATTGTGCGCACATCCACATCATATAAAGTTGCAAGCATTTTTTGCATCAGCCAGATATTTTCATCCTCATAGCGCATTTCAAAACTATCACTGCTACTTCCTACTGATGCTACATAAGTTAAATACTTAGCGGCAGAGCTGTGTATCGGTATCTCAGATTTTCCTTTCCACTATAGGCTCCCCCTTCCCAATTATCAAAATTAATTTTGCCTATCCGTCTGTTTTTGATTTTCCAATTGATCTAACACTCTTATAACAGAATCCTCTGCTATACCATCCTCCAAAATAGATTCAGATCCAGTTCGCTCTATTATAAGTATAAATGCTATCGCGTTCATTTGATCGTCCTTAGGGAGCAGATAAAATTGACTGGTAGCAACAAATGCTTTAACACGCCGATAAGCCTCATCTACATCTATAAATTCTTCCACAGCGTTTCGATTTACATCACGCATCTTTAAACCCGTTCTAGCTATCACAGTCCCACGTGAAGTGCAATAACTGATGATTTTTATGAGTGAAACATTATCTGCAATAATTGATTTCTTTTTGTTTGCAACAAGCTCAGCATCTATTTGCCCCAACATCCATAAGAAATTCAAGCCTTGATATTGTCTTAGTGCGTCTCCAGAATCAAGTGCTTCTACCGCGCGAATTTTAAAAATTTGTTCTAACTTCAAGACCTCTTCCAACGAAAACATTGCATCATCTCCGCTCATAGTCTTTTCTGTATAACGACCATGTTGAGTTTCAAAATCATTTAATAACAATGCCAGTGTTGAAGGTTGAACACCTTTATCTTCAAAAATTGAATGAATACAAGAAAAACGTGTGGTAGAATCCATTACCTTCAATAATGGATCAACACAAAAAAGCAGCCTCCATGCAAACGGTACAGAGAAAAAGCCACTATCATCAACTTCAAAATACCCCCACTTGCGAGCAAGCTCTTTGATTATCAAGGATGCTCTTTCTACAGAAATAGTCGTTGAAGATCCGCTACTGTTGACATACGCCTCTATTTCCTCAAGCAGACGTATGATCTTTCCATCTTGATAAAGTTGCATTATACCTTCACTTAAATCTGTCTCATCCGATTCATAAATCAGCCGCTTAATCATGGCTGTAGAAATAGCGTCAGTTTCAAGAACCAGCGCAAAATACCTGTCAAAACATTCAGGAACTGCAATCTTATTGTTTATCAAATAATCTCTACGTGCATAATCTCTTCCAATACCATATGATATACCAACAGCCGTTTTTATCCTTGGAAACAGAATGCCAAGTATATTATTTACAGCTTCCAAATTTGTAACAATCCCTTTATTGGAAAGCAGTGAAGAAACTATTTTTTTTGTTTTTTCTTCCTCTTCCTTTTGCTGCTCGTATGAGTAGCTATAACTTGTCCCACATAATATATCTTTATAATTAGGTAATTTGGAATAGACAGATGGTTCAAATACTTGCAAACAAGTAAGTCCAAGCACATCAACCGGGTCTGTCTCATCTTTCAAAAGCTCATACCTCAATAAAAAAACATTTGTAAAGCGGATCACATCTCTAATGGACTTAATATATTTTTTTAACCCAAATTGAAAGAGTTCTGCCCACGTTGTCTTATCCCATCGTTCTTCCCGAATATCTCCGAGAACAGCATTAAGTTTAGAAAAGAAAGCATTATGGATATTTTCCATACTTGGAGCAGGAATTTCAAAAGGTACCTGAATAACTTTTTCCAGGTATTCCTTACCATCTCCATGTTGTATTTTACCAAGTGCCCGGACCACAACATCATAATCAAAAGCTAAGATGTAAATAGTATTGGGAAAATCCCCCAATGCTTTAACAAGCTGAAATACCGCAATGATTTCTTCTTCAGAAAGCCGATCAATATCATCTATAGAAACAATAATTTTTAACTTCTCTTCCATCAGCTTGTTGATGATCTGGTCTTTGCTTTTTTGCAAATTTCCAGTTTCTTGTCCAACTCGTTTTTCTGCCCTTTTAGCCAAAGTTTTACCAACCGCAGCAAGAATATTACCTGCACCAGGAACAAGACTTGCCATCTCAAATATGTCTGCATATTGGTCAATTAATTCCCAAGCCTGCTCTGCTGTTGGTCGCTTCAACTTTATTGAATTAGCCATTTGTTTGAAGAACTGAGTAATGAGTTGTTGGGGATCAGAACATAACCATGGGTTAAATCTCAGAATTATGGCATTGTTATCAATATCTTCTATGTTTTCAAGTATCATATTTAGCAGGGAAGTTTTCCCGCTTCCCCATTCTCCATATAGGCCAATAGAAAATGAAGATGAACGAGAGTACTGAGATAATGTCTTCGCAAGACTTCTTGCGAATGATCCTCTATTTAAGATATCTTCTGTAGATTTGGTAATCGGCAAATCTGGACTAATCATTTTACTGCCTCCACTCACAAGGAATCTTCTTGCAACTCATAAATTTTACTTACTATATCTGACTTAGTTCCCTCTAACAGTATCCAATTCAATAAAGTTTGTTTTGCAGTTGATTTATCCACTGCTGTTCTTTTTACCTGTATAGCACTTATTCCACTTGGGGATACGAACAAACTCCTGAATTTATCTTCGTTTTCATCAATATTCTCTGGAACCAATTTTCGGATAGTCACGTCCTCCAACGTCTCAAATCCGGCCTGCATACCCTCTTCTAAAATCAATGCATAACATACAAAGACTTTAATTTGATACGCAAATCCACCTAGACTATATATTCCACTTTTATCTGTCACAACTGGCATAAGTGTATCCAAGTATTATCACCTCACCCACAGTATTTTAGTTTATTATACCATTAAAAATGTAGGTTTACCACAAAATGCCAGCAAAACTCATTAGAACATATGTTCTTTGTAGTATATAACAATAATTTTATAACGTCAACTCATTTTTATTCGTTTATGTTAATACTAAATCCTAATTTCTATCTTAGTACCTTTATACAACCATCCATTCCCGCTTTTTACATAACCTGCTCCCCTCATTAGCTAGTCCGTATTGGGGAAAATATCTTGTTAATTTTGATATTTCTCTCCCATGATGTTGTCATGGCCCCCTCGAATAATAACAAATATTTGACAACATTCTGCTATAAAAACTCCCTTTCATTTACTGCTATCCACTCCGGTATATCAAACAAACTTATCTGCCCCTCAATGGTCTCTTCCTCCATCCACCACGAAAAAACATCCTCCGCTGTCTTCCACTTCGTCTTGCCTCCACCAGCATGGATAACGTCCAACATCTTCCCAAAGGATCTTATATATGCCCTCTGGTATGTTGGAAATAACCGAAACTCTGTCCAGCGGTTCTTTCCTGCCATAGGGCATCCTAAACATCCAACCCGGTAGAATCCCATATCATAAAGCGGATTAATCTCCAGGCGCTCGCTGCGTATATATTCCCACACATCCGAATCCCGCCAGTCCACAATCGGATTGCAGATTCTTTTCCCCTTTAACGTGCAACTCTCAAACAACATACGCTGCTCATCATTGTCATTATTCAGGATAATCTTCTTACTGGGATCCGAGACAAAGTTTTCAAAAACACCCCGGTTATTCTTCCGCTTCACACTCTCTGCCCATCTCACACCGGTGGTAATGAACCGGTCACGGCAGGAGTTTTCTTTACAAATTTGACAGCAATATCTCTGCAGTCTCGTTGGCGGAAACTTTTTCATGGGAATCAGCGACCACATGGTAACTCTCTGGCCCTTGTATATCGGATAATTCACACAGCAGGTAATCCCCTCCAGTTCTAACCTACGGAAAATATCTCTCACATAGTAAATGGTCTGAGGTGCATCTGCTGTTGTCAGGTTATGATGAATCTCAAATGGTATCCCGGCACGTCTCACAATTTCCCTACAGACCGCGCTGTCTTTTCCTCCACTGTCTGTTACAACCAAAGGGCGTCCATATAGTCGCAGGGACATTTCGGACGCCATCATCACTCTTTCTATCGCTTTCTGCTCTAAATCCATTCAAAAAAGAGTCAGATATCTTTTCCCGGCCGGAACTCTGCCTCCTTCTTTTTTTACTCTCTTGCAAGAGAAAGAAAAAAGACACTGATTCCCATCAGCATCTCCCCGTCATAGCAATCTACGCTCTTCTATTATGCAATGAACACCGTCACCTCCTCTGCAGCACAACCTCATCCAGTCCCAAATTCACATGTTCATTTGCGGTCCCTGAGTCATTTCAGCCTCCTGAAACAGTCCAACATATTGGCTGATTTCAGCCGCCAATATCTGATAATCCTTATGATTCGGCTTATAGACATACCACGCTTTCCCTTTGTTTTCCCAAATATGCGGGACAATACCCTCCTTAAAATTTGGATTGCTGACTGCTTTCTTGCCCCAAATATCCTGGAATTTCAATGCATTGGTATCAATCGTACCTTCCTTTCGGTTAATCATTGTCATAACGATTCCGTTGTATGTTGTAGCAGCGGATCCGAAAAACTCCAGACGCATACGGACATCCTCATTTACCCTCACATAACCACAGCTTCCAATATATGTCGCCTCCTCTCGGTATTGAGTCATATCAAGTATCTTTTTTAACTCTGCCCTTAAAAAATTCATTGTATCGCCTCCTTATCTCTAGCTTTACTGTTTTGGCTGTAAGCCCCATTTGTTTCTTAATTAGAAAAGGACACACATCCTTACCATTTTCCACTGCCGTCTTTCTAAATATTACCTGCCTCATTATATGCAAACATAAAAATAAGGGCTATTAAGACAAAAAACGTTTGCTGACAAACGCTTTGCCATAACAGTCCTCTAACTTCTTCCTAACAAAAATGACCAGACAAGTTGAATTACACCCGTGCTGGTCACTTTCATTATGTACGACTATTCTTGATGATCTCATAAATTTATGCAAGCCTATCTATCCTGATTAAACATATTACTTCCAAACCGGTAATTCACCCCAGCCTTTTCCGCCTGACTCATCTGGTCTTTCCGCTTAATATGATAAACTCTGCTTCCTTTTTTGAATTTAGCGCCCGTCTGCTTGAACCAGAAAGGAACATTATGCTCCACACATTGCTGCATGGTATCTAAGATCCATGCATAATCACAAATCCTGGCCTCTGGTCCAGACTCCCCGCCGCAGGTGACCTGTTCAATCAACCCAGTTTCCAGATACCTGCGAATCTCGATCCGTTCCAGTATTGGTTCATGGATCAGCGTCCGATGTCTGATTGGCAGATTCAGAAAAATAGGGAGCCGATAGTCGGCCCTATTCTGATTCTCACAGGTACAGCATATTGTTACATTATCATATCCCTCTCCCCAGTCTTTTGGAAGTCCAATCTGGAATCGGTGGATCCGTTTTGTAATAATCATAAAATGAAGGTCGCCTCTCGCCTGGATCATCTTCCAAGCTTCAGGCCGCCATTCATCCGCTTCTTCCACAAAGAAATCCGAGGTCATGCAAGTGTATACAGATTCCCCGTCCGGTAGTAATTTATACATACCCTTTCGATCTCGTCTAACAGGCAGATCAAAGCTGGATGTTCTGGCTATGATGTTGCTGTATTTCCCAAATTCAGCGTCTCTACGGTATACATAGCAGTTCAGGCACCCGGGACTTATTTTCTTGCAGCCATGCCAGGGGTTCCACGTTGCCATAATACCACCTCCCATGTCTTAAAATCCTTATGGTATATTTCAAAAAGGGGCTGGAGTAATAACATATTTCTTTTCTATAAACTATAATTTGTAGCTTTCCTTACATAGATAAAATATCAATTTTTCTTGTTATCACTGTACGAAAACTGAATTTTCTTATTCGCATAAAATACAATTGACTAAAATTTCAAAGTGCAATTTTATTACTGGATTGATCCAAAGTCTTTTTTTACTCCCTTCTACCTATAGACGTAATCTTTTGCCCTCGCAGAAAGCCAATCGTTTCTCCTTACTGGAGTAGACTTGGTCAGCCAAGATTATCCCAATCAATAATGTTTGATATGCTAACATCACATCTTTCTGATTCATAATTCAGATTAATTACCCGTTTTACTGCTTCAAGCAATTTTCGATAGAGTTCGCAAGTTCCTGTTCATTAACAAGTTCCTCTTTTAAATCTGAGATCAAATCTTTTAGAGCATCCAAAACATCGTCTACTTCATAATCAATGCTATCCTCAATACCATCTGATGCTCCACCATCTTCGTCAAAGTCAAGATAACCAACTGTAAGTTTGACATAGCCTCTTGCAAGTGTTTCTTTATCTGATAAAAGAGAAACTTCTATCTGTTCTTCCGAACCAGCTTCCGGTGTTCCATGAAGTTCATCAAGGGACAAAGTATAAACTCTACAATTTATACCTAAAATGGTTATGTTTTCCCCATACTCAATATAGTCCGGTAGATTTCTCTCCATCCTCTCGGACACCATATCAAATTTACAATCCAACCATTCTCTAATTTCATCCAGTAAATCGTCAATATCTTTTTCAGAAAAATCAATAGGAATACTCTTTTCTGATGAAAGGGCAGTAATAAATGCTTTAGCATCATCCTCTTCCATATCGCTCTTTGCCTGGGCACAAATTTCATCATACAGAATTGATAATTCTTCATAACATGATGAAATATCATTATACTGCTCAAACAATTTAAACATCGCTTGCGCCATACTCGATTCATTCAAGTCATTTTCTAACTTATCACTATATTTTGATAACGGTAAAAATCCCAGTTCTTCCCTATCAGCATCCTCAAGTTCTCTGTACAAAGTTTCTTGCTCATCATCAATTTCAACTCTGCTTTTTCTTGAATCTCCTCCTAATACAATTTTGAAAGGCAACACTCTTATTTCTTCCGTTTTGCTATTAAGTTCAATTCTACAAGCAAATCTTACATTATGCTTTTCAAAAATATGTCTTGTCTCAACACAAACATATTCTTTTTCCTCGTAATCCCAAGAGGCGTTGTCAAAATCTTCAAAATAACAATTCACATCCATATTTCCATGAATCAATAAGGAGGCTGTGATTATATCTCCATCTATATCATCTATTGTATGAAGTCTCATGCCTGATAGATTGCAATGCTCTAAATATGTCTCATCATAATCATGCCCATCCACAATACCATCTTGATCATATGATAATCCATAAACTTCAACACAGCTATCATCAATCATTCTCTTAATTGTCTGGAGAATAGAATCATTATTACCCTTTATTAACTCGAGCGCAGCTGTGTATTCCTCTTCATTTTTGCTCAACGCATTAAAAAGGTCTCCTAAGGAAGAAAAGAACAAGTGGTTTTTACTGTTGGTACACGCTTTTTTGAAACCATTATCCTGGCTAACGATTGCTACAATCTCATTGCTACCGAAGCGTTTTCTAATCTCTTCGGCAATAAATGCATCAGGAAATTCTTTTCTCTTTTTCTCACTATTCTCAAAAGGTGGACGAACAGCAAAATAATCTTCTAGGATTTCTTCAAGGTTTATGCTACCTGTATCAAGTCTTTCAACCTCGCAATCCTCCAAAAATTTTGCGAATACGTCTTTTGCACTTTGATAAATAGTTTTCTTATCAGGGATTTGAACGTATATCCCCATCCCAATATCAACTAAATACTGTTCTGGAAGTATATCCAAATATTCTTTTCTTAACTTTCTTGCTTTTCCACATACGTTGTCAACGCATAGGCATATATGTTTTTCTACTTCGCTTATTACAATATTACTTAGTACGAGCTTAATTTTTCCATTTTGAACATTTTTAACAAGTAAGCTCATCGTACTATCTGTACCAAAGTCGAATTTGTTTGCTTCAAATACATTAGTATCTATTGTAACGTTTAGCGGATACTTTATCATTTTTTTACATATAGTGGCTCAGTTGTCAAGACAAAAATCTAAGATTTTTATAATGAACTGATA
>OGZY01001046.1_pt1 | contig 13239 bp, 12 predicted proteins | sample 1576911 | NCBI WGS metagenome assembly OGZY01 (sample SAMEA3541488, study PRJEB24748) | human gut metagenome | biome: human gut; feature: human-associated habitat; material: faeces | place: China | collected 2012 | reverse complement strand
TGTGGCGCTTTCGGTCGTTTTCTCGTTTTCGTGAAGGTAAGGATATAACTATTTCGGAAATTTCGTCGGAAATAATGGTAACTTATGAAACTTGGTTGAAACGGAAAGGGGTATGTCTGAATACGATTTCTTGCTATATGCGTTCGTTGAGTGCAATATATAATAAAGGGGTAGTTCAAGGGTTGAGTGTTCAGCAATCTCCTTTTTGTCGTGTTTTTACGGGGCTGGAGAAGACGGTGAAACGTGCTGTTACTGTTGAGGATGTACAAGCGTTATTAAAATTGCAATTACCCACTCGGAACTCTATGGCGTGGGCACGTGATTTGTTTGTTTTTAGTTTTTATGCTCGTGGAATGCCTTTCGTTGATATGGCATATTTGAAAAAACAACAAATACATGACGGGTATCTTGTCTATCATAGGCGTAAAACTCAGCAGGAAATACGCGTAAAACTAGAGCCATGTATGCTGGAGATTATCGATAAATATCATTGTGAGGATACTGAATTTGTTTTTCCTATATTGTCTCAGGCAGGAGAGAAAGAGATTTATCAACAATACAGGGAGAAATTGAGTTACTATAATAAATTGTTGAAACAACTTTCAGCGCAATTAAGGAAAGAATGTCAATTGACTTCATATGTAGCGCGCCATACATGGGCTAGCGTGGCGTATAGCTCGGAGATAGGGCTTCCGGTAATATCGCAAGCTTTGGGGCACAATACTCCCACTACAACTCTTGTTTATGTGAAAGAACTTGGAACGAATATGATAGATGAAGCAAATTCTAAACTTATATCTATGATTTTACGTAACAAAAAAAATCCTACCTCTATAATATGTTGCAATATGTAGAGAAATACCATTTGCCACGTGTTTGTTTTGAAGGTCAACAGAGTGATGTTTCCGGATATTATAAGAAAATATCTGTTATTTGTCTGACATCGAATACGGAAGGCTTTTCTATGTCTTTAATTGAAGGTATGTCATTTGGTTGTGTGCCTGTTGCCTTTAGTAATTATGCTGCTGTATGGGATATTATAGATGATGATATTAACGGATGCTTGGTAAAGCCGTTTGATATAAAATTGTATGCGACTCGTTTGGCGGAGATAATGTCAAACGAAGGGAAAAGAATAGATATGGCTAGGCAGGCTTTGGAGAAGTCTAAAATATTCGATATTGAAAATATTGTGGATAAATGGGAGGCATTATTTAAATCAGTGTATAATGCTTAGTTCGTTAATAGATGGAGAACCAATCTGAAAACACAAAACGGATCGCTAAAAATACTCTGATGCTTTATGGCCGGATGTTATTTGGTATGTTGGTGTCGTTATATACGTCGCGAGTGATATTGAATACGTTAGGAGTAGAGGATTATGGTATTTATAATGTGGTAGGCGGAATTGTTGTGATGTTTTCTCTGATTTCGGGTTCTTTGTCTTCGGCAGTCAGTCGTTTTCTTACTTTCGAATTGGGTAGAGGAGATACAGAGCGTTTGAAACGTATATTTTCCACCTCTTTATTGATTCACATTACTTTAGCTGGCATTATTTTTATTCTGGCAGAGACAGTCGGTATCTGGTTTCTGAATACACAGATGACCATACCCGTCGAACGACTTAATGCCGCCAACTGGGTATTTCAGGCTTCCATTATTTCGTTTATGTTGGGGCTGTTCAGTGTACCTTATAATGCTTCTATTATCTCTCATGAACGGATGAGCGCATTTGCCTATATCGGTATATTGGATGTGTTATTGCGCTTGTTTGTTGTATTGTTTATCGCTTATACTTCCTTACACTTCGACCGTTTGATCGTTTACTCGTTATCGTTGGTAGTTGTGAGTATGTCACTTCAGTGTATATACCTTTTTTATTGCCGTAAGCATTTTGAGGAATGCCGCCTGCATTTTAGCTTTGATAAGCTGTGTTGGAAAGAGATGAGTGCATTTGCCGGATGGAATTTTATAGGCTGTACAGCGGGGGTGCTGAAAGATCAGGGAGTCAATATCCTGTTGAATTTGTTTGCCGGACCGGTTTTGAATGCTGCTCGTGGAGTGGCTTGGTCTGTTAATGCCGCAATATGTTCGTTTGCCGGAAACTTTATGGCTGCTTTAAATCCACAGATCACGAAGTCGTACGCTTCGGGAAACTATCCATATATGATATCATTGGTAGAACGTGGCTCACGTTTTTCTTTTTATATTATACTGGTTTTAGCCTTACCTGTATTATTTGAGACTGATTTCATATTGACTCTATGGTTAAAACAATATCCTGACCATACGGTGAATTTCGTACGCTTGGTTTTATTATTGTCTATGTGCGATATTTTATCCAATACATTAATAACGCTCCAAAGTGCAACCGGTAAAATACGTAATTACCAATTAGCAGTCGGTGGAATGTTGTTGATGAATTTTCCTTTGTCTTATATTTTTTTGAAGAGTGGGTTTCCACCGGAATCTACCTTGATAGTTGCCTTGTTTGTTTCCGTATGCTGTTTGGTGTTGAGGCTCCTCTTTTTACATCGTATGGTTCGTTTTTCAATAAAAAGGTACTTGAGAAACGTTTGTTTCAATGTATTGCTAGTTACTTTTGTTGCAACAATTATTCCTGTAATTTTATTTTCTCAAATGTCAGATGGTTGGGAACGCTTTTTCGTCGTAAGTCTGGGAACCGTGTTGAGTGTTGCTATTACCGTTTATTTAATAGGATGTACCGGTAGAGAACGACAATTTATTTTAAGCAAGATTATTGCTGTGAGGACTAAAATAATAGGATGATAAATATTTACAATAAATCTTCTTGTGCCGGATGTGAAGCTTGCATGCAGATTTGTCCCAAGCAATGTATCAAAATGCGTGAAGATGCAGAAGGTTTTCTTTATCCTTGTGTCGACGAAGAATCATGTATTGCTTGTGGGAGGTGTGAAAAGGTATGTCCTGCACTGAATGTGAATACGATTCGTGAGCCGTTGAAAGTTTATGCCGCGAAAAATAGAAACGAAGAGATTCGGATGAAAAGTTCTTCCGGTGGTATTTTTGCATTACTGGCGGAAGCTGTCATTGATGAAGGTGGAGTAGTATTTGGAGCTCGTTTTGATGAAAATTGGGAAGTAATACACGATTATTGCGAAACGAAAGAAGGATTAGCCGTATTTCGCGGCTCTAAATATATACAGAGCCGAATTGGAAAAACATATCGGCAGGCCGAACAGTTTTTGAAAGACGGGCGGAAGGTGATGTTTACAGGCACTCCCTGTCAGATTGCAGGCTTGAAGCGGTTTTTGCAAAAGGAATATGAGGGGTTGCTGGCTGTTGAAGTCGCTTGTCATGGCGTACCAAGTCCGAGAGTCTGGCGAAATTATTTGCGTGAGTCTGTAAATAAAGTATATAAGGTTTCGGATATCCCAAAAGGGACTAATGTCATTCAGAATTGTATAAGGAGTATTGATTTTAGAGCAAAAAATAATGGCTGGAAAGATTATTCTGTTTGTATAGAGTATAAGAATGGGGCGAATGATATTACTCCATTTGATAATAATGAGTATATGGATGTTTTTCTTTCTAACTTATCATTACGTCCAAGTTGTTATAAGTGTTTCACAAAAATCAATCATACACAAAGCGATATTACATTAGCCGATTTTTGGGGATTTGATAAGATACATCCGGAAATGGACGATGATAGAGGATACAGTCTGGTTATAATTAATAATACAGATAAAAAAAATATATTGAATTCAATGAATTGTGATTTATCTCCGGAATCTTTCGATAGAGCTATTGAGTATAATAATGCTATTAAAGGATCTGTGAAAGAACCGGTAAACAGAAGCTTCTTTTTTTCATTGATGATTAAATTCGGTTTTTTTCCTGCTTATAGAGCAACTGTTACCCCTGCTATATTTATGCGTATTGTAAGAACAATATATAGGAAATTATGAGAATCTCTATATTGACATTGCCTTTGGACAGAAATTATGGAGGTATCTTGCAATGTTATGCATTACAGACTGTATTACGTCACATGGGGCACGAAGTGAAAATTCTTTCCAAGCCAAAATACGGTTATTCATACTGTGTTATCTATCCTCTTTCTATATTTAAACGGTTATTGAAACGTTTTCTTTTAAGATATAATGTGTCAATATTTAAGCCTTCTCATGAGATTGTAAGTGCAAATATAGATATTTTTGTAAATCGTTATTTTACTAAATATACTAAACGCCATTGGAATTCTTCGATTTCGAAACAATTTGATGCAGTGATTGTAGGTAGTGATCAGATCTGGAGGCCTCAATACTCAGAGTCTATAGAACATTCATTTTTATCTTTTCTTGATGGGAAAAATATAAAAAGAATATCTTATGCTGCTTCATTTGGAGTTGACGAATGTGAATACAATGAAGAACAAATTAAAAAATGTTCATCTCTTTTGAGACAGTTTGATGCAGTTTCTGTTCGGGAAGCATCAGGTATAGATATTTGTCGTAATTATTTAGGGGTAGATGCTGTACAAATGCTTGATCCTACTTTGCTGCTTAATGTTGATGATTATTGTAGGTTGATTGATAATACTGATACGTGTCCTATTGAAGGGAATATGTTGGTTTATATCTTAGATGATACGGAAGAAAAAAGGTATTTAATAGAAACTGTAGCAAAGGAAAGAGGATTGATCCCTTTTTATATCAATATAGATACCGAAGACTCTACTATACCTTTGGAGAATAGGATAAAGATTCCGGTAGAGCAATGGTTGCGTTCTTTTAGAGATGCTTCTTTTGTTTTTACCGACTCTTTTCACGGATGTGTTTTTTCTATCATTTTTCGAAAAGAGTTTATTGCGATAGGAAACAAAGCCAGAGGATTGAGCCGTTTTCATTCGTTGCTTAATCAGTTTTCTATTGACGGCAGGCTTATTTTGTCCAAGGAAGAATATGAGAATAATAGGGCTTTATTGACCGAAGAGATAGATTACAACAAAGTTTGTGATAAACTGAATTACGAACGTAACCGTTCATATGAGTTTATCGAAAATTCATTATTGGAATAATCATTACGATTGTGGAGCCTTTAGTTTCCGTTATTATTCCTGTTTATAATGCCGGGAAATATATAGAGAGTTGTGTGTTGAGTGTAATTCAGCAGAACTACCGAAACTTTGAGATTGTGCTTGTAAATGATGGAAGTACTGATAGTTCTATGCATTTATGTCGTGTCCTATCTCAAAAAGACGAAAGAATTAAGATTATAAATAAAGAGAATACAGGTGTTTCTGATTCCAGAAATAGAGGACTCGACATATCACAAGGGGAATATGTCATTTTTTTGGACGCGGATGATTATTGGTGTGATGATACATTCTTGGAAAAGATGGTGCACGTGGCTGTTCATAATAACCTGGATATAGTCAGAGGAGAATATAAAGCCGTTGATGAACAGGGCGAGTTATTATTTTGCAGAACAGTATCAGCTGAAAGGTTGAAATTTTCCAATAAACAGATCACTTCTTTTGAATTTTTCAAATATGCTATCAATGGAGAGTTTTTTATTTACTTATCATTATTTAGAAAAAGTGTATTTGATGATGTTAGATTTGAGAATAATAGAATCTTTTTAGAAGATATGAGGTTGTATTCTCAGATATTAATAAAGGAGTTTCGTTGCATGTATATACCTCAAGTAGTATTTTATGCATACAGGAAATACCACGATAATGTTTCATCGAAAACTAACCCCAAAAAGTTAGAAGATTCTTTTGATATGTGTGAATTCTTCGAAGAACTATCATATAAAACAAGCAATGAAAATCTTAAATCGTATTTTCAGAACGTCAGTATAACGATGTATTTTTTCACTTTGGAAACTGTTGCTTATGGTGAATATTATACTGATTGCGAAAAATATATATATGATTTTGATTTAAAGACAAGAAGACACAATGTTTGTAAGAGGATGTCTCTATATGGGATACATAAGAAATCTGTTATATACTATATTCCACCACTGTGGGGGATCCGACTTTTTAGAGTCAAACATAGATTAGCTCTGATAAAAAAACATATACTGTTAAAATTAAAACGAAATGCCTAAGGTTTCAATTATTGTTCCGATATATAATGTTGCTTCATATCTGGAAAAGTGTACTCGCTCCCTTTTTGAACAGACATTTAAAGATATTGAATATATTTTCGTCAATGATGTTACTCAGGATAACAGTATGGATGTGTTGTCACGAATTATGTTAGAATATCCGGAAAGAACAGAACACTGTAAAATTATATATCACAAAAAAAATAAAGGGGTAGCCGCAGCACGAAATAGCGGGCTGGCTGTATCCACCGGTGAGTATGTCTTTTATTGTGACAGTGATGATTGGGTGGAGAAAACAATGATAGAGGATATGTATAACTTGGCGGAAAACGAATATGCGGATATAGTTATATGTGATTTTAAAATGGTTTCAGCTGATAGAGAGAACTATTATAAAACAGTAGATTGGACAGATAATAAGAAAGAATCTCTTCAGCGGTATATTGCTTATGCTTGGACTGTAATTTGGAATATGTTGGTAAAACGTAAAATTTATAGTCAATATAAGATTAGCTTTTTAGAAGGGTATGCTTATTGTGAGGATTTTAATTTATCTGTAAAATTGCTGTTGAATGCAAGTAAAGTTTTACATATCACCAAATCTTATTATAATTATCGTCAAAACGAGGCTTCTATAATGCATAACTTGAATGAAAAGACGATGAACGATGAACAAGTTATGTATATGGATGTGATTGATTATTTAAAGGAGAAAAATGTATATAATGATTACGCCAAGCAGATGTGCTGGCGAATATTGAAAAGTAAGCAAGAGTGGGTCTTGAATACAGCTACCCATGATGATTTTTTACAGCTACACCCTGAAAGTCATAAATATATAGGATCTTGTCCTTTTATAAAAAACAAACTGAAAATTATGATGTGGTCACTTACTCATCATCTTCCTTTAATAACAAAGCTTTTTTTAGTTTTAAGATTCCTGAAACATGGCAAATAATTTAAGTTATACTGCGGTTATAAGAACTCTTGGAACTGCGGGAAGAAAATATCAGGAACTGCTTGATTCTTTAGACAAGCAGACTGTTAAGCCTGAAAGAATTATTGTATATATCGCTGAAGGATATCCGCTTCCTAAAGAAACAATCAAATGGGAACAGTATGTTTTTGTAAAAAAAGGGATGGTCGCACAAAGAGCTTTGCGATATGATGAAGTTGAAACGGAGTGGATACTTGCTTTAGATGATGATCTATATCTTCCTCCCTCATTTGTAGAGGATATGTATTATGCTGTCATTGAGAACGGGGCTGATATAATTTCACCGGATATTTATCCTAATGCACAACGTTCATTTATAGGACGATGTATGATGTCACTTTCCGGTAGAATGAGAGCAAGAAATGACGATGGGGAATGGGCATATAAGGTTATGCGTAATGCTGGTTATTCTTACAATCTTCATCCTGATAAAGATGTTTATTTGTCACAAACGAATGCTGGGGCTTGTTTTCTTTGTAGGAAAAAGGATTTCTTGAAAATTCACTTTGAAGATGAATTGTGGTTGGACGACTCTAAATATCCGTTGGGTGAGGATCAGGTGATGTATTATAAAATGTTTCAAAAAGGGTTGAAACTACTAACGCTTTATAATAGTGGCATAAAGCACCTTGATGCTGGAAGTTCTATGTTGACGGAAGAAAAAGAAAGGTTGATGATATACAGTGATTTCCGTTTTAAAACTATATTCTGGTATCGTTTTATATATAAGCCGGACAAGTCGTGGCTTTCACGACAATGGTCTAAATTATGTATAGGTTATACTTTTATATTTGCACTTTTCGTCTCATTGGCAAAAGGGAATTTAAATATTTACAAAGTCAAATTAAATGCTATAAAAGATGGAATAAGGTATATAAACGGTAATATTTGCACAACAAATTCTTCAATATGAGGAATATAATAGTATTATTAATTCTGTATGGTATAAGGATGACCGTGTTTTTTGATAATGAAGCGATTAAAAAAATGATGGAGTTATGAATATCGTTCCTATAGTCTTTGCTTTCGACAATAATTTAGTGATGCCTGCTTGTGTTGCAATTTCTTCATTGATGGAAAATGCCAATAAAGATACATTTTATGATATTTTTATTCTTTACTCTGCTCAAGAACGATTACATACAGAAGTACTAGATAAAATACCTCGATATTTTAAACGTTGTCGATTAACATATCGTGAAGTCGATAGTACGTTCGATACTGCTTTTGAAATACGAGGTGTGACTACACCTACTTACTACCGCCTTTTGATACCGGAACTTATTCCGGAATACGATAAAATTCTATATGCGGACGTAGATATGATTTTCAGACTTGATTTGACCGAAGTTTATAATACTGACTTAGGAAATAATTATATTGCGGGCACCTATGATTTGGGTATGAATTTAGCTGCTGATGGGCGTAAATACATCAATTCGATACCGGAATTACGTTTGGGAGATTATTTGCAGGCTGGGTTTATTATATTGAACAATAATAAAATGGTTTCAGATGACTTGGTTGCAGAATTTAAGTGCCAAGCTAAGAGGAAATTTAAATTTCAAGATCAAGATATTTTAAATATTGTTTGCGACAAACGGAAAATGGTGCTTCCTTGGAAATATAATATGACCGATTATTCATTCTTTTATCTAATGAATGAACCATATTCGCTAACAAATAAATATGCTAATTCGGACGTAAAAGAAGCGAAAAAGTATGGAAATTTACATTTTAATGGTCATAAGCCATGGAAAAAGTATAGTGTAAACTTCGATATTTGGTGGGAGTATTATCGCAGATCACCTTTTTTTGATGAGAAATTCTATTTCGACTTTTTTTATAGTAAGCTGAATGAATTAGATCAATTGTCTTTATGGAAACGAATAAAAATTTTATCTCGTTACTTTGTTTATGGAAAGCGCAAAGTCTAATGTAATGAGTAGGATTGTCTATCTTGATTCTCTTCGTGGATTTGCTATTTTGCTCGTGATAATCGGCCATCTCATACAATTTAATTATAAGAGTGGAATTGAAAATCATATTTTCAATTTGATATATAGTTTCCATATGCCTCTTTTCTTTTTCATAAGCGGATTATGTACAAATTTCGTTAAAGAAACTTCGACACTACGTGAATTATTTAACTATGGGTATAAAAAATTCTATCAATTGATAATCCCTTCAATTGTATGGACTATTGTAGTACCATTGTTCTTTTCCTGTAAATATACTGTATCTAATATCAGTATTAATACTATTTCCGGTTATTGGTTTCTGAATACATTATTTGTTGTTTGTATGTTATGGGGAATCTTTTCTTATTTAAAAAATCTGACAGGTCGGTTTATGTTGCTGAATATTATAGGATTAATCCTGTTTTTATGTTTGTTTGTAATGGGTGTGAAACGGATTTCTTTAATGTATTTTGCAATGTTTGTTTTTGGCTATTATTTCTATAAGTATGATTTATCGATTAAGAATAAATATGCTCTTTCATTCATTACATTATGTTTTTGTTTGTTAAGTGGACACTTTGTATATGGGAGTACAACTACAGGAGATGAAAGTCGTGTTTGGCTTGAGTTTCCGCTATCTATAATGGCTTCCATTATTTTTGTTGGGCTCTTTAGATATATTGGAAAAGAGAAAATGACAAAATTTCTTTCATATATAGGCAAATATACTTTGGGAATTTATGTTTGTCATTTTCTGTTTGTGCAATTCGGTGGAGCATATATCGGGGAATTAAATGTAGGAATGCTACCTCAATTTTTTATCCTACTAATAATCTCTGTTGTGATAGCTCTATGTTGTATATGTGTTCAAAAAGTGACAGAGCCTTTTCTGTTATTGCATGGCTTGATGTATGGTAAGTGGGGAATTAAATCTAAGATTGCGGAAAAATGAAATGCATTGTAAATATGGCGTGTGGTTTGGCTAACCGAATGTTTCAGTATAGTTATTATTTATATCTCCGCCAATTGGGATTTGATGTTCAGGTCGATTTTTGTACCTCAGCTAAATTATCTCATGAATATGTGCTTTGGGATAAGATTTTTCCTAATGCAAGCTTTGAACAAGCTTTATATAAAGATGTATTCAGATTAGGAGGAGGGAGTGATATTTGCTCGAAATTTTGTCGCAGTTTTCTGCCTTTTTTGACTAACGTTCAGATAATGCCTACTGCTTTTGATGCCCAACTTCCGTCAGGAAAGAAAGAAGAGTATATTATAGGGGTATTTCAAAATGCGACAATGGTAGAAAGTTTGGGAAACGCTGTAAAACAGTCATTTGTATTTTCTGCTATGGAAGGTCAATACAACCTCAATTTAATGAAATGTTTTGCGAAAGAAGAATCTGTAGCAGTTCATGTACGTAAAGGGGAGGATTATCTGCAGCGTAAATGGTATAAAAATACTTGTTTGATAGAATATTATCATAAAGCTGTGGCATTAATGTGTGAGAATTTGAATGACCCTCGTTTTTATGTCTTTACAGATAATCCGGAATGGGTTGAGAATAATTTTACAGGTTTTGATTATGTTCAGGTTGAAGGAAATCCTATAGAGGGCTGGGGAAGCCATTTTGATATGCAACTAATGAGTTGTTGCAAACATAACATAATTTCTAATAGTACATATAGTTGGTGGGCTGCATTCTTGAATGAGAATCACGATAAATTGGTTATCTGTCCCAAAATCTGGTTCAATCCTGAAAGTTGTACCGAATTTGTTTCAGACCGACTTTTATGTAAGGATTGGATTACATTCTAGAGTATGGTATCTGTTATCATTCCTATATATAACGTCGAGAGATATATTGGTCGTTGTGTAAAAGCTCTCATGGAGCAAACTTTGCACGATGTGGAATATATATTTGTTAATGATGCAACACCTGATAGTAGTATGGAAGTACTTCAGACCGTAATTTCTCAATATCCATATCGAAAAGGGCAAGTTAGGATCATAAATCATGATTGTAACCGGGGATTACCTGCGGCGCGGAATACAGGATTGGCTGTAGCCACTGGAGAATATATTTTTCATTGTGATAGTGATGATTTTGTAGAGTTGGATATGTTGGAATTGCTTTATGAAGCAGCGAAGTGTAAAAATGCCGATATTGTATGGTGTGATTGGTATCTGTCGTTTGAGAAGAATGAACGTTATATGAAACAGCCTGAATATGTAACCCCGATAGAAGCTTTGAAGGGGATGCTTAGTGGCGTAATGAAATACAATGTTTGGAATAAGTTAGTAAAGCGTTCTATATATGAAGAGAATGATATTCGGTTTCCTGCTGGGTATGGTATGGGAGAGGACATGACTATGATGATGTTGTTTGTATACGCTCATTCTGTTGCTTATGTACATAAAGCTTTGTATCATTATGTGAAACTTAATACTAACGCTTTTAGTCAAGTTCATTCAGAAAAACATTTCGCCGATTTGAAGTACAATTTGCTGCGTTTCACAGATTTCTTACAAGACAAATATATAGAGGAATATGATGAGTATATCGCTTTTTTGAAATTGGAAGCGAAATTTCCTTTTTTGATCATGACTGTAGATAAAAAAATGTACGAAATGTGGAAACAGTGGTTTCCTGAGGCAAATAAATATATATGGGAAAATAAGAATGTGGCAGTACGTACAAGGTTCTTGGAATGGATGGCTGCAAAAAATCAATTCTGGTTTGTGAGATTGTATTATTATGTTGTGATACGATTTGTTTATGGGATAATATACAAATAATCAAATATGTTTAAGTATATCATAAATATATTATTAACGGTTATTACTAGTTTCTATTTCTTTCCATTTGAATTCGTATTTCTACCCGGAATTAATACTAAAATGGCAATTAGTATTCCACTTTTGCCTTTCTTTTTAACAATACTCTCAAGTCTCTTTTCCAAATTTGTCTTATCAAACTCGGTTGTCAAAATCTTACTATTATAATTTTTACTAAACTTAATTGACTTTATAAGTGCTAGTGCATATTCTTTTTTATCTTTTAAAGAACATTCTACCAAAACACTTTCATCACAACATAATTCACAATCTAGATTTACTTTATTGCTCATTACATATACAAGTGGATTAAACCAATATATTATTCTAACAGACAAAACTAAAAACTTTATTAAAATATCTTTATTTTTAAAATGCATTAATTCATGTTTCAAAATCCAAGTTAGTTCATCTTTACTATAAGGATAGTCTGGTAAGAATATGTAAGATTTAAATAATCCCATACCTGCTGGACTTATCAATTCATCAGAACCTCTTAATTCAATTTTCTTTTTTATATTTAATTCTTTTAACAAGTTTTTGTAGATACAGTTTATATCATTATCTTCAATATCATAAGATACATCAACAACTAGATTTTTAAATCTTGTATACTTTATAAATGTATAAACTGCAATGACTATAGTTACAAATAACCATAAATAAGCTACATACAGCATAAGATTATTATCTGTAGAAATATCAATTTGTGTAATATTATTTCTTACTGCATTTTCTTTGGGTTCTTTTACTTCATATACTATTGTATAATTAAATAGAAAAAGTAACATTCTAAAGACTATTATCAACCAAATATAATAATTGAATCTCTTACTAAACTTCTTAAATAAATATCTTTTCAAAAATAATAATAGACAAATACCAAGACTACATACAATAGTTGTCTTTATAAGATTTTCAAAAACATATAGCATATAATTATTCATCCTTTAAATTATCAAAATAACTTTCTAGAAAATCTAGCTTATCTTTACCTATATTTTCATCATCATGTAATGCTGAAATTAAGCTTCTTAAAGAGTCATCATGTATATTACTTAGGAAATCCTTTGTCTCAAAACTTAAATAATCTTTGTGTTTTACTCTTATTGTGTAATGTGTATATCTGTCTATTTTTTGAGCATCTAAGAATCCTCTTTTTACCAGCCTAGATAAAAGTGTCAGTGTGGTGGTTTGTTTCCAGCCATATTTTTGTTCCATAGCTTCAATAACATCTTTTGATGTCACTGTAACATCTACTTTCCAAATGAATTTCATTACTTTTAGTTCTGCTTGTGGTATTTTTCTTATCATTATTTACACCTCCCTCAAAACTCC
>OGZY01001040.1_pt1 | contig 13302 bp, 5 predicted proteins | sample 1576911 | NCBI WGS metagenome assembly OGZY01 (sample SAMEA3541488, study PRJEB24748) | human gut metagenome | biome: human gut; feature: human-associated habitat; material: faeces | place: China | collected 2012 | reverse complement strand
ACGTTATTCTGGAACGTGCCGTACCCCATATCATGGATGGTCTGAAACCCGTACAGCGGCGTATCCTCCACTCCATGCGCCGCATGGAAGACGGGCGCTACAACAAGGTGGCGAACATCGTAGGACATACCATGCAGTTCCATCCGCACGGTGATGCTTCTATCGGCGATGCTCTGGTACAACTGGGACAAAAGGACTTGCTCGTGGATTGCCAGGGAAACTGGGGTAACATTCTGACGGGTGACAGCGCCGCTGCCCCCCGTTATATCGAAGCACGTCTCTCCAAGTTCGCACTGGACGTGGTATTCAACCCCAAGACCACCGAATGGAAACTCTCTTATGACGGGCGAAACAAAGAACCGGTTACACTACCGGTAAAATTCCCACTGCTGCTTGCACAAGGTGTGGAAGGTATTGCCGTAGGCCTGTCATCCAAAATATTACCACATAACTTCAATGAGCTGTGCGATGCTTCCATCAGCTATCTGCACAACGAAGAATTCAAGCTGTACCCCGACTTCCAGACGGGAGGCAGTATCGATGTATCCAAATACAACGACGGTGAACGTGGCGGTGCGATACGCGTGCGCTCCAAAATAGAAAAGATAGACAACAAGACACTTGCCATTAAGGAAATTCCTTACGGGAAAACGGTGGCCAGTGTATGCGACTCCATCGTAAAGGCCAGCGAAAAAGGAAAAATCAAGATACGTAAGGTAGAGGACCTAACATCCGGCAGTGTGGAAATATTAGTGCATCTAGCCCCGGGTGTATCATCCGACAAGACCATCGATGCCCTCTATGCCTTCACCGACTGTGAAGTGAGCATCTCTCCCAACTGCTGTGTCATCGACGACCAAAAGCCCCACTTCCTCACCGTGAGTGATGTATTGCGCAAATCAGTCGACAACACATTGGCACTGCTACGCCAGGAACTGGAAATCCGTAAGGGAGAGATACTGGAAAGCCTGCATTTCGCTTCACTCGAAAAGATATTCATTGAAGAACGTATTTACAAGGATAAGGAGTTTGAACAAGCCAAAAACATGGATGCCGCCTGCGAACATATCGATGAGCGCCTGACTCCCTACTACCCGACTTTTATCCGCGAAGTGACCAAGGAAGACATCCTCCGGCTGATGGAGATAAAGATGGCACGTATCCTCAAATTCAACTCCGACAAGGCAGAGGAACTGATAGCACGCATGCGAAAGGACATAGAGGAGATAGACCACCATCTGGCAAACATCGTGGAATATACCGTCGACTGGTTCCGTATGTTGAAGGACAAGTACGGCAAAGCCTTCCCCCGCCGCACGGAACTGCGTAACTTCGACACCATCGAAGCAACCAAAGTCATCGAAGCCAACGAAAAGCTGTACATCAACCGCGAAGAGGGTTTCATCGGAACTGGATTGAAGAAAGACGAATTCATAGGCAACTGCTCGCCCATAGATGACGTGATTATCTTCTTCCGCGATGGAAAATATATCATCACACCGGTGGCCGACAAGAAGTTCGTGGGCAAGAATATACTTTATGCCAACATTTTTAAGAAGAACGACAAACGTACCATCTACAATGTCTGCTACCGTGACGGCAAGGAGGGGACAAGCTATATCAAGCGTTTTGCCGTCACTTCCGTGGTGCGTGACCGCGAATACGATGTGACGCAAGGTACTCCCGACTCCCGTATCACCTACTTCACCGCCAATCCCAATGGAGAAGCTGAAATCATCAAGGTAACCCTGAAACCCAATCCCCGTGTACGCCGTATTATCTTCGAGGAGGATTTCAGCAACATCAATATCAAGGGACGGCAGGCCATGGGAAATATACTCACGAAACTCCCCGTACACAAGATAGCCTTGAAACAACGTGGAGGCTCCACGCTGGGTGGACGGAAAGTCTGGTTCGACCGTGATGTGCTACGTCTCAACTACGACGGGCGCGGAGAATATCTCGGAGAATTCCAGAGCGAAGACACCATCCTTGTCGTACAGAACAGCGGAGAGTTCTATGCCACCAACTTCGACTTGAACAATCACTATGACGATGGCATACGCGTATTGGAGAAATACGATCCGAACAAAGTATGGACCGCCGTACTCTACGATGCCGACCAGCAGAACTATCCTTACATCAAGCGTTTCTGCTTCGAGGCAACCGCCCGCAAGCAAAACTACTTGGGAGAAAACAAGAACAGCAGCCTCATTCTGCTGACAGACGAGTGCTACCCGCGTTTAGAGGTGGTGTTTGGCGGCCACGACAATTTCCGAGAGCCGATGGTGGTGGAAGCCGACGAATTCATCGCCGTGAAAGGCTTCAAAGCAAAAGGTAAGCGCCTGACCACCTATACTATAGAAACCATCAACGAATTAGAGCCTACCCGCCAACCTGAACCCTCGCAGAAAACCGAAGAGCAGGAAACGGATGAAGAACCGGAAATTCTGGACCCCGACCACGGTAAAAGCGAAGGGGACATACTGGACGAGATGACAGGACAGATGAAACTCTTTTGATGAAGGACGGAAATGAAGTATTAGTGGCTAACGATTACTAATTTGTAATTGATAATTTAATATGTACATATACAAGATAATAATCCTATGCGGACTGCTCTTGGGAAGTGTCGGACTGAAAGCACAAGAAGCACAATGCAGCATCGACCGGAAGCTACGGGCTGACTCCACCAACCGTAACCGTATTATCACCCGTGCCACCATGTATGGTGTCGGCTTCACCAACGTGTTCGACACTTATCTTTCACCTCAGGAGTATAAGGGAATCGATTTCCGTATCTCCCGCGAAAGCATGCGGATGACACGGTTGATGGACGGCAACGTGTCTCTGCAAACTTTCTTCCAGGCAGACTTGGGATATACACACAACAAAGTAGACAATAACAATACATTCTCCGGACTGGCCAACTGGAACTACGGCCTGCATTATAATTTTCCAATCACGGGCAATTTCAAACTGCTTGCCGGAGGAGTCGGCGACTTCAACGGTGGCTTTGTCTATAATCTGCGCAACGGAAACAACCCCGCCCAAGCACGTGCCTATATCAACCTTGCCGCATCGGGAATGGCTATTTGGGACTTGCGCATCAAGAACCGTCCCATCACACTACGCTATCAGGTAAATCTTCCCTTGGCAGGTATCATGTTCATGCCCAACTATGGACAGTCCTACTACGAGATATTTACGTTAGGACATTGGGACGGAGTAGTGAACTTCACCTCCCTGCACAACCAGCCCTCTCTGAGACAAATGCTGACCGCAGACTTTCCGGTGGGACGTGCCCGGATGCGTTTCGCTTACATATGGGACGCACAACAGTCCAAAGTAAATGAAATAAAGACACATACTTACTCGCATGTATTCATGGTGGGGTTCGTAAAGGAACTCTATCTGTTTCCTAACAAGAGAAAGTAAAAAGTGACAAGGTGATAAACGATAAGATGATAAGGATAATGTGCATGAAAAGAAGATATATTTTAATAATTTGGAGTATCCTACTCACGTTATTGCCCCTATTGAACGGATGTATTCGTGAGGAAGAGTTCGACAATACCCCACAAGGCAATTTCGAAGCCTTGTGGGAAATAATAGACGAACAGTACTGCTTCCTGGACTACAAGCAAATAGACTGGGATGCCATCCATGACAAGTACCAGCCACTCATTACCCCGGGAATGAGCTACGACGGTCTATTTGAAATATTAGGTAACATGCTTGCCGAGTTAAAAGACGGACATGTCAACTTGTACTCTTCTTCCAACATGGCGCGCTACTGGGACTGGTATCTGGATTATCCTCGTAACTTCAACGAAAGTATCATTGAAAAGTACCTGGGAAGAGACTACCGCATTGCTGGAGGCGCCAAATATACCATATTGGAGGACAACATAGGATATATCTATTACGGTGATTTCTCCAGCGGCATCGGAAACGGCAACCTGGATGAGATTCTGTTATACCTTTCCGCTTGTAACGGCCTAATTATCGACGTGCGCAACAATGGTGGCGGCAACCTGACAAACGCCACCCGAATGGCACAACGCTTCACGAATGAAAAAGTACTGACGGGATATATTCAGCACAAGACCGGCAAAGGCCATAGCGATTTTTCAGATCCGACTCCCATTTATGTGGAACCTTCCAACAGTATCCGCTGGCAAAAAAAGGTAATTGTCCTGACCAACCGTCATTCCTATAGTGCAACCAATGATTTTGTCAACTCCATGCGCTGTTTTCCCAATGTCACCCTGGTTGGTGACAAAACCGGCGGCGGGTCGGGCCTGCCATTCTCTTCGGAACTGCCCAACGGATGGGGGGTACGCTTTTCTGCCAGCCCGCACCTCGATGCCCAAAAACAGCATATCGAGTTCGGCATCGACCCGGACAAGAAAGTGGATATGAGCAAAGAAGATGAGAACAATGACTTGGACACCATCATTGAGGAAGCAAGAAAAATACTGAAAGTGACTTTCTAAAACGACTTTATCTACAAAACAATTTGCCAAAACGAAAATTCTTTCTATCTTTGCTCCCGCTAATCGGAATTATTCCGCGGATGTGGCGTAATTGGCAGCCGCGCCAGACTTAGGATCTGGTGCCGTGAGGCGTGTAGGTTCGAGTCCTATCATCCGCACAATCCCTATAATAAATTTCAAAAGACAAACAACTAAGAGGGGAGGATATTCATTAAGAAGCATCCTCCCTAACCGCTTCAAGTACCTTTTTTATCTCATCAAAACACAATATTTAGAATACTTATTGTATCTTTGCTTCCAAGAAACACTTCGATTAACCTGAAAAAATGAAACAAAATACGATAAGACCGATGCTTTTCAAGTATTGGGTAGTGTGCCTTCTATTGTTCATCCTCTTCATCCAGGCCAGGGCTTCTTCCTTCATGCCCGCCGTCACCAACTATCTTGCCAAAGACTATGAAGCCGGTTATCAGAACTGGGCATGTGCGCAAGGCAGCAACGGCGAAATGTATTTCGGCAACAGCCAGGGGCTCCTGGTATATGACGGTTATCGCTGGACTCTCCACAAAGTGCCGGGGAACCATATTGTCCGTTCGGTGTATGTGAAAGAAGACCGTATCTATGTGGGGGCATTCGAGGAATTCGGCTATTTCAAGTATTCGGAGGCAGGCACTCTCCGGTACCATTCTTTGAGCAAATTCCTGAAAAATTTCCCCATGGAGAACAACGAGATATGGAACATTGTAGAGCTGGACGGTCGCATCTACTTCCAGTCGTTCAGCGCCTGGTTCTCCTACGACGGGAAGATGGTACACGCTTTCCGCAACAGACAGCAACAGCCGCTCTACTTCTACACCCAAAACGGACATATCTACACACAGATGATTGATGAGGACTTCTATGAATTCGACGGCAAGGATTTCCTTCATCTCTTCCCCCGCAGCCAAGTGAACGATGACAATGTAGTGGCATTACTGCCCGACGGGGACGACAGCTTCCTGATGGTCACAGAGAATAACGGATTGTTCCGCTACAACGGTGACATCACCCCCTGGAAAACAGACATTGATGCAGAGCTGAAGAAACAGCGGGTGAACCGCGCCGTCATGACCAATGATTCCATATTCATGATAGGTACAGTCTTGAATGGCATATACGCCATCGACCGCAAAGGACATTGCCTCTGGCACTTCAATCTGGATAACCGTCTGGACAACAACACAGTCCTGGGCTTGTTCTGTGACAAAGACAACAACGTATGGGCAGCATTGGACGACGGCATCGCATACATCCACCACAACTCACCCGTCATGCTGCTGACTCCTGCCAACCATGAAACCAAACTGGGCATGGTGTACGACATAGCCCACCGGGGCGACTGTTTCTATCTGGCCACCAACCAGGGCTTGTACGAATACCACCAGGTTACCGAGAATCTGCGCCTGCTTCCCCATACTGAAGGACAGAACTGGTATGTGAAGGACATTGACGGGCAACTCTTTGCAGGCAACAATGCCCATACCTTATTAATAGGCGAAAAAGGGAATGTTTCCGTCATAAGCAATACCAACAGCAGTACGTGTCTGATAAAGTGCACCCTCTATGGCGAAGAGATACTGTTGGAATCATCCTACGCCAATTTGCGTATCTATAAAAAGAAGAACGGGCAATGGACCTTTTCGCATGTCATAGACGGCTTCATTGCACCGGTCATGCACTTGGAGGTGGACCAAAGCGGTGTCATCTGGGCTTCACACATGTATCAGGGAGTCTATAAAATAGTCTTGAGCGATGACTTGTCGGCTGTAAAAAGCGTACGGCACATCTCCCATTTAGGCTCGGAATATATCATCGGCCCTATCCAAGTAATGAAAATGCGAGGACGTATCGTCTTTTCCAGTCCCAACGGCTTCTATACCTATGACGACATCACCCGGCAGATTATCCCCTTCCAAAAGCTGAATGCCATTCTGCCTTACATCAGGAATGCTCATTCTGTGGTATCCGTCACGAACGACCGCTTCTGGCTGTCCGGTTCACATGAGTACGTACTGGTAGAGTACGCAGAAGGAGAGTACATCGTGAAGCAGCGCATCCTCATCGAACTGTTTGATTCTCCATGCATAGAGAACTACAACAATGTGTTCGTCGACAATGACGTTGTCTATTTTAATCTGAACAACGGAATCGCCAGTTACAGCAAAAACACAGACAGCCTCAGTCCTACTCTGGAGTCCGCCCTCTCACTGAGCTCGGTCACTGCTTCCTCTTCCGATAAAAAGGAGAAACGCCTGCCTCTGTCTGGAAATGTCGAACTGGAAAGCAATTACCGGGATTTGCTGTTCTCAGTAAGCCTGCCGCATTACAATAAATTGTCCGTACATTTCCATTATGTCCTGCAAGGAGGACAAGGCATGGCGCTGACATCGGACCTGAAAGAGCCCGAAATCCGCTACGGTAGCCTGGATTACGGAGAATACACATTCCAGGCAGAAGCCTATAATGATTTGGGACAGAAAATCGGTGAGGTGGAATATCATTTTGCCATAGCCCGCCCTTTCTACCTCTCCTATTATGCCTTTGCGCTCTATCTCATAGTTCTCACAGCGCTTGTCTACTTTTTCTCCAAGTGGCGCGCCAACCGTGCCATGGAAAAGAAACGGAAGGAGTATGAGGCAGAGCAGGTGCAGCAGAACATCAAGATGCGCGAGCAGGAGCATCTGATAACTCTGCAGCAACAGCAATTGCTGGAAGCCGAGTTGTCGGCAAAGAGTAAAGACCTTGCCAGCATGGCACTGGGTGTATTTGCCAAGAACGAGGTCCTGGAGAAACTTCGTACTGTCGTACAAGAGTCCCTGGTGAAAGGGCAATATGGACGCAAGAACCTCGAATCTCTGCTGAAGCTCATCAACGAAAACATCGAGACACAGGAATTTTGGGATGTATTCCAGAACAATTTCGACCTGATTCATGAGAAATTCTTCCGTAATTTGCGCGAACGTTATCCCAGTCTTACCGCTACCGACCTCCGTTTTTGTGCGCTGCTGCGCCTGAATCTTTCTACGAAAGACATTGCGCAAATGACCAACCTCACTATCCGGGGAGTAGAGGCAGCACGCTACCGTTTGCGCAAGAAACTGGATATCCCCGACGGAACGGGATTAGTGGATTTTCTCATCGACTTGAAATAAAGCGGCTACAAATCATTCAATCATAACAAACTGATTATTAGAAACAAGTAACACGAAAACGTAGTAAAACGGTACCCATTTTTACCCTAAACGTATTATCGTGGTAGTGTTTTTTTTTGCCTTACTTACCGTAATTACTTCCTTTGCCGGCAGAATTATTAACTCTTAAATTTAGTTTATGAGAAGGCAAACTTTATTTCTTCTATTCATGATTTTGTTCTCATTGCCACTGACAGTTTTGGCACAAGGAACAAAGACAGTTAAAGGAACTGTTGTTGATCAGAACAACGAACCGATTATTGGAGCCACGGTTGTAGTAAAAGGCTCTACTATTGGAGCAGCTACCGACCTCGACGGTAACTATGTACTGAACGGCGTCCCCGAAGACGCAACTCTCGTATTCAACTATTTGGGCATGTTGCCGCAGGAAATAAGCGCTGCGGGACAATCCGTCATTAATGTAAAGCTACGTGAAGATGCACAACTACTGGAAGAAGTTGTTGTTATCGGTTACGGTTCGGCCAAGGCGAAAGACCTGACGGCCCCGATTGACGTTGTCAAAGAGAAAGAACTTATCAATGTTCCTACCTCCTCCCCGATGGCAGCATTGCAGGGAAAGGTACCGGGTGTTAACATCATCAATTCGGGAACGCCGGGCGAAGGTCCTAAAGTGACCATCCGTGGTATGGGTTCCTTCGGTGACACTTCTCCTCTCTATGTAGTGGACGGAATGTTCTACGACAACATCAACTTCCTGAACAATTCCGACATTCAGGACATGACCATCTTGAAAGACGCATCCGCATCTGCCATCTACGGTGTACGCGCCGCCAACGGTGTTGTAATCATCACCACCAAGAAAGGAAGCCGCAACCAGGATGCCAAGATTACCTATAACGGTTATGTAGGTATTCAGAAAGCCACCAACCTGCTGGAGATGTGTAACTCTCACGAGTATGCCACCATGATGTTGGAAGCCAACCCGGAAGCTTACCGGTCGATTTTCGAAAAGTCAGTAGCCGAATTCGGAGGCAATATGGAAAACCTGCAATTCAATGCCGATACCAACTGGTATGACGAACTGTTGCGCACAGCCATGATGACCAATCACAGCTTGAATATCTCCGGTGGTACGGAAAAAGCGACCTACTCTGCCGGCATGAGCTATCTGGCACAAGACGGTATCATGGACGTGGAAAACTACTACCGCCGCTTGAACTTCCGTGCCGCCCTTGACTACGAAGCCCGCAAATGGCTGAAAGTAGGCTTCAACGGCGTATTCAGCAACTCGCAGCAGCAGCTTCCCAAGAATGCCGCATGGCAACAGGCATACAACACACCGTCTATCATCCCGGTGTATGATGACCGCCGCGACGATGCCGTGTTCCCTAAGAAGTACACATCGCCCGAGCAGGTGGGCCTGACCAACAACTTCAACAATCCGGTAGCCACTGCCAACTATTACGACAACCGGAACGAGACCTACCAAGTGCTGACCAACTTCTATGCACAGCTCAACCTCATCCCCGACAAGCTGAATATACGCAGTAGCTACAGCTACGACTACTCAATGATTCGCGGTTCTGAGTTCACTCCTACCTACTATGTATGCACCAACCAGAAGAAAGAGGTTACCGAACTCACTAAAAAGAACACTAACTACTACAAATATATATGGGACAACGTGGCCACTTATACTGACAAGTGGGGCAAACACTCCTTTACCGGTATGCTGGGTGCATCCATGCGTCAAGAGCAATACCGCCTGCTCGAAGGTACCGCCACCAACGTGCCCGAAGGTGAGGACGTGTGGAAATACATCGCACTGGGCAACAAGGAAGGCGCTACGGTGAAAGACGACGGCTGGAAATACCGCGGTCTCTCCTATTTCACCCGACTGAATTACAACTACAACGACAAGTACATGTTGATGTTCACCTTCCGTGCCGACGGCTCGTCCAAGTACAACGACAAATGGGGCTACTTCCCCTCCATCGGTGCCGCATGGGTCATCTCCCAAGAACCGTTTATGAAGAACCAGAATATCTTCGACTACATGAAGCTGCGTGCCAGCTGGGGTAAGCTGGGTAACGACAAGATTGCTGCCAGTGCAGGCTTCGCAAGCATACAGAACGTACAGTCCGTATTCGGTCCCAATACCGCCATCGACGGATTCATCAACACCACCAACTTCAGCTGGCTGGGTTGGGAAGTAGTGAACGAAACCAACGTGGGCGTCAACTTCAGTACACTGAAGAACCGCTTGAACGCCGACATCGACTGGTACTACCGTCTGACTGACAACGCCGTGATTTCACCCAAGCTCCCGATGAGTGGCGAGCTGCTGGCCGGCAACAACGGACAGATTCTGAATACCGGTATCGACCTCTCCTTGAACTGGAACGACAAGATTGGCCAGGACTTCAATTACAACATCGGCGTCAATCTCTCTTATCTGCATAACGAAGTGAAAAGCCTAAAAGGAAACATGAAAATCATCAAAGGCGGAAAGACCGTGAATATGGTGGGCGAGACGATGAACTCATTCTATGGCTACAAGGTCATCGGCATCTACCAGACTCCTGAACAATGTGCTGCCGACCCCATCGCCGTGGCCAACGGACTGGAACCCGGCGACTTCATCTACGAGGACGTGAACGGCGACCATGTGATAGACGGAAACGACAAGCAGGTGTTGGGCTCATACGTGCCCAGCTTTACTTATGGCTTCTATGCCGGATTCTCTTATAAGAACTTCGACTTCAGCCTCACTACCTACGGACAAGCAGGCGGCGAACTGTGGAACCGTAAGCGTGCCCTGCGCTATGCAGCCGACTACTATAACTTTGACCGTGCACAGTATGAGAACCGCTGGACGGGTGCAGGCTCTACCAACGAACATCCGTCGGCCAAGGCTCTTCTCAAAACCTGGAACAAATCAGACAGTAACAACGCTTCCTATTTCGTAGAAAGCTCCGATTACTTCCGCATCCAGAACATCACGCTGGGCTACTCGTTCAAGAACTTGAAGATAGGCAGCTACGTGATGCCGGGACTCCGCCTCTCATTGACGGCCGACCGCCCCTTCACTACCTTCAAGGCCAACAGCTTCACACCTGAAGTGTCGGATGCCGAAGGTTGGGATACCGAAGTATACCCTCTGACTTCAACCTATACTTTCGGAGTGCAAATAGATTTCTAAACCCTAAAACGTAAAACAATGAAATTCTTAAAGAAAACATTCGCATATATACTTCCGGCCATGATGGTACTGGGAGGAGCTACCGCTTGCACCGATTTCATAGAAATCGATCCGGAGAACAAAGTTCCCGAACAAGGCGTGGACTTTACCAACAAGAACAATATGTACCAACCCGTAGTGGGTGCCTACTCCAAAGTACGCACACAGGGCATGCACTGGTGCAACGCACTATTGATGTTCACCCGCGACGGTGACGTGTGGTCGGGCCGTACCGATGACCAGGGCGATGCCGTGGCCTTCGGACGCAAGTTCAACTACAACAACTCATTCTGGGCACTGAACCAGGTATGGATGAACTTCTACGACATCATCCGCATCACCAATGCCGCCCTGCAAAGCCTCGACGGTTATGCCGAATATCTTGCTGCAGGAAGCGAAGATTACAAAACCTACGAATCCTATTGCGGCGAAGTACGTACCATCCGTGCATGGGCCTACTATTGTCTGGTGACCAATTTCGGTCCCACCGTCATCTACCGTGACAACCTGCAGACCGATTTTCGCCGTTCTACCGTAGAGGCCGTATATAATTATATGCTGGAAGATTTGAACTACGCCATCGACAAACTGCCCCGCATGCGTCCCAACCAGATGGAACACAAGGGAGCCGTGACAGCCTTCACCGCCCAAGCATTGGCCGCCCGCATCTATCTGCTGAAAGGAGACTATGCACAAGTGGAGACACTGACCGATGACATCATCAAGAACGGTGGATTCCGTCTCTACGACGACTTCTACCAGCTGTTCAAAATTCCCGGAAAGTTGTGTGACGAATCTTTGTTCGAATGCCAGGTAACAGACTACGGCAATGGTTCCGGCGATTACCTGGGCGTAGACCAATGGTTCAATTTCCAGGGTCCGAACATGGCAGAGAGGTATGATGAAGTAGTGAACGCAGACGGTACCATCAGCTACAAGCAAGCCGAAGGCACCAAGTCCATAGGCGGCTGGAATTTCATAGGCTATGAACCCGAGTTCGTGGCATGGGCCGAAGCCCGTGGCGAAGGTGTGCGTGCCGAAACTTCTTTCCTGAAAGCCCTGAGCAAGACGCGCGAGGGTTGGCAGGTAGGTCCCACATCGGCCACCAAGACCGACTGTTGGAACGGCAAAGGTTACCTTCCCTACAATCAGATGACTCTTCCACGTACAACCTACGGAGCCAACAACAATGTGCGTATCATCCGCTATGCCGAAGTACTGCTGATGAACTCCGAAGCCAAAGTCAGACTGGGCAAGGATGGAGACGCAGGCTACAACGAAGTGCGCCGGCGTGCAGGCATGAGCACCAAAACCGGTGTTACCCTGAAAGACGTGATGGACGAACGCCGGATGGAGCTTTGCGGCGAATGGTGTGCCCGTTATGTGGACTTGGTGCGTACCGGCGATGCCGCCACCGTACTCGGTCCCAAAGGATGGACAGCAGAAAAGACTTATTGGCCCATACCGGCCAACCAGTTGGACGACCTTCCTGATTTGAAGCTGGAACCCATTGACGGAATTGCCGAATAAATCCGTTCCAATATGGTAAAAAGATTCCTAATCAGTTGTGGAATAGCCTTTGCCGCTCTGGCGGCAAAGGCAACCCCTGACGATTCCATCAAAGTGGTGAAGGGGCAAGTCAGTGACTATTACATCACTGTAACCCAAGACCGTATCGTAAAAGGACACGTACTGGACACCAACCGCCAGCCACTCGCAGGCGCCACAGTCATGTTCTTCGCAAGTCCCATGCACAATACCACTGCCCACGACGGCAGCTTTGCCATCAAAGGAGCGAAGAACGACGTGCACCTGTATGTCTACTATCCCGGGAAAAAGATAGTGAACAGAATCCTGGCACTGGATGAAACCGATATTGAGGTAGTGATGGAAGAAGAGGTACACAAGGCAACCGCAATCCGCCGTCCCGCCCAGGCGACCCGGTGGTATGACCCACAGGCGCCTCTGTCGCGCACCTTCTGCAATCCGATGAACATCAGTTACAATTTCGAGCCTTTCAACAACAATGTGCGTCCCAACGGTTCGTTCCGTTCCTCTGCCGACCCGATGGCGGTGGAATACAAGGGAGAATACTTTCTGTTCTCCACCAACCAGGGCGGTTTTCACTATTCCAAGAACCTGGTGGATTGGGATTTCGTTCCTGCCGGCTTCCAACGCAAGCCTACGGACGACGACCAGTGCGCACCGGCAGCCTATGTAAGCGGTGACACGCTGTTCTATACCGGCTCCACCTACGAAGGCCTTGCCGTGTGGTACAGCACACACCCCAAAACGGGACGTTTCAAACGTGCCATCGAAAAGAATGTGCTTCCCACATGGGACCCCTGCATGTTTCTGGACGATGACGGCA
>OGZY01001033.1_pt1 | contig 13435 bp, 7 predicted proteins | sample 1576911 | NCBI WGS metagenome assembly OGZY01 (sample SAMEA3541488, study PRJEB24748) | human gut metagenome | biome: human gut; feature: human-associated habitat; material: faeces | place: China | collected 2012 | reverse complement strand
CAAATCAAAGTCTGCGGCAAAATCAATATATTTCTTCACTATTTGATAATCCTTAGAACCATGATTATATGCCCAATATATCCAAGAGACCAATCCAGGTTTTATCCATTGGGTATCTTGGATTTTACATGGTTCACTCACATCAGTTACCAAAGTCGATTCGACAATATCAGCTAATGTTCCTATGATAGCGACACGCCAAGGTGAATACCAGCCGGATGGGCATATCAACCGTTCATCCGATAATTTTATCTTATAGATAGAAGAATCAGCTGCATTAGTAAGATAAGCTCCTGTGTTATCACGTAATATGTTGGCTTCGGTTAATAGTACAAAAGCGCTGTCCGAAGGTTGGAACAATGTTGGAAAACTCCACTCACGTCCCTCATTATCTGCAACGCCGTCCGTATTTGGCCAATAAAAGCCCTCATAACCTACAGTAAATTTTTGTGTCCAACGCTTGATACCTGGAGTAAAAGCAAATGCAGTGTACTCATCAAGAACCACAATCTCTTCTTTGGTTTTAGGAAGATGATAACGGAAAGCTATACCATCATTATAAACCCGGAAAATAAGATCTACCCGAAGTCCTTTGACATTTTCAAACCGATAAGTACATTCATTAGCCTCATTATGGCAATGCCTGCGTTTACCAGTCAGCATTTCATAATCATCAACTACAGAAGTTACAGGAGTTGAGCTTATCAATTTAAAGCAATCATCCGTATCCGACGTTTTTAGACCTATTTCAGGTAATGACATCATTTTAACTTTATCCCGCCCACTATGATAAATAACAGAAAAACCTTTTTCAGCATGATATTCAATGGCTATCTTACCGTTAGGAGATTGTAATAAATTGTTTTGCATCGTACATGAAATGCAGGATAAGCACAACAGTGCAATGATAGTAAAATATTTCATAATCATTAAATTGTTCAATGTACCTTCTATTATATTTTAAGGAAAAAGAATGACTAAAAAAGCAAAAAATAGCAGATTTGAGCTTTTGTTTTGAGTTTCAAGTGGTTGTGGCAGTCGTTGGCTTTTTGTGGCATTCGTGAGGAAATGCGAAAATGGCGGATTTGAGAAGTAGAAACGCTTTCAAGTCATTACCTCAAAGAAACGCTCTAATAAGCATTTTTAACGGCTTCGGTTTTTACTTCTCAATTCTGCACAGGTTGTGAATTTGCCATGCAACTCTCATGATTTAATTTTGCACAGAACAAAAAGCAAGGAATTATGAGAAGTACATTCAAGACAGTCTTCTATGTAAACGGAAGCAAGGAGAGAAACGGAATTGTCCCTATCATGGGACGTGTGACAATCAACGGAACTATCGCACAGTTCAGTTGCAAGCTGAGCGTGACCAAGGCGATATGGGATGCCAAGGGCAACAGAGCCAAAGGCAGAAGCAAGGAAGCCAATGAGGTGAACTTTGCGCTTGATAACATCAAGGCTCAAATCGCTAAGCATTACCAACGGCTTTCCGACCGTGAGGCGTTCGTTACCGCTGAAATGGTGAGAAACGCATATCAAGGCATAGGTACGGAGTATGAGACATTACTCAGAGCTTTTGACAAGGAGAACGCAGCCTTTGCCCAACGCGTGGGAAAAGACCGAGCTGTCCGAACCTACCGCAAGTATCTGACGGTAAGAAAGTACGTTGCCGAGTTCATCAAATTTCAGTACAAGCGCAGCGATATGTCCATGAATGAGCTTACCGAGGAGTTCATCCGTGATTTTTGTCTGTATTTGAAGAATGTCATTGGACTCACGCAATCTACCATTTGGATATACTCCATACCATTGAAGCATATCGTCACGGCAGCACACTACAACGGCAAGATACAGAGAAATCCGTTTGCCATGTACCACGTTGACCCAGACCACAAGGAGCGTGAGTTCTTGACAGAGGAAGAATTGGACATATTTGCAGGAATAGAGTTGGAAAATCCCAACTTTGCTTTTGCGAGAGACTTGTTTATGTTTGGTTGTTGGACAGGTATCTCTTTCGTTGACATCAAGAATCTTACAGAGGACAATGTTGCCATTATAAGTGGGTCTCCATGGATAGTTTCTCAGCGTCAAAAGACAGGCGTACCATTCAAAATTAAACTGATAGATGCAGCCATACAGATAATTGAACGTTACAAGCCATTGAGAAAAGATATGCACTTGTTTAATATTGGCTCACTTGACATGGTAAACAAGCGTATAAAGAAAGTGGCAAAAATGTGTGGCATCAAGAAGCGAATTTCATTTCACGTGGCCCGGCATTCGTTCGCAGTTTTGGCTTTAAACTACGGTATGCCGATAGAGAGTGTAAGCAAGATACTGGGACATACGGACATCGCCACAACACAAATTTACGCAAAGGTGACAAGTACTAAATTGGAGCATGACATATCAGCTTTTGAAAGTCGAATCAAGGGGCATATGCCGACAATGGGGGGAATGGCATGAAAAGGACTGTAATCACCGTGGACGGAAATGGAATGTTATCCATTCCGTCCAACTTGCAAGACTTGTGGATGAGTGAGGGCGAATTGGTGGATATGCTCCATGTCACCGCCCCGAAACTCCATGCTGTGATAAGGTCGATATACGAGGAAGGTTTGTTGCCCATGTCGGAGGTACAACAGAAACAGGAAACCTCCAAGGGCATTTGGCAAACGATGTATGGTTTCCCGATGGTTGTTGCCCTTTGTTTCCGTATAGGCTCTTATGCTGCTGTTCGGTTTCGGGACACCATCATGAAGAAGTTGTACGGGGCAAAAGAGAAAAGTAGTGTCATTGTCCTACAATTCAGTGGAGGAACAACCGCCTTTAGCTGAATGTACTCTTGCTTGTTGGTTTGTTTGTCGCTGTCGTACTGTCGTGAATAAGTACTGAAGCATATACTTTGCTTGTTGGGGATTTGTCATATTGTATAAAAAACTGACAAATCCCCATATTTTTGTTGATTTGTTGAATATACAGAAAGTCGTATTGAATATCAAGTATTTATGGCTCTACATACTCTCAACAAATATCTCAACAAAAGAAAGGTAATGATGAAAAGAGAAGCCCTCAATGTCCATGTCTATGTTTCTCTTTTGCCCAGTGATTTGTTGTGTCGAAACTTTTGTTGAGAACTTGTTGACAGGTTAAGTGTTTGATTTTCATAGCAATACCATATCTCTTCAACTGCTCATCTGAAAAACGCCCAACACTTGTTCCGCTGTAAAATGTACTTGTGGATTATTGGCTACCGCTCTATTCTCCGAAATGATTGCTGCAACGTTCCTTGGAGGCTTTGCGCCTCCAGCCACTTGGGCGAACCTCCGCAGTGTTTTAGCATGGCATTAGATTTATGCAACCTATACCGAGGACACACAGCGCACATAACACACTCGGTATAGCTTACGAAATAAAACGACAATATACAACTACTATACTTGGCAAATTGCGCACAGAATATTATTACCTTGTCTTTTGCAAACTTCAAGAACAAAGCAGGTCGTGTCTGTTCCCTTGTTCTTTATCAATGCAGCAGCTTTTGATGTTTCATGCAAATTGTGAGATTTAAGGTCGGCAATTTTGGATTTGGAGAATCGAAAGACAAGAGTGTCGATTATTATGTTTGGAGGAGGGAGCGAGGTTATGTTTTGGGAACCCCAAAACGCCTCGCTCCACCATGAGGGCGAAGAAATTTTGCTCCCAACGGTTGCAGAAAGTGAGTGTACCAACTGTAGGCAGTGCATAGAAATATGTAAATAGATTTGTCAGGTGTAGTTTATTCTTCCTTTATTTGCACAAAAGTATGTTTTGAGTGTTATAAAAAATAAAAAAATGCACTATTACGTTGATACTTTTGTATTTTTGCACTCAGTTATCTTGGACAGCAGAATTTGAAACACTGAAAATCCGTAATCTGTCTATATGTAAAATCTTTAAATTTGGATTATTATGACTAAGAAGTTTTGGTTAATAGCACTCATCGTAGCTTGCACTGTTGTATTTGGCAGTTGCGATAAGTCTGAGGAATTGAGTGTTGAGCAATGTAAGTTGGATATGAATCTATTCAACCAAACCTATACTGTTAATGATGAGGGGTGCTGTGTGCTAAAAGGGAGAAAGCCAATAGCAGCAGAAGAAATACAGAGTAAGGTCAAGGGCTATGGTTGGGAGAGTATTGCCACTTATGAGGTACAGGAAAACGGAAAGTTGAGCAAGGAGGAATTTTGGAAAGACAGATTTGGTGGCAGCCCTACACACTTTTGGTTTGAGACATCACAGCAAGCTTTTAGTTATTTTTATAGTGATGCCTTGCCAGCCTTTTGTTTCAGTCGTGTATCATGGACTTATGACATGGACAAAGGCTTCATACTGTTTGGCAGCAACAAGCAGACAACAGACAGCAGATACATGCAGATTCTTAAGCTTGACGAGTCGAATGGCAAGACCTTAATGTACACCATACAAAAATTGGGAGCGACGAGTGATGGCAGCAATGGTTACAAGTCTATATATGGCATGATTGTATATAAACGCATGACCGAAACCGATTTGGAAATGATGAAGAAAAGTTACACGTATGATACGGATATTGACCGTTCTGTTCCCGACAACTGCAAGTTTAAGATTAAGGCATACTATGCAGAAGACGACAAAGACAACACAGACCCTGTGTTTCAGACCTTCTGCCTTGTAACATTTGAGCTTACCGATGAATATGGTTTCAACTCTTCAGATAATGCCTATTACAACTACTACGATTCAATTACTTGGACGAGTGATTGTCGTGATATGCCAGATAGCTTTGGAATCATGGAACGTAAGACAAACTGTTTGAATACTTCCTATTGGTGGAGCACATACTTCTTCACGCCTCATGACAATACTATTGTCTATGCCAATGGCTATAAAGATGGCCGTATTGTCTATCAAGCCCGAAAGAGGCTCTATTTGGTGAATGATGGATTCTTTGGTTACGATTGGGATAACGTAAGGTATAATTCCAAGAACCCCGAACTAACAGAATATTGCTTGCTGGACAAGAGCCGTGAGTTTATCCTAACTCCACCTACTGCCTACAAAGAAGACATTACAAAACCGTATGCAGAGTTACGTATTGTACTGAAAGGAGCAAAAGACAAAAACGACAAGGAATATATGTTAGGCGTGCTTGAACGTGAAAGAGAAGGTCTGTTGAAGATTATGGACCAGTACTATGAAGCACATAGTACTATAAAAGAAACAGAAAAGGCTTCGCTGTGTAAAACGTTTAAGGCACTACCCGAAGATGCTGATATTAAAGCATATTGGCGTACAAAACATTCTCGCATGGTACTGATACTTAAAACTGACGGGGAAGACCCTATAAACAGTGAATACTATGTGCATGCGGAACCAATTAAATGATAAATAAGTTTAATGTGGACAACAATAGTCATAAGGCGAAGTTAATCTTTGTTTTATGACTATTGTTTTTTTGCACCAACATAGTGTGGTTTCATTTTTATTTTGTATTTTTGCAACTGTAAAGAGTTGTTAGGCAAAGCAAACATATGCATATTGCAGAAGTTGTGACTATTGCCAAATCATTACCTCTATTGAGGTTGAACACTTATAAATCGCTCATTTTAAGCTATTCAGCAGATTATAGAAGAATTTTAGGGAAAAAGAGAATACTTTATCAGCACCCTCTCTTTCCTCTCTTTTTTAATTATTCATATAGATAAAACATACGTTCCATCATACTCCATTTTTCTTTAGCAAGTTCCCCTTTCCTGCATTGTTGGAATACCGATACAAAATCTTCCCATTCCTGCTGTCGGGGTAAAGTCGCAAGTTTAGCCATAGCAGATTCCCAATCGAAATCAATAGGAGTTTCGACAATCATGAATAACCGATTACCGCATATATATATTTCCATTTCTAAAATACCAACTGAACGGATCCCCTCTCTGATCTCCCGCCACGACTTCTCCTTACTGTGGCACTCCCGATACTTCTCTATCAGCTCCGGATCATCCTTCAAATCCATTGTCTGACAATATCTCTTTACCGGATAGCCATATCTTTTCATTTCATATCCATTTTCTTTCATCTTATCTTAAACTTAATCCTGCTTAATTATATCCCTCATTCTGTTTCAGATTCTTATTTACATTCAAATCATTTTGAGGAATAGGAAAATATCGGTTATGGGGTGCCCATGTACGTTTCTCAAATTGATAATACATATTTTCATCCACCGGAGAAGCAGTAGCCCCACTCCCTCTATAATTACGAGCTTGAGGATCATCCGACAATTTTACTCCGGTAAATGTATGATTAAGTTCTTTCTCGGCAATGCCCCAACGTAACACGTCATAATATCGAAGCCCCTCGAATGCCAGTTCCACACGTCTTTCTTTACGAACTGCTTCACGAACAAGTTCCTGTGTCGCTACGTCTGTCTTTTTTATTCCAACCAATTTCACACGATCACGTATATCATTGATAGTCAAATCCAATAAATTCTGGTCTACTGCATTCGGCTGCGATTCATTTACCGCTTCCAGATAGCTTAATAGAACCTCAGCATAACGCATAATAGGAGTATAAGTGGGAGTAGAACCTAAATTATTAGTTATAGACGGATCACAACCTTTCTTCGGACAATATCCATTAAATAAGGCAAATTTATTATAGCTATCTGCAGTATTAGCTCCCTTAAAGCAATCATAAATTATATCATTATACTTAGTTCCCTCATAACTTCCCAAAGGAGGTAAAAAAATAGAAGCATACAAGCGCAAATCCCGATTAACATAAGGATCATTCTCATCATAAACCTCAGAAGTCTTAATGTCCTTGCCGTCTGCACAGAAATATTCTTTCACCAATTCGTTATATGGTGAGAACTGATGCCACCCTCCATAAGCAGCTTCAGGATATAAATATTGATAACGTGAATTAGTATACAAATCCTTTATCCCCATAATACAAAATATTATCTCAGGGCTATATTCACCTCCTATTTGAAAAAGTTTCTCATAGCTGTCCTCTCCATTACGACGATCCAATTCATATATTCCCGACTCAATCACACTACGTAAAATAGTAGCAGCATCTCCCCATCTCTCTTGTGCCAGATAAAGACGACTTAAAAGTACCTTAGCCGCCCCCCTGGTAAACCGGCCATATTCCTCTGAAGAATATTGGACAGGCAACAAGTCTATAGCAGTCTTCAAGTCCTTCTCCACTTGCGAATAGACTTCAGTCTGAGGTGTTTGAGAGATAGAATTCGCTTCGTCCACCGACAGAGTTTTCAAAGGCATAGGAACATCCTTATAATAAAATGCCAAATTTAAAAAGAAATAAGCTCGTAAACACTTCACTTCGGCAGACCACTGTTCTTTTTTAGATTCTTCCATCGGACAGTCCGTAATATTCTCTAGAAAAGTGTTGTACTTAGCTATTTGCGTATATGCATTTCCCCAATACCAACGTAAATTACTGTTAGTAGCCACCGTATTGGAACTAGCCATTAAAGTAGAAAAATTTTCCTTTTCCGTTCCGTTTCCACCTGCAAAATCCAAATAGAGCAACCCTTGTGGCGTAGCAAAATCATCATGCGACCAACCAGTCTGGAAACGATAACATCCTGTCAAAGCCAACATGGCATCCCCTTCACCAGTCCAAAAACTACCATCAGAAATTGCTGAAGGTGGCTCCTTATCTAATAAATCCGAGCAACCAGTTGTTACTAGTGATACAGCCAAAGCACATAAACAAGCCTTTGTCATTCCTAATGTATTATATATATTTTTCATAATGATTCTTGATTGAATGATTTACTTAGAACTTGAAATTAAATCCGAATGAATAAATACTATTGACCGGATAATAAGAGGGAGAATCCCCTGTTCCTATCTCATTTTCAGGATCCCAACCTTTATAGAAACTATTGAAAGAGAACAGATTTTGTCCGCTTACATAAACACGCACATTTTCCAAACCTATTTTTTTAGTCCATGCTTTTGGGAATGTATATCCTATTTGTATATTCTTGACTCGTAAGAAACTAGCATTACGGACCCAATAATCAGAAGTTTGAAGATTAGTGTCATTCATATTCAAAGTTTCCAATCGAGGATATTCAGCCCATTTATCAGGATTTTCTTCCTTCCAACAAGATTCAGCCTGCCATCTCTGTATCTGTCCACCGTTGTAGAATGCATAAGCCATATAAGATCCTATCAAACGCTTATGACCTCCTAAACCTTGTAATAAAGCTGAAAAATCAAAACCTTTATAAGAAGCGGAAAGATTCAAACCATAATAAAACTTCGGGGTAGTACTTCCCAATACGGTACGATCATATTGCGCATCCACCTTACCATCGGGAACCCCGTCAGGACCACTAATATCTTTGTATTTCACATAACCAGGTTTCAATCCTGACTTACTTACCAATTGCTCAGGAGCCGCATCTATTTCCGCTTGGTCTACAAACAGTCCATCAGTTTCATATCCATATATAATACCTATCGGTTGCCCTACAATTCTGTTATTATTAATTTCTTCGGTAGCTCCGTTCGCCAATTTCTCAACTGCATTTTTTACCCATGTAAAATTAGGAGAAATACTAAACCGGAAATCACGTCCTATTTGTCCGTTATAAGTCAGATTTATTTCAATTCCTTCGTTCGAAACAGCTCCAACATTAGATTGTCCGACTTCACGTCCCATAATACTAGACACCTCAACTGGTGCTAAAATGTCCGAAGTATATTTATAAAAATAATCCAATGTTCCACTAAAACGTCCATTCAATAAACTAAAATCTAAACCAATATCCGTTATAGCCGTCTTTTCCCAAGTAATTTCCGGATTATTATAGGTTTTCATGTAAGCCCCAGACTGAAGAGTTGCCGGATTTCCAAAAGGATAATCATGTCCAAGTTCATAAATCTGTTGGTAAGGATAAACACCTATATTTTGATTACCAAGTACACCATAGGAAGCACGCAATTTCAAATTATCAACTACAGCTGAAACTGCCGCATTCTTCCAAAAATCCTCCTCAGAAATTCTCCACCCTGCAGAAACTGACGGGAAAAGTCCCCAACGATGACCGTCCGCAAAACGTGACGATCCATCATAGCGCAAATTAGCCTCTAATAAATAACGATCTTTCCATGCATAATTTATACGCCCGAAAAAAGAAAGCAACGCATATTCTTCCAATGAACTATCATTAGTAGCTGTTGATTTATCTCCAGAACCTAATTCATACAAATAATTATTAGGAAACGTATTTCTATAACCTTCCAAACCTTTATTATTAGATTGCTCCACAGAAGTACCCGCCAATAACTTAAAAGTATGATTTTTAATTTGTTTTTCATAAGTAGCTAATGCTTCAAAGGTAGTATACGTATTATTTGCAGTCCATACATTTAAAGTAGCGGGCCCCACTGTCTTACTATCATCAAAATAAGTATCAGCCCGGTACGCTTTATCATATTTAGTCCAGTAATTCACCCCAGCTTTACCTATAAAAGAAAGTCCGTCTACAGGAGTATTCCATGTCAATTGTCCGGAAGCACTTATATTTCTACTCACATTCTGCACAAAAGATTCACTCGCCAACCACGCTTCCGGACTATAATTATCCTGATATCCAAAACTTCCATCCGACTTTTGCCCGGCATAAATAGGTCCCTGACGAACAGCATATCCTATCATTCCATCAATACTTTGTGGTTCGCCATTAGGAGCATTATATTTATTATTATAAGCATTAATATTCAAATTAAGCATCAGCCCTTTGGCGATTTCACTTTTCATAGTAAACAGTGCAGTCATTCTTTCATTAGACGTTTTTGCCGTCATACCTTCCTGATTTCTATAACCTACTGATAAATTATAACTTGTCGTAGCATTTCCTCCTTGTATGCTGAGATTATGTTGGTGTTGAAAACCAGAACCAGATTCCAACAGCCATTTTAAGTGATTTACATTCGGATAATTATCCGGATCAGATCCATCTCTATACTTTTGAATCTGTTCAGGTAAATAAGCTTCCTGCTTACCCATATTCCGCATAGCCATATTATAATATTCCGCATATTCCCATGATGGTAAAAAATCAGGCAATTCCGTAGGCCGTTGCCAACCAAAAGAATTACTATATGTAATAGTCGTTTTACCTTGTGCACCCTTCTTTGTTTCAATCAAGATCACCCCATTAGCAGCACGATTACCATAAATAGAAGCAGAAGCTGCATCTTTCAAAAAAGAAATGCTCTGAATATCATTAGGATCTACATCATCAATGTTACCTGATAAACCATCAATCAAAACCAATGGATCTGTTCCAGCTTTTGAAAATGTACCAGTTCCACGAATTTTAACAGTTGCTCCTTGTCCGGGACGACCTGAAGTTTGCAATACACTTAAACCTGGAGCCAAACCTGCCAGTGCTTGAGCAGTACTCATAACAGGCTTACTAGCCAAGTCTTCAGCTGAAACAGCAGATACGGCTCCTGTTAAATTCACCTTTTTCTGTGTTCCATATCCAACTACAACTACTTCTTCCAACTTTTTTGTATCTTCTTCCATTATAATACGAAGTAACTTGTTACTTTCAACCTTTATTTCTTGCGAAATATAACCTACATAACTTATCTGGAGCATGTTTCCCATTTCAGCAGACAGAGAAAATTTGCCATCCAAATCAGTAACAGTTCCATTGGAAGTACCTTTAACCAAGATACTGACCCCAATTAACGGCTCACCGGAAAAATCAGTAACCAAACCATTGACATTACTCTGTGTCTGTGCCCAAGTAGTATAGCTCAGGCAACACATCAACAAGACCACCAAGAATCTTATTGGCTGCATACATTCTAATCTGTTTTTCATTATTCTATTGATTATTGGGTTAATTTTCAAGACATAACAAAGGCTTACCGACCTAAAAAAGCCGATAAATAAACCTACTTTATGCTATATTCACTTCTTTATCTTAAATACGGGAGCAATCTTATTCAACTGTACATCAGGCATATCAATAACAACTCCTTGCGCTGTACGAGTAAAAGATACCTTTCCATAACCTAACAATTCAATTTTAGTAATTTTATCAGGATACAACTCACTTCCCGTTGCCAGCGATTGAATGACAACTTGCTTTTCTTCCGGCCATGCAAGGACTGTAGCATAGAGATATTTCTTGGTTTGAGTAAAACGGATTTCAGATGCAGTGGCTTTAGTGTAAGCACCTTCATTGAAACCTTGGGCATTAATCTTGATATCAGCATTGGCTATCGGACCTTCTCCGAAGACTTTCCACGGGCGTGTATCATAAATAGCCTCTTTATTCACACTCATCCAGTCACCAAATTCATTTAAAATGGCTTCTTCCTTTTCATCGAAAGTTCCGTCAGCCCGAAGAGGAACACTAAGCAACAAATTACCGTTCTTACTGACCACATCCACTAATAGTTTCACTACATCGGAAGCACTTTTATACCAGCCGTTCTCCGCCAGTCTGGTATCATAATGCCAACCGCCTAAACAAGAACAAGTCTGCCATGGCTCTTCATAAATACTATTGGGAGATCCCCTTTCCACATCCCATACCAAAGCTTTACGTTGCTCATCGGTAAGAATTTTACCAAACATAACAGCACTGAAATCCCCCTTACGAACAACCATGTTGTGATTATAAAAATGTGCGGCAATCTTCAAACCCGCATCACTGATAGGATAAAACGGTACACCAGTCACATCAAAATAAATCAAATCGGGATTATAACGGTTTATTGCATCGACTGTACGATCATAAAAGTTTGTCACATATTCTTGAGTAGGAATACAAACACCATTTCCCCATGCCCATTGACGGTGAATCATACCGTCAGCCCAACTTCCAGCGCTTAACGGGTGATTCTGTGCATAAAGTTTTTGAGGATCGTAGCCTTCCCACCACTTACCCTTACCATCTTCTTTAGTCAAACATCCATCGTAGGGTACACCTGCCTTCTCGCCATGACGGTCGTATCGTTGAGCCGGTTCATACCAGCTCCACGCATGGTCCGCATGGAAACTGATACCAAATGGAAGACCGTTTTTCTTAGCTGCTTCAGCCCAGCCCGCCAATATATCCTTCTTAGGGCCTATATTCACGGAATTCCATTCCTGATATTGGCTATCCCATAAATCATAATTATCATGGTGATTACCTAAAGCGAAGAAATACTGGGCACCAATCTTCTTATAAAAGGAAACCAATTTGTCCGGATCCCATTTCTCGGCTTTAAACAAAGGCAATATATCCTTGAAGCCCACTTCAGAGGGATGGCCATAATGTTCCACATGGTGCTTATACTCGCGCGAACCTTCCAAATAGAGAGAACGCGCCATCCAGTCGCCGGCCCCTTCCACACATTGCGGTCCCCAATGTGCCCAAATACCAAATTTGGCATTTCTAAACCATTCAGGAACTTTATAGTTCTGCAATGATTCCCAAGTAGGTTCGAACTCTCCCTCCTGCATTTTTTCATTTTTCTCTGAAACAGGTACCTGGTAAGTCTGAGCCTCCAAAACTCCCGTCCAAAGCAACAAAGCCGAAGCCAAAAGAAAATGTTTTGCTTTCATAGTATAATTGCTTTATATGTTTTTCAATTATCAATAGTGCAAATATACAGAGTTGAAACCAATTTATATTATCCAAATGCGCCATTATGTAGGATAATATCGACTTTTACCTGAAATAATTCAAAAATAAATACCAAAACAGGTGATTTGATATGACAATATCGATTTCCCATTGGATTATATATATACTTTTGCTTACTTTGTACAAAACTGAATCTTTCATTCTAATACCTTAAGGAATATGACACAATCAATCGACCAATTACATTTACTTATATTAAATGTAGGACTAGCCATTCACAATGCAGACTGGAACTGGAAAAACGTAAGCAGCCCTTTTACCCGACTCTATTATATAATGGAAGGAACCGCCCAAATAATATTTCCCGATGGAATGCAGGAACTAAAACCACATCATCTATATCTGGTGCCATCATTCACTACCCATAGTTATCAGTGCAATTCTCATTTCACTCATTATTATCTCCATATATATGAAGACCATCAATCGGAATCCGGCATTCTAGAAGATTGGAATTTCCCGATAGAAATACCTGCGGGCAACCTGGAATTACCACTTATTAAAAGGTTATGTGAAATAAATCCTACCATGCAGCTTCCTCAATCCGACCCGACAAGCTATGACAACAACCCCACATTAATCAGAAACATCATTAAAAATAAACAGCGTACCTTCTGTGACAAAGTCGAATCCAGAGGTATAGTATATCAACTTATTGCCCGCTTTTTAAAAGACGCCAAACCTAAAGTGGAAGTCAACGATAACCGTATCCAA
>OGZY01001000.1_pt1 | contig 13781 bp, 8 predicted proteins | sample 1576911 | NCBI WGS metagenome assembly OGZY01 (sample SAMEA3541488, study PRJEB24748) | human gut metagenome | biome: human gut; feature: human-associated habitat; material: faeces | place: China | collected 2012 | reverse complement strand
TTACAGGATTATGTAAATACTATGTCTTACTACAAGATGAACACTTTGCAAATCCACCTGAACGATAACGGCTTCAAACAATACTTCGAACATGACTGGTCAAAAACGTATGCCGCCTTCCGCCTGGAATGTGATACTTATCCGGGACTGACGGCACGGGACGGACATTATACGAAAAAAGAATTCGTCGACCTGCAAAAATTAGCTGAACAAAGCTATGTAGAGATCATTCCGGAGATTGATATCCCCGCCCACTCCTTGGCTTTCAGTCATTATAAACCGGAATTGGGAAGTAAAGAATATGGCATGGATCATTTGGATTTATTTAATCCCGAGGTTTATACTTTCTTCGACGCTCTTTTCAAAGAATATCTGGAAGGAGAAGAACCTGTATTCCGGGGCAACAAAGTCCATGTGGGCACCGACGAATATTCAAACGCCAAAAAGGAAGTTGTGGAGAAATTCCGCGCCTTCACCGATCACTATATCCGTTATATAGAAAGCTTCGGCAAGCAAGCCTGCGTATGGGGTGCACTGACACACGCCAAAGGAGATACTCCCGTCAAATCGGAAAATGTCATCATGAATGCATGGTATAACGGTTATGCCGACCCGAAAGAAATGATAAAGCAAGGATACCATTTAATCAGTATCCCGGACGGACTGGTCTACATAGTCCCCCAGGCAGGATATTATTATGATTATCTGAATACCAAATCACTATACGAGAAATGGACTCCTGCACAGATAGGCAAAGCCGTGTTTGAAGAAAAGGACCCGAATATTTTAGGAGGAATGTTTGCTGTATGGAACGACCATGTGGGTAACGGCATTTCCAATAAGGATATTCATCACCGGGTTTACCCGGCCTTGCAGACACTAGCCGTTAAAATGTGGACAGGCAAACAAGTCACAACTCCCTATGACAGTTTCAATGAACAACGCAATTTACTAAGCGAAGCTCCGGGTGTGAATCAACTCGGAAGAATCGGAAAAGCTCCCGGCCTGGTTTACGAACAGGCAGCTGTTACCCCCAACCGTACTCTTCCCTATCGGGAAATCGGGTATAATTATCTGGTATCTTTTGATATAAAAGGAGCTGATGAAGCAAAAGGTACAGAACTGTTCCGTTCTCCTGACGCCGTATTCTATTTATCTGATCCGATAAGTGGAATGTTGGGCTTTGCACGCGACGGCTATCTCAACACTTTCAACTACCGTATCATGCCCGGCGAACATGCAACAGTAGGTATTAGCGGAGACAACCGCGTCACCCGCCTGCATATAAATGGAAAAATCGTAGAAGAACTAAATATACAGAAACGCTTTTATAATGGTGGAAAAGATTCCATGAATTACGTTCGTACATTAGTTTTCCCATTACAAGAAACAGGTAACTTCAAAAGTCAGATTACCAATCTGAAAGTCTACCACCAATAGGACGGATATTGATACAGAAAAGGCTGTCCCGTGTTTCATTCCGGGACAGCCTTTTTATAATCAGTTATGACAAATGTAACTGCTTTCTTACCAGTATTATTTTATGGATACTCAATAAAGAATAATCGTATCCTTCTCCTGCCTTGTATTTAATCCAAAACTGATAGAGATTTTCCGCAATACCTTCGCTAATTCTTCATCTTTACGAATAGTTCCCGTAAACAGATTATCCCTATTCTTTTTATTCTCGAAACACACTTTCGTATGATACTTCTTATTGATTAAGTTTATCAGTTCACCAAGCGGCTTATCCGTAAAGTTATACTCTTCTTTTCTCCAGTCATATCCTTCAATATCCAACGTCTCGGTTTCAATCGTCTTTGAATCAATATAGTAAGTGATGCGTTGAGCAGGCTTCACCTCTATGGCCTCTTGCCCCGTCACCTGAAAATCTATTTTTCCGGTAAAGAGAGTCACCTCCGCTACTTCATCATCAGACTTTATATTAAATTCCGTCCCTTTGACTTCCACAAGCGCATCTTTGAAATAAACCCTGAAAGGACTGCCTCCTGTCATCTTTTTCACCTCAAAAGACGTTTCTCCCTCTAAGACCACTTTGCGCTCTTTCAAAAAATCGTCCTGATATGAAAGCGTACTTCCCGCAGCGAGCCATACCACCGAACTATCCGGAAGGACATACGTCATACGCGTATCGGCCGGTCCCAGGACTATTGTCTCTAAAGAAGCTCTTGAAGTAATCAGATACCACGTACCTACGACCAGCAAAAGACAAGCGGCGGCAGCCAGAATCCTAAAACCCCGATTATAGCCTGACAATTTTTTCTTTGCAGGTTTGTGATTCCAACATACATCCGTAATGTTGGTCCATATCTCCTCCTCAATTTTTTTGTTTTCAATAGAAGTGCCAAAGAATTTATCCCACTGTCTTAGTAATAAACGGCACACCGGTCCTTCATCCGCTAATTTTATTTTTTCCTCCGGAGTCAGTCCTTTAGAAAACATCTTCTTTACTATTTGTACAAATTCCTTGGCATTCATAATACTTTATTTTTTTAATTGAGATTCAATAGGATCGTCATACTGAGTCTGAAGCTTTACCAATTCCCCTTTCAGTTTTTCAGTTATCTTTTCATAACCGGGCTTCCCAAACAAATTATGCATTTCACGCGGATCTTTTTTCAGGTCATACAGCTCCCACGCATCAATATCATTATAAAAATGTATCAGTTTATAGCGTTCGGTACGCACACCATAATGACGTTTCACCGCATGTTCCGCCGGATATTCATAGAAATGATAGTAAAGGGACTTACGCCAGTCCTTAGGACGTTCTCCTTTCAGCAAAGGCAACAAAGATACTCCCTGAATATCTTCCGGAATATCTACTCCCGCCAGTTCCAAAAAGGTAGGTGCATAGTCTATATTCTGAACCATTTGCGACACTTTTCCTTTCTTGCCATGAGGAAAACGGGCTAACAACGGAGTACGGAATGACTCCTCGTACATAAAGCGTTTGTCAAACCAACCGTGTTCTCCCATATAGAATCCCTGGTCGGAAGTATAAACCACCAATGTATTTTCCAGAAGCCCTTTTTCTTCGAGATACTTCAACACCCGTCCGATATTGCGGTCGACCGAACGAATCACACTCAAATAATCATGCATATAACGTTGATACTTCCACTCCGCTAGTTCCTTGCCTTCCAGTTTCCGGGCTTTAAAATCTTTGATAATAGGGTCATAATAAGCATCCCAGGCAGCTTTTTGTTGCGGATTCATACGCTTATACATAGCGCGTCCATAACCTTCCAATCCAGTTTTTGTATGAATCTCATTTTCTTTATCCGCCATTTTCAGGTCATAGACAAGGTCCATATCCTTGAATATGTTCATCTCCTGTTCGGAAGCAGCTATACGGCCTTCATATTTATCATAGAAATTTTCCGGCAATGGAAACTTCACCTTATCAAACGCTCCCAAGTCACAAGTGTCGGGCATCCATGTACGGTGCGGGGCTTTATGATGCAACAACAGACAGAACGGTTTTTCTTTCTCCCGTTTGTTCTCCAGCCATTCCAGCGCCAAGTCCGTAGTGATATTGGTGGCATACCCTTCTATCTGCACTTTCTTACCATTATCTATAAAATAAGGATTGTAATAATCACCCTGACCAATCAGAATATTCCAATAATCGAATCCCGTGGGATTAGAGGTGAGATGCCATTTACCAACAATAGCAGTCTGATAACCTGCCTTCTGCAACAGCTTAGGGAAGGTCTGCTGGCTTCCGTCAAACCGGTGCGCATTATCTATAAAACCATTCTTATGGCTATGTTTTCCCGTCAACATACACGCACGGCTGGGTCCGCTTATAGAGTTTGCCACAAAACTATTGGTAAAGACAACTCCTTCATTGCCGATACGGTCGATATTGGGTGTCTCTATAAAACGGTGATCGTAGGCACTGATAGTCTGAAATGAGTGGTCGTCACTCATTATATACAAAATATTCATAGGCTTCTCAGACGCCCCTTTACTCTGAGCAAAGGAGGGCAATGTTACCAAGGCGGCTACCCCTGACAAAAAAATGCAGTGTTTGTTGTTCATCACTATAAAATTAAGTTCGTTATGTAATAAATACATTCATTAATTAAGTTCCCCTTACTGAAAAGGAACAGTTTTAATTTTCTGTATCATAATTTATGGAAAAACGTGCAGCAAAGATAAAAATAAATATCCATAAAATAAGACACTTAGCAAATAATAGAAACAGAATCTGTTTCAAAAAACTTCAAAACAGATTCTGCCTTCATCTTACCGTTAATAGCCCGGATTCTGCACCATTTGCGGGTTATTACTTACCTGATCTACCGGAATAGGCATCAAATAATTCGCCGGAGTACGGAATTCACGAATGTGACTTGTCATTTGTGTATCCTTGAAGAAGTCCTCATCTTTGGTAGCTTCCACATTTAATCCTCTCGGATATACACCAAAGTATTTTTCCCCCAACTTCCAGCGACGAAGATCCCAGAAATTATGAGTCTCCATATAAAGTTCAATCATACGTTCCTGACGTACAATCTGCATCAAACGACCATCGGGGCCTACGGAAGAATAATCTGTCAACGGCTCCTTTGCCTTCGCCCAGGCAGTCAGTACAGGGGCAATGCCGGCACGCTCACGGATTACGTTCAATTTCTTCATGCCTTCAGCCACATAACTAGCATCACCATATCCGACACAAGCTTCTGCATAATCCAGATACAACTCACCTAAACGAATGATAGGCAACGGATATCTCAAGGAAGGCACGTTGTCCGACTTACGGGCAGCCGATCCCGGATGAACCCCTTTCTTATTCAGATAACCGGTTGGAGAGTAGTTATTTCCTCTGTTCATTTTGCCACTGTTGTCTTCCTTCTTGTACTGTGTCAACCATCTTTTGCGTTGTTTACGGTCGGAACGGTCCATTTTATCCTGATAAGTAATACCTTTGGTACCGTCGGCTACTACATTCTCCGTCTGACATTCGTAAAAGCCATTATGGAAAGATATCCAGGCATAGAAACGCGGCTCACGATGATCGTTCAATTTCAAAGTTATTCCCTCTCCGCGTGTATCATCATCCAGAATAGTAGTCTGAAAACGATTTTCATAGTCATACGTCGGGTCTTGGTCAATCGGAAGACCATTTTCGGTATAGAATCGTTCTACCATTGTCAGAGACGGACCATATCCTCCTCCAAAAGAAAGATAAGGAATGGATTTATTCTGTATGCTATACATTTCTTCCAAGCGGGTATTTGCCCAAAGTACCTCCTTAGTTCCGTTCTTGTCCAGGTATGTAAGACGCAGCTGTCTTTGGATAGGATCTTTCGGATACGGATAGGTGGCTGTACCAATGGCATCATCGCCAACGTAATATAATCTGTATCCGTGATCTTCTGCAAAGTTTATTGCTTCCAAAGCTGCATCGGCAGCTACTTTATATTTCTCTTTACTATATGTTTGAGACATCAATAAGGTGCCGTCATTGTTGGCAAAGTCACTGTAATATTCCGAGTTTCCATTGAATAGAGGAGAAGCAGCATAAAGCAACAATCGGGCCCTCAGCGCTTTGGCAGCTACACTAGTTGCCAGTCCGTAAGAAGATCCCATACGTTCCGTAGGCAATTTCTCCGATACGATTCTGAATTGTTCTGATACCCAGTCCACACATTCGTCATAAGGAGAACGGGCTGCCATCTTGTCATAAGGTGTATTCATATCCGGTAATTCTTTTACCAAGATGATAGGACCATAATGCTGCATCAATACCGAATGATAATAAGCAATCAGAAAATCCGCCTGATTGGCGAAATCATTAATCTTATCATCACTCAATCCCGGAACGGACGCAATATTCTTCTTCAACAGATAACATTGCCGTATACCTTTATACATATTACTGTATGTCGCATCCACATTGCCGATATTTCCTGAAGTATATCCTCCCTGAAAATATAGTTTAATAGGTTCTCCGTTGAAACAGCTTACTATTTCATCTCCTGCATATCCGATAAAAGTATGCGAGTTCTGATAAGCAGGCATAAAGGAATAACAGGAATACAGATAGTTCAACGCAGCTTGTTCCGAAGCAAATGCATCTTCTTCATTGGCTGTTTCATTCGGCACAATATCCAGATAATCACATGAGCCCAAGAGACAGCCGGCAAATACGAACGATAACAAAATATTATATATCTTTTTCATTTTATTCAAATTAGCGGTTATTATTAATAGTCATCTGAAAACCAAAGTTGAAAACACGTTGCGTAGGATATTTCAAACCATTACCTCCTCCTTGTTCCGGGTCCCAGTGCTTGAATGGCGAGAAAGTCGCCAGGTTCATGCCACTGACATAGAAACGCATATTCTTGTATGTATAACCTATTTCTGCGTTCTTCAACTTGATAAATGCAGCGTTGCGCAGCCAATAGTCAGAGCGTTGAGTGTTGTTTACACTCGTGTCCCTGGTCAGACGAGGATAAGTGGCGTTGATATTCTGATTGTCGGGAGACCAGCGATCGTCAGCAATCCAAGTCAGGACATTACGCAAACTGTTGTCTCCGAACGGATGAAAATCACTCATAACCAATGAAACCTTTGCAACTCCCTGGAAGAAGAAAGAGAAATCAAGATTCTTCCAGCGTATAGAAGGGCCGAAACCATATACAATCTCCGGAACGGTAGGATTCTTCGCCCATACCCAGTCAGAAATATCCACGATATCATCATCATAACCATAAAGTTTGGAGATATTCACATACTTGATATCACCGGCACTAAGATTTCCTCCGATCTGCTGGTTAGAGTTTTTCACATCATCCGGATCTTTGAAAAGACCGTCGGAAATCATAATACTAGGAATATTTGCACTCTGCCCTACTTTTGACTGGAAAGCATATTTCGGAGATTCATCGTATTTTGTAATCTCATTATGAGCATACGTAAATGTCCCTTTGAAACTGATAAACCAGTCCTTACCTATTTTCTTATTGAAATCTGCCGCAAAGTCGAAGCCTTGATTCTTCATGGCTGCCAAGTTTCCGAACACCTTTGTTCCTGCTGTTCCCAGATATTGAGGAATCGTACCTCTCTCCTGAAATATATCAGTACGGGTTTCGTGGAAATAGTCCATTGTCAGGTTCAATGAGTTAAACAACTGCAAATCCAAACCTACATTGACTTTCTTACCCACTTCCCAAGTAACCTCCGGATTACCATAACGGGAATATACAGGACCTTTATAAGTTATATCACCGTCCAGCCCGGTAGTATATCCGGTACCTGTCAGGTTGATTGTCGGCATATACACAAAACGTGCCCCACCAATATTGTCATTACCAACAAGCCCCCACGAAGCACGAATCTTCATGTTAGAGAAAACATTCTTCAAAGGTTCAAAGAACGCTTCCTCACTGATGTTATATCCCACTGCAATAGAAGGGAAGAATCCCCAACGGTGTCCTTTGGCAAAATTCTCGGAACCATTGTAACCCATATTCACTTCCGCCAGATATTTCCCGTCGTAAGCATACGAAAGACGGGCAGCAACACCTTGTTTACGTTTGGGAAGTGCAGCAATCAAGTCGCCACTGAATAATTGAGTCACCAGTTCATCCTGATTATAGATAAACATGGCATTCACATCATGCTTTCCAAATGTACGGTTGTAGTCCATGATAGCCTGGAAATAGAATCGGCGGTCGCCCGAGTTGGCAACACCCGGTTTCAAGTCCGTAGATACTTCTCCACCGCTTTCATTCTGAAGTCTGGTGACAAAAGAATACACTCCATTATCATCTACCGAGAAATCCTGTAAATGGTATTTGTTCCAACCTGCGGAAGCACTGTTAGTAGTACTTGACCAGTTCTTGAAAGAGGCCAATGCCTTAAATCTAAGTCCCTCGGTAATAAAATTCAGTTTCTGCTCAAACTCCAATGCCGCCACTACCGTGCTCCGGAAATTATCCTGATAGCCGGATGCAAGCTGTGCCACCGGATTCTGTTGCTGTCCCGGTTTCAAGCGGTCATTCACACCCCACTTGATATGTGTAGTAACACCGTCGTCAGGGAAATAGATCGGAGCTTCCACCGGACTTGTATTGATAGCTCCCGCAAACAGATCGTTCATACTGATGTTGGGTTGCTTCGTTTTTCTCAGCTGCACATTCAAGCGCAAAGAAAGACGTGAATCCTTACCCAAATATGCATTAATGTTATTCTGAAATGAATAACGCATCACATTAATGTTATTATTATAGGAGAAAAAGTCTTTGGAACGATTCTTAATCATACCTGTCTCGTGATTGACCGTGACACTTGAGAAATAATCCACTCGTTTGCCGCCTCCCCGGATATTAACATTGAAATTCTGGTTAAATGCCTGATCCTTAAAAAGCTCGTCATACCAGTTGACATTCGGATAAGCATACGGATTTAATCCAGCACGCGTTCCGGCAATTTCTTCTGCCGAATAGGGAGATTCGGTAGAGCCGCCGTTCAACAAAGATTCATTGAACAAATCCATGTAAGTGGCTCCGTCGACAAACTTCGGCTTACTTGTCGGACTTGTGATCTGTCCTTCCATACGGAAATTGATAATCGGCTTATCAATATTACGACCGGATTTAGTGGTAATAATCATAACGCCATTAGCCCCACGGGTACCGTACATTGCCGTAGCAGTAGCGTCTTTCAAAATAGAGAAGCCATCAATGATTTCCGGGTCAAGATTATCCAAATCACCGGAGGATATTTCCACTCCGTCCAATATAATCAACGGATTGGTTGCTCCGTTCATTGTAGAAATACCGCGAATATAAAAATCCGATCCATCCGCTCCCGGTTGTCCGGTACGCTGAACAGCAATAACACCAGCCAATCGTCCGGCAAAAGAATTGGAAAGAGAAGCCGAAGGAACCTGCAGTTCCGCCGGGCGGATTGCCTGTACGGAACCTACCATACTAGCCTTTTTTTGTCCGCTGCCATAAGCAGTGACCACCACTTCTTCCAACTGCTTTGCATCTTCCACAAGTTCTACAAGAAGTACCTTGCCGTTGACCACTTTCACTTCCTTGGTTTCATATCCGATATATGAAATGACAAGCACATCTCCGGGAGTGGCCTTAATCGTAAACTTTCCGTCCATATCGGTAATCACTCCGCTGTTCACGTCTTTTACCCGTACAGTTGCTCCTACCACCGATTCTCCGGACCTCGCATCTACTACACCTCCTACAATCTCTACTTTTTTCTGTTGTGTGCTTGCTGCCTTCTTTTCCAATTTCAAGATGATATCATCTCCCATAATTACATAACTGATACCACTTCCGGCAAATACTTCTTTCAACACATCCGAGATTTCTCCTTCACAATCCAGATTTTTACCCGGTAATGCATCAAGGTCACTCGGATTGAAGAAAAACTTAAAATTAGAACTGGATTCGATAATCTTAATGGCTTGTCTCAAAGTTATCGACTGTCCTTTTACTGTCACTCTCCCTTGCGCAGCACTCAACGTCAAAGGGAAAAATAAGATTAATAACACGATAAGCCTCAAATGCCATCGACTACACATACTTTCTTTCATGATTACAATTTAAAATTAAACAAAGTTTTTCATACACATAGATTTTGCAAAATCAATAAATTCTCTAGTTTATAATACAATATACTCAAACCGGCTCTTTCATTTTCCTTAACTTTACACCAATTCGGGATTCATGCATTATATATTAAATACATCTAACCCATTTCTACCCCTTACTCAAATCTGCATTTTATTATTTTTTTTTCGAAAAGATGTGTTTTTGAATTATTCTTCATATCTTCGCTCTTTGAAATCCTCATTAAATCATAAGATGAATGACCAAGAAGCAATAGTATTACTAAAATCAGACAGCCACGAAGCTTTTGAGTACTTGTATAAAGTATATGGCGGACAAGTATATAATTTTAGTAAACTATATATCAATTCATCTGAAGATATTAAAGAAGTAGTACAGGAAGTGTTTGTCAAGCTATGGGAAGCACGTTCTTTTCTAAGAGAAGATGAGAACTTCAGAGGATTTTTATTTATCGTCACCCGGAATCTTATCTTTAACCGCCAGAAAAAAACATTTAATGAAAACTTCTATAAACTGTCTGTTTTAAGTGCTTACGAGCAGTCGAACATTGATTCCTACAATATAGAAGAAGAATTGCAGGCTAAAGAATTAAACAATTATATTGACAAGATTATTGAAGAACTTCCACCGAAGCAACAGGAGATATTTATTTTGAGCAGAAAAGAAAACCTAAGTCATAAAGAGATTGCCGAATTGCTGAATATCAGCGAGCGAACAGTAGAGGTTCATATAGCCAGAGCTATCCGGCACATTAAATCCCGGCTGGAATACCTGATCGCCCTCCTGGGAGTAATGGACTTACTTAATTGAAATAGGTCGGCTACCATTCTTTTATTTCTTATTTTGAGCAATACGGTTATTGCCGGCCTGCGACTTCACAATTATTCCACTTCCGTTCTTGCTACATTTAATACATTCCTTCCGCAATTTCCTTTCTTTCAGGTCAAAGATCAGATTCGGATTAAAATGTTGTCCGTTGATACGGGTTTCAAAATGCACGTGTTCGGTGGTAGCACGACCGGTACGACCGGTCAGACCGATAGGTTGCCCGGCTTTTACGACATCACCGCTCCGAACCAGATTCTTACAGTTATGGCTATAAATGGTTTCCAGCCCGTTCGCATGACGGATTACTACCAAATTTCCGTATGCATAATAAGGTTTCGACATCCGTACCACCCCGTCAAAAGCAGCACGAATCGTATCATTAGCACAAGTCTTGATATCTGCCCCTGAATGTCCCCCACGAGTACCATAAGCAGAAATGACCTTACCACCCGGCAGAGGGAAAGCATATTCATGCTCCTTCAACGAGTCCAAATGCAGGTATATATGATTACCTTTAGCAAACAATCCGGGAGTAGCCACACGGATATGGTTTACCTCCCTGAAAGAAAAAGAGGATTTGTCTTGTGCGTTCGCAATCATCGGTAAGAATAAGACGAATAATAGTATGAGAATGTCTTTCATGTATTTTTTCGTTTTCAATCAGAATACTCCCCTGATTATTCAAAAAAGATAAGTTCGCTGCTATCTGATTCTGCATATTCGTTCAGCAATGACTGAATCATCTCAGCAGCTTCTTTCAGGCCTTTTTTTCCATTATAACCATTGACGATTGCTAAAATATGGGTAGTACCGAGATTCATTTTAGTCCGTTCGTTATCACTGGTAGGCGTACCGATACCACCCGACGCATCACGATAAACGGGCAATCCTTCGATATTCAACACACCCTTTCCGATACCTTCAAACGGTTCCCCTGCTTTGCCGATACCCAATTCAAGATATGCGCCTTGTATTTTATCCGCGTCAAAACCACCGATAGAATGTCCCGTCCGAAGAGAAACTAAGTTGATGAGATCTACCAGAGTATCAATCTGGTACAGAGGAATTCCGCGCATCAGGCGACGACGCAAAGCTTCCGCCGACGGACGGTAACGTCCGGGATCTTTACCACAACGTTTGTAGGCTTCGCGGGTGGCAGCTATGACAGGCTGATGTTTGATGTCTTCTATCTGTGTAGTAGTAGTCAGTTCTTCGGTGAAAGCATTGATTTCCTTCCAAAGTCCTTCGCAGTAAGCAGTATTCTTCACTGCGGCATATACGGCTGCCCCGGCAAAAACCGGACATGCATCCTTTATTTCCTGAGATACTTTTATTTCAAACATAACTTGTTATAAACCAATCACCGGCATCCCAACAATTACAAATGCCGATTATTACTTTCTAATCATTATTCCCGACAAAATACGGCCGGAGTCAATCCCCAGTCTACGCGCAGAGAAAAAATCATCTTGATGAATATAGGTACAGATACCGGCTACTTCAATCTGCCCGGCAGGAATTCCGGCATAAAGCAATTCACTCCGGTTGGCTTCCCACAGATCAATATGGTGTTTGCCTGTCTTCCTCTTTTTTGTAGAGATAATGGACATATCAAAACCACTTTCTTTGAATGCTTCATAAACCTCATCACCTACTTCAAATGATTCGAATGAAATACTCGGACCGATGCAGGCCACTACGTCAGCACCCCGGGTTCCGAAATTCCGGCTCATGTGTTCCATTACACTACTGACAATATGCTGCACCGTGCCTTTCCAACCGGCATGAACGGCAGCCACCACTTGCAGCCTTCTGTCATATAGTAACACGGGTACACAATCCGCAGTCGTAACACAAACACAATATCCCGGCACATTGGTAATCAAGGCATCAATGCCTCTCAAAAGTGTTCGTCTCACTTCTAATGACTCCTTAAAGAACGATTCGTCAACGACCAGACTCGCACTACCATGCTTTTGCTCCGGAATAACTAATTCTTTAATTTGATGTCCCGTTATCTGAAATAACTTATTCTGATTACAATTCACATTGATACATGAATCCTTGGTATAAGGCGAGCAATTAAATGAGCCATATGTTCCCTCACTGACACCTCCATGACGTGTTGTAACAAAATGAGCTACTTCGGGGTATACCGTCAATGACTTATACCCCTTCAGCTCTTTATCTTTTGTGAGTGAAATCATTTTTCCTCCCAATCCTCTTCTTCGTATTCGTAATCAATGTCCTCATCGTCATCATCCGCTTCCTCCTCATATTCATAGATGATGTCTTCATCTTCACCCATGTCTTTGAGTTCCTGTTGCAGACGGGTTACATCTTTCGGACGGTGAACAATGTCTTCTATCTTGTTGCTTTCCTTATTCAGTTCCTCCCACAGAATATCTTTCAATACGGAGATTCCCAAACCGGAAACAGAAGAGATGAACACGTGCGGAACACCCGCGGGCAATGTCGGTTCTATCTCGTCCATTAGCTCCTGGTCGAGCATATCGCTCTTTGTTATAGCCAGCACACGTTGTTTATCCAGCATTTCGGGATTAAAAGTACTCAACTCATTCAGTAGGATTTCATATTCCTTGCGGATATCATCACTATCCGCAGGAACCATAAACAACAATAATGAGTTTCGTTCGATATGGCGCAAAAAACGTAATCCCAGTCCCTTACCCTGACTCGCTCCTTCGATAATCCCCGGTATATCCGCCATTACGAATGATTTACCGTCACGATAGGAAACGATGCCCAAGTTCGGTTCGAGCGTAGTAAACGGATAGTCGGCAATCTTCGGTTTCGCAGCCGAAATAGCGGAAAGAAGCGTAGACTTTCCCGCATTCGGAAAACCTACCAGACCAACGTCTGCCAGGAGCTTCAGCTCCATGATAACTGTCATTTCCTGCATTGGCTCGCCCGGCTGCGCAAAACGCGGCGCCTGACGGGTTGCCGTCTTGAAATGCCAGTTGCCCTGACCGCCGCGACCGCCTCTCAACAAAATTACTTCCTGCCCGTCTTCGGTCACGTCACAAAGGTATTCCCCCGTTTCGGCGTTATACACCACCGTCCCGCAGGGAACTTCTATTATTTTATCCGCACCGTCTTTTCCGAAACTACGGTTCTTGCTTCCCGATTCGCCATGACCTGCCATTGCGTGACGATCGAACTTCAAGTGAAGCAATGTCCAGTAATTACGATTACCGCGCAAGATGATATGGCCTCCTCTTCCGCCATCGCCCCCGTCGGGACCTCCGTTAGGACAATATTTCTCGCGCCTCATGTGCGTAGAGCCTCTTCCGCCCT
>OGZY01000992.1_pt1 | contig 13878 bp, 17 predicted proteins | sample 1576911 | NCBI WGS metagenome assembly OGZY01 (sample SAMEA3541488, study PRJEB24748) | human gut metagenome | biome: human gut; feature: human-associated habitat; material: faeces | place: China | collected 2012 | reverse complement strand
TGTCTTGGAAAGTCAACAGTGCCGTTGGTTGTGACGTGTTCAGGCGGTGGAGTTTCTAAACAGGTAACTATTGATTTAAGGGGGCTATACTAATATGGTTTACGACTTAGATAGGATAGCCTATAATAAATTTACTGGTTTTTCCGACTTGTGTTATAACATTCTGGGTTATCTTATGACACAGAATGAGAACATATGGAAACTTTTGAAATATGATACGCCAGATGCTTTGTCTAAGCCTAATCTCACGTTAGAAGAAAAGCGTAAGATGATTTATGACGGTGTTGGTGATTCAGAACATTATAATGTATATAGATGCCCGTTCGTTGATGATGCTTTTACAGAGCAAACAAGCCAGCTTAGAATATATTCATATACTATCAATCCAAACAACAGGAGTATGTCCACAATTGATATTAATATTGATTGTATAACGCATACAAAGCTTGTTAATATAGATGGGTGTAAGAGTAGAGTTGAGGTAATGGTTGAAGAAGTCTTAAAGACGTTAAACGGCCAAGAAATCAATGGCGTTGGGAAGTTGTTCTTCGACGCTAGAGAAAGCATGTACAATGCGGCTCGTTCAAGCATATTCAACAACAGATATTTCTGGGGTTATCAAATCACAATGTCTGTGAAATACGGAGAATTGGAACCTTTTACACATGGTTGACGATATTTTAATACCATATAGACAGGCAGTTATTAATGACGAACCTGTTGAACTGTTCGATGGACTGGTGCTTCATCCAGTCAAGATGCGAGACTATATCACGTTTAATGTTTGTTCGTCAATTTTGAAAATAAACAAAAACTCAACAAACGACCCAAAAGTTATTTCTATGTCATATTTAGACTATATCATATATCTCATGCAAATGGAAGAACGAGAAAAAGAGCCGGGGAAGCCAAATATAAATGAAATGTTCTTAGAATGTTTAATTCTATTGGTTACAAACAAAGACGGTGCGGAGATAAGATATGGAGTAGATGGAAAGAAAAAGAGTTTCATTGAGATTGATGGGGTAGTATTACATAAAAAAGAATTTGACAAGTTTAGAAAATTTATACTTGTTCAAAACATCCCTGACTACAAAGAGGAATATATCAACCCAGAGTTGGAAGCCGATTTAAAGAAGGCGGATGAAATCAGGAATAAAGGGAAAACCCCATGTGACATAGAAAAACAAATGATGGCAGTAGTGATTGGAAGTTCTTTGACGTTGGAAGAAGTTAAAGAAATGACAATCAGAAAGTTCTTTATTGCCCTTGAAATGATTGATAAAAAACTTCATTACACCATTCTTAAACAGGCAAGTCTATCAGGATTTGTTGAGTTTAAACAAGAAATAACTCACTATTTGGTTGAGGATAATAGAAGCATTGGCGACAGTGTTGTTGACTATTCTCAGTTCCAAAATAAAATAAATAGTGTAAATTAAATAAGGAGGAAACTTATATGTCAAGACAATTTTTGGCTGGTGCTGCTACTGTTGACATGCTTGTAGGCGACCAGCTTATTGCTACGGCTACTACATTGCTTGATTCTTCTATCACTGTTGGTTCTACGGCTGAGGAAGTCCGTGGTGGCCCCGGTGCTAAGTTGCTCGGTAAGTATTATCATACAAGCACGTTTGACATCAACTTGACAGACGTTCTGTTTAAGCTTGAGTATTTCGCGTTCCAGACCGGCTCTGCTATTCAGCAGATTTCTGATGTGTTTACTTCAGAGCAAGTTACGCTTGGTGCTGGCGGAACTGGTAAAATTGATGGTACTCCTGCTGCTTATCAGACTTATGGTACGATTGGTTGGGTGGCCAAACCGGGTTCTGACGCTTATCAGAAGATTACTTTTACAGAAAAAGCGTTTACAGTTGCTGGTGCCAAAGAGGGAGATATCTACTGTGTGAAGTATATCAGCACAGACAATGCTGCTCGTCAGATTACAATTTCTTCTTCGTTCATTCCGAGCGAGGTTACTCTGGTTATGACTGCCAACCTGTATCGTGCTGGCGGACGCGGAGAAAATGACGTGAACAATTCTTCTAAGATTGGTATTGTTCAGGTTCTCGTTCCTCGATTCCAGTTTAATGGTTCTATGGAGCTATCTATGACTTCTACGGGCGTTGCTAACTCCCCGATTGCTGGTTCTGCTTTGGACAACCCGTCTGCAGACTGCTCTGACGGTGGTTACTACGCTATTATCACGGAGCAACTCTCAGGTAGTTCTTGGTATGATAACGTGTTCGCGCTTGCTATTGAGGATAGTGATATTGAGCTTGCCACTACGAATGGTACGGCTACGCTTAGTGTTTATGCTTTGCCCCTTAATGGCGCTGCTTTCAAGCCGCCCTACGAGGATTTGACGTTCACTTCCGCCGCTAACGGTACGGCTACTGTTACGCAGGAAGGTGTTGTAACTGGCGTTGCCCAGGGTAGCACGACCGTTACTGTCTCTATTAAGAATAAGGCGGGCGTAGAGGCTATTGCTAATATCACCGTTCCTGCTGCTGGTTAATTGATAGTTAGGAGCTGAATAATAATGGCATATACACCTACTGTTTGGGCTAATGGTGATGTTATCACCGCAGATAAGCTCAATAAATTAGAAAACGGTGTAGCCAATGAACAGGTGGGGCCAGCAGGCCCCGCTGGTTCGGCTGCCACCGTTACTGTTGGTAGCGTTACGACTGGTGAAGCTGGTACGGAAGCAACTGTGACAAATTCTGGTACTGAAAGTGCCGCTATTCTCGATTTTGTTATCCCTAAAGGAGCAGCTGGTACAAACGGTACTGACGGCGCTCCTGGTGCTGCGGGGGCGGCTGGCGCTTCCATTAAGGCGATTGAACTGTATACTAACGAGGCCGGTGGAGTAACTGGCGGTAAGGCAACGCTTACTGATAATAGTGAAATCACTATTACTGTAACTACCGCTCCCGCTGGCTAATTCGAGTTAAGGGACTACCATACGGTAGTCCCTTATTTTTACGTTGGAGTGATAGCATGTGCCCGTATTCTGTGGATAAATCTGATATATTACACAAAAATTTAGTTTGTACAATTGACAATAAAACATGTGGGCTATGGAGATATTGCCCAACCCTAAAGAAGCCAATTATGAGCGACACATATAACAAATATGGTTGTCGCACAAAAAATGAATTTGAAAACAGTCAGAAAGATGGTGATAAAGATGGACAAAGATAATGTTGTTTTGGAGGACGTTAAGGCTTTACCCAAACCTAAGAAAGCGGCTCCAAAAACGAAAAAGATTATTGCTACCGTAAACTATTCTAAACCCTCCAAAAACTTAACTTCTGTGTCGTATGAAAAAGATGGCACTATCTGTTCTGTTTTTATAAAAGGTATTTATACGGATAAAGTAGAAATTGAATATACAGGCGACTCTTTTAACAAAGATAAGATTGTAAGTGTAAAATAAGGAGGGACTTATATGTTTATTACAGTAGCTGGGACTCCTGCTGGATATGGATATTTTGAAATTACAGCAACTCCGAACGAAAATATTATTCCAGCCATGGTAGCCGAGATAAAAGCAAACGACATTAACAAGGAGCTTAGGGCCAATATTTCTGTTGGAACAATGGCTATTCAAGTTAAAGCGCCATGTAAAGTAAGTATAAATGGCAGAAATCCTGTTCTTGTTGAACCTGACATTGGACTTACATTTGATGCCAGAGGGGTATTTTCAGTTGTTTTTGACACAGCAGTAGCCTATAATATTACAATCTCATATTAATGGGGTGATTTAATGTTGCCTCAATATGGTTTTAGGGTTGTTTACTATAATATAATCCGTGGGTTTAACAATATCAACGTTGGTGAATCTGGTGGCGGTGGAGACTACAATAAAGATGCTACGGTAGGTAAAGCTATTGTTGGTCAAGCCGTTGTTGGTTATGAATATTCTACGTATGGTGCATCTTTAATCGGAGAAGCCAAAGTAGATGAAGCAATTGTTGGCTATGTACCATCTAGCATTAATGTTGCTGTCGTTGGAACTTCAGAAGCAGTTTAACACTGATTCAATTTAAGTGATAAAATAAGGGGGTGGTTCCAATGGCAGAAATATTAAAGCTTGCCTCAAGTATAGCTGGTGAAATTACCACTATTATTGCTTTGTTGGCAATAATACTTCCCAAATCCAGAAATGCTATTGTAAAATGGCTCAAAAAAGCTTTAGAAATTGATAGAGTAAATAAAACACTAGATGAGCAAAGCAAAAAAAATGAAGAAAGAGAAAAACTCATAGGGGATTTAAAAAACACATTAGACAACCACGTTAAAAGATATAAAGAATATACGGATAGAGCGCAAGAAAGAGACATATTTATGCTTAGAAGTGAAATAGACAACATATATCACAAATATATGCCGCTTGGATATATTACTTCGACAGCCAAAAGTGATGTCGTTAAAGCATGGGAACTATATGTCGCTATGGGCGGAAATAGCTACGCAAAGTCAGAGGTTACTGACCTTATGGCATTGCCAGTAAGATTTTAATGGGTTTAAGGGACGCACAAACTGTGCGTCCCTTATTTTACCGGAATAAAAGGAAAAGGTGGTGAGCATATGGCTAGAAAGACATTTAAAAAGATTATTACAAGTGAGGAATTGATTTCTCAAATAAATCCAGAGAACAAAAAAATAGCCGATAGGTTCTTAAAGAATTTTGCTACAAAACGTTCAGAAACATCGGTTAAGGTATATAAGTCTAACTTCAACATATTTTTTTGTTGGAATCTTCAATATAATGACAATAAATTCTTCACCGATATTAGAAAGTCTGAGATGATGGATTTCTTTGACTATGGCTCGTCTGAATTACAGTGGAGTCCAAACAGATATGCTAACGTTTGGAGTTCTTTGAACAGTCTTAGTACATTTATAGAGAATGTACTTGATGATGACTACCCTGATTTCAGAAATCAAGTAAGAAAAATAGAAAAGCAGCCAAAAGCTACCGTTAGAAAGAAAACTATACTTACCGATACACAAGTCAATAATTTACTAAATCATCTTGCGGAGCAAAGCTCACAGCAGGCTTGTTTGTTGGCTCTTGCGTGCTATTCGGGTGCTAGAATTAGTGAATTGTTTCGTTTTACAACGGATTTGATTGATTTAAATAATTTAGCATATGAAGATTTGTTCCTTGAAACAACTGATGAGATTAAAACAAAAGGCAGAGGGCGACTCGGTAAGGTATTATATAAATACATATTAAAAGCACCATTCGAGCCTTATTATGTCAAATGGATAGAAGAACGCGAAGCTATTATGAAAGAACTTGGCGTGTCACATGACTATCTGTTTATCAGAAAAGACGGACAACCGGCTACACCAGATACAGCGCGTGTGTGGATAAAGCAATGGGAGAAGTATCTTACGGACGAAGAACCGAGTAATAAGCGTCACGACCCTGTTGATTTATACGCCCATGCTTTCAGGCATTATCTGTGTACATATTTAGCTAAGATAGGGCTGGAACAAGAACTTGTTGTCGAAATCTTTGGTTGGAGTTCATTTGATATGTTTAATATCTATAATGATATGACGGCCAAAGATAAAAAGTGGAAGGGGCTTGAGAAGCTCAAAAAAGCCATTGAAAAACAAGGGTGATTTTATGGATAAAAATATCAAGATAAAAGAAATTATTGCTGATGTAAAAGCCGGTAATAATTTTGCTGATAAAGTAAAGATTAGGAGATACATTCCAATACTTGAAAAGGGAGATATTGCTAGAAATTATCTTTTCAAAGTAAATTCTATGAATTTAGATTTAATGGACCCGGTTACCAAGGTGATTGAATCTGAGATGCTTTGGCGTTTCAACGTTTTGCTTGAGTTCACAAATATAAAAGTAGATGATGATGATATTACCTTTGAGAACTACGATGTTTTATCAAGTTCTGGTATTTTCGACCATATAAAAGAAGAATGTGGACTTGACTTTACGAAAATGGAAAAGTTCATAATGGAGACAATGATGTTTAGCAGAAACGACTTTATGTCAGATATGCTAAAATCAGCCAATGGCGATAATCTCAAAGAGTCTTTGAAAGAGTTTAAGGAAATTCTGGGCGACAAAGAGCTTGTCAATAAAATGTCCGAAATCATTGCTTTCAACGACCCAATAGCAAAAGCGGAAATTGAAAAAGCAAAAGCTGGGGTGGCAAAAGAGAAACTGAAAGCGGATATTGAGACAAAGAAATAATGTGAGAAAAGGGGTGTTCTTTTGTGCGCTAAATATGCTTCTCGTGGCGGTAAAACGTTTATAGACGACGAAGATAAGTTAATTGATTATCTTGTCAAAGGGGCTAAAGGTTTTACAACATCTATTGCTAGAGACACTGCTAAAAGGCTAAAAAAGAACACAGCAGAATTGGTTTATAAAGATTATAAACCCAAAATGTATAACAGAACAATGGAAATGCTAAACTCCATTGTAGGCCCAGGTTTTAATGGTGGCAGTCCAACTAGAAAGACAATAGACGGGTTTGAAGCCGAAGTTGGATTTGACTTGGATAGAATTACCCCATATCCGCCAACAAAAACGGAATGGGGTAAACATTCTACTTGGGACGGAGAGCCATATATTGGAGAACTGATAGAGGGTTTTGAAGAACGAGGGTTCACGTTGTATGGCGGTAAAAATCTTAGTCATATTATATATGAGCGTGAACCTGTTCATATGATTGAAACAACAATAGAGGAAGTAGAATCAGCATTAAACGGGATAGATAGAGAAGTCCCAGATTTTGATATTCTTGAAAATATAATATCTGTAAAACTAGACAGATAAAGGGGTGAGAGATAGTGGCAAAACGCATTGATATTCTTTTTGGTTCTAGGATAGATGAAAGCGGAGCCAAAAAAGATATAGAGAGAATACAAACAATATTTAAGAGCGCTGGACTTAAAATTGTTCCTCAATTTGACAATACAACATTAAAAGAGTTTCAGAAAAACCTAAAGGTTACAATTGACGAAGCTACTAAGTTAAGAACCCTCACGTCTAGCTTTACACAGGGTGACATCAAGTACGATATCTCTCAACGCGAATCATCACGCGGACAATGGTCGAAACCAGTCGTATCAATGGACTATGAACAGTCCATTGATACTGTTGAGAAAAAACTAAAGTCTTTATATAGAACCGCTATTGAAACGCAGGAAAACATAAACGCTGCGGCTAAGGTTGGCGCGGCCACATATCAAAAACAGTGGGAAAAATCTCTTTCAGAGATAGAAGCAGAAATTAAGTCAACGAAAGAGACTCTTGCTACACTTGGATATAACATTGGTGAAGATAGAGGACTTGACAGACTAAGCGGTAGGCTCGGAACAGCAAAGCTCGAACAAGATGCTATTGAACAAAAGAAGCTTGCCGACAATCTGGAAGATTCTCTTAATAGACTTATTGTGGCAGAGACAAACCTTGAAAAAGCGCAAGCTTATCACAGTGGCAACGAAACGATACAATCACTTCAAGCACAAGTTGACATGTATAGAAAGCAAATTCGTGCTATTGAAGATGCCACTCATGCTACTGAGGAATTAAAACAGAAAGCCAGAGAGGGAATTGAAAGCTCTTCTATAAATGCCAAGGGGTATAGCGCCCGCTCTGGTGAGAAGTATGACAACGAGCAGTTAGAGGCATATTCTAGAGTTCTAAAAAAAGTAAACAAATATAAGCTTGAACTTGCCGCGACAAACAAAAAAGTCGATTCGAGTAACGACGAAGTAAATCAATCAACTGAGAAATATATAAATTCTCTCAAAGAAGAAATTAGTAAATTAGAACGACGGCTTGATTTGATGCAGCAGTCGTTTAACACTTCCAATGCGGCGGCAACTGCGGCTGAAAAACGAGCAGAGGCTGAAAGAGAATGCGCTTTAGCGATAGATAAGCTTAACAAAGAGATGGACGATGGTATTAGAACATCGAAAACTTTTGGAGAAGCTTTAAAAGATGCTTTTGATAATTATATTGGGCCAGCGGCTTTGGCCGATAGAGCAGTCGATTTGCTAGTGGACGGTGCTAAAGAAGCGTATCAGACTATCGTAGATTTGAATAAGGCTATGACTGATGTTCAGATGGTTACTGGTGAAAGCGCTGAACAAACGGCTGAACTGGCACATCAATATAGCCAAATGGCTAAAGAGCTAGGTGCAACTGCTACGGAAGTCGCTAACGGAGCTTCAGAGTGGCTTAACTTACATGTCGAGGCCACTATAAACCTACTAAATTGCGGGAAATTCCTTAGAGATTTAACTACTAAAATATAATAGTGATATTATATTGGCAAACAGTAATGTGTTTGGTATAGTAAAAATGTTAAATATTGGATAATCCGCAGCGAAGCTACTTATAAGTAGAACGTCCAACGACTATCGAAAGGGTGTCGAGAGATACAACCGAGTAGAGTAGGGGAATCGCTTACCCCGAAAAAGTAGGTTAGTAACAATACGTTGCTAAATGATATAGTCTAATCTTATGGGAAACCATAAGCAAATTCAAATTCACAACACGAGGGAATATGGATATAGATAATCAACCAATTAGAATTAGAGTTAATAATTTTAATTACGAACACTTCAAATCTATTGGATATGATGTGCCGCTAAATACATATATAGATATAAAAGCAAAAGAATTGCCGTATGGCGCTGGTACAAAAATAAAAGTTCAGTGTGATTATTGTGGTAAGATTTTTGAAAAGTCGTATAGAAGATATCTAGAGACAAAAGACGACATTTGTTGTTATGATTGTAAGACTTATAAAATGATTAAATCGTCTTTACGAAAATATGGCAATAAATGTTCATTGAGAAATCCAGAAATAGAACGTAAAATGATTGAGAACAACAATAAAAAATTTGGGTGCGATTTTCCACTTCAAAACAAAGAGATATGGGAAAAAGCTCATAGTTCTTATTTACAAAACCATTCTGGGGATGAAGTTCTTACCAGCAAAAATCAAAGTATAATTGCTAAACTATATGGTGCTAAACTGAATGTGCCAATAGGAATATATTTTGCCGACATGTTATTAAATGATAATATCATAATAGAATATGATGGCATAGGACATGATTTGAATGTTCGTTTGGGCGGGATTTCTCAAGAAGAATTTGCACAAAAAGAAAACAAGAGAAATGAATATATGCTGTCAATGGGATATAAAGTGGCAAGAATTGTTCATAACAAAGAAATATTGCCGAACAGAGATGTTCTGTTGAAGCTAAAAGATAAAATATTATATGACTTATCAGAAAAAGATTTTGTAATATATGATTTATGTGAATTTGAATCTCAAATAAACTAGCGATTTGTTTGAGTAATATTAATGGAGACAAGGTAAAACTGTTGCCGAAACAAACCAACTTCTTGAATCGTCAATGATTCTGTCAAAAGTTGGCGCTATTGAATCTTCACAGGCAACAGAGCTTCTCACTTCTACCCTTAACGGATACAAAATGGAAGCTCAGGATGCTATGCATGTTGTTGACGCTATGTCGGCGGTTGACTTGGCTGCAGCCACTTCCGTTGAAGAACTTGCTGTTGCCCTCCAAAGTACCGCTAACATGGCTCGTGTTAATGGTGTTGGGTTTGAACAACTTCTTGGCATGGTTGGCGCTGTCTCGGAGGCTTCGAGACGTAGCGCTAGTGTAGTTGGCAACAGTTTCAAAACAATCTTCTCTCGTCTTACCAACGTTGCCGCTGGTAAAATGACAGATGACCTAGGCGAGCCTCTTAACGACGTTGAACAAGTGTTTAACGGACTTAATATAAAGCTTAGAGATTCTAGTGGCGAGTTCCGCAACATGTACGATGTTATTAGTGAACTTGCCGAAAAATGGGAAGACCTTGATAGTGTAGAACAAAGCTGGGTTGCTACAAGTGTGGCTGGTACACGTCAGCGTGAGACATTCTTGACATTGATGGAAAACTGGGATAGAGCGGTTACATTGTCAACTACGGCTTTGAATTCCGAAGGCATGGCTATGGACAAGATGTCGATTTATCTCGAAAGCATCGAAGCGAACCTGAACAAGTTAAAAGCCGCTGTTGAGGACTTGTTGTATAGCGAAGAAATTGTAAACGTAATCAACTTCGTTATTAAAGCAATAACACGGCTTGTAGAGGGAATATCTTGGCTTATAGATAAGCTTGGAGGAGTCAATTCGGCTGTTTTGGCTACTGTTGCTATTTTCTTAAAACTTAAAAGTGCCATAAATATAGCTAAAGACACTGAAAAAGTGTCGGGCGCTTTAAAAGTTTTTTCTGAAATTGCTGGTAGCGGAAACAAAACCATAAAAGTATTAACTTCAACATTTTCGGCGTTTAAAGACGGAGTATTGGCAGGTAAAGATGCCATAAATATAGCTGGTAAAGCTCTTTGGGCTTCTCCGTTTGTCAACGTAGCAATTGTATTAGCAGGAATTACAGCTATTGTTGCTGCGTTTGACGCCTTAATAACGACAACAGAAGAATATAAAGATATACTTGCTGAAACACAGTCTAAGCTTCAAGAAGTAAGCGATAAACGAAACGCTCTTGAACAAAAAGCTGAAGTTGAGCAACTTACAGAAGCAGAAAAAGAGTATTTAGAAGTATTAAAGGCAGAAGAAGGTATTCTTCAGGCGCGTGAAAAACGTGATAGGCAGAACACCTATAATTCAGCAGCAAAAGATGTTGAGCGTGGCGGCGAAGGGTTCTGGGCGAGAGTCAAAGAGGCTGCATTTATGTCGTCTCAAAACCCTGTCAACGAATTGGGCCTGCCAATTCCAAACAAAGCTCCGGTTGTTGAATACAACGTAGCTATCGAGGAACTTGCTGGCAATATTGAGGAATATAAGGAAGTCACAGACCAACTTAATAACTCAAATGGCAAGTCTCTTGAAGAATACGAGGCATTACAAGAGAGACAACAAGAGTTAAGCCAAGTATTTCTTGACCACATCAAGCGCATATCTGAAGCGAACACTTACGGGCTAGAGCTAACTGACACTGATAAACAACTCGCTGAAATGATGGAGAAAGCTGGAATCACAGCAGAAGCTCTGTCAGAAGCAATGGGCAATGTTGCTAATGAGCTTGGCGAAACCGGAGATGACTTAGTCAGAATTACATCGGAGGTTTCTGGCTTACAATCCGCTTATGACAACTTAATATCTGTAAACGAAGAAGTAGCAAACACTGGAGTTATTTCAATTGAAACTCTTGACGCTCTTGTTTCAAGATATCCAGCACTCAATGATGAAGTAACAAACTATCTTCTTGGACTTGCTTCAACAGAAGATGTGTTGGAAGAATTACGGTTGGCCTATCAGGATGACCAAGCAAATGCTTATGCTAATATCATAAACAAATTGAAAATGCAACAAAACTATCACAGTTTGTTGTCTACAATGGATTCGGCTTTAATGCAACAGTTTGCTGCTGATTATGGTGTTGATATTGGCAATCATGGCACATATGCTCAGTCAAAAGAAAAGATAGAAACTGATTTACTTCAGAGAATTTCGTCAATGTGGGCACAGTTCTATAAATCACAGGCATTGACGATGGACAACGTTATTAAGGCGGCTAATGGAGCGTTAAAACCAGATGGTGGCTCACTTTTGCCAACTTCAGAGATTAATGCTTTGAAGAATGTTGTAAGCTCTTATAACGATGCTATTCAGGGACTTAATAACGTATATGATGAATCAATAAAATTAAGGCTTGACGGATATAAACAAATAAGTTCTGCCGCTAAAGACGCAGCAAAATCTGGTGGTTCTGCATCTAAGCAACAAAGCGAAGCCGAAAAAGCGTATGATGATTTGCTACAAACAACAATCAAAATGCTCAAAAATAAAAAAGAGCTTGAAAAAGAAGCTCTTAAAGAGCAACTTGAGGGTTATAAGAAAGTCATTGATGCTCAAAAAGATTTACTTGATTTACAGGACGACGAGTATAATCATAAGCGTGAGTTAGAAGAAAAGAATAAATCTGTTTCTACGCTTGAAGCACAAATAGCGGAACTTCAATTTGACACGAGTGCCGAGGGTACAAAGAAACGTCTTGAGCTTGAGGAAGAACTTGCCGAAGCCAAGCGTGAACTTGAAGATTATCAACACGATTATTCTATTGACCAGCAAAAAGACGCTCTTGACAGAGAAGAAAGTCGATTTGAAGAATATATCAATAACCAAATTGATGAAATTGACGATTATCTTTCTAAGACTGGCGAAATAACTGCCGAAGCCATTAGACTTCTCCAAGAGCATAGCGAAGAAACACTTAATGCTCTAATTCAATATAACAGAGCATACGGAGCGAACGAGTCTCCCCTTGTACAGTAATGTGCATTGAAACACCACACTTATAAGCAGGTAAACCCTAAAGACTCACACCAATACCAAATGGCGAATAGCCATAGGGGTGACGGTACGAAAGTAGAAAAAACGTGAGTATTGACGCATGGTTAAATCCTAAACGTCAGTTATAATGGGAGTTCATGCTGGGAAACGTCGAATAGATGTGCCCTCAACGACTATCGTAGGTATACGAGTAAAACCGCAAGCTATTGGCGGAAGAAATGTGTGGCCCCACTTAAATGTGGGTGGTGAACTAGTCTATTCTCATATGAAAGTATGAGGGGTATTTATACCCGCAAACAAAGTAGCGATTGTTTGTAAATACTTTAGTAAATATATTTTAGGTGTATAAAATGGGATGTATATACAGTATAACAAATATTGTGAATAATAAAAAGTATATAGGCCAAACATCGAATTTTAAAAGAAGAATCCGTGAACATATCAATGATATGAAAAACGGGACTCATTCTAATCCACATCTTACAAAATCAATTGAGAAATATGGTTTAGATTCGTTTGAAATAGTTAAACTAGAAGATTGTGATAATGAAATACTTGATGAAAGAGAAGAATATTGGATAGCATATTATTCCTCTACCGATAAAACTAAGGGGTATAATATAATGCCAGGAGGATTTTCTTCTCGTGGGTATCATCCAGACACAAGTTATTTAACTGACGAATATAAACTAAAAATTTCTGAAAGACAGAAACGATATTATGAAACCCGAAAAGGATTTGGGTATGGCGTACCAAGAACAAAAGAAGTTAGAGATAAAATAAGTTCTATATTAAAAGAAAAATATAAGAATGGCGAAATGGTTAATCCTAACAAGATTAAAGTTGTGTGCTTAAATGACAGAAATGTTTTTGACAGTTATAAAGAGGCGGCTAATTACTATAATGTAAAACCAGTAAACATAACTGTTAATGCCGAGGGCAAATCATTCTTTGTAAAAATTAATAACATGCCATATATATTCGTCAACTATGACAAATACATAGAAATGTCAGAGTGCGATATAGAACAAATAATTTCCAATTCTTATAACGTCTTTAAAAGTATTGGTAGCTCCAAAAATAGAAAAGTTTTCTGTTTTGAAACTGGAATAATTTATAAATCTGCTATGGAGGCTGGTAGACAGCTGGACATTGATAATAGCAGTATTAGTAAATGTTGTCGCGGAATAATGAAAAGTTGTGGTGGAAGAAAAACAAATTCGATATATACATTTAAATATGTTGACTAATTCAAAACTCAATCGACCAGAATATTATAGACTTGTGGAACAAAGCCACGGGAGCTGTAAATACATATAAGTCGGCTCTTGATGAAGCTACGGCTGCCGCTAGTCGATTGGCCGCTGCTAGTGGTGGTGGAGGAGGTTCATCGTATACTCCAACTCCTACAACTTCTGTGCCAATGAACGATACAGCTAGTAAGGGCGGAAGCTCGGACAAAACCGGTGGAAAGAAAAAGTA
>OGZY01000987.1_pt1 | contig 13955 bp, 9 predicted proteins | sample 1576911 | NCBI WGS metagenome assembly OGZY01 (sample SAMEA3541488, study PRJEB24748) | human gut metagenome | biome: human gut; feature: human-associated habitat; material: faeces | place: China | collected 2012 | reverse complement strand
TGTGGGGAAAATCACTATGGATTTTTTCTTAGGTGTCCAACTTCATTTTACAATCGACCGTTATTAACAAACTATTTTTAAGCGTCTTTATACAGACGATCCTGACCTTGGTCACACTGACCAACACGCAGAACGGCGATATAGAGGAGCAATACTCCTACTTTGTTCGGGGTACTGGCTTCCCAGTGAGAGATAACAGGATACTTATGGAGATAAAGCCCTCCCCCTATCCCTGCAACGAGCACGCGCTCATTTACTACTGCAACGACCTCTCCCGTCAGGGCGTCAGCGTAACCGCGGAGCCATGCGGCGTTATAGCTGCTCTGATCCGGCTCCTGATTGGCACGAATATGGGCCAGTTTTGCGGAAGTGGTGACCGCTCCAATGCTGGTCAGATCGTAATTGGTCATAGGCTCCTCCGTGTTCACCGCTCCACTCCACGTCCGGGCTATGAGAACAGGCCCCTTTTTCCTGGGGCGGCCGCTCTTTTTCCGCTGTAATGACCATAATATTGTCATACAGTTCCTTATACTGCCGGATCTGTTCTTCCGTCAAAGAAGCAAAGTTCTCCTCACCCAGCCCAGCGGGGAAGAACGTCCCGCAGACAATAATAGGGCAGGTCGGCCTCGTCCATCAAAGGGCGGTTGTAGGGCAGACCAAGCCCCTTTCCGTTGGCATTGTATACGACAACGCCAAGGCGTGGTGTAATCTCTTCCGGGCTCACCGCAACGACATCGCCGCGGCGATGAACATCCCACCCGGTGACTTCCGGTGGTACGCCGCCTTTCACGACGAAGGGGATCATCCCCATGTCCATATGATGGCGTGGTCTACGAAGCTGGGGCAGGCGTGCCTGTCCAGAGAGGACATCCGGCAGATCAAGTCCGAGCTCACCAATAATATTTTCAAGCAGGAACTGCTGCACCTCTACGAGCAGAAGTCTACATCCCGTGACGAACTGGTGCGCGAGGCCCGGAAAGCGATGCTGGAGTTGGTACAGGTTATGAAAGATGGTATCTGTGACCACCCAGAAGTGGAGTGTCTCATGCTGGAGCTGGCGATGCAACTGGAAACGGTCAAGGGCAAGAAGTCCTATGGCTACCTTCCGAAGCCGCAAAAGAAACTGGTGGATCGAATCGTGGATGAGATGGAGCGGCTTCCCAGTGTGCGGGACTGCTACGACCAGTGGATGGTCCTCCAGGGAAAGGTGGATGGATACAAAGAGCGGAAGCGTGTTCCGCTGTCACAGCAGAAAGAATTCCGCCAGATCAAAAACGAGGTAATAAAAGAGGCGGAAAACATCCGGCAGTGCAATTTGTCCTTTGAGGACAAGGGCGTGGAGCAGGAGAGCGAGCCGGAGGAATTCCGAAACGCTTCCTATGCCTACGAAAGCCTTCGGGATGCGATTCGGGATGAGAGCCTGACGTTGGAAGAGCGCGGTGACGCTGTCTCTGAAATGAACGAGCTGGCTAAACGCGGTGACAAGTACGCGCAGTATATTTTGGGCAAGCTGTATCTCATGGGACAGGGTGTGGAGTACGACAAAGAGCTGGGTGCATACTGGCTAAGTAAGGCGGCGGAGCAAGGCAATGTCTACGCGGAAGCCCTTCTCCAACATCAGAACCGCGGCAGACCGCCCCATGTGTTCCTGAGTGTTACCCATCTGCTCCACCACATGAGCAGGATCTTTCAGGAACGATCCCTACCCCAGTCTGGAACAGGGCTGCAGGTGGACAGCAAGCTCCGTCAGAAAATCAAAGAGAAGAAAATCGCCATGGGGCATAAAGCAGATGACCATGAAGATCCTGAGCTGACACAGAGCGGCATGGGCGGCATGACAGGGTATTGATAGGACCGGAGGATGGTATCACATTTTGATACCATCCTCCAAGACCGCCAAATGATAAATCTTTGATAACTCTGCGCATTTGCTGTGGCTATTTTCCGTTTCTGTGGTATGGTGTGTTGCTGATAAGGAGGTGGCACACCATGCGAGAAACACTGGAAGACCTGTACTACGGGAACATCACACCATACGACCGCCAGATCCGTTCCGGCACATCCCTAATAAAAGCGATAGAGCAGTCGCAGGAGTGCGAGGAGCAACTGACCAAACTGCTGGAGGGCGAAGCTCACAGTCTGCTGCTGCGGCTCATCAACGCGGAGAACGAGATTGGAAGCACGCTGGCTCTGGAGAATTTCATCCTGGGTTTCCGTCTGGGAGCGCATCTGATCCTGGAAGGGCTGGACGAGGACGATGGCAGTTTGGTGGAACTGCTCCGCAGAGATGAATGGAGAGGGAAACAAAGCAACTACCCATCCGGTAGGCCACGCAAGTCCTGCGACACAAATCAAAGATAAAAACACCTGGAGGTGAAAAAGGAAATGGCAAAGCGAAGGCCGTCCGGCGACGGCATGGTACGCAAGCGGGAGGATGGCCGCTGGGAGGGCCGCATCGTCATCGGCCACAAGGAAAACGGCGATCCCATCTTCCGCTACATCTACGCCGACACCCAAAAAGCGCTGACCGCCAAGCTCCGGCAGAATATCACCGCCTATCAAGGTGTGGATCTGACGGAGAAGTGCAGGATGACACTCTCAGAGTGGCTGGATCGGTGGCTGGAGCAGATGGTAGCCATCCTCCGCCCCAGCACGCTGGAACACTACCGCAGTGACATGGAGCACCACGTCAAACCGTATCTGGGCCAAAAGAAGCTCACCCAGATCACCGCTTCTGATTTAAGGAAACTGTATGACGATCTCAAAAAACAGGGCCGAGTCCACCCCCGCCCCGGCCAGAGCCGCGGGCTATCCACCACCACTGTCCACGGCATCCATACCACCCTGCACCATGCGCTGAAGTCCGCGGTAGACCAACGGCTACTGCCCCACAATCCTGCCGACCATGTGGAGCCGCCCAAGGTGGCCCACAAATCCATGACCATCCTGAATGAGGAACAGATGGACACCTTTCTGGCGGCAGTGGAACAGGACTCCATCTGGAAGGACTTCTTCTACACAGAGCTGACCACTGGCCTGCGGTTGGGTGAGATCTGCGGACTGATGTGGTCTGACTTCGATGCCAGGAAAGGAACTCTGAATATCAACCGTACCCTCCAGAAGGAACAGGGTGGGCGGCTGGTGACAGGCGACACCAAGACCTACGCCGGAACCAGAAAAATCGTCCTGCCTGACAGTACCGCAGAGCGATTACGAAACCGCAAAAAATATTCCTACTCCGTCTGGATCTTTCCCAACCCGCTCAGACCAGAGGCCCCTATGAATCCCACCACTGCTTATCACCAACTAAAAAAAATCCTTGCGGAAAACGATCTGCCTGGCCTTCGATTCCATGATCTCAGGCACACTTTCGCCACCCACGCGCTGGCCAACGGAGTGGATGCCAAGACCCTGTCTGGAATCCTGGGCCATACTAAGGCCAGCTTCACGGTGGACACCTACACCCACACCACAACGGATATGCACCGGAAAGCCGCTGAAATCGTCGGTGGTTTCCTAACGGACTACTTGGGAGAGGAGATGGCTCCATGGCAAAACGCAGAACCCGCGGCGACGGCAGTCTCCACCTGAGAAAAGACGGACGCTGGGAAGGCCGGTACGTGGTAGGCTACGATGACAAGGGCCTACCCATGACCAAAAATGTTCTCGCCAAAACTAAGGCAGAGTGTGCGGCAAAGCTGGCGCAGCTCCGGGATACGCTGAAAGAGCCTGCACCGGACCAGCCCAAACCCGGAATCTTGCTGACCGATTGGCTGGACCTCTGGTATCAAGGGTATAAGAAACCGAATCTCCGCCCCAATACTCCTCCACTTACGCCGGCTTGCGGCTGTCCCTATCTCGAGCCTCCTGTGGCATATTACACCTTTTGGCAGGTTCGCTCTGTCCCCCAAAGGACAATGTTGCTGCAGTAACCAGACAGTAGTTTCCAAAGATCCGTCACTCAGCGGGTGACGAAATACACAAGAGGCAGCGTATGCGGTGAAGGGAGCACAGCCAGCGTGGAGATTGTTTCTTTCTGCTAAATGAGCTGTTCCTATTGGGCCTGAGTTTCAGTGTGTGATCAACCCTTCTGTGACCGCCTGTGGACCGCTGTGTGCCGCGATTGCGGGAGGGACAGAGTCCCCTCCCTTCCAGCGGTTTTGAACCGAATTTGGGGCGCTGGCGAGAGCTCTGCGGGAGGTGAACGAAAGAGCGGAAAACATAAAATCACCGCATCTCCCCGCAGTGCAGAGTGCCATCTGGGGCCGTTAGTAGCAACTGGTCGGAGGGCGATTTTAGAGAGCCTCAGTGGATCTATCGGCCGGAAACATGTAAAATGCAAGCTGAATTTTGGTATATCCCAAAGGGTGGTATGCGCTTCCAAATGGCCAGTCAAGATCTGTACTTAAGTTTTACATGAGATTTACGGTTTCGTGGTGGATAGAGACAGCGCACCTTCTCTATAATGAAAATATATTTCTTGAGAAGGGACAGAAGAATATGGGAAAGAATGTACAGCAACGATCGATTTCATTACTGCTGGCCTGCGTCATGGTGCTGGGGCTTTGCCCAGCGGCGCTGGCGGTGGATGGGTCTGCGGCCTCCGACACGCAGGCCACCGGCCTTGAAAACGGAACAGCCGCGCTGAGCCTGGCCCAGATCGGCCGTTACGACTCCGGCATGACCAACGCCGACGGCGGCGTCATGGAGATCGTGGACTATAACAGCAGGACCGGCTATGCCTACGCCGTCAATGGCCAGGCAGGCGTATTGACAGCGATTTCTCTGAACGGCCTTCAATCAGAGAATACGGCCGCTGGTTTGTCCAGTGTGGATATCAATGTGAAAGAACTTGTGACTGACAATACCTTTTCTTACGGGGACATGACCTCCGTGGCCGTCTCCCCAGACGGCACCAGGCTGGCTGCCGCGATTCAGGCCGAGGGCTATTCGGACAACGGCCGGGTGGCTCTTTTTACCTGTAACACTGACGGCACCCTGGCCTTTATCCAAACCGTGGAGACCGGCGTCCAGCCCGACATGGTGACCTTCACCCCGGACGGCAGCAAGATCCTGACCGCCAACGAGGGCGAGCCGAGAATGGGCTATGGGGAGAAAATCAGTGACCCCGAAGGCTCCGTCACCATCATCGACGTGCGTGATTACAGCGCCCAGCACGTCGGCTTTGAGAAGTTTGATCATGATACTCTGGCAAATGCCAATATTGTCTTGAAGAAGGACGCTGCTCCCTCTGTGGATCTGGAACCCGAGTACATCGCCTGCACCAACGATGCCGCTTATGTTTCCTTGCAGGAGGCAAACGCCATCGCGGTTCTGGACCTGAAGGAAGAGCAGTTTACTGGTGTGTATTCGGTCGGCTTTGAGGATTACTCTCAAATTGCGATCGACATTGACAAGAAAGACGGAGAGTATGCCCCCAAGCGGTATGAGAGCCTGCGCGGTATCCGGATGCCGGATGGCATTTCTCTGATTACCATCGGCGGAGTGGATTATCTGCTGACCGCCAACGAGGGCGACTCCCGGGAGTGGGGTGCGGAGAATACCGAGTCCTATTACCTGAACGAGGACGAGCGGAACTTCGGTAAGGACGAGACATCTCCCACCGGTAACATCACTGCGGCGAACTCCGGCCTGTCTGGTAAGGTCGTGTTCTTCGATGCCGAAGACTACGACGGTTTGGATTCCGAAAAGGACTACCTCTTCGGCGGCCGCTCCTTCACCATGTTCAAAGTGACAAATGAGGGATTGGAGCAAGTGTTCGACAGCGGTAATGACTTTGAAGCCAAGACTGCCGTGTATCTGCCCGGTTACTTCAACTGCTCCAACGACGCTCTGACCAAAGATGACCGTTCCGGTAAGAAGGGCCCCGAGCCGGAGACCGTTGTGACCGGTGAAGTGGGCGGCAGGAGTTATGTCTTCGTTACCCTGGAGCGCATTGGCGGCGTGATGGTCTACGATATCACTGACCCGTCCAATGTCGCCTATGTCAACTACATCAACTCCAGGGATTTCTCCAACGATGTGGCCGCCGATGATTCCCCCGAGGGACTGAAGTTTATCCCCGCCGAAAAGAGCCCCACCGGCGACGCCCTGCTGTTGGCCGCCTGCGAGGTAGGCGGCACCGTGGCGGTGTATGAGTTGACTTCCGCTGACAGCCCGTCTGATGACAACACTTCCGGCGGCGCTTCCCAGCAGTGCCTGTGGCTGACAGAAATCTATCAGAACGATGTCAAGCGGAATTCCCAGTTTTCCAATGCTTCTGACCAGATGGAGTTTGTGGAGATTACCAATACGTCTGATCAGGATGTCAACTTCAACTCAGACTACGGCCTCTGGTATGAGTACCCCAGCGGTGGCAGCCATACCATGAAGCAGCTCACCGTGACCACTGTGGACGGCAACTTTGAAAACGTTGTTATCCCCGCCGGGGAAAGCGCCGTGTTCTGGAGCCAGCGTACCGATCTGGGCGGCGAGGTCGGCAAGGACTATGCCACAGAGGCACAGTTCCGCGCAGCCATGAACATCGCTGATGATGTCAAGGTCTATAAGGTCAGCGGTCAGAACGGTTTTGCTGAGAATGACCGGGGCTTTGCTATCAAAGATACCGAGGGCAACATCCTCTCCTACTATCACTACAATACCACCACTGACGATGTGACCGCCGACGGTCTGTCCGTCCACCTCCAGATCCCGGAGGCCGGCAGCACCATGCAGGTCTGGCAGGCCAAGAAGCTGACCAGTGCGGGCTTTGCCTGCAGCGCCCAGCTCAGCGGGCGGCGTTCCGTTGACGCACCGGAGGACCTGACACCCGACGGCCTGTTTATCACGGAGATCCGCCCCAACGACACCAACCGCAACGCAGATTACGGCAGTGCTGAAAACGACTTGATGGAGTGCCTGGAGTTGACCAACACCACAGATCAGGCCATCGACCTGAACCAGGAGTATGAGCTTGCTTACCGAGTACAAGAGGGTAGCTACAAGGCCCTGCCAATCTACCAGTATGCCGCCAATGAGGATCCAACCCAGTGCGTCGGCTCGCAGGAAAACTGCACCGTTCCTGCCCACAGCACCGTGGTTCTCTGGTGCTACCGCGCAGGGGACGGACTAACCCAGGGGACAGATTATCAGACTTTCCCAACCTTGGCGGAATTCCGTGCCGCCTACGCCATCCCGGACGAGGTGCCCGTCTACATCTTCACCGCCCAGAACGGTCTGAGCAATACCCTGCGGGGCTTTGACCTGTATGAGAAGGGTGAGGGCGACACCAAAACCCTGGTTTCCCGCTACTTCTGGGATGGCGTCAGCGATCTGAAGGACAACAAGAGCGTGGACCTGAAGGTTTCCATAGAGGGTCCGCTGATGGAGGTCTACGCCGCCCAGAGCAGCACCAATATGGGCGTGGTGGCAGATGGCCAGATCACGTTCATAGCCGATGACAACTCCAGACCTACCGTGGAACTTTCCACCAGTCCCTATGATACTGAGGCGCTGAAGGTCCTGGAGGAGGGGCTGCAGCAGGGTGAAAGCCTCCGCATCCCCTATTCCTACGCCGGCACGGAGGCTCTGCCCGTGACCTCTGCCGAGCTCTGCTGGAAGACGGACAAAATGGACGGCTACGAGGTGTTCCAGACTACCTCCTTTGCCATCTACAACAAGTGGTACGCCTTTATTCAGGACGGCTATCTTCAGGGAGCTGACTGGGTGGAATACTATGTCCGGTTCCACAACGCCTACCGCTATACCCAGACTGAGCCAGTCAGAGTGCAGATCCACAACGACGGGGAACAGACCGGGCTGCGCGTGAACTTCAACAGCGCAGACGTGAGCAGCGAACCCTATTCCGGCACCGTTCAGATCTCGGCTAAGGATTATAGCGGTGCAGCCACTCCCACCTTTACCCTGGACGGTGAGACGCTGGACTCTGCCGCTGCCATGGAGCGTGGCGCCTACTTCGTCTTTGACTACACCGGAGTGGACAGCTACTTCAAAAACGGCCTGACCACCGGCGGTGATACGGAGGCGACCGGCACCATCATTGGCACCTTCTCCAAGTGCAGCACCATCCCCGCTGACGGTTGTCTGGCCATGCCTGTGGGACAGCAGTACTTCAAGTACAATGGTGAGGGCAGCGCGTCCATTGAACTGACCCTGCGTCCCGCTACCTACGGCTCCTGCTGGGAAGCCTATACGGACGAGAACAACGAGGACTTTGTGGCTTCCAACCTGCGGTTGGTTCTGCGGGACGGGACGGTTCTGACACCCGATTCCTGTGTGGGCCAGAACATCACCACACGGGATATCGTAGCCCTTGATTCCTCCAGCTCCATCAAGATCGGCGACTCTGCCAACCAGTACATCTATGTGAAGATGACCTTCACCATCCCTGCAGGATATGTGGATGCCCAGGCACTTTCTCTGGACACCACCGCCCTGGCCGATGGCGTTCATACCCTGACCGTGACTACAGGCGACCAGGTGCAGAACATCTCCTTTAAGGTTCAGAATACGGAGCCTTTGGGGGTGGAGGAAGAACCCATGGACCTGACCGTTTCCCTGACCCTCAACGGCACCCAGGCCCAGGTGGCCGCTGTGGAGGGTGCAGCTAGCGTGTCCGTGCGGAAGGCACAGCGCATTGAGAACTTCAACATCCTGGAGGGTGCGGGGGATAGCACCGCTGAGGCTGCGGCCAAGACCGGCACCGGCGCTACTGTATCTGATAACGGTCAGTACCCCTATCAGATCCTGGAGATCCCTGTCAGCGGAGAGGAAGAGAACATCCGTGTGCAGCTGACTGTGGCAGATAACTACGGCAAAGACGTTCAGCTTTATGTGCTCAGGGACAACGCCTGGGAGCTGCTGGATGTGGACCGGGATGGCAATACGCTCACGGCTCTGGTGCCTGCGTCTGCCGTCGCTGACGGCACTGTCCGCGTCCTGATCCAGGCCCGCACCATCGCCAATACCCCCTATACCCAGGCAGATGATTTTAACACCGAGGTCGGGGACAACGATGATTGGGACGGTACAGCGGTTCCGGAGAACTATGACTTCGCCATCGCCTGGTATACGGACACTCAGTACTATGCCGAGCGGTATAACCAGCACTATCAGGATATGGTGAGCTGGATCATCGACAAAAAGGATGACCTGAATATCAAATATGTCTTCCATACCGGCGACATTGCCGATGAGTTCAACGAGGAGTATCAGTTCGCTTTCGCACGTTCTCAGCAGAAGCGGCTGGAAGATGCCGGGATCCCCACCGGCGTTCTGGGTGGCAACCACGATGTGGCCCACGGCAACATGGTGTACGATCTCTACTGGAAGTATTTCGGAGAGGAATACTACAAGGACAAGTCCTACTACGGCGGGTCCTACAAAAACAATCTTGGGCACTATGATGTTGTAGAAGTGGACGGTGAGGAGATTCTCTTCATCAGTATAAGCTGGGACATCTACACCTACGAGATTGCCTGGATCAACTCCGTTCTGGATGCACACCCCGGTACCCGCGCCATCATTACCACCCATGGCGGCATCAATGCCACGGCAACCGAGAGCTACACCAGCCGCATTCTGCTCAACGGTGTGTGCAAGAACCATCCCCAGGTCATGGCTATCCTCAACGGTCACTATCACGGTTCCTCCGTCAACTTTGTGGAGCTGACCAGTGACAGTGGTGAAAAACACACCGTCTACCAAATCTGCACCGACTATCAGTCTGCAGATGAGGGTGGCAGCGGCTATATCAAAATGCTCTATTTTGATCTGGCCAATGACAAGATCTATCTGAACTCCTATTCTCCCGCCGTCCCCAGCACCGGTATGCCAGACTTCAACTACTATGATGACAAAACGCTGGTCTTTGACGAAAGCATGATGACCGAGGATGACAACGGTGTCAAGCGCTATTCCGATTATGATATTGACATCGTGACCCTGCCGGTGGACTTTGATCGGGAGACGGAAAAGACCCTGACGGTCTCCAATGTCATGGTGGATGGCCTGTGCGCTGAGGAAGTCGGCAACGCTTCTGCTGGTACTGAGGAGACGGTTGTCCCCCTCAGCGGTATCAACAGCGGCGAAAGAGTATTTGCCGTGCTGCTGGATGAGAGCGGCAAAGAAGTGGGCTATTCCGATGTCGGGACTGTGGCAGCTTCCTCCAGCGGCGGCAGTTCTTCCGGCGGCAGTTCTTCCAACACCACAACCACTACTGAGAAGAACCCTGACGGTTCCGTTACCACGACTACTGTCAACAAGACCACCGGCACTGTGACTGAGGTCACCAAGAACCCTGACGGCTCCACTTCTACCATAGAGACAAAGAAAGATGGCACCGTGACGGAGATCAATAAGACTGCGGATGGCTCCACTGGAACCACTGTCACCGACAAGAACGGCAATATCACCCAGGTCAATGCCACCGTCTCCTCCGCCGCGGTGGAGGAAGCGGCCAAGTCCGGCGAAAACGTGAAGCTGCCGGTGGAGGTGCCCGCCGCCAAGTCCGTCAAGGACGCGCCCGCCGTGGCCGTCACTGTGCCCAAGAGCGCTGGCAGCGTCAAAGTGGAGATCCCTGTGGAGAAAGTCACTCCCAGCACCGTGGCTATTCTGGTAAGAGCCGATGGCACTGAGGAACTCGTCAAGACCTCTGTGGTCACCGGGGACGGTGTGGCCCTAAAACTCGACGGTAGCGCCACCGTGAAGATTATAGACAACGCCAAGAACTTTACCGACACCAACGGCCACTGGGCAGGGGCTGCCATCGACTTCGTGACGGCCCGTGAGATGTTTGCCGGGACTACCGCGGCCACCTTTACCCCCGATGCCAACATGACCCGCGCCCAGATGATGACCGTTCTGGCCCGCTTTGACGGCGAGGACACCACTGGCGGAAGCGTGTGGTATGAGAAGGGCATGGAGTGGGCCAAGCGGAACGGCGTGTCCGATGGTTCCAACCCCGACGGCAACATCACACGTGAGCAACTGGCTACTATGCTGTGGAAGTATGCCGGCAGCCCGGCTGCGGCAGGCGGCATGGACCGCTTCCCTGATGCGGGCAAGGTTGCGGATTACGCTTCCGATGCCATGTGCTGGGCTGTGGAAAACGGCTTGATCTCCGGCATGGGTGACGGCACCCTGAATCCCCAGGGCAATGCCACCAGAGCACAGCTTGCTGTAATTCTGATGCAGTATTGCAAAAATGTGGCAAGATAATCTGCTGGATTACCAACCACTCTACATCACTTCTTTTGTGCGGCCCACGGAAAATGCAATTCCGTGGGCCGCATTATTGACCATACAGGCAGCACAGCGAGCGTTCGACTACCGCAGACTTCAGCGCATGGTGGAGGGTGGTGTGGATGCCGTGGACGGTGGTGGTGGACAACCCACGGCTTTGACCGGGACGTGGATGTACTCTGCCACACTGTTTTAAGGTGTCATAGAGCTTCCGCAGGTCTGCCGGTGTAATTTGTGTGAGCTTCTTTTGGCCCAGATACGGTTTGACGTGGTGCTCCATATCGCTACGGTATCTGGTCAGCTATTCGCTTTTTCAACGTCCCGTTCTAAGCATGGTGACCACCATGTTGGAGAAGGCTTTTGAAACCATACCGGGCGGGACGGATCTGATCCTCCACTCAGACCAGGGGTGGCAATACCAGCACAAACAGTACCAGAGAATGCTCAGAAGGAAGAGGCTCCGACAAAGCATGAGCCGAAAAGGGAATTGTCTGGATAATGCTGTGATGGAAAATTTCTTTGGTCTACTTAAGAGTGAGCTGCTGTACCTCCAGAAATTCGAATCTATGGAACATTTTCAGTTGGAATTGTTGGATTATCTGGACTACTACAACAACCGCTGCATAAAGACAAAGCTAAAGGGCTTGTCGCCCGCCATTCATAGACAACAAGCCCCTTCGGCTGCCTAAACAATTTTCTTTTCAAATATTGTCTAACTTTTGGGGGTCACTTCAATACTCGGTCCCACCGGCTTTTCTGTATCTCACAGCCTGTGTACGAACAGAGCACGGATGGCGTTGAGGACGGCCAGAACCATCACACCCACATCGGCAAAGATGGCCAGCCACATATTGGCGATGCCCACGGCCCCCAGGGCCATGCAGGCGAACTTGACCAGCAGGGCAAAGGCGATGTTCTGATAGACGATGCGGATGCACTTGCGGGAGATCCGGATGGCCTTGGCGATCTTCAGCGGGTCGTCGTCCATCAGCACCACGTCGGCGGCCTCAATGGCAGCGTCGGAGCCCATGGCGCCCATGGCGATGCCGATGTCTGCCCGGGACAGCACCGGGGCGTCGTTGATACCGTCCCCCACAAAGGCCAGCTTCTCCTTGGGTGCCTTGTGCTCCAGCAGCTCCTCCACCTTCGTCACCTTGTCGGCGGGCAGCAGCTCGCTGTACACCTGGTCCACGCCCAGCTCGGCGGCTACCGCCTCGGCCACCTGCCTGGCGTCGCCGGTGAGCATGACGGTCTGCTTCACCCCTGCGGCCTTCAACTTCCGAATGGCCTCTCTGGAGTGCTCCTTCACCGTGTCGGAGATGACGATGTGGCCCGCGTAGGTCCCGTCCACCGCGAGATGGATGATGGTGCCCACGCTGTGGCAGGGAATGGGCTCCAGCCCCAGCCGCCGCATCAGCTTGTCGTTGCCTGCGGCCACTGGGATGCCGTCCACCTGGGCGGTGACGCCGTGGCCGCTGATCTCCTGAATGTCGGTGCTGGGTCGATCTGCACCACATTATAGCCGCCCTTGCGCTTGGTTTTGAGGATGGCCAGGGCCTCGTCGGTGTAGCCGGGGGCGATGATGCCGTCGGACACCTCGGCGGCCAGAAAGCGGGCGGTGTCGCCGTCACACACATCGGACAGGGCGGCCCAGTCACCGAAGGAGCACAGCCGGTCTGCGCCCCGGGCGCGGATATAGGCGCAGGCGATGGGGGAGAGCTCCATATCCTCGGCAAAGTAGATTTTCCGCTCCACGTCGGTGAGGGGCAGGCCCAGGGCGGCACCGGCGGGGGAGACGTGCTTGAAGGAGGCGGCGGCGGGCAGGCCGGTGGCCTTTTTCAGGGCCTTTACCAGCTGCCAGGAGTTCAGCGCGTCCATGAAGTTGATGTACCCCGGCTTGCCGTTGAGCACCTTCAGGGGCAGCTCACCCTCCTCCATAAAGATGCGGGCGGGCTTCTGGTTGGGGTTGCAGCCGTATTTCAGTTCCAGTTGGGTCATGGAAGGTCATCCTTTCTGTATTTGGTGGTGTAGTTGGGCGGGGGATGCAGGGGCGCACAGTGTGCGGCTCTGCGTTTGTATGTGCAGAATGTTCAGGGCCCCTCCGGCGCTTCAAAGGGCTCCGCGTGGAATTTTCCGTCCTCTCCCCGGGCATAGGCGGTGCCGAAGGGGGCGCTGAGCAGGGGGATGATGTCCGGGTCGTAGTTGCAGATGGTGTTCAGGTCATAGACCCCCACATGGCTGACGTAGTTGACATAGGCGTCATCCTCCTCGCCGGAGAAGAAGCGCCAGCCGCTGTCGGGGTACTGTCCATCGGGCCGCTCACGATAGCACCAGCCCACCGGCTTGCCCAGAACCGTGATGTGGTCGGTGGCCAGGCAGCCGTTGGGGCCCTCCCAGCCCGGCAGGAGCATCCGCAGCTCCGGGGCGGAGAGCAGGAAGGGCTTTTCCTGGGGAATACGGTACCACATCCGACCCGCCCAGGCCTGCTTGCTGTCCAGCAGCTGGCGCACCAGCCGCAGGTTCAGCTCCAGATAGGCGGCGGCGTCCTGCTGGCCGCGGTCACCTCCCATGCGGAAGGCCCAGTAGGCGGCCCCGCACACCAGGCCCACGGCGTACTCCTCCCAGCTGTGGAAGGCGGCGTGCCGTTCAGGCACTGGAAAATGGCGTTGTGTTCGCTGTCCACCGGAAGCACC
>OGZY01000980.1_pt1 | contig 14039 bp, 8 predicted proteins | sample 1576911 | NCBI WGS metagenome assembly OGZY01 (sample SAMEA3541488, study PRJEB24748) | human gut metagenome | biome: human gut; feature: human-associated habitat; material: faeces | place: China | collected 2012 | reverse complement strand
ATGAGGCCAGGGCAACAGCGGAACTGTTTAGAGCGAACAATAAGCAAACGGCACTCAATGCCTGTGTGATCTTGCGCATATTTTTCCCTAAATAGTCAGTAAGTTGAAACTTATTATTGTGCGTTTGTTGAAAAAACCATCTGACCATAACGCCAACCGCAGGGGAAAGGAAGGATTATCTGCGGATTTGTCACATAAAAAGAGCATGATCACATTTGGAATACCTGTGCGATAAACCACACATTGCCACGGTTATTCTGCTTACACATTCACACAATGGCACTCTTTTGGTTCTCGCAAACATTGTTCAGGGAATATACTGATGATAAATATAAATGCATTCAATGGATGATGAATGAAAATATCGTGGAATTATATATTTAAGAACAAATGGCGATTTCACATTACAAGCATTTCACTTTTTCTTATCATGCTCGCGGTTTCAATCGCTTTTTTGCACTTGCGTTTTAATACCTTGTCCGGTACCGATAAAATGCGGCTTGAAATGTATAAGTCCACATTATATTCCACCATCGAGCAATTTTATGTTTTACCCTATATGCTCTCAACAGACCATATCATCCGTCAGGCGGTAATTACGCCTGACGATATGACGTCCAGCGAACTCAATCAACGAATTGCACATTTCAATACTCAACTCAAAACCGCAGCAATATTTATTCTGGATACCCAAGGTAAGGCCATCGCTTCTAGTAACTGGCAGGACCCCGGCAGCTATGTAGGGCAAAATTATAGCTATCGCCCCTATTATAAACACGCCATGTCTGGCTTAAATGGACGCTTTTACGGTATTGGTAGCACTACGAATACACCGGGATTCTTCCTCTCTACAAGTATAAAAGATAAAGGAAAAATTGTCGGTGTTGTAGTAGTAAAAATAAGTCTTAATGAAATTGAAAAAGCATGGGCCGAAGGTCCTGAAAATATTATCGTGAATGATGAACATGGGATTATATTTTTAAGTTCAAAATCGCCATGGCGAATGCGAACACTGCAACCGTTACCTGTTCAGGCAAAACAAAAACTACAATCTACCCGCCAATATAGTCTCGACAATCTTTTACCGGCGGATTATTATCCCTGTTATACCGTGAGCAATTTTACTTTCCTGAAAGATAAAAAAGAACAACTCTGTTTATTCCCGCAATATTATACGCAACAAATAGCCATTCCAGAATTTAACTGGAAAATGACAATTATGGTCCCCTTAGATAACCTGTACTGGTCATGGGCTATTTCGTTAGTCATTACACTAATTATTTACCTGCTGTTTTTGTTATTTATTAAATACTGGAGAATGCGATCTCATGCACAACAATTATTAACACTGGCGAATGAAACATTAGAAAAACAGGTTAAAGAGCGTACATCTGCCCTGGAATTGATCAATCAAAAATTAATACAGGAGATAAAAGAGCGCAGTCAGGCTGAACAAGTATTACAAATTACGCGTAGTGAACTGGCAGAGTCCAGCAAACTGGCGGCGCTTGGACAGATGGCAACCGAAATTGCCCATGAACAAAATCAACCGTTAGCCGCCATTCACGCACTTACTGATAACGCGCGTACTATGCTAAAAAAAGAGATGTATCCACAGGTTGAACAGAATCTGAAACACATTATTTCCGTGATTGAGCGGATGACGCAGCTCATTTCCGAACTTAAAGCATTTGCCTCGCGCCATCGCGTACCTAAAGGTTCTGCCGATGTCATCAAAGTGATGTATAGCGCCGTGGCGTTACTTAATCACAGCATGGAGAAAAATAACATTGAGCGACGAATAAAAGCCCCATCCATGCCGTTATTTGTCAATTGCGATGAACTCGGTCTTGAACAGATATTCAGTAATTTAATTAGCAACGCCTTAGATTCTATGGAAGGTAGCTCTTACAAACGACTGGATATCGCCATTCGCCAGGCAAATAACAAAGTTATTATTACCATTAAAGACAGCGGTGGCGGTTTTGCACCTGAAGTTGTCGATCGCATATTTGAACCATTTTTTACCACTAAACGTAGAGGAATGGGGTTGGGACTGGCAATAGTCAGCGAAATTGTCCGAAATTCGAACGGCGCACTCCACGCCAGTAATCATCCTGAAGGCGGCGCAGTAATGACATTAACCTGGCCTGAATGGGGAGAAAAACATGAATAATAAATTCAGTGAAATTACTATAGTTTATATTGAGGATAGTGACGATGTACGTTTTGCCTGTGAACAAACGCTCACGCTGGCTGGTTATCGCGTTATTTCCTGTTGCGATGCAGAACACAGTATTCCCCTTATTCAAAGTCAGGTCAACATTATTATACTGACCGATGTCAGGTTACCTGGAATATCAGGACTAGAGCTCCTCAGTTACATCAACGAAATGGATAGCAAAATTCCGGTTATTTTAATTACCGGACACGGTGACGTGGAAATGGCGGTGGATGCCATGCGTAATGGTGCATTCGATTTCATTGAGAAACCAAGTAGCTCAGATAAATTATTGAGTATTATTGCCAGAGCGGTAGAAAAACGGCGATTGGTTTTAGAAAATCAGCAATTACTGGCGAATCTGCAACAGGAAAATGGCCCGGTGCTGATTGGTCGTAGTCCGCAGATGCAGCAACTGCGTAAAATGATCCTTAATGTCGCAGATACCGGTGCCGATGTCCTTATTTATGGTGAAACAGGTTGTGGTAAAGAAGTCGTCGCCAGAATGCTGCATCACTGGAGTACCCGCCGTCAGGGGCAGTTTGTTGCCTTAAACTGTGCAGGCTTACCAGAAACGTTGTTTGAAAGCGAAATATTTGGTCATGAGGCGGGCGCATTTACCGGTGCGGTTAAAAAGCGTATTGGAAAAATTGAACATGCAAATGGTGGTACGTTATTTCTCGATGAAATAGAGGGAATGCCATCAGGAATGCAGGTAAAACTGCTACGTGTATTGCAGGAAAGAACCATTGAACGATTAGGTGCCAATCAATTAATTCCGGTGAATTGCCGTGTTATTGCAGCGACCAAGGAAGATTTACTGCGTCGCAGCGAAGAACATCTGTTTCGTCTCGATCTCTATTATCGTCTGAATGTGGTTAGCCTGAATATTCCACCTCTACGCCAGCGACGAGAAGATATCCCTGAACTGTTTTACTGGTTCGCCAGTCAGGCGGCACAAAAATATAATCGTCCTCTGCCTGATATTTCTCCCATGTTACTGGCCTGGTTGCAGTCACAAAGTTGGCCTGGCAATGTACGTGAACTTAAACACAATGCAGAGCGTTTTGTTCTCGGTTTACTGACCCACCACCAGCCAGTGCCAATGACTCAGCAAGAAGAGAGTGGTCTTACCGCCTGCATTGATGCTTTCGAGAAAAAGTTAATCGAAGATATGCTGCGACAAACGGAAGGCCAGGTCAGTTTGACAGCGCGGCTATTACAGCTGCCGCGCAAGACTTTATATGACAAACTCAACAAACATCAGATTCAACCGCAAGTTTATCGACCAGAATCATCCAGCTAATGCTGATTCCTGAGGATGTAACCCCAAATCGATACCTTTGCGGGCGTAATGTTCAACTACCCAGGACCAGAATGATACCGGGATCGTAATCATCTTCGCATTGCGTTCCCGGTTGGCAGCTTCTGGCATACCGGGGTAAATCACCGGATTGCCGCCAGGTTGAGGCTGCGTAGCTAACAGATAATCCGCAAAGAACTGCCCTTTCTCCCCTGCCAGATCGGTGAATTGATCAGGATCGATAATCAACGCAAAAAGATGATTATGCGCAGATCCATCCGTCTGATGATCTTCGGCGATCGTGTCACCACCAGATAAGATCCCCGCCATCATTTCAATCATCAGTGCCAGGCCAAATCCTTTATGCTCACCAAATGGCAGTAACGCCCCTGGAGGATTGCTGAATAACACCCCAGGATCATTGCTTGGATTCCCCTGTGCATCAATCAATTGTCCCGGCGCGGCCTGCTTCCCGGTGGACGACATTACCCGTGCTTTATTTAGCGCCATGCTACTGGTGGCAAAATCAACCAGAATCGGCGGACGCCCATCACTGAACGGCCAGGCAAAGCAGAAAGGGTTAGTGGTCATACGCGGTTCCGCACCGCCCCACGGGGCGACCAGTGCAGGACGCCCGGTGACGTTACTCATGGCCAGCATCGCCAGGCCTTGATCAGCAACCATTTGCCCGTAATGCCCCATACGCCCTAAATGATGCGCATGGCACAACGTTAACAGGCAAAAACCGCGGTGTTTTGTTTGTTCGATGGCAGCATTTACCGCCACTTTTCCGGCGTGTTGACCAAAGCCATTGTGGGCATGAAAACGCTGTAAATTACCTTCACTTGTTAAGCATTCCGGGCGGGCATTCGCGGTTACATCGCCACGAGCGATATTTTCCAGATATTTCGGTAGCAGCGTGACGCCGTGGCTGGCAAAGCCATAACGTTCCGCTTCAATCATATGTTCCGCCACATCCTGAGCGATATCGGCATCACAGCCATTAAGTTCCAGCAGCCCGGCAGCTAACCAACGCACTTTTTCAACAGCAATTTGTAATGACATCGTTGGTTTCCTCACATTAGACCTAAAATTTTCCACCAGGTGGCGGCAAACAGTAGCAACAACAGGTAGCCGATTACCGTCAGGTACAGTCCCACACGGGTAAACTGGCGTGGCGTGAAGGTATCCGTACCCATACACACCATATTTTGTGGCGCGTTAATCGGCAGGATGAAGCCAAAACTGACACTGAAGGCGAGCAGAATGGTCATGCCGACCGGGTTAACGCCGAGTTCTGGCGGCAGACTGCTTAACAGGCTAATCAGGATGGGCAGCAATGCGGCAGTTAGCGCAGTGGCACTGGCAAACCCCAGGTGAATGATTATCAAGAAAGCGGCGAGAATCGCGAAGATGGCAAGTGATGGTAAACCGTCAAGACCAAAACCTTTCACCACATAGTTCGCCATCCATGAAGCTGCCTGTGTATCAAGCAACGTGGACCCCAGGCTGATACCAATACCAAACATCAGCAACGTGCCCCACTGCACACGTTTTTCGACCTCTTTCCAGCTCATTACACCGATGCCTGGCAGCAACATAATCGCCAGTCCGGCAAGGGTGACAGAGGTGGTATCAATACTGTGTAATTTTCCGCCAGTAGACCAAAAGAGCAGTAACAACAGCGAAATACCGATCAAGCGTTTTTCTTTACCGGTGGTTGGCCCTAACTCTGCGAGTGCTTTTTTAATGGCCTCGCTCCCCCCTTCAACAGCTTCCGTTTCTGGCGGCAACAATTTACGTGCGAGGAAATAGAGGATCACCGACATGGTGAGGCTCCAGGGCGCGCCCGCTAACAGCCAGTCAAGCCAGCTGACAGAATGCCCGGCGCCGAAAGTTTTATTGATAAAACCGATAGAAAGCAGGTTTTGCGCCGACGAAGTTTGAATACCAACGTTCCAGATACTGGTCGCCTGGGCGATAACAATCATCATTGACGCCGCTAAACGTGAATGTTTATCCACCTTAAATGCCGCAATGACCCCCATCATAATCGGCACCACGCAAGCCGTACGGGCAGTGGCACTGGGTACGACCAGGCTCAGGACGATGGTCACCACAATGGCACCGATAATAATGCTGCGGCTACTGGCACCTATTTTCGACATAGTAAACAGCGCAATACGTTTATCCAGCCCGGTAATGGTCATTGCCGCCGCGATAAACATTGCTGCTGCCACCAGCGCCAGAGCAGAATTAGAAAAACCCGACAGAGTCATTTTCAGCGCTTTCGCGGTGCCAAGGATCGTGTCCGGGTGATTCATATCCGGGGCAAAACCAACCATAAAGATAATCAGTGCGGAAATAACAATTGCACTGGCGGTGTAATCCATCGCTTCGCTGATCCAGACAATAATGGCAAACACCAGAATGGCGATCATATTTTGTCCGGCGACGGGCAAGGTATCGCCCAGAGGCAGAAGAGTAATAATAATTCCGGCAATGATCGCCAACCACAGGCCGGGATTAGGGATAATTCGACGCTTTTGTGGTGCGCCATGTGATATTGATGACATATTCACCTCATTGTGAAAAATAAAAAACCTGCCTGGCTATTGCAGGAGCTATGCCATCTTTAATTTTTTAATAATGCTTTGTTATTTAATGATTTTATTATTTATTCTTTTTATTTTGTGCGCGGTTTTCCGCACAGTAAATAAAAGGTGATTCTCTTACCACACAGATAAAAAAAGGGAGCGATATGCTCCCTTGATATTCATTTATGGATTACTTAATAACATTCCATAACGTTTCGCCAAGCAACGCCGGGTTTCTTGTCCATGCCATGCCTGCTTTATCGAACGCACGGAATTTATCCTCTGCACTGCCGCTACCGCCAGAAATAATGGCTCCGGCGTGTCCCATGCGTTTTCCTTTTGGTGCAGTAACACCGGCAATATAACCTACGACCGGTTTATTCATATCATGGCGAATAAATTCCGCGGCCCGTTCTTCCGCATTACCACCAATTTCACCGATCATAATTACCGCGTCTGTTTGCGGATCATTTTCGAATAAACGCAGCGCATCAATAAAGTTAGTCCCCGGAACCGGATCGCCGCCAATACCAATACAGGTGGATTGCCCAAGTCCCAGCGCCGTGGTTTGCGCTACAGCTTCGTAGGTTAATGTACCGGAGCGGGAAACAATCCCAATACGCCCTGGGCGGTGGATTTCACCAGGCATAATCCCGATTTTGCACTCACCCGGCGTGATAACTCCTGGGCAGTTTGGCCCAATCAGCCGCACATCCGGGTGGCAGTCAAGCAGCCGACGAACTTTCACCATATCCAGTGTCGGTACACCTTCAGTGATCACCACAACCAATTTGACGCCAGCTTCAATAGCCTCAACAACAGAATCCAGCACAAACGGTGCAGGCACATAAATCACGCTGGCATCGGCCTCAGTTTGTCGCATCGCATCTTTCATTGAATCAAAAACCGGGCGATCCAGATGCCGTTGCCCGCCCTTACCAGGCGTCACTCCACCCACAATCTGCGTGCCATACGCAATAGCCTGCTCTGTATGAAATGTGCCGTTTTTGCCGGTAATGCCCTGCACCAGTACCCGCGTGTGTTTGTTGATCAAAACGCTCATCTTAACCTCCTGTTAATTCAGTAACGCAATGATGCGTTTCGCGGCATCATCCAGAGAATCGACGGCTTCCACCGTCAGACCACTTTCTGCCAGTAACCGCTGCCCTTCGGCGGCGTTATTACCGGAGAGACGCACCACGACAGGCAGGGTGATGCTGGCCTCATTCAGAGCATGAATAATGGCTCTGGCGATCATGTCGCAACGGACAATCCCACCAAAAATATTAACCAGAATGGCTTTCACTTTGCTGTCGGAAACAATCAGCCGAAAGGCTTCACTGACGCGCTCCTGGGTTGCGCCACCGCCAACATCCAGGAAGTTTGCGGGTTGTTCACCGTATAGCTTGATGATGTCCATGGTTGCCATAGCCAGCCCTGCACCATTGACCATGCAGCCGATATTTCCGTCCAGCGAGACATAATTAAGATCAAGCTTCGCTGCCTGGCTTTCGCGTGGATCTTCCTGGGTTTCATCACGTAGCACCTGGAGTTCCGGGTGACGATACAGCGCGTTATCATCCAGCGATACTTTCGCGTCTGCACACATAAATTCGCCCGTTTCCCGCAACACCAGAGGGTTAATTTCCAGCAGGGCAAAATCCAGTTCGTTAAAGGCTTTCCACGCCTGATTAACCAGGCGACTAAAGGCAGCAAATAGTCCGTGTTCCAGTTGCAGAACAGCAAACATTTCGCGGATATGGCAAGGCTGCACGCCTGTCAGTGGATCAATGCTGACACTGCTGATTTTCTCCGGTGTCTCATGGGCGACTTTTTCAATTTCCACACCACCTTCCGGGCTGACAATAAACGTGACCCGCTGGCTTTCACGATCCACCACCATGCCAAAATAGAGTTCCTGGCGTACCGGATAAATGTTTTCGCACAGTAAAATACTGCTGACATACTGTCCTTCTGGCCCGGTCTGATAAGTCACCAGTTGCGATCCCAACATTTGCTGTACAAAAGCCTGTGCTTCCGGCAGCTGCTTAAGCACTTTTACGCCGCCAGCTTTACCGCGCCCACCAGCATGTACCTGCGCTTTAAGTACCGCGCCTTTACTCGGGCAAGCAATATGTTGCCAGGCATCTGCCAGTTGCGAAATCTGTTGGATAGCTATCTCTTTTGGACACGGCATCCCCATGCCAGCCAGTAACGATTTGGCCTGATACTCATGTAAATTCATATATTCCCTCAGTGGTGTGTGTTATCCGTGTAATGCTTTATTATTCAAGGCCATTGCTGCTTCGTGGATGACTTCGCTTAATGTCGGATGCGCATGGATCGCACAGGCAATATCCTCGCCAGAGGCGCTAAAAGTCATCGCCAGCGCAATTTCATTAATCAGCTCCGATGCCTGCGGGCCAACAATCGCTCCGCCAAGTACGCGGTCAGTGTGTTTATCACTGTATAACGTGCAACGCCCACCTTCCTGGCCTAATGCTAAGGCGCGACCGTTACCGGCAAACAGAGAATTTCCTTTGTTAAAGACTCTGCCAGCGGCTTTCAGTGAGGCCTCGTTTTCCCCTACCCACGCAACTTCCGGTTGGGTGTAAATCACCGAAGGGATCAGCGCAAAATTAATCGGCTCTACCACCAGTCCGGCAATTTGATCAGCCACCACTACACCTTCAGCCATCGCTTTATGCGCCAGCATCGGCCCTCGCACGACATCACCAATTGCCCACAGCCCGGCTTTCCCGGTACGGCATAAGTTATCGACGGCAATACCGCCACGGTTATCGGCTTCAAGACCGAGTTGCACGAGATCGACACCAGAAAGTCGCGGTACACGTCCAATGGCAAGAATTAATTTATCGAAGCGGCTTTCTTCTCGCTTCTCACCCTGCCGCCAGCGCACATGCACACCGTCATCCCGTTGTTCAATAGCCTCAATCTCTACTGCCAGTTGCATTTTCATCCCACTGGCAATCATTGCTTTACGGACTTCGTTCGACAGGCGAGCTTCCAGTGCAGGCAAGAACGTTGGCGCCATCTCCAGCAACGTGACGTCTGAACCAACCCGATTCCACACAGACCCCAGTTCAAGGCCAATCACGCCAGCGCCGATCACACCGAGACGCGGCGGCACTTCGCTCAATGCCAGGGCGCCACGATTGTCGAGGATCTGTTGATTATCAATGGTAACGCCAGGCAGCTGACGCGGCTGAGAACCTGTTGCAATCACTACATTACGGGCGTGAAGGTGTTGATCGTTTACACGTAATTGCCAAATCTCATCCTGAGCACATTCTAACGTTGCGAGGCCGCACAGGTGCTTCACTTTATTTTTCTTAAACAGCAAGCTGATGCCCATTGTCAGGCGGCTTACTATGGCGTCTTTACGTTGAATCATCGCAGCTGCATTGAAAGATACGCCGTCAACATTAACGCCATGAATGCTCGCCTCATGCTGCACTTGCGCGTACAGTTCGGAAGATTGCAGCAACGATTTTGACGGAATACAGCCGACATTGAGACACGTACCGCCCGGCGAAGGTTCGCCCTGTGCATTAACACCATCATCAATACATACTACGGAAAGCCCATTCTGCGCAGCCCGCAGTGCCGCTACGTAACCACCTGGCCCCCCCCCCATAACTGCCACATCAAAAATTGTACTCATCGGCGCCCTCCTTAAAGATCCAGCAACAGTTGTTCCGGTGATTCCAGTAGCTCACGTATTGCCACCAATGTATGCACGGCTTCCTGACCATCGATAATGCGATGGTCATAGCTGAGAGCAAGGTACATCATGGGACGAATAACAACCTGACCGTTTTCTGCGACCGGGCGCGGCGTGATGGCATGCATCCCAAGAATGGCCGACTGCGGCGGGTTAATGATTGGCGTTGACATCATCGAACCAAAAGTACCGCCGTTGGTGATAGAGAACGTGCCGCCCTGTAACGCCTCCAGCGGCAATTTGCCATTGCGTGCCTGTGTGGCGTATTCGGCAATTTGCCGTTCAATTTCCACCAAAGAGAGTGATTGCGCATTGCGTAACACAGGCACTACCAGGCCGCGGTTGCTGCTCACTGCAATGCCGATATCGCAATAATCACGCCAGATAATCTCGTTGCCATCGACGCTGGCATTCACTACAGGGAAGCGCTCCAGCGCCCGGGTAACGGCCTTAACAAAGAAGGACATAAAGCCCAGCTTCACGCCGTGCTTCTCGGCAAAACGATCTTTCCAGCGGGCGCGTAAGTCCATCACGCTCTGCATGTTTACTTCGTTGAATGTGGTAAGAATGGCGTTATTTTGTTGGGAAGCCAGCAGACGCTCAGCAATTCGCTGACGTAAGCGCGACATCGGCTCACGACGTTCCTGACGAGCACCCGGTGTCAAGGGTTTAGCTGGCGCGATCTCCGCCACCCGTTCAGGCTGAATGGCTGGTGCAGGAGTAACGCGCTGCACATCCTCTTTCAGGATACGTCCATTTCTCCCGCTCCCCGCAACGTCAGCAAGTTCGACACCACTACGCTGTGCCTCCAGCCGTGCGGAAGGCATCGCCAGGGTTTCGGTGACTGGTGTGACGGTTTCTTCTATGACAGCTTGCGGCTTAAGATGCGCCAACAGTTGCGCGGACGTGACCGTGCTACCTTCGCTGACGATAATATTGCTTAACACGCCATCGTGCGGGGCCGGTATTTCCAGAATGACTTTATCGGTTTCCAGCTCGGCAATCACATCATCGCGTTTTACGTGCTCGCCTTCTTGTTTACACCAGGTTGTCAGCGTGCCTTCCGTGACAGATTCCGGTAATACAGGGACAGTAATTTCGATCATAAAATGTTCTCCTTATTATTTTTGTGCGCCTTTCATGGCTGAATATCTGCAAACGCAGCAGCAAGAAATTCGTCGATTTGTTGTTTATGTACACGCCCATACCCTGTCGCTGGTGCTGCCGCTGCCGGGCGGCCTGCATACTGCCAGTAAGGAGTGTTAATTTTCAGTGCCGCCAGCTCATGACGAATCTGCCGCCACGCGCCCTGGTTTTCTGGCTCTTCCTGCAACCAAATCCATTCGCAGCAGTTCGGCCAACTCGCCAGAACATCATTCAGTTCTGCGACCGGGAACGGGTAGAGTTGCTCCAGGCGAACAATCGCTACCTCGTCTTCATGCTCACGCTGCTTACGGGCTTCCAGTACGTCGTAATAGACCTGGCCGCTACACAAAATAACGCGCTTAACTTTCTGGGACTGATGCAATTGCGGATCGGTGATTACCGGTTTATAAGCGTCATCAGTGAATTCACAAAGCTCGCTCATCGCGCCTTTAAACCGAAGTAAACGCTTACTCATCATTATCACTAACGGTTTGCGCATTGGGCGTAATGCCTGACCGCGCAACAAATGGAACATTTGTGCTGACTCACTGGGCATCACCACCTGCATGTTGTTTTCTGCGCACAGTTGCAGCCAGCGCTCAGGACGTGCGGAAGAGTGCTCCGGCCCTTGTCCGTCATAGCCATGCGGCAGAAGAATGGTTAAACCGCTATAGCGATCCCACTTGGTTTCGCCAGACGAGATAAATTGGTCAATAGCAACCTGAGCGCCGTTGGCAAAGTCACCAAACTGTGCTTCCCAAATAACCAGTTGCTGAGGCGCAGACGTTGAATAGCCATATTCAAAGGCTAAGAGCGCTTCTTCATTAAGCACCGAATCATAAACATCGAAAGATGCCTGACCAGCGCGGATATGCTGTAACGGCAGATAACGACGGGCTTCCGTTTGATGATGTACCACTGCATGGCGATGACTGAACGTGCCACGCCCTGAGTCTTCACCAGAAAGACGCACACCAACACCCGCATCCACAAGCGATGCATAGGCCAGCATTTCAGCCATTCCCCAGTCTACTGGCTGAGTACCTGCGGCCATATCCTGGCGTAACGCCAGTTGCCGTTTAATGGTAGGATGTGCGACCACATCGGGTGGCAGTGTAGAAATGATTTCACCATACGCTGCCAGCTTTTGCCGAGGCAATGCCGTAGATACCGGGGCGCTCCAGTGAGGGTTGGTCAACCCATACCAGTTAGCGCTAAAAGAGTGAATTGCAGGTTTGAGAGGCTGCGGTTCACGTTTCTGGCAGCTATCCAGCCAGTCGCGATAGCGTGCCGTCATCTCATCTTGTTGCGCCTGAGTTAACAGGCCGCGGCGGGCAAGAGATTCACCATAACGGGCGAGCGTACCAGGGTGAGCATCCACTGCCTGATACATTTGTGGCTGGGTAAGACGTGGCTCATCGCTTTCGTTGTGTCCGTGCTTACGGAAGCAGCAAATATCGATGATGATGTCACGCCGGAAGGTGTCTCGCCATTCGCACGCCAGTTCCATTACCTGGCAAACAGCGTCAACGTCATCGCCATTAACGTGGATAATTGGGGCCGCTACCATTTTGGCAATATCGGTGCAGTACCGTGAAGAACGCATATCCTGCAAGCGGGAAGTGGTGAAGCCAATCTGATTGTTAATCACCAGATGTAGCGTACCGCCAGTGCCGTAGCCCTGAGTCTGCGATAAGTTAAACGTGGTTTGGTTGACGCCGAGGCCGCCCAACGCGGAATCCCCATGAATAAGTACGCCCACCACTTTTGCCTGACCATCCTCACCACGGCGTTCCTGCCTGGCTCGCACCTGGCCCAGCACCACCGGATTCACGATCTCCAGATGTGAGGGGTTATACGCCAGCGCCACATGCAGCGAACCGGCAGGTGTTTCCAGATTGCTGGAATACCCCATGTGGTATTTCACATCGCCTGAACCACTGCCGATCGTCTGCTTGCCTTCAAACTCAGCAAAAAGCTGTGCCGGGTCTTTATTCAACAGATTAACCAGAACATTAAGTCTTCCCCGGTGCGCCATGCCAATGACCATTTCCTCCACACCTTGCGCACGCAGGCGTTTTGTCAGCGTATCGAGCGCCGGGATTGCACTTTCGCCCCCTTCCAGAGAAAACCGTTTCTGCCCAACATAACGGGTATGCAGATAACGCTCTAACGTCTCTGCCGCCATCAGTTTTTCAAAACGAGCAATACAGGTTTGGGCATCAGCTTGTGGCGCATTGCTGCTCTCAATCCGTGATAACAACCAGTTGATTTCTTCACGATTTTCCAGATGAGCAAGTTCATAAGCCTGGCTACTGGCCCAGGCTTGCTCCAGCAGGTTAAGCAGTTGCTTAAGTGGCATTTGCGTGGTGTGTGCGCCAAAGGTGACGCTAAACTCCTGCAACAAGTCTTCTTCGCTTAATCCCCAAAAACCAGGCTGGAGGGAGGGAACGTCAGCCGGGGGATTCAAACCAAGTGGATCAAGCTTTGCGCGCAGATGCCCCTGCGTGCGCCAGGCATTGATCAGTTGTATTACCGCAGCCTGTTTTTTTAAGGTCGCACCGCTGATATTGTTATCACCGGATACGCTTTGGACAGTCAGTTCAGGTGAAAGAAAAAAACGCCGCCAGTCTTCCGGGAGTTGTTCCGGCGTACGCAACCAGGTCTGGTAGTACTCTTCAAGCCAGGTCGCGTTATCTCCACTAAGCAGCGTGCCGGGCGAGGTCATGTTCTCCATGTTTTTCTCCTGATGGTCATAGACAGCTGCATTACTGCACAATCCGTACCAACAGTTAAAAACACTAATTTTCAAAAACTTATAGAAAAGAGATGATGTAAAAGTGGGCGAAAAAAGGGACAAAATAGTAGGGAGTGGCTGGAGTCAGGAACAGGCGGAGAGATCCGCCTGTTGATTAAAATCACATCACCGCAGCAAACGCCTTTGCCACGCGATGCACATTTTGCGTGTTAAGCCCGGCGACACACATGCGACCGCTGGCGATGAGATAGACACCAAATTCTTCACGT
>OGZY01000974.1_pt1 | contig 14076 bp, 11 predicted proteins | sample 1576911 | NCBI WGS metagenome assembly OGZY01 (sample SAMEA3541488, study PRJEB24748) | human gut metagenome | biome: human gut; feature: human-associated habitat; material: faeces | place: China | collected 2012 | reverse complement strand
GTAGAGATCAAGCCATCGGCGGCTTTTCTTTTGCCGTCGTCCGGCAGAGGTTGGTTTATTTTACATACCGTTCAAGTTCTTGAGTCTCTGTTTCTACCAGTTTTTCAATGTTGTCGTTTTTATCACGGATTACTTTGATGTTGATACCATCGCTTGCACTGTTGTCACAGTAGGTGTTGTGGTCTGCATCATAGAGAATATGAATAATTTTCCCATCATACATCCAGTTATCAGAGGCTTTGTCAAAGGAAATTCCAAATGTGGCATAGGCATCGAGGCTATCATCACGATAATTGGGATCACCCAATTCAAAACTACCGCTGTTTCCGGTAATGCCAGCCGCAGCAAGTTCTGATTTTGTTTCTTCCTGTTTTTCAGTTAGAGCCTTGAAGTCGGCATCCGAGGACTGCTTTAATCCTGTTAATGTTCCATTAGCGTCTTTAATCGGTTCCACATCCACAACACCGTCCTCAAAGAAGAACGAGTTCGCATTTAACCGTGATGAGTTAGACGCGCAAATTTTTTTACAAAAAGCAGAACAAATGTTTACACAAACTGATACATATGGTATAATATTTGTATGGAAAAAGATATATTTAATACAGATAAAAACAAACTTTCATATGGTAGAGGATATGTCTATTCTTTGCAGTATCATCTTGTCTGGTGTACAAAGTACAGAAAAAAGGTTTTAAAAAATGGAATCGATACAGAATGTAAAGAAATGTTACAGAATCTTGCAGAAGAATATAAATTTCAGATTCTGGCAATGGAGGTGATGCCGGATCATATCCATCTGCTTGTGGACTGTAAACCCCAGTTTTATATTTCAGATATGATCAAGATCATGAAAGGGAATCTTGCACGTCAGATGTTTCTTGTACATCCGGAGTTAAAAGAGGAACTGTGGGGAGGAGATCTGTGGAATCCTTCTTACTGTGCCATAACGGTCAGCGACAGGAGCAGAGACCAGGTGCTTGCTTATATCGAAGCTCCAAATCATACAGGGGACGCTACGCTTCCCCTGCGCTGGCTACCGCCAGCTACCCTTTTGTGGACTTGCCATCTGGGGACACCTTGCGTTGCAAGCTGTTCCCAGCCGACAAGTTTCATAAAATATGCTATCTTTTCGATAGGCAGTGAAGTATAATGAAGATGACAACAAATATGAATTTGTTGAAAGGAGTAAACAACTATGAAAATGTCAAAAGAAAAAATTGATATAAGCATGTTTGCCCCATGCGGAATGAATTGTAAGGTTTGTTATAAGCACTGTTACAATAAAAAACCTTGTTCTGGGTGCTTGAATAGTGATAAAGGGAAACCAGAACATTGTCGTAAATGCAAAATAAAGGATTGCATCAAAGGAAAATCGTTATCCTATTGTTTTGAATGTGCTGAATATCCATGTAAGTTGATTAAAAATCTTGAAAAAAGCTATAATAAACGGTATCAAGCAAGTCTTATAGAAAATAGCCGTTTTGTTCAAGGACATGGTTTGGAACATTTCATGGAACAGCAGAAAATAAAATATACTTGTCCTAAATGCGGTGGCATTATTTCTATTCACGATAAAGAATGTAGCGAGTGTCAAGAAAAAATGAAATAACAAAATTTCAGTTTGTCAACTTCACATCGGGTCAACTTGCCCCGAACTTTTATAACTAAATACCCGCCGCCCACACAGCGGCACACCGAGCAGGAAATCTGAAAAGGTCTCCTGCTTTTTTTCTGCCCCAAATGAGGTGGTAAAACGCCACCCCATCCACCAATTACCGAAAGGAGAGACACGAAATGCCCTGTCCACACAACGAAATCACGATTGTTCAGCGCAGCCAGCGGCAGTCTGCGGTTGCCGCCGCTGCTTACCAGAGTGGCGAAAAGCTGTTCTGTGAATACGACCAGCAAGTGAAGCACTACCCAGAAAAGCGTGGTATCGTCCACAATGAAATCCTGCTCCCGGCAAATGCCCCACAGGAATATGCAGACCGCAATACCTTATGGAACGCCGCCGAAGCGGTGGAGAAGCAATGGAACTCTCAGCTTGCAAGGCGGTGGGTGCTTACCATCCCCAGAGAAATACCGCCTGACCAGTACGCTGTCCTTGTCCGGGAGTTCTGCCAGCAGCAGTTTGTTTCCAAAGGCATGATTGTTGATTTTGCCATCCATGACCCCCATCCGCCGGGACACAATCCCCACGCCCATGTCCTGCTCACTATGAGGGCAATGGACGAACATGGGAAATGGCTTCCCAAGAGCCGCAAGGTTTATGACCTTGACGAAAACGGGGAACGGATAAAACTTCCGTCCGGCAGATGGAAAAGCCACAAGGAGGATACGGTGGATTGGAACGACCAGAAGTATTGCGAAATCTGGCGGCATGAATGGGAGGTCATCCAGAACCGCTATCTGGAAGCCAATGACCGCCCAGAGCGTGTGGACTTGCGTTCTTATGCCAGACAGGGGCTTGATATTATCCCTACTGTCCATGAGGGAGCTGCTGTCCGGCAGATGGAAAAGCGGGGTATCCAAACGAATATCGGCAACCTGAACCGGGAAATCAAAGCCGCCAACCGCCTGATGAAGTCTATCCGTCAGCTCATCCAAAACCTCAAAGGCTGGATTACCGAGCTGGGAGAAAAACGGAAAGAACTGCTTGCACAAAAGGCGGCGGAGGAAGCGACACTTCTTCCCAATCTGCTGATGAAGTACATGGAGATACGAAAGGAAGAACGGAAGGACTGGACGAGGGCTGGACAGAACCGGGGGACTTCACAGGACTTAAAGGCAGTCAGCGAAGCCCTGTCCTATCTCCGGCAAAAGGGGCTTTCCACTGTGGAGGACTTAGAAGCGTTTCTGGAATCTTCCGGGAAATCAGCCGCAGATTACCGCAATCAGATGAAGCCAAAGGAAGCCCGCAGCAAAGTGATTGACGGGATTCTTGCCAGCCGGACAGACTGCAAGGAATGTAAGCCTGTCTATGAGAAGTACCAGAAGATATTTTTTAAGAAAACAAAGGAGAAATTCAAACAGGAACACCCGGAGGTTGCCCGGTATGCGAAAGCCGCCGCCTACCTTGCCAAGCACCCGGACGATAAGGACAGTACCCAAAAGGAGCTGCAAGAGGAGCAGGAAACGCTTCTGGAAGAAATTGCAGAGCTGAAAGTACCACTGACCGAGGTACAGGAGAATTTGAAGAAGCTGCGGGACATCCGCTACTGGGTACGGAAAGCCACCCCCGGCACAGAAGAAAGCAAAGAGCCGCCTAAGAAGCAGCCCATCAAGGAAGTCTTGCAGGATAAGGCAGACGAGAAAAAGGCTCAAAGAACCGCCCCGGCACAGGCGAAACACAGACAACAGGATATGGAACTTTAACAGGCACTTGCCATTTTCAATCAGAGAATGTCAGGTGCTTTTTTGTTTTCAAGGAGGGATAGATTTGAATGTATTTGAAGCTGTGAAGCAGTCCGTCACAACAAGACAGGCTGCGGAGCATTATGGAATCCATGTAGGTCGGAACGGGATGGCTTGCTGCCCGTTCCATAACGATAAAACCCCAAGCATGAAGCTGGATCGGCGTTACCACTGCTTCGGCTGCGGTGCTGATGGGGATGTGATTGATTTTACCGCCGCCCTGTATGGGCTGGGAAAGAAAGAAGCCGCCGTACAACTGGCACAGGACTTCGGGCTTTCCTATGAGGACTGGAAACCGCCGGGAAAGGCAAAAAAGCCCAAGCCCCGGCAGAAATCCCCGGAGGAACAGTTTCAGGAAGCAAAAAACCGTTGCTTCCGTATCCTTGCCGATTATCTCCACCTGCTCCGGGCATGGAGAAAGGAATATGCCCCGCACTCCCCGGAGGAAGCCTTTCATCCCCGGTTTGTGGAAGCCTTACAGAAGCAAGACCAAGTGGAATATCTGCTGGATGTGCTGCTCTTTGGGGAAACGGAGGAAAAAGCGGCTTTGATTACGGACTACGGAAAGGATGTGATACAGCTTGAACAGCGAATGGCAGAGCTTGCAGCCGCAGACGCAGCAAGAACTAAAAAACACCATGAACGCCATGCAGCCGCCCCAGAGCATTGAGGAAATCAAGGCGGGGCTGGAAACCACCGAGAAAGGCGGTGTCCGCCAGAGCATACGGAACTGCCTGACCGTATTCCAGCGTGACCCTCTGCTTTCCGGGGCTATCGCATACAACATCCTGACCGACCGCAAGGACATCATAAAGCCCATCGGTTTTCACAGAGAAAGCACAGCCCTGAACGATACGGATATGAAGTATCTGCTTCTATATCTGGAAGAAACCTATGGGCTTACCAATGAGAAAAAGATTGATAATGCCATCGGGATTGTGGCGAATGAAAACAAGTACCATCCCATCCGGGACTACCTAAGTGCCCTTGTGTGGGACGGGACAGAACGAATCCGTTTCTGTCTGCGGCACTTTCTGGGGGCTGACGCAGACGATTACACCTATGAAGCGTTGAAGCTGTTCCTGCTGGGTGCAATCTCACGAGCCTTTCAGCCGGGGTGCAAGTTTGAAATCATGCTTTGTCTGGTAGGCGGTCAGGGGGCTGGAAAGTCCACCTTCTTCCGTCTGCTGGCAGTCCGGGACGAGTGGTTCTCCGATGATTTGCGGAAGCTGGACGATGACAATGTGTACCGTAAGCTGCAAGGTCACTGGATTATCGAAATGTCGGAAATGATGGCAACCGCAAACGCCAAGAGCATTGAGGAAATCAAGTCATTTTTAAGCCGACAGAAAGAGGTTTACAAGATACCCTATGAAACCCACCCGGCAGACCGCCCCCGTCAGTGCGTGTTTGGCGGCACTTCCAATGCCCTTGACTTCCTGCCCCTTGACCGTTCCGGCAACCGCCGCTTTATCCCCGTCATGGTGTACCCGGAGCAAGCCGAGGTTCACATTTTGGAGGACGAAGCTGCTTCCAGAGCCTATATCGAGCAGATGTGGGCGGAAGCGATGGAGATTTACCGAAGCGGCAGGTTCAAGCTGGCTTTCAGCCCCGCCATGCAGCGGTATCTCAAAGAACACCAGCGGGATTTTATGCCGGAGGACACCAAAGCCGGGATGATACAGGCGTATCTTGATAAGTACACCGGGAGCATGGTCTGCTCCAAGCAGCTCTATAAGGAAGCCTTGAACCATGCCTTTGACGAGCCGAAGCAATGGGAAATCCGGGAAATCAACGAGATTATGAACCAGTGCATTGACCGCTGGCGGTACTTCCCGAACCCAAGAATGTTTTCCGAATATGGCAGACAAAAGGGCTGGGAGCGTGAAAACCCGGCAACGGACTTATGCAACCCGTCTGAAAAAGCAATGGATGGCTTTGTGGAGGTCACAGAACAGATGGAGCTTCCATTCTGAAAATGACAGCCCGTTGCACCCCCTGTTGCTATCCCGTTGCCGAGCCGGTTGCCGGGGAAAACCCCTTATTTCCGGGCTTTTCTCCCTTATAACAACCAAAACAACAGAAAAATAAAAGAAAAGTATAAATAGTAATCATCGCCAGATTGAGATTGTTTGCAAGGTCTTTTGAAGCCCGTTGCCGGACTTCGTTGCCGACACCCTCTGTCTGGCTATTTTCATGTATGGAGGATAACTGCCTATGGCAAAAAACAAAACAGAGATTCATGTGACTACTGTGTTTGACGGGGAGCTTGACGCAACCGATGTGTTCGTCAGCCTGATTTCCCAGAAATATGGAAAGACAAATTCAAAAGAATATCTTGCTAAAAAGAAAGATTTGAAGTATAATGAAGATGAGGTTCAAAAGAGCCAGATACCGTCTGGATTGTGTGGGTAAATGGCTATGATGAACGAAATGGAATACAGAACAATCGGTTCGGCACTTGCCGGGGGCTATCGTGCAGCGGTCTATTGCAGACTGTCAAAGGACGATGACCTGCAAGGCGAAAGTGCCAGTATCGCAAACCAGCGTGATATGCTGGAAAAATACTGCGAAAAGCAGGGATGGGAGGTTGTGGCAGTCTATCAGGACGATGGCTTCACAGGTCTTAATATGGAGCGTCCTGATTTACAGAGAATGTTGAGAGCCATTGAGCGCAGGCAAATCAACCTTGTCATCACGAAAGACCTCAGCCGACTGGGGCGTAACTATCTGCAAACCGGGCATTTGATTGAGGACTTTTTCCCAAGAAACGGTGTCCGCTATATCGCCATGAATGACGGTATCGACACCCTGCGGGATAACAACGATATTGCCCCGTTCAAGAATATCCTGAACGAGATGTACAGCAAGGATATTTCCAAGAAAGTCCATTCCTCTTATCTTCTGAAAGCGCAGAAAGGACAGTTTACCGGGTGTCTTGCCCCGTTTGGGTATCGGAAAGACCCGGAGGACAAAAACCATCTGCTCATTGACGAGGAAACCGCCCCGATTGTGCGGCTGATTTTCGGATATGCCCTGAACGGTCATGGTCCGAACTATATCCGCAGACGGCTGGAGGAAGAAAAAATCCCCTGCCCCACATGGTGGAACCGGGAACGGGGGCTTCGCAATACCCGCACCAAATGGGAAAAGAAAGACCCAGAAAAAGGACGGTATATGTGGGACTTCTCCGTTATCAAAGACCTTTTGATGAATCCCGTCTACACCGGGGCGATTGCTTCCCAGAAAAAAGACTACCGTTTCAAAATCGGCACGATTGGGGAAAAGAAGCCGGAGGACTGGATTGTGGTGGAGGGACAGCATGAACCGCTGATTGACCGCATGAGCTTTGACATTGTGCAGAACAAGCTGAAATCTCGCCAGCGTCCGGGGCAGACCAATGAAATCAGCCTGTTTGCCGGACTGATAAAATGCGGCGAGTGTGGGAAGTCGCTGACGATACGCTACACAAACGCAAAACATCCCCAGCAGATTTATTCCTGCAAGACCTACAATGCCTTTGGAAAGAACCACTGCACCCAGCACCGGATTGACTATGACACCCTTTGCAGCCATGTGCTGCGGAAAATCAGGGAATGTGCCAGAGCTGCCCTGATGGACGGGGAAGCGGTTGCCGACCGCCTGACCAATACCTGTGAAACCGAGCAGCGGGAACAGCGGGAAGCAATGGAACGCTCCCTTACAAGGGACGAGGAACGGATTGAGGTTCTGGACAAAATGGTCATGCGGCTTTATGAGGATATGATTGCAGGGCGTATCAGTGAGCAGAATTTCAACACCATGCTGGAAAAGACACAGACCGAGCAGACGGAGCTTAAAACAAAAGTGTCCGAGGGCAGAAAGCGGCTGTCCGATGAAGTCCAGCTTGCCAATGACGCAAAACAATGGGTGGAAGCCATTCAGGAATATGCCAACATCACAGAGCTGGACGCAGCCACCCTTAACCGCTTAATCAAAGAAATCGTCGTGCATGAGCGCATTGACGAAGATAAAACAAGACACATTTCTATCGAAATTCATTTTAATCTCAAACCCATCCCGGAGGTGGAACAGGTCACTGCCTGACCTGTCCCGCCGGGACGGTTCTCTTAAAAACACCATATAGATTTTTTGTACGCCGCCGCCCGCCATCGAGCAGAGTTTTACACCTAATTGGGGATAAAACAGCTTGTCGCGGGCGGAGGCGTGGCCCTCATTGGCATGACCCTCGTCCCGCTGCTGTCCGGGCTGCTGGGATAATCCTTTTATTTATCTGCAAGCAATACGCCGCGCCCTCCTGCTGTTTGGAGGGCGCGGGAAAGGAGGGATACACACATGATTGATGATTTAATCGGGGAATGGATCAAAGGCATCCTGATTGACGGGATCAAGGGAAACCTGTCCGGCCTTTTCAGTACCGTGAATACCAAGGTCGGGGAAATCGCATCGGATGTGGGCAGCACTCCGCAGGACTGGAACGGCGGCATTTTTTCCATGCTGCAAACCCTGTCCGAAACGGTCATTGTCCCCATTGCGGCGGCGATTCTCGCCCTGGTGATGTGCTATGAGCTGATTGAAATGATTGTGGAAAAGAACAACATGCACGACTTTGATACGTCCCTGTTCTTCCGCTGGATGTTTAAGAGCGCATTTGCCATCCTCATTGTGACGAACACATGGAATATCGTCATGGGCGTCTTTGACGCCACCCAGGCCGTCGTGAACCAAAGCGCCGGGGTCATCATCGGGGAAACCAGCATTGACTTTGATACCCTGATTCCGGATCTGGAAACCCGGCTGGAAGCCATGGACATCGGCCCTCTGTTGGGCCTGTGGTTTCAGACCCTGGTTGTTGGGCTGACGATGCACGCGTTATCCATCTGCATTTTCCTTGTCACCTACGGGAGAATGATTGAAATATACGCTGTGACTGCGCTGGGGCCGATTCCCCTTGCTACGCTGGGAAACTCGGAGTGGCGCGGCATGGGCCAGAACTACTTAAAATCCCTGCTGGCACTGGGCTTCCAAGCCTTTTTAATCATGGTGGTGGTGGGGATTTACGCGGTGCTGATTCAGGACATCGGCACGATGGAGGATATTTCCGGCGCGATCTGGGGCTGTATGGGCTATACGGTGCTGCTATGCTATGGCTTGTTCAAAACCGGCAGCTTGTCCAAAGCCGTATTCACAGCCCATTGACGCTACACTATTTGCACAGGAGGAAACAGGCTTATCGAGAAATCACAGAAGAAAACCTATCACATTATTTACGCTGACCCGCCGTGGAGATATGACCAGAAAACGGTACAGGGAGCAGCGGAAAACCACTATCCCACCATGGGAATCGACGCGCTGTGCGCTCTGCCGGTGGAAACCCTGGCCGCCAAGGACTGCCTGATGTTTTTGTGGGCCACGTTCCCTATGCTGCCGGAAGCCCTGCGGCTGATCCAGGCATGGGGCTTCACCTTCAAGACCGTGGCCTTTGTATGGCTGAAACGGAACAAGAAAAGCCCCACCTGGTTTTACGGGCTGGGGCACTGGACAAGGGGCAATGCGGAAATCTGCCTGCTTGCCAAGCGGGGACACCCCAAACGCTATTCCCGCAGCGTCCATCAGTTTATCATTTCCCCCATTGAGGAACACAGCAAGAAACCCGACATCACCCGCGAGAAAATCATCGAGCTTGCGGGTGACCTGCCCCGCGCAGAACTGTTTGCCAGACAGAAAACCCCTGGCTGGGATGTTTGGGGCAACGAAGTGGACAGCGATTTTTCCCTGTCCGCACCAGAAACGAGGTGATTTTATTTGGCTTATGTCACTGTCCCCAAGGATTTTACCAAGGTGAAATCCAAGGTGGTATTCGGGCTGACGAAACGCCAGCTCATTTGTTTTGGCGGTGCGCTGCTGGTCGGTGTCCCGCTTTTTTTGTTGATCCGGGGCCGCATCCCCACCAGTGCGGCGGCGCTCCTTATGGTGTTTGCCATGCTTCCGGGCTTTCTGCTGGCGCTGTATGAGCGCCACGGCCAGCCCCTGGAAGTGGTGGTACACCAAATCCTGGAGTGTTGCTTTTTTCAGCCCAAGGAACGGCCCTACCAGACCAACAACGCTTACACCGCCCTTGTGCGGCAATTCCAGATGGAACAGGAGGTAAATGCCATTGTTCAAAAAGCAAAGAAACGAAACGAGCGCAAAAGCGCCGGTCAGGCTCACCCGTGCCGAGCAAAAAGAAATTCAGGCCGTCATCCGCAGGTATAAGGGCGACGGAAAGCCCCACTCCGCCCAGGAGAGTATCCCCTACGAGGCCATGTATCCAGATGGGGTTTGCCGTCTGACGCCCCGCAGGTTTTCCAAGTGCATCGAGTTTTCAGACATCAGCTATCAGCTTGCCCAGGCGGACACCAAGGCGGCCATCTTTGAAAGCCTGTGCGACCTTTACAACTATCTGGATGCCTCCATCCACATCCAGTTTTCCTTTCTCAACCACAAGATCGACCCCAGGCAGTACGCCAAGAGCCTTGAAATCCGGGCGCAGGGCGATGCCTTTGACGACATCCGCACGGAGTATTCCGCCATCCTAAAAGACCAGCTCGTCAGCGGGAACAACGGACTGGTAAAGCGGAAGTTTCTCACCTACACCATTGAGGCTGACAGCCTGAAACTGGCCCGTGCCAGACTGCACCGCATTGAAACCGACCTGTTGGGCTATTTCAAGAGCATGGGGGCCGTGGCGTGGGGGCTGGACGCAACGGCCCGGCTGGAAGTCATGCACCGCATGTTCCACCCGGACGGGGAGCCGTTTTCCTTCGATTGGAAGTGGCTGGCTTCCTCCGGCCTCTCCACCAAGGATTTTATCGCCCCGTCGTCGTTCCGTTTCGGGAACGCCCGGATGTTCGGGCTGGGAGGCAAGTACGGGGCTGTCAGCTTCTTAAACATCCTGTCCCCGGAGCTGTCGGATGAAATGCTGGCCGACTTTCTCAATACGGAAAACGGCATTGTGGTGAACCTCCATGTGCAGGCCATCGACCAGAGCAAGGCCATCAAGACGGTGAAGCGCAAGATTACCGACCTGGACGCCATGAAGATTCAGGAGCAAAAGAGGGCTGTCCGCAGCGGCTACGATATGGACATCCTTCCCAGCGACCTTGCCACCTACGGGCAGGACGCCAAGGAGCTGCTAAAGACCCTGCAAAGCCGGAATGAACGGATGTTTCAGCTCACCTTTCTTGTCCTCAATACCGCCGACACCCGGCAGGCGCTGGAAAACGATGTGTTTTGGGCCGCAGGCGTGGCACAGAAATACAACTGTTCCCTTGTACGGCTGGACTACCAGCAGGAGCAGGGCCTTATGAGCAGCCTCCCATTAGGGGCCAGCCACATCCAGATTGAGCGTTCTCTGACCACTTCCAGCGTGGCCGTGTTCGTCCCCTTTGTAACGCAGGAGCTGTTTCAGGATGGAGAGGCCATGTATTACGGCGTCAATGCCAAGACCGGCAACATGATTATGCTTGACCGGAAGCGGGCGCGCTGTCCCAACGGTTTAAAGCTGGGTACGCCAGGAAGCGGCAAGTCCATGAGCTGCAAATCCGAAATTTTGAGTGTGTTCCTCTGTACGCCGGATGACGTGTATGTATGTGACCCGGAGGCCGAGTATTATCCCCTTGTAAAACGGCTGCATGGACAGGTGGTGAAGCTGTCGCCCACCAGCAAATCCTATGTGAACCCGCTGGACATCAACTTAAATTACAGCGAGGATGAAAGCCCGCTGGCCCTAAAATCCGACTTTGTTTTGTCGTTTTGTGAACTGGTGATGGGCGGCAAGAACAGGCTGGACGCCATCGAAAAGACGGTCATTGACCGGGCGGTGCAGGTGATCTACCGGCCCTATCTGGCAGACCCCAAGCCGGAGAATATGCCGATTCTTTCCGACCTCCACAAAGCCCTGTTAGACCAGAATATCCCGGAGGCCGACCGGGTGGCCCAGGCCCTTGACCTGTATGTGAACGGCAGCTTAAACGTGTTTAACCACCGCACCAATGTGGACATTGAAAGCCGCATTGTGGCCTTTGACATCAAGGAGCTGGGCAAGCAGCTAAAGAAAATCGGGATGCTGATCGTCCAAGACCAAATTTGGGGCAGGGTGACGCAAAATCGCAGCCAGGGCAAGGCAACGTGGTTCTTTTGTGATGAATTTCACCTGCTTTTGCGGGAGGAACAGACGGCGGCCTTTTCCTGCGAGATTTGGAAGCGTTTCAGGAAATGGGGCGGCATTCCCACAGGTGCCACGCAAAACGTCAAGGATCTGCTGTTGTCGCCGGAGATTGAAAATATTCTGGAAAATTCGGACTTCATCTGCCTGCTCAACCAGGCGTCAGGCGACCGGCACATCCTTGCGGAGCGATTGAACCTATCCCCCCAGCAATTACGGTATGTGGAAAATTCCGAACCCGGCGAGGGGCTTTTGATTTACGAGAATGTAGTTTTGCCCTTTAAGAATCCTATCCCAAAGCACACCCAGCTTTACCAGATCATGACCACCCGCTTAGGCGAGAGGGCCACGGTATGAGGTGCGGGGCCGCAAAAGGAGGTGGCGCACCATGAAGCCCTTAAAACCCCGTGATAAGGTGACGCAGCGCATGACCCGCGCTGGGCTTACACTGGACAACCAGACCACCGGCGAGAGCATGAACATTTCCAGCCGGGAGGCCGAACCGGAATACACGGCCAAGCCGGATGGTACAGCGGAAAAGGCGCTGGAACGGGCTGTGGACATCCGCGACCGGCATAAGGCAAAGCAGGCGGCCCGGCATGGAGAGCGTATGGCAAAGGAAGCCAGCGGCCCGGCCTCCCGACTGCAATTTACCGCCGAGGAACGGGCCTCCCCGGAACTGGCCCCGTATATCAAACAGGCGGAGAAACGGGCCGACCGGCTGGATACAGCAAAAAGCGCCCTCCCGAACAGGCGCGTGATTACCAAGGAAACCGTCTACAACGAAGCCAAGGGAAAGGCCAGAAGCAAACTTCACTTTGAGAAAGTGGAGAAACATCCGCCAAAGCTCAAACCCAATCCGGCCAGCCGCCCGGTGCAGGAGGCGGGGCTATACCTCCACGGAAAAATCCATGAGGTGGAGCAGGAAAATGTGGGTGTGGAGAGCGGCCATAAGGCGGAAGAACTGGCCGAGCGCCAAGCGGGAAAGGCGCTGAGAAACGCCAGACGGCGGCATAAGCTGAAACCCTACCGGGCCGCAGCCAAGGCAGAACGAAAATCCATGGCCGCCAATGCCGAGTTTGTGTATCAAAAATCCCTGCGGGACAACCCGGAACTGGCGCAGGCGGTGAGTAATCCCATTTCCCGTCTCTGGCAGAAACAGCACATCAAACGGGAATACGCCAAGGCCGCACGGGCGGCGGGCCGGGGCGCGGCAGGTAGTGCAAAGACCACCGCATCAGCCGCCAGGAAAGCCGCAGAGAAAGGAAAACAGGCCGCGTCCCTTGTGGCCCGTCACTGGAAAGGGGCGCTGCTGATCGGCGGCGTGGGCCTGCTTCTCATGCTGATTATGGGCGGCCTGCAATCCTGCACCGCCATGTTCGGCAGTGCCGGGACGGGGCTTGCGGCCACCTCCTATCTGTCCGAGGACAGCGATATGCTGGGGGCCGAGGCTGCCTACGCCGGGATGGAAGCTGATTTACAGTACGAACTTGACCACTACGAAACCCTCCATCCCGGCCATGACGAGTACCGTTTCGAGCTGGACGAGATCGGCCATGACCCCTATGTACTGACCTCCATCCTCTCCGCGCTGCATAACGGCGTGTTCACCTTGGAGGAAATACAGGGCGACCTTGCCATGCTCTTTGAGCAGCAATACACCCTGACCGAGCGCGTGGAGGTGGAGATCCGCTATCGAACGGTTACGCACACAGACAGCGACGGCAACGAATACGAGGAAGAAGTGCCGTATCGCTATTCCATCTGCTATGTGACACTGAAAAATGCGGATTTGTCCCACCTGCCAGTCTATCTCATGAGCGAGAAACAACTGAGCCTATACGCAGCCTATATGCAGACGCTGGGCAACCGACCAGACCTCTTTCCAAGCGGCAGCTATCCCAATGCCTCCACCGTCAAGGAGCCGACCTACTATGAAATCCCACCGGAGGCGCTAAAGGATGAAGCCTTTGCGGCCATGATCGCGGAGGCGGAAAAGTATGTGGGATTTCCCTATGTCTGGGGCGGCAGCTCCCCCAGCACCAGCTTTGATTGTTCCGGCTTTATTAGCTGGGTGGTCAATCATTCCGGCTGGAATGTGGGGCGGCAGACGGCGCAGGGGCTTTACGACCTCTGCATCCCCGTTTCACCGGAACAGGCAAGGCCCGGCGACCTGGTATTTTTCGTCGGCACCTACGACACTGCCGGGATGTCCCATGTGGGGCTGTATGTGGGCAATTCGGTGATGCTGCACTGCGGAAATCCGATCAGTTACACGAACCTAAATTCAAGCTACTGGCAACAGCATTTTTATTGTTATGGGCGTTTGCCTTAAACGTCAGAAAGAAAGGAGCATTTAGTTATGGCAAATAAACTTGACCGTATTGAAAAGAACATTGAAAAAACCAAGGACAAGATCGCGGCGCTGCAAAAGCAGCTTCGGGAGCTGGAAGCGG